>Ga0306924_10007216_pt1 | contig 11134 bp, 8 predicted proteins | sample sta12Can44000111_FD_203756 | JGI IMG/M metagenome (GOLD analysis project Ga0306924, IMG submission 203756) | Lab enrichment of tropical soil microbial communities from Luquillo Experimental Forest, Puerto Rico - statanox.12C.anox.44.000.111 (v2)... | ecosystem: Environmental > Terrestrial > Soil...
AAGAACTTTGCGGCGCAGGCGGTCATCGCCATCGAGAACACGCGGCTGCTCAATGAGCTGCGGGAATCGCTGCAGCAGCAGACAGCGACGGCCGACGTGCTGCGTACGATCAGCACGTCGCCCGGCGAACTTGAGCCCGTATTCCACGCGATATTGGAGAATGCCACACGAATCTGTGAGGCTCGGTTCGGCAACCTGGCGCTGTTCGACGGAAGCACGATGCGCATTGTTTCCTTGCATAACGCTCCACTTGCATTGGCAGAGCTGCGCCAGCGCGACCCCGCCATTGATTTAAAGCGATCGATTTTGGGCCCCCTAGTAAGAACGAAGAAGTTTATTCACGTTGCCGATCTGAGTGCCGAGGAGCCTTACGCAAGCTCGCTGCTGGCAAAAGTCGGCGGTGCTCGGACCGCTTTGAGCGTTCCCATGCTTAGGGAAGACGAGCTGGTCGGTGTTATTAGCATCTATCGCCAAGAGGTTCGGCTGTTCACGGATAAGCAGATTGAGCTCCTGGCGAACTTTGCCGCCCAAGCCGTCATCGCCATCGAGAATACGCGCCTGCTCAACGAGCTGCGCGAATCGCTGCAGCAGCAGACAGCGACCGCCGACGTGCTCAAGGTCATCAGCCGCTCGACGTTCGATTTGCAGGCGGTGCTAGCTACGTTGGTCGAATCAGCGGCTCGGCTGTGCGAGGCCCAGAGGGCATCGATATGGCGACCACAAGGCCCCAGCTACCGTCTTGCTGCCCGCTTCGGATATCCGTCCGAGTACGCAGAGGTTCTCGCGGGCATGAGCCTGACCGCAGGTCGAGGAACACTCGTAGGCCGGGTCATCCTTGAAGGACGCTCGCTCCAGATTGGCGATGTCCAAGCCGATCCCGAATATGACCTGGCGATCGCAAGCACCGGCGGCAATCGCGCATTGCTCGGTGTTCCGCTGCTGCGGGAAGGGATGCCCATCGGGGTCCTGCTTTTGATGCGCCCCACGACGCGACCCTTCACTGAGAGACAGATCGAGCTTGCCACTACCTTCGCCGACCAGGCCGTGATCGCGATCGAGAATGTGCGCCTGTTTGACGAAATCCAGGACAAGAGCCGTCAGCTCGCCGAGGCGAGCCAGCACAAGTCGCAATTCCTCGCCAATATGAGCCACGAGCTGCGCACGCCGCTCAACGCCATCATCGGCGTCAGCGAGATGCTGCGTGAGGATGCGGAGGCATTGAAGCAGGATACGGAGCCGCTCGACCGCGTGCTCGGCGCCGGCCGACACCTGCTCGCCCTGATCAACGACATTCTAGACCTCTCCAAGATCGAAGCCGGGCGAATGGAGCTGCAGCTCGAAACATTCCCGCTCGCGCCGTTGATCGCCGACGTGGTCAAAACCATCGAGCCGCTGGCGGCGAAGAACGCCAACCAGGTCGCTGTCCATTGCGACGCTGCGATCGGAACGCTGCATGGCGATCAGATGCGGCTGCGGCAGGCACTTTTGAACCTTTTGAGCAACGCCAACAAATTTACCGAGCGCGGCAGCATCGCCATCGATGTGCGGCAAGGGCAGGAAAACGAGCGCCACTGGATCACGCTCGCCGTTGCCGATACCGGCATCGGCATGACGCCGGAGCAGAAGGGCAGGCTGTTCCAGGAGTTCTCGCAGGCCGATGCATCGACAACGCGCAAATACGGCGGCACGGGGCTTGGACTCGCGATCAGCAAACGCTTCTGTCAGATGATGGGTGGCGACATAACCGTCGAGAGCGAGCCCGGCCGCGGCTCGACGTTTACGATCCGTCTGCCGGTAATTGTCGAGTCCAAAGAAGCGGTAGCTGTCAGTCCTCCCACGCATCAGTGAATACCGCGCGCATCGCTTGCCGATGCAGGAGGCAATGCCTACTCTCTCGCCAAGGGGCGATGGAGCAACTCAATGCTCAGGAAAGAACAGAACGACCTGTTGACCCAGACCGGTCCGGGTACCGCCATGGGGCAGCTGTTCCGCAGCTACTGGCTGCCGGCCCTCATGACGGACGAGCTGCCCGAGAACGAATGCCCGCCGGTGCGCGTGAAGATGCTTTCCGAGAGGCTCTTGGCCTTCCGGGATACCAACGGCAGGTATGGGCTGATCGACGAATTCTGCGCGCACCGCGGGGTCTCGCTCTGGTTCGGCCGCAATGAGGAGTCGGGCCTGCGCTGCCCTTATCACGGCTGGAAATACGACGTGACCGGCCAATGCATTGATGTCCCTTCGGAGCCGCGCGAGAGTGGCTTCTGTCAGCGGATCAAGCTGAAATCCTACCCGCTGGTGGCGCGCGGGCCCGTGCTGTGGGCGTATCTCGGCCCGCCTGACAAGCAGCCGCCGCTGCCGGAATGGGAGTTTGCCACCGTTGCCGCCGAGCAGACGTTCATCTCCAAGCGTCTGCAGGAGTGCAACTGGCTTCAGGCCATGGAGGGCGGCATCGATTCGAGCCACGTCTCCTTCCTGCATCGCGGGGATCTCGGCTCCGACCCGCTGTTCAAGGGCGCCAAAGGCAACCAATACAATCTGGCCGACGCGCGGCCGCATTTCGAGGTGGTGGAGCAGCCGGGCGGCCTTTACATCGGCGCCCGCCGCAACGCCGAGAATGGCAACTACTACTGGCGCATCACGCCATGGGTGATGCCGTGCTTCACCATGATCCCGCCGCGGGGCGATCATCCCGTGCACGGCCATTTCTGGATTCCCATCGACGACGAGAATTGCTGGGCCTGGAGCTACGATTTCCATCCGGTGCGGGCGCTCACCGCCCGCGAGGTCGCTGCCATGCGCGACGGCGCAGGCGTGCACTGCAAGTACGAGGCGGGCAGCTGGCGACCGATCGCCAACAAGGACAACGATTATCTGATGGACCGCGCCGCGCAGAAGGCGGGCAAGACCTATAGCGGGGTTGCCGGCTTTGCCAGCCAGGACGCCTCGCTGCAGGAGAGCATGGGGCCAATCTGCGACCGCACCAAGGAGAACCTCGTTTCCACCGACAACGGCATCATCATGGCGCGTCATCGCCTGATGCGCGCAGCCAAGGCGCTGGTCGAGAAAGGCATCACGCCCCCCGGCGTTGATCCCGCCCACCACCGGGTGCGCTCGGCGTCCGTGCTGCTGCCGCCCGACCAGGCGTTCAAGGACGCCGCTCGTGAAGCGCTCACGGCGCGGGCCGGGGTGGCGCAGACGACGGTTTGACAGGTATCAGGCATCAGACCGTCAGGTATCAGATACTGACTACGTCGATGATCTCCCCTGCCTCCTGATACCTGATACCTGATAACTGATATCTGACATGAGAACCGTCACCCGCACCCAGGGCAACAACCAGGCGCTGAAGGACGGCAGCGTCAAGCCGAAAACCTTCACCTTCGAGTTCGTCGAGGTCGATCCGCTGATCGCTGCATTCCGCCGCATGGTCCGCGGGCTCGAGTTCGACATCTGCGAGATGGCCATCACGACCTACATCTGCGCGAAGGCGCATGGCAAGCGCATGACCGCGGTGCCGGTCTTTCTGGTGCGCGCGTTCCATCACGGCGCCATTGCCGTCAGCGCCAATGCCGGCATCCGCACGCCCAAGGACCTCGAAGGGCGCAAAGTCGGCGTCAACCGCGGCTACACCGTTACGACCGGCGTATGGGCGCGCAGCATCCTGCAGGCGGAGCACGGCGTCGATCTGAGCAAGATCACCTGGGTGCTTTCGGGCGACGAGCACGTCGCGGAATATCGCCCGCCGCCGAACGTCGTGCCGATCGAGAAGGGAAAGCAGATGACGGACATGCTGGCCTCGGGCGAGCTTGCCGCGGCCATCGGCATCGAGGCTTCCTCGCCCGCCGTCAAGCCGCTCATCCCCAACGCTCTGGAGGCGGGGCTCGCGGCACTGCGCCGCAACGGGCATTATCCCATCAATCACACCGTGGTGATAAAGGATGATTTGCTCGCGGCGAATCCGGGGCTCGCCGCGGATGTCTTTTCCGCATTCGCGGAGGCCAAGCGCCGCTACGTCGAGCGACTCAAGACCGGCAACATCGACAAGCCCACCAAAGAGGACGAGGTGCATCGCCGCGTGATGGAGATCACTGGCGATCCGCTCCCCTACGGCATTGCCGCAAACCGGCGCGTGCTCGACGAGCTGATTGGCCACGCGGTCACCCAGGGCATCATCGAGAAGCCGGTTTCCGTCGACGAATTGTTCGCCCCCGGCACTCGCGATCTCGTGGGTTGACGCGCTCATCCCTTGATCTGGCGGCCGGCGCGCACGTCGGCGATGAGCGCGCTCAACGCATCGAGACTGATGCGCGCTACATTGGCGTAGGTCTCGGTTTTGGCGTCGATCCACTTCTCGCCGTAGCCGATGGCGGTATGCGCCAGACGGATGCGGCCGTCGAGCCAGGGACCGCCGCCGAATCCCCCCAGCACCGGGATGGACACGGCTGCGGCCACCGCGCCCCCCGCTGCCGGCCCCGAATTGGTGAAATCGAGGAGCGCTGCGCCGGCTCCTTCGAGCAGCTTCGCCTCCTCGACCAGCTTCGCCGTCATGTCCGCCGGCGCCTGCGCGTCGGGAGCCGCCTGTGCGCTGTACGGCACGCCATAGCGCAGCGCGGTCTGCGGCGTGAGCCCGAACTGCGCGAACACCGGAATGCCGGCGCGCGTGAGGGCGCGCACCGCTTCGGGAAACTCAGCCGCCGCATCGAGCTTGACCAGATCCGCGCCGCCCTCCTTCACCAACCGGATGGCGGCGCGCAGCGCGCTTTGCGTCCCTTCCTGCAACGGACCGAACGGGAAGTCGCAGCTCACGAGCGCGCGGCTCACGCCGCAGCGTACCGCCTTGCATACCAGCAGCATCTCCTCCATGGTCACTTCCAGCGGATTGGAATGGCCCCACAGATTGACGCCGACCGAATCTCCGACCGAGACGATGTCTACGCCCGCGCGATCGGCGATGCGCGCGATCTGGTAATCCCAGGCGACTACGCCGACGCTCTTTCGTCCCTCGCGCTTCATCTGCGCAAGCGCGGGAATGGTCACCTTGGCATCCATGGGGTTCCTCTTCGTCGGCTTACAAGACGGATTAGGTTAGGGTAGCAGCAGCGAAGCCTACGACGGAGCTGCCCGAAATGACCATGTCCAGCCTGAAAATCCGGGGCGGCGAGGTGTTCCTGGTGGCGCTGCCGATCCGGCGGCCGCATCATTGGGTCGGCCACAGCGCGCGCATCGGCGAGGGTTATGCGGTGCTGCGCCTCGATCTGGAAAGCGGCATCGTCGGTTGGGGCGAGACGCAGGTACTCGCCACCTGGGGCGGTGACTACGACGCGCGTTATGGCGAGGCGCCGAAGCTCACAGCGGTCGCGCTGCGCGAAATCCTGCTCCCTGCGGTGGCCGGCTGCGAGGTGACGCGCATCGAGGAGCTGCATCAGCGCATGGACCGGGCGTTGCGCGGCTACCCGTATGCCAAGGCTGCGGTCGATGTCGCTGCGCACGATGCCATCGGCAAGGCCTGCTCGCTGCCGGTCTATCAGCTGCTCGGCGGCAAGGTCCGGGACGGCGCAGCGATCGCCCACAGCATCGGGATCATGGACGCCGACGCGGCGGCGCGCGAGGCCGCCGAGGTGGTTGCGGAAGGCGTGACCACCATCAAGGTCAAGATCGGGGTCGAGGCCGAGCGCGACATCAAGGTTGTGGCGGCGGTGAGAGAGGCGATCGGCAGCTCAGCAAAGATCCGCGTCGATGCCAACCAGGGCTACCGGACCTGGCGCGAGGCGGTACGGGTTCTCACTGCCATGGAGAAATACGACCTGGTCTATGCGGAGCAACCGGTCGAGGGGCTTTCCGCGATGGCGGCCGTGAGCGCGCGCGTGAGCATGCCGATCATGGCCGACGAAAGCGCCTGGAGCGCGCACGACGTGCTCGAGATCGTGCGCCACGATGCCGCACAGATGCTCTCCGTCTACTACACCAAGCCGGGCGGCTTCTCGCCCGCCAAGCGGCTGCTCGCAGTCGCGGGCGCGGCCTCGCTTCCCTGCGACATCAATGGATCGGCCGAAATGGGGATCGGTGTCGCCGCCGACCTGCATCTAGCGGTCTCCTCGCCTGAGATCATGCTGCCGGGCACGATCCCGATCACCTCGACGGCGGAAACCGTCGTCACCAGGGTGGCCTGCCATAAATATCTCGACGACATCATCAAGGTGCCGTTCCGCTTCGCCAACGGCCTCTTGTATGCGCCGGACGGGCCAGGTCTCGGCATCGAGGTGGACGAGGCGAAGATCGCGAAATATCGCATCGGATAGCCTCTCGGTGCCGATCAGCTCCATTGCGGTCGTTGGCGCCGGGAACGGCGGCTGCGCCGCCGCGGCGCAGCTTGCGCAGCGCGGCTTCGACGTCCGCCTTTTCGGGCGCAGCCATTCCAGCATCGAGCCGCTCCGCGCCATCGGCGGCATCGAGTACGAGGGTGCGCTGGGGGAGGGCTTCGCTTCCCTTGCTCTCATCACCAGCGATCTCGGCGCGGCCGTAGCGGGTGCCGAGCTCGTACTGATCATGGTGCCCACGCACGCGCACGAGGAGGTCGCGCGCCTGCTCGGTCCGCACATTGAGTCTGATCAAATCGTGATGGCGGCGCCCGGGCACACGCTGCTCCTGATCCCGCGCACGCTGCGTGCAGCCGGCGCCAGGCTTGGCGTGTATTGCGACTCCTCGAGCCTGCCGTTCATCTGCCGCAAGAGTGCTCCCCAGCGCATCAACATCACGCGCGTCGCGCAGATCCTCTATTTTTCGGCGTTTCCCGGCACCCACGTCGAGGCTGTCGCACAGCGCGTCCGCCACGTGTTCCCGCAGATCGCGCCGCAACCCTCGCTGCTGTACACCGTCTTTCCCTATACCAACGCCATTCATCATCCGCCGGCGCTGCTGCTCAATGTCGGGCGCGTCGAGGCAACCGGCGGCGACTACTATCATTACTACGAGGGCATCACGCCCTCGGTCGGGCGGCTCATCGATGCGCTCGATGCCGAGCGCATCGCCGTTGCAGCCGGGCTAGGGGTTGCAATTGAGCCGTTGCCGCAGTTCTTTTTTCGCATGGGATATACCAATGCCGCCGGCCGCGACTGTGGCACCGCATACGGCGTCTTCCACAACAGCGAGCCCAATCGCCGGATCAGGGCGCCGGCCTCGATCGACCACCGCTTCTTCAATGAAGATGTGCCCTATGGTCTCGTCGCAATCTCCGAGCTTGGCCGCGTGGCCGGCGTGCCGACCCCCGCGGTCGACGCGGTGATCGCCATTGCCGCAATCGCCGCCGCGCGCGACTTCCGTCGGGAGGGCCTGACCTGCGAGCGCATGGGTATCGGCGGCATGGATGCCGCCGCCTTGCGCGAGCTGCTATGGACCGGGAAAGCGAGCTGGGACCATGCGAAGCTCAGCAGTGGTACGGTTCCGCCGAGCAATCGCGGCCCGCAAGGCGGTGATTGAAGGAGAGCGAATGCAGAGCAAGACTCCGGACGATCTGCTTCGGGCGAACGTGCGATGGTCGCAGGACCGCGTGGCCACGGACCCCGATTACTTTCGGCGTCTGTCCGCGTTGCAAGCACCGGAATTCCTGTGGATCGGCTGTTCCGACAGCCGCGTGCCGGCCAACGTCATTACGGGGGTAGAGCCGGGCGAGGTGTTCGTGCACCGAAATGTTGCAAACCTTGTCTACCCCGCCGATCTCAATTGCATGTCGGTTCTGCAGTTTGCAGTTGCAACGCTGAAGGTTCGGCACATCATTGTCTGCGGGCACTACGGTTGCGGCGGCGTTCGCGCGGTGCTGGACGGTTTCCAGGATGGGCTCACCGAGCATTGGCTTGCGCCGGTTCGCGATCTCTTTCGTCAGCACGAGGAGGAGCTCTCTTGCCTTCCAACACAGGAGGCGCGCATGGACCGTGTCTGCGAGCTTAATGTGATGGCGCAGGTGAGGTCGGTGCGCGATTGCCCGATTGTGCGAAATGCGATGGAGCGCCGGCAACCGCTTACCCTGCATGGCTGGATTTATCGGCTGAGCGATGGTCGCCTGCATGATTTAAAGTGCGTCTGATTGGCCGGATGGAATGATGAGAGCCCTTCTCGCAACATTGCTGTGCCTGGGGTGGATGCTAAATCCCGCCGACCTCACGCGCGCGCAGGACCAGCCGCAATCCGCGACGGAAGCCTATCCGAACCGTCCGATCCGAATGGTGGTGCCGTTCCCGGCCGGCGGGCCCACCGACAACATGGCGCGCGTGATCGCGGACCGTCTCGGGGGAGTGCTGGGCCAGCCTATTGTCGTCGAGAATCGCGGCGGCGGAGCCGGCGGCAGCATCGGTGCCAAGGCGGTCGCCGCCGCCGAGCCGGACGGCTACACCCTTCTTATCACTCCCGGGGGCGCACTGACAACAGGCCCGGCTGTGCACAGCAACATCGGCTATGATCCGGCCAAGGCGTTTGCGCCGGTTGCTCGCCTGATCGAATTGCCGCAGGTCATTGCCGTGCACGTGGACCTGCCGGCAAACTCGCTGGCTGAGGTCGTGGCCTACGCCAAGGCCAACCCGGGGAAGATCAGCTGGGGCTCGCAGGGATTCGGCACCGGGCCGCACCTCCTCGCCGAAATGTTCAAGCTCGAAGCCGGTGTCGATATTGTGCACGTGCCCTACCGCGGAACCGCGCCCATGCTCGCCGCCATCTTGGCCGGCGATGTCCAGATCGTTGCCGATCCCCTGTCGACCATCCTGCCGCACATCGAATCCGGAAAGCTGCGCCCCCTGGCCATTCCCGGCGCCGAACGCAGCGCAAAATTGCCGAACGTGCCGACTACGACCGAAGCGGGCTATCCCAAGCTGCAGGCGCCGTTCTGGCTCGGCGTGCTGGCGCCGGCCGGAACGCCCCCGGCGATCATCGACAAGCTCAATTCCGCCTTGCGCGAGAGCCTCGCCCCGCGCGAGATGCACGAATTGCTCGCCAACCTCGGCGCGGAGATCAAGATCGGCACGCCCGCCGAGTTCGGCAAGCTGCTTGCCGACGAGCTCGCGCAGTGGACCGCAGTGGTCAAGGCCGCCAACATCAGGGTGGAATGATCCATGTTCCGTCACGACACGCCGGCCGAGGCCGAATTCCGCAACGAGGTCCGCACCTGGCTCGAGGCCAATCTTCCGGCCGCATTGCGCGGGCGCACGACCCGTCCGCCGCCTGTTGAGCTGATGCCATGGTACCGCGCGCTCTCGCGCAAGGGATGGATCGCGCCGCACTGGCCGGCGCAATACGGCGGGATGGGCGCCACTTTGAACGAGCAGATCATCATGACCGAGGAGCTGGCGCGCATCCGGGCGCCGCAGCTGCCGGGTCAGGGCCTCAATCACATCGGGCCGCTCCTGATGGAGTTTGGGACTGCCGCTCAGAAGGCGCAGCATCTGCCGCCGATCCTTGCCGGCGGCGTCATCTGGGCGCAGGGCTATTCCGAGCCGGGCGCGGGCTCGGATCTCGCGAGCTTGGCAACGCGCGCCACGCTGCAGGACGACTCGTTCGTGGTCCGCGGGCACAAGATCTGGACCACCTGGGCGCATTACTCGGACTGGATGTATGCGCTCGTGCGCACCGACCCGCGGGCAGAGCCGCGCCAGGCCGGCATCAGCTTCCTGCTCATCGATCTGCACAGTCCGGGCATCAGGGTGAGGCCGATCAGGACCATTGCCGGCGATGAGGAATTCAGCGAGGTATTTCTCGACGACGTGCGGGTGCCGGCTGAGAATCTGGTTGGAAGGGTCAACGACGGCTGGCGCATTGCAAATGCGCTTCTTGGCCACGAGCGGCTGGCGACCTCAAACCCGCAATTCGCGTTGACGGCGCTCGAGCAGATCAAGACCATGGCGCGCGCCACCGGGGTCATCGCCGACCCCGCATTCCAGGATCGGCTCGCGGCCGTCACCATCGATGTCACGGCGCTTGCGGCGCTGTTCAACCACGCGGTCGAGCTCACCAATCACGAGCGAAGCCTGGGACCGGAAAGCTCCGTCATCAAGATTTTCGCATCCGAGCTTCTGCAGAAGCTCAATGGCCTGCTGCTCGAGGCGGCGGGACCGCACGCATTGACGCAGAGCCCAGTTGCGACCGATTTCGGAACGGTCGACGTCGCGGGCTCCTACCTTCAATCCCGGCGCGTAACCATCTACGGCGGCTCATCGGAAATCCAACGCAACATTCTCGCCCGCCGCGTGCTGAACCTGCCCGCTTGATGGACCTCAATCTTACCCCCGAGCAGACGCTGTTGCGCGAGAGCGCCGCGCGGTTTGCTGCCGCGGCGGGAGCGAAGATGGCACGCGGGTTTCGCGCGCAGGATGCGTCCTTCTCTCCGGCACGCTTGCGGCAGGCGGGCGAGCTCGGCTGGCTCGCCATGCTGGTGCCGACCTCGGTCAACGGGCTCGGTCTTGGTCTCACCGAGCTTGCGCTCGTGCTCGAGCAGGCGGGGCGGGGGCTTGTCTGCGAGCCCATCGCGCTTGCGGCGGTCTCGGCGGCGGCGCTTGCCCAGGGACACGCGGCGCATCCGATCATGGAGCGCGTGATGGCCGGCGCGGCTCTGGTCGTTCCGGCGCTGCAGGAGAGCGCCAATGGCGATGATCCTGTTGCGCCGCGCACACGGGCGGCGGGGAAGGGCGCAGCGATGCGGGTTTCCGGGCGGAAGATGTTCGTCTGCGCGGACGGTGCGGAGGGCTTTCTGGTCAGCGCCAATGGGTCGGACGGGCCGGCGCTCTGCTACGTCGCGCGCGATGCGTCCGGCATCGCGGTCTCCGCGATGCCGACGGTGGAAGGGCGCAGGCTTGCCACCCTCGACCTCGCTGATGCGCCGGCCGATCTCATCCCGGCCCGCCAGTCGTCGCGCAATGCGGTGGATGCGCTCCACAGTCTCGCGCTGATCGCGCTCTCCGCCGAGCTCCTGGGCGTGATGGAAAAGGCGCACGAGATCACGCTCGACTACCTGCGCATCCGCCAGCAGTTCGGAAAGCCCATCGGCAGCTTTCAGGCGCTGGCGCATCAGGCCGCGGACATGCATATCCGCCTTGCGGTCACGCGCTCGCTGCTGTTTCAGGTTGCGGCCAACAACGACGTCTACCGCATCGAT
>Ga0306924_10007217_pt1 | contig 11134 bp, 14 predicted proteins | sample sta12Can44000111_FD_203756 | JGI IMG/M metagenome (GOLD analysis project Ga0306924, IMG submission 203756) | Lab enrichment of tropical soil microbial communities from Luquillo Experimental Forest, Puerto Rico - statanox.12C.anox.44.000.111 (v2)... | ecosystem: Environmental > Terrestrial >...
GGAGAAGGTCCGCAACCTGAAGAAGCCCTCGGAGGGCCTCAACGCCGAGACGGGTGAGTACGAGGACCTGGTGAAGGCCGGCGTCATCGATGCCGCCAAGGTCACCCGTTCTGCCCTGCAGAACGCGGCGTCCATCGCGGCGCTGTTCCTCACCACCGAGGCCGTCATCGTCGACAAGCCCGAGGAGAAGGCGCCGGCCATGCCTGGTGGCGGCGGCATGGAGGACTTCTAAAAGCAAGAACCGGAAGGAAGGGGCGCCCGACGGGCGCCCCTTCTTCGCGCCGGTCCGTAGACTCGCGACGTGAGCGAACCGCTTACCCCCTCGACCGGATGGTGCGTACTGCATCTGTTTTGCAAGCTGCCGGCGGGCGGCGCGAGCGGCGTCGATCGGGAAGCGGTCGCCCGGGCCGTCAAGGCGGCCGAGGGCAGCGATCATCAGGTGGTGACGTTTTCCGTCTCCGGCCACAAGGCCGACCTCGGGTTCATGGCGATCGGGCCCGACTGGCTCCGGCTGAGGGCGCTACAGACCGATCTTCAGGCGGCGGGGCTCCAGATCGCCGACTCGTACGTGTCGCTCACCGAGGTTTCCGAGTACGCCAAAGGCCTGCCGGCGGAGATGCTGCAAGCCCGCCTCTATCCAAAGCTGCCGCCGGCGGGCAAGCGAGCATTCTGCTTCTACCCGATGTCCAAACGCAGGGGGGAGGGTCACAACTGGTACGCCCTCGGCTTTGACGAGCGGGAAGCACTGATGCGGGGACATGGCGCGACTGGCCGGACGTTCCGGGGGCGCGTCCTGCAGCTCATCACCGGTTCGACCGGTCTCGACGACTACGAGTGGGGTGTGACCCTGTTCGCCGTCCGGCCGGACGACCTCAAGGATGTCGTCTACACGATGCGATTCGACGAGGCGTCGGCCCACTATGCCGAGTTCGGGCCCTTCTATGCAGGCGTCGTCGACGAGGTCGAGGCGGTCCTGGCCCAGGTCGGGCTGGCATGACCGACCTGCTGTACTTACGCAACGCCTACTTGCGTTCCATGGATGCCGAGGTGGTCGCGAGCCGGGACGGCGCGGTGGCGCTCGACCGCACTGTCTTCTACCCAGCGGGAGGGGGCCAGCCGGCCGACACCGGTTCGCTCGATGATCTTGCGGTGGCCGACGTTCGCAAGGAAGGCGACCTCGTCTGGCACGCTGTGTCCGCTGCTGGTGGCGGGCAGTTGCCCGCGGTGGGCGACCGCGTGCACGGTTCGATCGACTGGGATCGCCGCCACGCGCTGATGCGGACCCACACGGCCCTCCACGTGCTGTGCGGAGTGATCTGGAACGAGTGGGCCAAGGCGGTCACGGGCGGCAACATGGAGCCCCTGTCGGCCCGCATGGATTTCGAGTTCGATCCGCTTCCGGAAGGATTTGGGGCCCGGGTCGAACGACAGGTCAATGCGGAGTTGGCGGCCGACCGGCCGATCGAGGTCACCTTCCTCCCGCGCGACACCGCGGTCCTCGACGAGGATTTGATTCGTACCAAGGTCAATCTCATTCCCGACACCGTCAAGGAGATCCGGGTCGTCGACATCGTCGGCCTCGACAAGCAAGCTGACGGCGGTACCCACGTCCGCAGCACCGCCGAGGTCGGGCGGATCCGGGTGGTGAAGACGGAATCCAAGGGTAAGGGCAACAAACGGATCCGCCTCGAAGTGTTCGATGGCTGATCTGGCCCGGTTGCGCGAGCGGCTAACAGCCCTCGGCCGTGTCGTGGTGGCCTTCAGCGGCGGGGCCGACTCTGCTTTTCTGGCGTGGGTCGCCAACGACACGCTGGGCCGGGAGCGAGTCCTGGCGGCCACCGCCGTCTCACCCTCACTGGCGCCGTCCGAGCTGGCCGACTGCCGATCCTTGGCGGACGACTGGGGCCTGCGGTGGTCACGAGTGGATACCGACGAGCTGGGCCGGCCAGAGTACGTCGCCAACGGTGGTGATCGCTGTTATCACTGCAAGGCCGAACTGCTCGACGTCCTTGGTCCGCTGGCGGCGGCGGAAGGGGCAACCGTCGTGCTCGGCGTCAACATCGATGACCTCGGGGACCACCGGCCCGGTCAGCAAGCGGCCCGGGAGCGGGGGGCCGAGTTTCCCCTCGTCGACGCTGGCTTCACCAAAGGCGACGTCCGCCAGTGCTCCGCCTCCCTGGGCCTGCGCACCTGGGACAAGCCGGCCGCGGCCTGCCTGGCCTCCCGGCTGCCCTATGGCACGCCCGTGACGGTCGGCCGGTTGACGGCGGTGGCCGCCGCCGAGGAGGCGCTACACCGCCTCGGGTTCCGACAGGTGCGGGTCCGTCACTACGGAGACCTGGCCCGGATCGAGCTCGACCATCCCGATCTGCCGGCCGCCATCATCCGGCGGGTAGAGATCGTGGACGCGATCAGGGCGGCCGGCTACCGCTACGTCACCATCGACCTGGAGGGTTTTCGTTCCGGCAACCTCAACGAGGTGCTGCCTTGAAACAGGAACGGGTCAAGCTCACCTTCCCCGAGCACCTCATCCGGCAGCCCATCATCGGCCGCATGGTGAGGGAGTTCGAGGTCCTGCCCAACATCCGGCGGGCCAGCGTCGAGGAGCACATGGGCTGGATGATCTGTGAGATCGGCGGCGACGATGACACTGTCGAACATGCGCTCGAGTGGCTGATAGATCTCGGTGTGCAGGTCGATCGCCTTAGCGACGTGGTCGAAAGCTAGGCCTGCGCTGGGCGCCGAGATCCGGGAGTACGCAAGCGCACTGGCCGACGGCATCGAAGAGGCCATACCGGAGTGGGTGGAGCGCTCGGTGGCTCGGCTCATGACGGCCTGGGCGGGCGCCGTCCCCGCGGATGTGTCCGCTGCAGCGAGATCCGCCGGCGACCGGGCTCGAGCGGATGTGGGACCGAGAGTCCGATCGTTGCTCGATGCCGACATCGATGAACAGATGACCACGCCGCTCGCCATCCTCCGCTCAGTGGCTGTCCGTTACCCGACGGAGGTCCTTCGCAACGCCGGCGTGCCACCCGTTCAACGGGACGAGTTCGTCGAGGATGTCTTTCCCGAAGACGCCTACGATCTGGCTCCTACCGCCTTCACCGACCTGGATCCGGACCTCGGGGATGTCGCCATCGCATGGGGTGCGGCCAAAGCGTTCGAGCACAAGCGCCGGCATTCGCCCTCATGAAGGTCGTTGCCTACGTCCCCGACCTGATGGACCGGTCGCGCATCAGCGGCGCCGGCGGTGCCGCAGTCGACATCGAGTTCGTGTCAAATCCTGGCGGCCTGCGAGAACCGGCCGCCTCGGCTGATCTGGTCATCGTGGACCTTGGCCGGCCAGGCGTGCTCGAAGTCCTGGCCGGCATCGGCGCACCCACCGTCGGTTTCGGGAGCCACGTCGACAGGGACCTGCTGGCCGCCGCCCATGCGTCGGGATGTGACCAGGTGCTGGCCCGGTCGGCGTTCTTCGGCCGGCTCAGGTCGTTGCTGGGCGGCGCGGATCGCTAACGCTTCTTCTTCCCACGGCGCCAACGCTTGGGAGGATCGGGGAGGTCGATCAGGCCCTGCCCGGTGTTGCTCATCGGCGTGTCCCCCGGCTGTGTCCAGCCTGCAGACGACAGGCTGCGCTTTTCGAAGAACACGCAACCTTCAGGGCACGCGAACGGGTGCTCCTCGTTGACGTTCAGCCGGCACCGTTCGACTGCCTCGCCGGTCGAAGTGCTCCGGCGAAGGTAGTGGCGGCAATCATCCCGAACGGCCATCTACTCATGATCCCATGCTCGTGGGGCTCGGTGAGGGCGGTCCTAGCCGCCCTGCCCGTAGAGTGCCACACAAATGACTCAACGCCTCCTGGTGATCGGTGGTGACGCGGGCGGAATGGCGGCGGCCGCCGTTGCTCGTCGCCGCAAGCCCGACCTCGAGATCGTCGCCCTGGAGAAGGGCCGCTGGACCAGCTACTCGGCCTGTGGCATTCCCTATGTCGTCGGAGGCGACGTGCGGTCGCTTGACCAGCTGGTGGCCCGATCGCCGCAGGAGTTCAGGGACAAACTCATGATCGACGTCAGGACCGGGCACGAGGCGGTGGCCCTGGATCTCGACGCTCGGAGGGCGGAGGTGCGAACCAACGACCGCACCTACCGGCTGGGCTTTGATCTGCTGCATCTGGCGACCGGTGGCAAACCCCGCCGGCCGCCGATCCCGGGCATCGACGGCAAGCACGTCCATGGTGTGCAGACCCTCGACGATGCCCAGGTGCTCCTCGACGAGGTCGGTTCCCGCCAGATCCAGAACGTCGTTGTGGTCGGCGGCGGCTACATCGGCCTCGAGCTGGCCGAGGCGTTCATCAAACGAGGGAGCAAGGTAACGGTGATCGAACGTGGGCCGGAAGTCATGGGCCGAACACTGGATCCGGACATGGGAGCCGTGGTCTGCACCGCCATGCGCCGGCAGGGCATCACCGTCTACACGGATGAGAAGGTGGTCGGTATCGAGTCCGACTCCGTCACGACGGAGCAGCGAACGGTGCCGGCGGACGTCGTCCTGCTCGGGCTCGGCGTTGAACCGAATACCGACCTGGCCGCGGAGGCGGGTGTTGTCACCGGGCTGGCCCGTGCGATCGTCGTCGACCGCCGTCAGAAGACGTCGGCCGAAGGCGTATGCGCGGCGGGCGACTGTTGTGAGTCGCGGTCGCTCATCACCGGCCAGACCGTCTATGTCGCGCTCGGCACGGTCGCCAACAAGCAGGGTCGAGTGGCCGGGGTCAACCTTTCGGGCGGTTACGCGACCTTCCCCGGGGTGATCGGAACTGCCATAACCCGCTTGTGCTCCGTCGAGATCGGCCGAACCGGGGTCACCGAGGCGGAGGCCACGGAAGCCGGCTTCGAGTACGTCGTGTCGAAGATCGACAGTACGACGCGGGCTGGTTACTTTCCGGGCGCCGGTCCGATCGCGGTGAAGATGCTGGTTGAGCGCCGAACGGGCAGAGTGCTCGGGGCGCAGGTGGCTGGCTTTGAAGGCACGGCGAAACGAATCGACGTCCTGGCGACCGCCATTACCGCCGGGATGACGGCCGAAGACGTCGTGTATCTCGATCTGTCGTATGCACCGCCGTTCTCCCCCGTCTGGGACCCGGTTCAGGCCGCCGCCCGTCTCGCCCTTGGACTCCTGCAGGATCGAGGCTGATGCCCGAGGGCGGGGGTGAGAACCGGGGTGAGAAGCCCGGCCGGCCGGTAACCGGCGTGGACCTGGTGCGCTGGAGCGAGGCGCTGTCGGGCATCGCCCGCACCGGCCTGGGCTTCACCGACAACCTCTACGAGAGAGAGCGCTTCGAAGAGGTGCTGAAGGTGGCGGCCGACATTCGGGTAGCCGCCGGCCATGAGCTGGAAGTCGAGGTGCTCGTCGAGGAGTGGCTGAAGGTGGTCGGTCGAGGAGTGCCCGGTTACGTCACCCCCAAGGTCGCGGTTGGCGCCGTCGTGGGCAATGAGGACGAGGAGATCTTGCTCATCCAGCGAGCCGATTCGGGCGTCTGGCTCTACCCCACGGGTTGGGCCGACGTGGGCTACTCCGCGTCGGAAGTGGCCGTCAAGGAGGTCCACGAGGAGACCGGCATCGATGCCGAGCCGGTGAGGCTGATTGCCGTCCTGGACGGGCTGCGGCTGGGGTTCAACAGCGTCCCCCTCTACTCACTCGTTTTCCATTGCCGCGCCGTGGGGGGAACGCTTCGCCGCCATCCACTGGAGACCCGTGCGGTCGGCTGGTTCTCGGAGGGGTCCCTGCCGTCGCCCCTGGCCGGCGCCGACCGGTGGGTGGTGGCCGCCTTCGCCGCCATCCGGGGTCACCCCCTCGACGTCGTGTTCGACTCGCCGCGCGATCCGCCGTGGCGCGGGGAACCTTAAAAGCCGTGAGGGCCCTGAGACAGTTGGTGCAGCAGCGCGTCGACAATTGAGATCTGCCGGCCGCTTCGTTCCCATTCGTCGGCGATCGGCGTGTGGTTGACCCGACCACTGGCGTCTGGCGGGATGCCGAGCGCGCCCGTCGCGGCCACCACCAGCTGCTCAGGGTCCACCCCGGCCGCCTCGTCCCCGTAGGCCGGGAACGCCTCAAGGCCCTCCCACAGTCGTTCTGGAGGCGCGGGCGGGCCGTCTCCACTGCCTTCCGTGGCGAGGGCAAGCGCCACCGTCGCGAACAGCTCGTAGGTGCCGACGCCGGGTGGGCGGACGTAGCCGGCGACGGGGTGCAGCCGCCATTCCAGCGTGACCCCCGTCGGACCGTCGTCGCGTAGCCAGACCTGAGAGCCGTTCACGTAGGCGTCGACCGGCTCTCCGAACCGCTCGTCCAGGGCGAGAACCAGTTCAGGTGTGGTGCGCCAGACGCAGGTTGGTGTCTTTTCAGTATCTTTCATGTCATGAGCGACGAGAAAGTGGCTCGGGTCGCGGCCCGGCAGCACGGCTTGTTTACCCGCCGGCAAGCGCTGGCGCTGGGATTCAGCGAGACGCAGGTGGCCTGGCGGGTGCGCGGCGGCGTCTGGGAGGTGCTGGCGGCTGGTGTCTACGGCATCCCCGGCTGCCCCGGGACCTGGCGGCGAAAGCTCATGCTCGCCGTCCTTGACGTTGGCGCCGGGACGGTCGTGTCGCATTGGGCCGCCGCTTCTTTGCACGGCTTCCCCGGCTTTCGACCCGGTGCACCCGAGCTCAGCGTGGTGAAGGGGTCACATGCAGGTCGTCGATGGAATGTCCATACCACCAGGGACCTGCCGGCCTCGGATTGCGCCAAGCTCGACGCGATTCCGGTCACGTCGGCGTTGCGGACGCTTTTTGATCTGGCCGGGGTCCTGCCGGTTCAACAGCTGGAGCGGCTGGTAGACGAACTGCTTGCCGCGGGCACCGTCAAGCTCGGTGCTGTCGCCAGGCGCTTTGCCCAGTACCGCCGTCCAGGGCGCAGGGGAGTCGTCGCCCTGGCCCACATTTTGGAGGCTCGAGGGCCCGGTTACGTCCCACCCGCGAGTGAGCTTGAGGCGTTGTTGCACGAGGTTCTTTGCAGGGGAGGTCATCCCCCTCCCGATTGGCAGCCTCCCCACCCCGCTGGACCAGCGGTCGGCCGGGTCGATGCCATCTTCGAGTCCTGCAAGCTGATTGTTGAGGTAGATGGACGTCGCTGGCACAGTCAGGTCGAACAGATGGAGGCTGATCGTCACCGCGACATCGCGGCGACGCTGGCCGGTTATCACACCATGCGGTTCATGTGGGGCGACGTGGTGATGCGGGCCGACTGGCTGAACCAGGTCGTCGGCCAGCACCCCAAACTTTGGGCACGGTAGGGGGTATATCCAGGCGGGCGAGAATTCCCAAAGTTTGGGCGGCGGGCCCGCGGCACCTCCGCACCGCCCTGCGGCAGATAGCGTGCCCGTCATGCCAACCCGCACCGTCATCGAGATCGCCGAGAGTGTCCGCCGCGGGGAGCTGAAAGCCACCGAGGTCCTGGAGGAGTCACTGGCGGCGATTGACGCGTCGAACCCTCCCCTGAACGCCTTCGTCCACCTCGATCCCGAGATGGCCCGCAGCACCGCCGAGGGTGTCGACGCGGCCGTGGCGAGGGGAGAGGATCCCGGGCCGCTTGCAGGCGTCCCGTTCGGGGTGAAGGACCTGGAGGATTGCCGGGGGATGCCGACCACTCACGGGTCGCTCCTCTTCAAGGGCCGGCCGCCGGTCGCGGAGGATTCCGTGCACGTGGCCCGGCTCCGCGCCGCCGGTGGCATCCCGCTAGGCAAGACCGCTGCGCCCGAGTTCGGAGCCGTCTCCTTCACGGCGTCGCCTGCTCTCGGCGTCACCCGGAATCCATGGAACCCGGAACGAACCCCGGGCGGATCGAGTGGGGGATCCGCCGCCGCAGTCGCCTCGGGGATGGTGGCGATGTGCACGGCCAGCGACGGCGGTGGCTCGACCCGCATCCCCGGTTCATTCAGCGGGCTTCCGGGCTTCAAGGCCAGCTTCGGGCGGATTCCCCATCCGTCGCACGCGGCATCGCAGACGACCTGCCTCGGGGCGCTGGCCACGACGGTCGCCGACGTCGCCCGCCACATCGACGTGGCCGCCGGTCCGGACGATCGCGACAGGACGTCGTTGCCGGCTCCCGCCGTTCGCTACGAAGACATCATCGAGCGGCTCGACGTCGCCGGCCTGAGGGCAGTGTGGTCGGTCGATCTCGGCTTCGCGGTCGTCGACCCCGGCGTCGCGGCGGTAACCGAGGCCGCCGCCAAAACACTGGTGGATGCGGCCAAGCTCGTGACCGTCGACCGGGCGATCGAGCTCACCGATCCCGTCCGGGTCTGGCTGGCGTCGGGAGCGGCGGATCTGTGGGGCGACATCGAGCCCGGGATGTGGCCGGACCGGGCCGAAGAGCTGGACGTCGTACCCCGCCTGGTCCTCCATGCCACCGAGAGCATGACGCTGCCGCGATTTGCCTCCAGCCTCACCACCCGGCTTGGCCTGGAGGCTCAGGTGGCTGCGCTGTTCCAGGACGTCGACGTGCTGCTCACCCCTGCCACCGCGATGCCCGGGTTCGCGGCCGAGGGTCCCATGCCGACTCGAATCGCCGACCAGGACGTCCACCCCGCCATGGCGGTGCCATTCACCATGCTGGCCAATCTGTGCTGGAACCCTGCCATCTCCGTGCCGGCCGGTCTGACGCCGGAGGGCCTGCCCATCGGGCTGCAGATCATTGCCCGGCGGCACCGCGACGACGTGGTGCTGCGGCTGGCCCGCATCTTTGAAGAGGCCAATCCCTGGCCCCGGCTGGCGCCGGCCTACCAATCATGAGCGAACCGCTCCCCGCCCTGCTGCATCCCTTCGCCCGTCCGGCACTGCCGGCAGGTGACGTGGTCACCCTCGTGCGGGGCGAGGGGGCGGCGGTCTGGGACAGTCATGGGCAGCGGTACGTCGATGCGCTGGCCAGCCTCTGGTATTGCCAGGCTGGCCATGGCCGAAGGGAGATTGCCGATGCCATCGGCCGGCAGGCTGCGACGTTGGGCGGGTTTCACACGTTCGACCGCTATGGCAACCGCCCCTCCGAGGAACTGGCTCATCAGCTGGCGACGCTCGCACCGATGGAGAACGCCCGGGTGTTTCTCACCAGCGGCGGCTCTGAGTCGGTCGAAACGGCCCTCAAACTGGCCCGGTTAGCGCACGCCCTCGCCGGGCAGCCGGAGCGGACCCTCATCATCTCCCGCCGGCTTTCGTACCACGGGGTGGCCTACGGCGGTGTGACCGTGACTGGTCTGCCGGCCAACCGGGCGGGCTTTGGTCCCCTCGTCCCCGACGTGGAGCGGGTTGATTGGGACGACCTTGACGCCATCGACAAGCTGATCGGCGAGCGAGGTGACGAGCTCGCCGCCATCATCGCCGAGCCGGTGATCGGAGTCGGCGGCGTCCTGGCTCCACCGGAGGGTTACCTGCGGGGACTCCGGGAACGATGTGACCGGACCGGCGCACTGCTCATCCTGGATGAGGTCATCACTGGCTTTGGTCGCCTGGGGCACTGGTGGGGGGCCGAGCGTTACCGCGTCTCCCCCGATCTGGTGACCTTTGCCAAGGGAGTGACGTCCGGTTACCAGCCGCTCGGCGGGGTGCTGATCGGCGCCCGCGTCCGCCACGCACTGGAAGCGGATCCCGCCTACGTACTCCGACATGGCTACACCTACAGCGGCCATCCGACGACGTGTGCCGCCGGCCTGGTCAATCTCGACATTCTGGAACGCGAAGGCCTGGCCAGCCGGGCCGACGCCATCGGGCAGCGCCTCGAGGACGGGTTTGCGCCCCTGGTGGAAAGGGAGTCCGTCGCGGCCGTCCGCGGCGTGGGCGGCATACGGGCGCTCGTTCTGAGCCGCGGTGTCACTGCGACTGCTGTCCGGGATGACCTCCTCGGCCGGGGCGTGATCGCCCGGCCGATCGGCGACGACATCGTGGGGTTCTGTCCTCCTCTCGTCATCACCGACGAGGACCTCGACCACATCGTTGAGGCGGTCGAGGAGGCGATGGTCGCCGCGACCCGCTGAACCGGTCCGGCGCTCCTATGAGGGCGAGTCCGGCTGATCCCGCAGGTAGCGCTCCACTTCCGCCGCCAGCACGTCGGCGCTGGGAAGCGTCAGTGGGCCCCCATCATGTTCTTCCTCTGGCTGGTGGTCGTCGGCGTCCTCGAGCTCGGCCACGTACGCGGCCGCCTCGGCGTCGTTGGCCACGTGCTCGCTCACTTCACGCTCGTACGTGTCAGCCGCCACCTTGAGCTCGACCGGATTGACGCGGCCTCCAACCAGTGCAGCGGTCCGCTCGACCAGGGCGAGAGCGGCCTTCGGCGATGGCACTTGATGGATGTAATGAGGGACGGCTGCCCACAGCGACGCGGACGGCATTCCGGCCGTGTTGCAGGCGTCGTGGAGCACCCCGACGATCCCGGTCGGTCCTTCGTACCGGGAACGCTGGAGCCCCAGCCGGGATGCCAGTTCAGGTTCGTGAGCAGTACCGGTCACGTGAACCGGTCGAGTGTGGGGAACGTCGGCCAGTAGCGCTCCGAGGGTGATGGCCAGTTCGGTGCCCACGGTACGGGCGGCGCCGACAACGGTCTCGCAGAAGGTTCGCCACTTCAGCTGGGGCTCTACGCCCCGCAAGAAGACGACGTCCCGGCCGGTGCCCGGAACCGAGGCTGCCCACAGCTCGTTGGCAGGCCATTCGATGCGGCGAGTGACCCCGTCGGCCAGCTTGACCTGGGGCCTCGTCACGGTGAAGTCGTAGAACTCCTCCGGGTCGATGGCGGCGAACTTGCGGGCGGACCAGGTCTCGGCGAGGTAACGCACGGCCAGGGTGGCGGCGTCCCCCGCGTCGTTCCAGCCTTCGAAGGCGGCCACCAGCAGGGGCCGCCGGAGCCGAGGTTGCTGCTCCCAGCGCAGGGTCTCCATAACCCTCGACGCTACCCCGGACGCGAAAAGTGGGAGGGGGCCGGCGGACAGGGGGGGAGTCAACCGGCCGCTCGCTCCCACCTGCCGTTTACGTTACCAAGCGATTTCACCAACCGCAGCAGGTTTTTGGTCACATCATCGTGAAGGCTGTGTTACCGGAACGATTCAACCGGTGACCGCCCG
>Ga0306924_10007222_pt1 | contig 11130 bp, 9 predicted proteins | sample sta12Can44000111_FD_203756 | JGI IMG/M metagenome (GOLD analysis project Ga0306924, IMG submission 203756) | Lab enrichment of tropical soil microbial communities from Luquillo Experimental Forest, Puerto Rico - statanox.12C.anox.44.000.111 (v2)... | ecosystem: Environmental > Terrestrial > Soil...
TTAGGCTCATCGGCAGGAACCCGTGCTCACCGGCGAGCTTCAAGGTGTCCGAGCCTTTGCTGACGCCAGCGACGCCGATCGGCGGGTATGGCTTCTGGAAGGGCAGGATATGCGGTTGCAACGTGCGCAGCATCAGGTCGGTCTTGGTCACCTTCCAGTATTTGCCCGCGTAGTCGAACGGTTCCTCAGTCGTCCACAGCTTGAGAATGATGTCGAGCGCCTCGCGCGTCATCTCACGATGCTGCCCGGCATTTCCGTCGACGTTGAACATCGCCCAGTCGCTCGGCAGCCCACTCGCCGCGACGCCGAAATTGAGCCGGCCTTGCGCCATGTGGTCGAGCATCGCGACACGGTTCGCCAGCTCAGCGGGGTGGTGATAGGGCAACAGAAATCCCCCCGGAGCGAGGCGAATCCGTCTGGTCTCCGTCAGGGCCTGCGCGATCAGCAGGTCGGGCGAGGGATGCGGCTCCCAAGGTGCCGTGTGATGCTCGCCGATCCAGGCTTCCGAAAACCCGAGTTCGTCGGCCCAGCGCAACGTCTGCCGATCCCATTGATGGCCCTCAAACAGCCCGCGCTCTGGCGGGTGAGAAGGCATGGTAAAAAGGCCATACTGCATCTTCACGCTCCGGATTGTCGGCGGGCGGCGAGTCCATTCTAAGCGACGGACCGCGCATTCGCACCTATTCGCTGGCGACAAGCGGTGCGCTAGGATGTGTCAGTTTGTAAACAGATTTTCACATCAGCCGCCTTTTTTTCGCCGTAAGTCGGGTCTTTCCTCTGCGCCAGTTTGACGCAGCTGCCGTCTCCACGGTCAGCGCGTCAACCAAAAGCCGCCTAGAGATCGGAGGTCTATGCATGCCCAAGGTGACCTTGTCTCGACGTCGCACGAAGCGACGGCATCTTCGGGAAAAGGCGACCATCGATCATTTGGTCCGCGCGGTATTCGAGAAGACGAAGGGCACCGTTCATGCCCCGTTCACGCTGTCCGGTCTTTCGGTAGAGGAGCAAATTCGCAAGAAATGGCATCCGAGCATGGGAGGTCTCGCGCTGTTTTGAGGGTGCCACCGCGCTAGCAATCACAAGCCACACATTCAGGGAGCCGGTATGATCACCGGCTCTTTTTTTTGCGGAGGATAGCTATGGAGCTCGCCGATCGAGGCGGCGCTCGCGCTTTCCAGGCCATGGTGACGATGCGCGACTGCACGAGGCTCAACACCTTCGTGTTTCTGCCGACGAGCGGCGGACCACGCTGGCCGGTCATCCTGCATCGTACCCCGTACGGGATCACCGCGTCTGATGCCCGCGATAAGACCGATTGCACTCGGGCGTGGCTGCCGAGCACAGAAGAGCCTTTTCGCGGTTCGATTCTCCGCGGGTGGCGCAACATCGTCGCGCATGGTTATGCCGCCGTCTACCAGGATACCCGCGGCCGCCACGGGTCTGAGGGCGAGGATCGGGTCTACGCCGACGACGCGTTCGACGGGCACGATACTCTCGAATGGATCGCCGCCCAGCCCTGGACCAATCAGATGGTGGGGATATCCGGCTCGTCCGCGGGTGCAACCACCACCTTCGCCGCAGCCTCGACGCGCCACCCGGGCCTGCGCGCGTTTTTCGCCCAAGCCGGCGCTTCCAGCATCTATGACGACGTGGTCTACGAGGGGCAGTCGATCGAGATGGAACGGCTGTGGCTGTGGGTAGCGCGCAACATCCCGGGCCTCTCGAACTCGCACCGTGAGACGGTCCTGCGGCGATCCGGCATCAGCGCTGAGGCGCTCGATGCGGCCGCTGCCTCGGCGGCGGCGCGGTACGAGCGGCTCGATGCCGGGCGCCAAGGCGATGCGCCATTCATTGGCTCACCGGATTGGATGCGGCTGCCGTTGACCGGGTACCCTGACTTCGCTACCTGGCAGCCCTTTCTCGACGAGATCATCACCCATCCTGCACCCGACGCGTTCCGCGCAAGGCACAATTTCCGCCGCACGATCGATATCCCCGGGTTTCACGTCACCACCTGGTACGACGTCTTCCAGATTAGCGTTCTGGCGGCGTTCAATGACATTCAAGCCCGTACCGGCACCCAGAAGCTGTGGATCGGCCCCAACGAGCACTCGTTTGTGTATGCCAGCAATTTTTGGCCGCGCGATCCCTACTTCGAATGGTTCGACCACTGGCTGAAGGGTGCAGCAACCCGCGCCATGGACGGGCCGGCCGTGTATTATTCGCCGTGGGCCTGGATCGACGACAAGGTCGCCTATGTCCCCGACGATTGGCAATATGCTGAGCGTTGGCCGCCGCCGGGTACGACCCCCCGCCGTCTCTACTTGTGCGGCGATGGCGGGATTGCCGCAGATGGTCCCAGCGGTACGGCACGAAGCTACGAGTACGACCCGCGCCTCCCGATCCCGACCTTGGGCGGGCGGAATATGCTGATCGATGCCGGACCGCGCGACCAGCGGCCGGTTCAATCATTGCCGAATTATGGTCTGATCTATCGCTCCGACCCTCTGGACAGGGACCTCACTATCGCTGGCGCCGTTCGCCTGGCCTTGCACGTCCAGTCGAACTGCCCTGACACCGATTTCATCGCCAAGCTGATCGAGCTTATGCCCGACGGGCGCGCCATGCTTCTAATGGACGGCGTGACGCGCGCCATGTATCGCGACCCGTCGGGAGAGCCGCGGCACCTGGTTCCGGGTCGGGTAGAGCAGCTGGCTATCGACCTGGGGCACATATGCCATACCATCCGCGCCGGCCATCGCATTGAAGTCGATGTGACCAGCAGCAATTTTCCGCGCCGTGCCCGCAACACCAACAGCGGCCACCCGGTCATGGCCAACGATGGCGATGCCGATATCCGCGTCGCCACCAACACCATTCATCACACCGAGAAAACGCCGTCGTTTGTCGAGCTTTCGGTGCTGACCCGCGGATGAGTGGGGCACCGAAGATCCGCGTGGGGATTGGCGGGTGGATCTTCCCGCCATGGCGCGGCGTTTTCTACCCGGCAGGGCTGCCGCAGGCGCAGGAGCTTCACTTTGCGAGCCGCGCGCTGACCACGATCGAGATCAACGGCACTTTCTACGGAGCTCAAAAGCCGGCGAGCTTCCGCCGCTGGCACGACGAGACCCCGGAAGATTTCGTCTTCTCGGTCAAGGGCCCGCGCTTTGCGACGCATCGACCCGATCTCGCCGGCGCCGGCCCGACCCTCGACCGGTTCTTTTCGACCGGTGTGCTCGAACTGGGCGACAAGCTCGGGCCGATCCTGTGGCAATTTCCCCCGAGCGCACCGGCCGACGAGGGCGATTTCGCCGCCTTCGTCGAGCTGTTGCCCGAGCGCATCGACGGCCGGGCATTGCGGCACGCCGTAGAGCTTCGCCGGCCGAAGATCCCCAGCGATCAGGCCGCGGACCTCTTGCGCCGGCGCGGGGTAGCGCTCGTCGCCGACGACAGCCGGCCGGAGTTCGAGGTCACCGCAAATTTCATTTACGCCCATCTGCGGCATTGCACCCACGAGGACCCGGCTGGTTACCCGCCGGAGGCGCTCGACGGCTGGGCACAGTGTTTGCGGGAGCGATCGGCCCCAGAGGCCTGCGATTGCTTTGTCTATTTCATCAGCGGTGCCAAGATCCGCGCCCCCGCGGCGGCTCAGGCTCTCCTGCAGCGGCTGACCGCGCCGGTTTGAGCTTTGTTGAGGGTGGGGATGAGAATAATTGTGGTCGGCGGCGGCATCGGCGGGCTTAGCGCGGCGCTGTCGCTTCGCCGAGCCGGCTTCGAGGTCGATGTCTACGAGCAGGCTCCCGAGCTCACCCAAATCGGCGGCGGCATCAACATGGGCCCGAACGCAGTGCGCATCCTGCGCCGGCTGGGCCTCGCATCAAGACTCGACCGCGAGGGGGTCCGCCCGTTCTTCACGCATCAGCGACGTTGGCGGGACGGGCGCGCCTTGCAACGGGCGCCGCTCAATCCGTTATGCGAAGAGCTCTACGGCGCGCCGCACATTACGATCCATCGTGCCGACCTGCTCGACGTGATTGCGTCGGGTTTCCCGGCGGAGCGCATTCACCTTGGCCACCGTCTCGCCGGCCTCGAGGACAAAGGCGACAACGTCGAGGCATGGTTCGAAAACGGTGCGCACATCACCGCCGACATCCTCGTCGGGGCCGATGGTATCAATTCGGTGGTACGTACCGCTCTGTTTGGCGGGGAGGCGCCGGTCTTTGCCGGCTGTGTCGCCTATCGCGGATTGGTGCCCGTCGAGCGCATCGCCGATCTCGCGCTCGAGATCGGCAATCAGTCCTGGGTTGGCCCCGGGGCGCATCTCGTGCATTACCCGGTCTCACGCGGTCGCCTGTTGAATTTTGTCGGCTGGACCGAGCACGATGAATGGAACCGCGAAGACTGGACCGACCGCGCCAGGGTGGCCCGTGCGCTCGCTGCCTTCGAGGGCTGGCACCCGCAAGTCTGCCGGATCATCAGCGCCGCCGATACGTGCTTTATTTGGGCCTTGTTCGATCGCGATCCCTTACCGCGCTGGTCGGTCGGCCGCACGACACTGCTCGGCGACGCCTGCCACCCAATGTACCCGTTTATGGGCCAGGGCGCAGCCCAAGCGATCGAGGACGGGGCGGCGCTGGCTGCGTGTCTGGCCGGCGGCGGAAATGCCGACCCGGCCGAGGCATTGCGCCGTTATGAACAACTACGCCTACCGCGCGTCACCCGGCTGCAGGACATGTCGCGCGCCAACAAGACCCGCTTCCACATGCGCGACGGCCCGCCGCAACAGGCGCGCGATGCCGAGTGGGCGAAGACCGCCGATCGCTCGCCCGACGCCCTGCGCTGGCTCTACGATTACGATGCGGCCCAGGTCGAGGCCGTTGACGCCTGAATCACGGGCCCGGATGAAGATTGTTTGGAAGCGCAGGGATCGCGCGCAGGTATTCGTAAATTGCATGCAGATCCCGCTCGGTCTTATAGCGGTATAGCGGCCACGACATGACTTGCAGCAAATCGCCGGGTGGATCCCGGGGATCATGGCCGGAGTGCATGACCTCTAGAAATCCCGCCAGGGTCAATCCGGCCGGCCGGTCGTTTCCGTCCGGGGTGATGTTCGCGGAAGTGAACATCCCGGCCGGCGTCGTGAACTGCCGTCCGCCCGCCAGATATTCCGTGGTGTTGATCTGCTCAGGTTGTCCGAGATAGGGATTACCTCCGGCCGCCCAGTTCGGATGGGTGTGGCAATCGTTGCAACCGGTTGTATTTACGATATAGCTGCCGAGGCCCACCAATGCCCAATCCTTGCCGGCTAAGTTGAGCCGCACCGGCGCAATCTCATAGCCACGCAAAATTTCGGCTAGCTCGTCGCCGGCCCGGGCAGCAGGCGCCGCCGACATCGCGGTGACGACGATGCTGGCGAGCAACCAAATCCGAGAACGATTTTCCATTCGCCGATCCCCTTTCGTGCAGCGCAAGGCCGGATCACGAGGGGATCAGTAGCCGATTATTATTAATAACCTTTTGCCAGGGCTGGGCGGGGTCCGCCGACCCCAGTTCAGCGAGTCGGCGGACCGGCGAAATTCTCGACTACTCCGGCTTCAAGCAGTAGGTGGCGAGCTTGTTGCCGTCGAGATCGCGGACATAGGCGCCGTAGGCATGCGGATGCCAGCTGCGCGGCCCGACCGCACCCTCGTCTTTGCCGCCGGCAGCGAGAGCCGCCTTGTGGAAGGCCGCGACTGCCGCCCGGTTGGGTGCAACAAAGCTGATCGTACCGCCGTTGGCAAAGGTCGCGGGCTGACCGTTGGCCGGCTTCAGCACAAAGAATTCCGCAGCCGATTCACCCCAGATCGAGCCGTTGTCACCGAGATCATTCAGGCGCTTGTAGCCGAGCGGCGCCAGCACGGCGTCATAGAACGCGCGGGCCTTTGCCAAATCATTGGTGCCGACTGTGACATGTGTAAATATTGCCATGGCTTCCTCCTCTAGTGGGTCTTCGCCGCCTGCCAGTGCGCCAGCGCCTCGCGCGGCTTCGAGATCGCGGGATCCATGATTTCCTGCTGGACCCCGGTGCTGGCGGTCAATTCGATGACATAGCCGTTCGGATCGCGGAAGTAGATCGAGCGAACGAAACCGTGGTCAACCGGCCCGCGGACCTCTCGGCCCTCCGACTTCGCCTTCTCCAGCATGCTGTCGAAGGTCTCGGCCTCGACTCCGAGGGCGATGTGCAGATCTAGGGCGTTCTGCTGCTTGAACTCGAACGGCATGCCGGGGACCTCAAAAAAGGCCAGGCAGGAGCCGTCACCCATCTCGAAGAAGGTGTGCAGCCCGCGGCCCTCGTCGATCTTGAACGCGCTGACCAGGCGAAGACCGAGAAAGTCCTCGTAAAAGACCCGCGTCTCCTCCGAGTCCCGACAGCGATACGCATTGTGGTGCAGACCTTTGATCAACTGCGCCTCCGTCGCTTTTGCCGGAACGCAGGATAACCTTGTTAGCGGACAAACGCATCTGCGGATCACGCTGCACCCGCCGGGGGGTCGAATGCCTTCACGCGCGGCAGAGGGCCATCATAGCGTTCGAGCTCGACTAAACAGAGTTGCCCGCTGCAGCCTTGTGCGAGGCGGGAGGTGCCGGCATCGCGCGTCAACGCGTTGGGATTGCCGTGCAAGCAAAGCGGCTGGTCGGAGGCGGGATCGTCCGGATCGTACCAGGCCCCGGTCGACAGCTGAACGACCCCGGGACGCAGCGCCTCGCTCAGCACCGCGCCGGCGAGACACGCCCCGCGGGTGTTGTAAAGCCGCACGATGTCGCCGTCGGAAATGCCGCGCGCCGCGGCATCGCGCGGGTGGATACGGACCGGCTCGCGCCCATTGATCTTCGAGGCCAGGCTGGTCGCGCCGAAATCGAGCTGGCTGTGCAACCGGGTCGCCGGCTGGTTGGCGACGAGCTGCAACGAGAAGCGCGTAGAGGCGGGCGACCCTGCACCTTCGTTCGGCGGCAACCACGTGGGGTGTCCCGGGCAATCGGCATAGCCGAAGGACGCGATCCTCGCCGAGGCGATCTCGATCTTGCCGCTCGGCGTCGGCAACGGTGCAGCTTCAGGATTGCGGCGAAAGGCCCGGACAATGCCACCGTCCCATGGCAGCGTCGGAAACAGCAGCTCCCCAGCTTCCCAGAACAAGTCGAAAGCGGGTGCCGTGACGCCGCGCGCCAACAGCGTGCGGCGCGTCTGGTTATAGAGGTATTCCAGCCATTGTCGCGCCGAGCGGCCCTCGGTGAATTGGTCGCCGAAGCCCAGGCGCTCGCCCACCCCTGCGAAGATGTCGTAATCGTCGCGCGCCTCGCCATAGCGCGGGACCACCCGGTGCATCGCCACCATCAGCGGATCGCCAGCGGCGGCGCCGATATCCTCCCGCTCCAGGGTAATCGTCGCCGGCAACACGACATCGGCGTGTCGGGCGCTCGCCGTCCATGCCGACTCGTTGACAATGACCGTATCGGGACGCGCAAAGGCGCGCCGCAGCCGGTTCAGGTCCTGATGGTGGTGGAAGGGATTGCCGCCGGCCCAGTAGACCAGCCTGATGCCGGGGTAAGCGAGCCGCTGTCCGTTAAAGTCGAAGGGTTCCCCTGGACGCAGCAGCATGTCGGCGAGGCGCGCGACCGGGATGAAATCGGTGATGCTGTTGCCGCCTTGCGGCAGAGTAGGGACCGGCACCGCAACGGCGGGCTTCCCCGTATTCGAGGTCGATCCCAAGGCATAGGCGAAGCCGCCGCCCGGTAGCCCGATCTGGCCGAGTAATGTCGCCAGCACCACGCCCATCCACACCGGCTGCTCGCCGTGCTCGGCGCGTTGCACCGATTGCGAACAGGTTATCAGGGTGCGACGCCCGGCAGCCCGGCGCGCCAGGCTGATGATCTCGTCAGCTGGGAGCCCACAGATTTCCGCCGCCCAGGCCGCGTCTTTCGGCTGAGCGTCGCGGAGGCCTAATAGATAAGCCTCGAACAACTCGTAGCCGACGCAGAACCGATCGAGAAACGCGCGATCGTGCCTTCCTTCGCTGACCAGGGTATGGGCGATACCCAGCATCAGCGCGACGTCGGTGCCGGGGCGAATTGGGTGCCAGACCGTCTCGATTTCTGCCGGCAGATCATCTCGCAACGGGCCGATCAGGTGGAATTCGACCCCCCGATCGCGAGCGGCTCGCAGCTGCTCGCGCGCGATATGCCGGCTCGTGCCGCCGCCGCCGACATCGTTGTTCTTCAACGCCATGCCGCCAAAGGCGAGCACCAAGGCCCCCTCCGACACGAGTTCGGCCCAGCTGACATTGTTGCCGGCCACCGCCCCCTGCGGGCCGACGACATACGGCAGGATGACGCTCGCCGCACCCGAGCTGTAGCTGCCGATTGAACGCACATAGCCGCCAGCGAGGTTTAGGAACCGATGGATCTGGCTTTGCGCGTCGTGGAAACGCCCGGCACTTGCCCAGCCATATGATCCGCCGAAGATCGCGCGCGGCCCATGCGCAGTGTAGACGCGCCGCAATTCGGCGGCGACGAGGTCGAGCGCGCGGGGCCAGGAGACCGGGACAAATTCGTCGAGGCCTCGCCGATGATCGGCACCGGGACCGCGGTCCAGCCAACCGCGTCGAACCATCGGCCGGGCGATCCGCGCCGGGTGCGACACTGAGGCCGGAATGTTGCCAAGCAGCGCCGAAGGATCGGGATCTTCCGGATGAGGGACGACCTCGATGCCCTCTTCGTCGTACAGCACCGAGAAGGCGCCCCAATGCGCGCTGTGCGGCAGACCTTGCCCTGCCATGCCGCCACTAATGCTCGCGCAGCAGCCGGCCGAAGCCGGCGATCGGCGTCTCGACGCCGGCGAGCCGCAATAGGTGCCAGAGCACTGCCTGGGTCGAGGTGACGACCGGCTTGCCGATTCTCGCCTCGAGCGCGTCGATAATCGGATGCGAGCGGAAATTGAGGCAGGCGGCGATAAGCCCGTCGGATTGCGGGTCCCATGCGCGGAGAGCCAGGTCCAGGATCGCATCGGGTTCGGGCTCGGCAAGGCGAAAGCCGTCGGCGATATCGAGATGCGCGCCAGCGATGGTCTCGATCCCGCCCTCGGCGAAAAAGCGCTGCTCGGCCGCGTCGACCGCCTCGGTGTAAGGCGAGATTGCGGTCACCCGGTTTAGGCCGAGCGCTTGGCAGGCGGCGAAGATGCTGTCGGTTGCGGTCGTCGCCGGTACCCCGGCGATCCGCCGGATCTCGTCGCGCAGCCTCTTGTCGAATTCATGGCCCTGGATGATGCTCGACGCGGTGCAGCCATAGCCGATGACGTAGGGCCGGCAGCTGGCGATCTGGCGGATGGCGCGCATGCCGTCCGCACGATCCATCGCGATGATTTTTTCCGGTGAGCTGCCATCGACGATCAGCATCCGGGCGAAATGAACGCTGACCCCGTCCGGCACGACACGGGGGTACCACTCTTCGACCACGATGTTGACGCTGGGGACGACGACCCCGAGCCGTACCGTCTCGGTCATCCGCCTCTCCTGTAATCCATCGAATCCGCCGACAAGGTAGCGGCCCGGGACCTCTCATCATACTCATAAACGGCTGCGCATGTGGCCCCTGCATGTCGCCATCGGCTGCAACAAACCGTTGAGTCAAAAGCTGATGATTTGCTGCACCTGCAGCAAATTTACAGCGGAATCTCGCCTTCAGGTTGAAACGCCTGTCCGCATCCGGCGGACGCCCACCTCTCGAGCCGTCAACGGGTTGGAATTATGCAATATCAATGTGGCAATTGCATGTCCTTATAGCAAAGGATGCTATAGCGGCGCCTGCCAGATCGCCTCGGCGTAGTTGTGGATAGCGCGGTCCGACGAGAACCAGTTCATGCCGGCGATATTCGTGATGCAAGCCTTGGCCCAGGCCTCCTTCGTGCGGTACAGCGCGTCGACGCGCCGTTGCGCGCCAAAATAGTCTTCGAAATCGTCAGTAATCATGTAGCGGTCGGCATGTCGCAGCGCTTGGGTCAACTCGTCGAACCGATGGGCATCGCCGGGCGAGAATACGCCCGACGCGATCGCGTCGATCGCCCGAATGAGCGGCGGCGAGGCTGCTATGATATCCGCTGCGTTCCGCCCATTCCGGCGGCGTTGCGCCACCTCGTCGGCGTGCAGACCGAAAATGAAGATATTGTCGCAGCCGACCCGCTCGCGGATCTCGACATTGGCGCCGTCCAATGTACCGATCGTCAGGGCGCCGTTGAGCGCGAGCTTCATGTTTCCGGTCCCTGAGGCCTCCATCCCGGCGGTCGAAATCTGCTCCGACAGATCAGCCGCCGGAATAATCACCTCGGCGAGACTGACATTGTAGTTCGGCAAAAAGACAATCTTCAGCAGGTCCTTGACGCATGGGTCGCCGTTGATCACCGAGGCGATGTCGTTGGCCAGCTTGACGATCAACTTGGCCACGGCATAGCCGGCGGCTGCCTTGCCGGCAAAGATCTTTACTCGCGGCACCCAGTCGCGTGCTGGCTCGGCGCGCATCGCCTCCCAAAGCGCAATGGTTTCGATCAGATTGAGCAATTGTCGCTTGTACTCGTGAATACGCTTGATATGCACGTCGAAAAGTGCCGCAGTATCGACCGCGAGCCCGAGGCGCTCGCGGATCACTCGCGCGAGAGCGATCTTGTTCGCTCGCTTTACCCGCATGATGCGATCTTGCAGTACCGGGTCTGCACAGTGCTCGCCGAAGGTCGTGACGGCGTCGGGGTCGTCAAGCACTCGCCTGCCGATCACCTCGCAGAGCAGCTGCGTCAGTCCCGGATTGGCCTGGTGCAGCCAGCGCCGAAAGGTGATGCCGTTCGTCACACTGACCACACGATTGGGATAAACGGCTTCGAGATCGGCGAACAGGGTGTTGCGCAACAGCTCGGTGTGCAGCGCCGACACCCCGTTGGTGCGGTGCGAGCCGACAAAGGCGAGGTGGCCCATTTTGATGCGCCGCCCGTTCTCTTCATCGATCAGCGAAACCTTCGCGGCGACCTCTTCACTGATCGGATGCGTCCGCTTTGCGGCCTCCAGATGATGTTCGTTGAGCCTGTAGATGATCTGCAGATGGCGTGGCAGC
>Ga0306924_10007226_pt1 | contig 11128 bp, 13 predicted proteins | sample sta12Can44000111_FD_203756 | JGI IMG/M metagenome (GOLD analysis project Ga0306924, IMG submission 203756) | Lab enrichment of tropical soil microbial communities from Luquillo Experimental Forest, Puerto Rico - statanox.12C.anox.44.000.111 (v2)... | ecosystem: Environmental > Terrestrial >...
CACCGGCACCAGCCACATCTGATAGCTCTTGTCCTTTGGCAGCGCTGGCAAATCTGCGGCGTACAGGACAATCCCTGCCTTCGCGTTGAATTTCACGATACCGCTGGAGTTCGCGGCATCGGCCGTCCCCGCCAATTTGACCGTTACCGTGTCCGGTGCGGCGAGCACCCCAACGAGCTTCTCGATCTGCTCCCGGTCATGAACCATCGCTTCCGCGGCTTTGCGCTCTCTTTCAAGCTCCGCCGCGATTCGACGGTTTTGCCACGAGAGCGCCAGACTGACCAGTGCCAGCACCACCGCCGCCGGCACCAGCACCCAATTCCACCACCCGCCTCCGGAATCAGCCTGGGCTCTTGTGTGGCCTTCGCCTTCCACCTCGCGCGATTTCGCCGGCCACGCAGAACGTGCTTCCGCCTCGCGGTTTGCTCGGATGCGCGCCATCAACTCCGCTTTGATCGTCCCGGCCGGCTTGTCCTGTTTTGCGGCAAACGCCAGCAAAGCCGCGTTACCACGCGCTTCGGCCAGCGTTGCGGCGCACTGCTCGCAGCCGGACAGGTGCGCGTGCAAAGCTGCCGCTTCAACCTCCGGCAAAGCGCCGAGAGCCAACAGTTCCAGTTCTTCCACGCGAATGTGCTCGCCGTTACTCAACTCAGCACCTTCTTCAACGCCTCCATCGCGCTGCGAATCCTCGTCTTTACCGTCCCGAGCGGCTGTCCAGTCTTCTCCGCAATCTCCGTGTGTGACATCCCTTCGAAATACGCGCACTCTAGCGCTTCCCGCTGGTTCTCCGGCAGGTTCCCCATCACTGCCCGTACTTTATCGAGGAGTAGGCTTTGCGCCGCGTAGGACTCGACGTCTATTTTCAGCGTAACGCCCTTTTCGTCGAACTCTTCGTTCTTTGCGCTCTTTCGCCGCAATCTCGAGATGGCGCGATTGCGCGCCGCCACCAAAAGCCATCCCGCCAGGGATCCCTTGGCGGGATCGAAGCGTTCCGCCGTTCGCCATACCTGATAGAACAAATCCTGCAGGATTTCTTCTGCCGCGCCGGTGTCGCGCAAGATGCGCTTCGCCTCGGAAAACACCAATCCGCTGTATCGGTCGTACAGCGCGGACAGAGCCTCTTCGTCTCTCTGCCCAATGCGCGCCAGCAAAGACCAATCCGTCGTGGTTTCTCCGCTTGTGCCTGGCCCGGTCACGGCACCTCAGTTTCGCCCCGGCTTTGCCCACTCATGGTACGCGATTTCGCCCCTTCTTGGATTCCCCGGGTCGTCGCGGCCTCTGCTTCTGCGCGATTGCTTTAATGATAAGCCGCCGCTTCCGCTTCGCATCGAACGGCACCTTCGCCCGGAACAGCGCCACGTTGAGCAAATCGCGAATCTCCGGCTGGTCCAGGGTTGCCGCGGACTCCAACCGGATCGACCGTACCCTATTCCCGCTTCCGCGCAGGCGGCCCCCGGGGTCCGGCAATCCCTTGCCTTGTAGAAAAAACAGGTTCACGCAATTCGGATACAACACGATCGAGAACACTGCCTCACTAGGCCGCTCACCGGGCCCAAACCCGATCACCAGCGCGTTGTAATTGTCATAGACCATCTCCACAGCCCCGAGCGTCAGTTTTCGTATCTTTGCGACGGCCTTCTTTGCGAGCGCGGCAATCGCCGGTTCAAACTTCACTATCATGCCCTGAAGCTGCTCTCGCTCGGTCACCGTTCAGCTCCCATAGCCCATCCGTGCATCGGTAAAAATGGGACTACTTGGACGCTTCGTGCAGCCCCAATTCTTTTGCCAGCCATTCCCGCCGATCCTTCCTCGACTGGTCGTCATTAAACTCGTGGCTCGTAAAATACCAATGCTGCTCCTTCGGCCCGCCGACGGCGTTGTAGTATTCCTCCGCCGAGTGCTTGCTGATATACATGTCGTGACTCGCCCACTGAAAGTAGATTCTCGCCGGTCCGGTGTGCGCGACAAAATGCTCCGGATTGTACGGCTCTATCACCGCCGCATATTTCTTGAATTCGTCTCGCGACATGGCAGCCCTCTGCACCTCGGCGTAGAAACTGTCATCGTCATAGTTGGTCAACGAGGGCAGCCCGCCCATTAGTACAAACATCTTGATGCGTTTGTCCACTTCCGCGAGAGGCCCGCCCCAAGTCGCGCCGAGCGAGTGACCCACGTATCCAATCCTCTTTCTGTCTACATCGTTCCGCACCGTCAGCACGTCGACCGCCCGCCGTAAATCCACCACCATTTGGATGTACCCGTCCCGTTCGCTCTCCGCCCGGTTGTCGGTTCCGGGTGCTGGCACCTCCGGCCTCCAGTACGGCGCGTCAATCATGATGGACAGCGCTCCGCACTTGGCCATCTCCAGGCCTTCCGACAGCCACTCGCTCCGATTCCCCTGTCCCCAATGCATGTACACAATTCCGGCGAACGGCCCGCTCCCCCCGGGCACTACCAGATACCCCGGCACGCGGCCAGACTTCGGGGAATCGTAGGAAATCTCTTCCACCCGCACCAACTCAACCGTTTCCGTCTTTCCCGCCGTCAAATGGATCGGCTTGCTTGCGTCATAGGCGAACACCTTCTCCGGATCCAGTGGGCCTTCCGGCGGATTCTGCTCCGGCAGCAACGCCGCGAATAACACCAGAAACCAAAAGCATCGCATGAAGGCACCTCTCAAATCCGTCCGTTCCGGCAGTATCATACCGCTTCGTCTTACGTTGAAGATCGCGAAGCCGACGGCTTGGGCCCGACCACACGGCATGATTGCAGGATCCACCCCCTGCCGTTGCGTGTTCTGTCGAACCTCCCGCCCATCGTTCGACGTCAAAGTGAAGGGCATGTCAGCCCTCGGGAGTCCAACTCCCTTCGAAAGGACCAAACAATGCGTGTGATGGTAATCGCCAAAGCAGATCAGGACTCCGAGGCCGGCAAGTTCCCGAGCGCGCAACTTTTGGCCGAAATGGGCAAGTTCAACGAGGAGCTGATCAAAGCCGGCGTCTTCCTCGACGCCGCAGGCCTTCAGCCCAGCTGCAAAGGCAAACGCGTCCGCTTCTCTGGCTCCCGTCGAACCGTTCTCGACGGCCCGTTCACAGAAACCAAGGAACTTGTCGCTTTCTTTTGGATCTGGCAGGTGCGCTCCATCGAGGAAGCCGTCGAATGGGTCAAGCGGTACCCCAATCCTCACAACACCGAGTCCATCATCGAAATCCGCAAACTCATGGAACCCGAGGAGTGCGCGCCGCCGCACTAGGTCACCTTCCATTTTTTCAGAAAAAGAGTTTCACCTGGTCGATTTCTCGCCTGCTGCTTCGTCGTACAGATAGCGAGGAAAGTGCTTGGCACCGGCGATCGGAGCTTCAGTTCCGACAAGAAGCCTGACAGCGGATCTGGGCTTCAGCCCTGAGGGACCACTTTCTCCGGTACCTCTCGGTGCACCCTTGCGCCTCTCCAATGAAGATGCTCTGATGGGTAGAGATTATGTCTGCCCTCACGCATCAAGCCATCGAGTCCATTTGGCGCATGGAGTCCGCCAAGATCATTGCCAGGCTCACACGCATCGTTCGCGACGTCGGTGTCGCCGAGGAGCTCGCGCAGGACTCTTTGGTCGCCGCGCTCGAGCAGTGGCCGGTCTCAGGCATTCCCGATAATCCGGCCGCCTGGCTCACTTCCGCGGCCAAGCATCGCGCCATTGACTTGTGGCGCCGCAACAAGCTCCTCGAGCGCAAGCACGAAGAACTGCAGCGCGACTTTGCGCAGCAGGAATTGGCCATGCCCGACTTTGCCTCTGCGATCGACAATCACGTGGGAGATGATCTTCTTCGCCTGATCTTTATTTCCTGTCACCCGGTTCTCCCGAGCGAAGGCCGCGTCGCTTTGACACTTCGTCTGCTCGGCGGCCTGACCACGGCCGAAATCGCTCGCGCTTTCCTGGCTCAGGAAACCACCATCGCCCAGCGTATCGTTCGCGCCAAACGCACCCTCTCCGAAGCGCGCGTCCCGTTCGAACTTCCCCCGAAGCACGAACTCGGCTCGCGTCTCGCCTCCGTCCTCGAAGTGATTTACCTCATTTTCAACGAAGGTTATTCCGCCACCGCCGGCGACGACTGGATGCGGCCCGCACTTTGCGACGAAGCCCTGCGCCTTGGCCGCGTCCTCGCTGGACTCGCTCCCGACGAATCGGAGGTCCACGGACTCGTCGCGCTCATGGAAATCCAGGCCTCGCGAGTGGCTGCCCGCACCGGTCCTTCGGGAGAACCGATCCTGCTGCTCGACCAAAACCGCGCTCGCTGGGATCACCTCTTGATTCGCCGTGGACTGGCCGCGCTCGAGCGCGCCGATGCACTAGCCGCCAGCTCCGGTCCGTATGCCCTCCAGGCCGCAATCGCTGCTTGCCATGCTCGTGCTCGCGACGTCGCGTCCACCGACTGGCAGCGAATCGCCGCCCTCTACGAGCAACTTGGCAAACTCACGCCCTCCCCGGTGATCGAACTCAATCGCGCCGTCGCCGTCGGCATGGCCTTCGGTCCAGCAGCAGGCCTTGAACTCATCGAACGGCTTTCCTTAAACCCGGCTCTTCAGTCCTATCACCTCTTGCCGAGCGTTCGCGCCGATCTTCTCTTCAAGCTGGGCCGCTTCGCGGAAGCCCGGGCCGAGTTCGAACGCGCCGCCCTACTCACCCGCAACGCCCGCGAACGCGAACTCCTTCTCAACCGCGCCCGCGCATCCGCGCAACGCTCCGTCTGAGTTACTTCTTCGCCGTCGGCGGCAGAACGCCGTTTTGCCGCAGGTACATCGCCGCTTCGGCGTAATGATCCGCCCAGTTGCTGGCCGTCTGGAGAGCGAACCAGGCCCGCGTTACCTGCCTCCCGCCGAACCCTTCCGTCGTTTCTCCCAGCTTCGAATCATCCATCTTTGCCAGCGCCTCCGAGCAAAAATCAAACGACGTTTTCAGCGCCGCCACCAGCTTGTCCTTCGAATCCGTTTCTTTCAGCTCTTCGGTCTTCGGTGCGGGAACTCCCGCCGCCTTGCTGCATAGCAGATTGTTGGCCTGCACCATGTGCGTCACCAGGTGGCCGAAGGTCATCTGCTCGGCGCTCGGTTTGTAGTCGAATTTGTCCGCGGGCATCGCCTCCACCGCGGCAATGGTGTTCTTCTGCCGCCCGGGCAGGATGTCTCGCAACGCGCTGCTTACCGGATCCTTCGTTGGCACGGTCGCCGGCACCGTTTGTGCATTGGCGCTCGCTGCCAGTAATAACAACGCAGGAATCGCAAAGGCAATCTTCATCTAGTCCTCTCGATCTCGGAATTCCTTCCGAACACCGTGCTCAGGTCTCGGGCCATCGGAGAGCATATACCTTCGGCCGCCATTCCCCACTACTTTTTGTCTACGGCTTCGCGGAGTCGATGCGTCCGATAGCAATCCTCCGGCGCATGCAACAGGAGCGCCTATCCTCAGTTTTCTCTTTGATTTTCCCGGCCTGGTAGTAAAATGCAGGCTACGGAGCCGATGACCAATCCCAAAAAGAAGCAGCCTTGCCGTTGTACCCACGGAAAGTCTATCCACCGTGTGGAGCGCGACAAGAAAGGCGCTCTCCGCCACCCATGTTTTTTTCCCGACTGCAAGTGCCGCGATTACAAGCCGGTCGCACGTTAGGCTCGCGAGATGCACGTCTCGCAGCCGGAGAATGCCCCCAGCGGTCTGAGCCGATGCACGCTTTCTTCTTGCCCCTTCCTATTACCTTCCTACCATTGCGCTGCCCAACCCGTAGTGCCACAATCGCCGCTAGGAGCAGGTAGCTGCTCGGAGCGGCAGGAACCTGTCCGCCCTCCTCGGTGTCTAATGTAGAGAGCGGACAAGGGTTGGGCATCCGCACGCCTTAGGCCAGTTTCCCCTAGCCGTTTTGCGGCATGGGCGAAGAAAGGCAGATCGTGTCCGATTGGGCCAGCGCCCTCGCGTGGGGTAGGGATGAAAGAGACCTGGTCACTGAGCTGCAAGCGGGCTCGGAAACGGCCTTTGACTGGCTGGTGACTCACTACCACGGACCGGTGTATAGCCTCATTCTCGGCATGCTCGGTGACACCGCCGACGCCGCCGACGCCGCGCAGGAAGTCTTCTTGAAGGCCTTCAAAGGTATTCGGCAATTCCGGCAAGGTAGCTCCCTCAAGACCTGGCTTTATCGCATCGCCATTCGCGAAGCGCTCAACCATCGCCGTTGGTTCAAGCGTCACTTGCAGAGGAATGTTTCGATCGATGCACAGCCCGAAGAAGGTGTGGCGCCGATCGACGTCGAGGATTTGAGCGCCACGCCGTTTGATCAAACAGCGGCGCAAGAGATTCGGGCAGCCGTGCAGGGAGCGCTACAGCAGGTACCGGAGGTGTTTCGCAGCGCGGTCATTCTCCGCGATCTCGAGGGTTTGAGCTACGAGGAAGTCGCCGAGGTTTTGGAAGCCAGCGTGGGTACAGTGAAATCCCGTATCCTTCGCGGCCGCCGTGCGCTCAAAGAGATTCTAGAACCGTTGCTCGGTGCACGCTCCGCGACGGGACAGAAAGCACCTGGTGCGGTGCCAAACGAACATCCGACCGTGCGACCGGGCTTCGGTTCGCAAGTCGCTTTGCAAACTGCGTATGTGCGAAGCAATTGGGCGGGAGCCGAGGAGACTTTGCGCCTTCGCCAGACGCGAGAGGACCGAACATGAGTTGCAAGACGGTACAAACTCGGCTTGCTGGGTATCTTGATGATGCCCTGGAAAACGCCACCGGCCTTGAGGAGCGCCGCGATATCGGCCGCCATTTGGATCTGTGCGAAAGCTGCCGGGAGGAGTTGCAGCGTTATCGCCGGTTGTCTGTGCTTCTCTCTCGCGTACCGAGTGCAGTTCCCCCTGCGGACCTGGCAATACGCATCAAGGTGGCTGCCGCTAAGGTGCAGGAAACCGAAGGTTGGGCTCGCCGCTGGCAGCGTATCAAGGACCGCTGCGAAATTCTCTTGGACAACGTGTTTCGCCCCCTCACAGTTCCGGCAACCGGTGGCTTGTTCTCCGCGTTCATCATTTTCGCCTTTGTGCTGCACATGATGCTACCCGGCATCACCGTGCAAGCCGACCCGAACGACATTCCGACCGGGTTGCTGCAACCTGCGGAGCTAATCTCCCTCTCCGGCTATCCTGACGCGGTGGTCGCTGAGATGCAGCATCCGGATTTGGAACTGCAGCGCGACCTGCTGGTCGACGTCACCGTCGATGCCAACGGCCAGATGACCACTTACAGCATCATTTCCGGGTCGGATGCTCCGGAGGTTCGTCATCGCCTCGATCAGATGCTGATCTTCTCTCGCTTCCGTCCGATGCTGAGCTTCGGCCGTCCCACCGCGGGCGGCCACGTGGTCCTCAGCTTCAGCGCCATCCACGTCCGCGGCTAACCAAAGGCCAAGAAAAGCGGTTATTCATCGCCCGCCCTTTGCGCGAGAAGTCTCGGATTTTTGGCGGCACGCTGCTCCGGCCAGCTACGTCCACCAATTTTTCACACCTTTTCGCGGCATTGGGTGTTCAATAACAGCAGGAGCTTTCCGTGCCCGGCGCTCATGGTTCCCGTCCGTTCCTGGTCTTTCTCGCGCTTCTTTTTGTCCCTGCCCTTCTTGTCGCGCGTGCGCAAACCAGCGTCGCCGACCAATCCTTGTTGAATGCCGCCAACAAGGATCGTGCTGCGCAAAATCTTCCTCTGCTCAAATGGGATGCCGCGCTCGCCACCGCTGCGCGCCAACACGCGCTGCGTATGGCCAAGATGAATCAACTCTCCCATCAATTTCCCGGCGAACCGCCGGTGCAGGATCGCGCCCGTCAGGCTGGCGCGCGCTTCAGCATGATCGCCGAAAATGTGGCCCAGGGTCCGACCCTCAGCGGGATCCACAACCAGTGGATGAACTCCCCCCCGCACCGCGCCAATCTTCTCGATGCCACCCTCGACTCCGTGGGTATTTCCGTGGTTCAATCCGGCACCATGCTCTTTGCCGTCGAAGACTTCTCCACCTCCGTGCCCCCGTTTTCCCAAGATCAGCAGGAACGCAAAGTCGCGTCCGAGCTCGATGCACAGGGCTTGGTTGTTGTCACCGGGTCCGCCGACGCGCGCAAGACTTGCCAGCTCGATAAAGGCTGGGCCGGGCCGAAGCCTGTCATTGTCCTGCGCTACGAAATCGCCGATCTGAACAACCTCCCCGAGGAGATCGGTCAGAAAATCAATTCCGGCAAGTATCATTCGGCCGCCGTGGGTGCCTGCGCCGCCAGCGGCTCCTCGGAATTCACGCGCTTTCGCATCGCCATCCTGCTCTTCTAGTCCTGGAAGCGGCGGCCTCCCGAGGCCGCGCCTTCGCCGTGCTCTTCGCTAATACCAGCCATAAGGAATTCTCCGTTGCCTTTTCCACCGGACCCGCTACACTATGCTCCATGGACCACACGACCTACTCGCATTGGCGGCGATTTACCTACCGCACCAGCCGGAAGCGAGGGGCCGCCGTCTAAGCAAGTCGCATGCACCGATATTCGGCCCACTCGCAACGAGTGGGCTTTTTTTTTCTGCCTGCTTGTCCCGGGAGGGAAGAAGGAACAGGACATGATCATCTCCATGAAGCTCCATGCCACGCGCCAGGAAATCGACGAAGTCTGCGGCATTGTCACCCATTTTGGTTACAAAGTTCACTCCATCGAAGGCGAAGAACGCGTGGTCATCGGCGTCGTCGGCGTCGGCGATGTCACGCCTTGCCTCGAATCCGTCGAAGCCATGGCGCAAGTCGAGAAGGTTGTCCGCATTACCGCGCCGTACAAATTCGTCAGCCGGGAATTTCGCAAGGAGAAGACGCGCATTCGCGTCAACGGCACCGAGATTGGCGGCGATGAATTCGTGGTCGTCGCCGGCCCCTGTTCGGTCGAAAGCGAAGAGCAGATCATGCGTTCCGCGGAAGCCGTGGCCAAAGCTGGCGCAAAGCTCCTCCGCGGCGGCGCCTTCAAGCCCCGCACCTCGCCCTACGACTTCCAGGGTCTTGAGGAGGAAGGTTTAAAACTCCTGCAGAAAGCCAAGAAAGCCACCGGTCTGGCCATCGTCACCGAAGTCATGGGCGACCGCGACGTTGATCTTGTCGCAGGTTATGCCGACGTCATGCAGGTTGGCGCGCGCAACATGCAGAACTTCATGCTCCTCAAAGCCCTCGGCAAGTGCGGCCGTCCGGTGCTCCTCAAGCGCGGCTTGAGTAGCAGCATCAAGGAACTGCTTATGAGTGCGGAGTACATCACCGCGCATGGCAACCCCGAAGTGATTCTTTGCGAGCGTGGTATCCGCACCTTTGAGACCGCCACGCGCAACACCTGCGACATTTCCGCGATTCCCGTGCTCAACGAACTGACCCATCTTCCGGTGATACTCGATCCGAGCCATGCCACCGGCAAGCGCAGCCTGGTGCCCGCGGTGGCCCGCGCCGGAGTCGCGATTGGCGCCGATGGACTTCTCATCGAAGCACACCCGGCACCGGAAAAAGCCATCAGCGACGGCGCACAATCCCTCGAACTCGGCCAGTTCGCCCGCATGATGGAAGAACTGCGGCCCTATATCGCTCTCTGGAAGCAATCTCGCACCAGGGAACTCGCCGCCACGGCATCCTGAATCTTGGGTCGCGGCAAGCGTGCTTCCGCTTGGTTCACGCGAACCGAAGGGTCGGAACGCTCGCAAACCGCTCGGGCGCAAAGCACTCGCATCTCCATCAATGAAGAGCCGTCAATCCGAGCGGAGGCTCTCGCGGTTCGATTCCGCGCTCTCTCCGGAGCATCTCCCCCCGAAAAGACCGAAGCCCGGAGGTTCTCCGGGCTTCGTCTGGTTCAGGGTTCCGAAGGTTGCGCCAGGGAAATCACGCCACCTCCGGTGGTGGGCCGTTCAGGAAGGGCTTACGGGGTCAGAACAGCGTGGTTTGTTACGGGGAACCTTGGCGTCGCTCCAGTTTGCATGGCGCGATGCAACAGCTCGCGCAGAAGTACCTGATCGGAAATGGGTCGCTGCTTTAGGTCCGAAAGGAGGCGCCGAAAATCATCGTTCGACATGCCTTGGGCATTGCGCTTGATGCCCGTTTCGGGCGCCGGCAAATAGAAACAATCCAGTCCGTTCACGGTGGGGCGGTCCTTTCCGATTACCCGCTTCCTGCCATGGCACTTTGCACGAATTCGGAGGGCGCAACAATGCACTGTCGGTGAACAACGGGTGGACCCGAGGTGAACTTTTCGGGAGGACGGTGTTGTGCGTAAGTAATTGTTTATACTACACTTAGCATTATTCATGCCGCAGCGCGACCGTCGGATCCACCTTCGAAGCGCGCCAGCGGGTAACAGCCTGGCCAAAGCGAAGACGGTAGAAAAGATCGCTCGGCATGGGGCACTCCTGTGTGTTTAAGAAATGGCGCTGACGAGAGTTCGGTCAGGTGGTTTCGAGTACTTGCGCGACCGCGGTAGCCAATTTCTTCCACGAATCTTCTTCTAACTCGAGTTGCTTGCGTCCGCTCTTGGTCAACTCGTAGTATTTCGCGCGGCGATTGTTTTCCGACGGGCCCCAATGTGCCTTGATCCAACCGCGCCGTTCCAGGCGATGCAGTGCTGGATAGAGCGAACCCTGCTGCACTTGCAGTACTTTGCTAGAGACCTGGTGGATGCGCTCGGAAATGGCCCAACCGTGCATGGGGCTGGGCACCAAGGTGCGCAGGATCAGAAGATCCAGGGTGCCCTGCGGAAGATCGATGCTCTCGGACATTGCTTCCCCTGTTGCTTCTACATGAGGATAGCGCTTCTCCTGTCGAAGTGCAAGGGGGCTCTCCGGCCCGCGCCTTTTGCCTCTGTAGCGGTTACGCTAACCCCGCCAAGTTTGCTATATTTTTTGCTTGGTTCCAGGGACACCCGGGCATGAGTTCCTCAGCAAATCAAATCGGGACAAGCGAATTTGCCGACTTCGTGGTCGATGCGCGCGCCGGAGAACTCTATCACCGCGGGAAAAAGGTCAAACTGCAACACCAGCCGGTGCAGGTACTTCTGGCGCTGCTCGAAAAACCCGGGGAAATCGTCACCCGCGGGGAATTGCGCCAACGAATCTGGTCCTCGGACA
>Ga0306924_10007228_pt1 | contig 11126 bp, 6 predicted proteins | sample sta12Can44000111_FD_203756 | JGI IMG/M metagenome (GOLD analysis project Ga0306924, IMG submission 203756) | Lab enrichment of tropical soil microbial communities from Luquillo Experimental Forest, Puerto Rico - statanox.12C.anox.44.000.111 (v2)... | ecosystem: Environmental > Terrestrial > Soil...
TCAAATAGATTTGCGGGACGGCCGCCTGTGCCAGCGACTCGGTGCGAGCATCGGCGAGAACGCCCACTACCGTAATCCAAGGATTCGCTGCAGGCGTTTTCAGATGCTTCCCCAGAGCGTCGCCGCCCGGCCAGTAGGTGCGCGCGAAAGCATCGTTGACCACCGCCACCTGCTCGGCCGTTTCATTGTCGGACTCAGTGAATACTCGGCCGCGCAACAGGGTCATACCGAGCAACTCAAAATATTTTGGCGTAACGCTTGAACGCAGAACCAAATGAGATTGGAGGCTCTTCGGGTCCTCGCCTTCTAGCACCAGCGCGACTGGATTTTGATCGTTGCGGACATGGCGCAATGGAATTGCCGCCAAGTCGCCGATAGCGGCTTCTTGCACACCGGGCAGCGTTCTGGCGCGGCGAAGCACTTCGCGGAGGAACGGTGCTTCCTGTGCGGCAGTTCTGTAAATGTCGGTGTCGGGATCGTTGGGTACCGGCAGCCACGTGCGGACGGCCATTACGTTTTCCGGATTGAATCCCGGCCGAACATTCAACAAATCCGCGAAGCTTCGCAGTAGCAGGCCTGCGGCAATCATCAATACCAACGACAAGGCAAATTCTGTTATCACCAGGATTTGCCGGGTGCGGGCTTGTTCGCCCGATCCGGTCGCACCGCGGACCTCCTGTTTGAGCACGTGAGTCAAATCCAGACGGCCGACATGCAACGCGGGCGCCAGGCCAAAAATGACGCCAGCGGCGAGAGAGACGAGGAGGGCGAAAATCAAGACGGGCCAGCTGATGGACAAGTTGGTCAGCCGTGGCAGGCTGTCTGGCACAATCCGAAGCAAGAGTCCCTTCGCAAAAAAAAGAATCGCCAGACCCGCGGCGCCGCCGAGCAAGGACAAAACAACACTTTCGGTGAGAAGCTGGCGTATCAATCTTGTCCGTGCACCGCCCAGGGCTTGGCGAATGACCATTTCGCGTCCCCGCGCGCTGGCGCGAGCTAGCAGAAGATTGGCGACGTTGACGCATCCGATGAGCAATACCAATCCGACCGCGGCAAGGAGCAGAATCAACAACTGGCCCGCATCTCCGACCACCGTTTTCTTGAGCGGGATCAAGCGCACCGTCCATGCATTTTGTGCTGGGTAGTCGACGGGAAATTGTTTTTGCAAGGATGCCACCAAGGCATCCACGCGGCTCTGCGCTTGGGCAAACGTGAGCCCGGGCTTGATTCGCGCGATGGTTTTCGGAATGAGACGCAAGTTGCGAGCCGGTGGCGGAGCCGGCGGACCGGAAAATCCGCTGGCCAGCCAAATTTCAATGTGTCTTTCGTCCGCCGTGCGGCCCGGATCCTGAAAACCAGCGGGCATTACGCCGATCACGCGATACAAGTCATTGTCCAAGCGCAGACTCTTGCCCAATATTCCGGGGTCGGCGGCGAAAGCGCGCTTCCATAATCCGTTGCTGATGACGGCTTCGAGAGTGAATCCAGGCGTTTGGTCCGCAGGCTCGAACCAGCGACCCAATTGCGGTTTGACTCCCAGCAGCGCGAAATAATTTGGGGTTACGTTCAGGAAGCGGATGCGCATGGGCTGCGATGAGCCGGTCAAATTTACGTCGCCCCCGCCGATTATCGAAACATGTTCAAAAATGCCAGACCGTTGCCAATCTTTCCATTCGGGGACGGATATTCCTACGTTCTCAAGCCCCGCTCCGGGAAGGTCGTCCTGAATCGTTACAAGCTGTTCCGGTTGCGGGTAGGGCAAGGGATGCAAGAGCGTGGCATCCACGAGACTGAAGACCGCGGTAGTGGCGCTGATACCCAAGGCAATGGTCAAAACGGCGATGGCCGTGAAAGCCGGAGCCTTGCGCAACATGCGCAATGTGTGGCGGACGTCCTGCTGAAGATGCTCCCAGCCTAGCCAGCGCTTACTTTCGTAGAAACGCTCTTGCGCGCGGGTACGATTGCCGAAAGCGCGGCGCGCAGCGGCTCGTGCTTCTTCGTCGGTGAGCCCCTGTTCGAGCAAACGCTCCGCCTCGAGTTGGAGATGGGCTTCAATCTCGGCGTCGAAATCGGCCTGCTTTCGCTTTCGTCCGAACATGGCTTATACCTCCTCAGAGGCGAGAATGCGTTCGATGGCGGCGGTGAGCCGGTTCCATTTGGTGGTTTCTTTCGTGAGTTGTTTGCGGCCGGCGGGGGTGAGGGAATAGAAGCGAGCTTTGCGGTTATTTGTCGAAACTCCCCATTTCGCAGAAATCCAGCCCCGTTCCTCGAGCCTCTGGAGGGCGGGGTAAAGGGCTCCGTGCTCGACCAGCAGCTCTGAATCCGAGGTCTGCTGGATGGCGCGCGCGATGCCCTGGCCGTGCTGAGAACCAAAAATCAGGGTGCGCAAGATCAGGAGGTCCAGGGTGCCCTGGAGCAGTTCGAGCCTTGGTTTGTCTCTTTGGGTAGACATTTGACCTAAGCACCCGGTTGGACGCGCAGGCCGCAAAATAGAAAGCAATAGGGAGGAGGGAATTCGAATTCGCCAGACTGACTTAGGCGATGTGCCGACCCAGCGGGTAATTCGGCCGACTAAGACCGCTTCGGCAGAGGGCTCAGGCGCCCGCTAAGCGCCTCAAGTTCAAATCCATTCGCCCCAACCATTCTTTTCAATGATATAGGCGTGACTTCTGGCTTTCCGCCACACTGGCGTAGACGATTCTGTAGACGAGACGTTTCATTTTAAGTTTTCGCGTGCTATGTCACCGCTGCGCGGTTCGTGAAGCGCCGAGGGCACATTCTGCTCGAACCGGCCGGGTTCCGTTGGGTGCTCGAGCGACTTGACTTCCTTAAGAGACATCAAACAGCGTGCGCTCCGCCGCCATCGGCGCCTGGACATTCAACGGCGTCTCGATTCCCCTCTCAGCACACAAGCGCCTGAACTGCTCGATTGTGTGCGGCGCAAATCCTGCGTAGTGATTATTCGCGTATATGTATTGCGTTAGTCCACGCTTCTGAATCTTCTCGCAGACATCAACCCAAGACTGCAATTCTGCTGTCCGATCGACGACCGTTTTGTCCCACACAGTTGTGATCTGTTCGATGGCTGTGCGGTCGCCGAGCCAACGGATATAGGTGAAGTCAGCGGTGATCGGATCGACTTCTTCGGATACTTCGTTCGGACCGGGCATCCACAACCGGTCCTGGAGGACGAGCGCGACGTTCCGCTCTCGCAGCAGATCCAAGAATCGAGGCTTCAACCAATGCTTGTTGCGGATCTCGACGGCGTATTTGCGTTTTCCAAAACGCTCGAGTCCGCTTAGGAACGGCCTGAGGCGAGATAGGAATTGCGCCGGACTATCAAAGACGCTTTCGCTGAAGAATGGGAACTGAAATACGATCGGCCCGAGTTTCTCGCCGAGGAAGCTCACGGTCTGGACAAATTTCTCACAATCCCAATGGCAATCCTTCAGCACTTTGCTGTGAGTAATTACCTGTGGGGCCTTCAGAGAAAACACAAAGCCAGGCGGCGTCCGGCGTTCCCAATTCTCAACGGTTTCTATACTCGGGATAGCATAAAACGTCGAGTCAATCTCAACGGTGTCGAAGCGCGTAGAGTAAAAGCCGAGGTAATCAGCCTGCTTCATCCGTGGGGGATAGAATGCGCCCCGCCAGCCCGCGGCTGTAAAGGACGACGTCCCGAGACGGATTTCGGCGGTCATGCGGAAATGCTATCTTGCCGAACGTGAACAAAGCAAAAATAGTTGGGAACACTACAGAAGGGCTGAATTGCCGCAAGGCGGGATAGGTGGTGATGATGCCCGGTGCCCGAACATCTGCCCAAACCGCTTAATCACAAAATTTGGGCTGAAGAAGGGGCCAGGTGCTTGAAAAGAACGAACTCGTCCCTGGAAACCTAGGATCCGCACCTATAATCGCTGCTCGGATTACGGGGCGCAGATCCAAAGGTTCTTGCGGCCGTGATACGCGGAACCATTGCGGATCAGATGACGAGTGAGCAGCTTAATAGAATTCGTGTTCCAGTCTTGGTGCTCAACTGAAAGGGTGATGTGGCCAACCAAAAAAGCGCTCGCCTGCTAGAGGAAATTCGAAGCGCAAGTCCAGGTGAATGCGAGGGTGACCATAATTCGACGCCTTACCAGCCATCCTTCCATCAAGCAGTTGTTGGGTTTCTGAGGCGCCAGTGGCAAGAGCGCACTGCCGGATTGAACTAGGTCGTTGACGGGCCAAGCGTCCACAGATGTTCTCGCATCTACGCTTCTTCCCTCGCATGCTATTCCTCGGGCAATACGGGCAGCACCATCATGTTCACCGCTGACGGATCGTCGCGGAGCTTCAAGTAGAGCAATGTGCCGTTGGGCCGTGGAACGCTTAGGGTGGAGTCGACGAAACCTGCGGGGACTGGAACCGTGTGGCTGAATTGCGAATCGGAGGCGACCGAGTCGATCAGGAATAGATTTGAGCCTGTGAGTTTGCACTGTTTGTCGGGGCTGTCCGGGCAGCGGATTTCTTTTACAGAAGGGATGCGCACCAGACTTGTGAGCGGCGTCCAATCGCCTTTCGCGCCATCGGCATCGACGGGGCGGAAGCGCAGCGGGCCGAACGCCGAGGGGCCGAAGGCTTTGGCGGGATCGAGGAAGGCGAGGACGGTCTGAGAATCCTGCAGGACCAGGTTGCCGTCGGCTTCGCTGAGCAGCACGTGAAACGATTCATCGGCGGTCGAGACTTCGATCTTTTCGTTGTGCGAAAACTTTTCGGGCACTTCCGTTCTTACGAAGAAGGAGAGACGGCTGCCCTGGGACAGCTCGTCTTCGTTGCCGAAGCGTATTGCAGAAGATGCGGAGCCGCGCTGCACGCTTTTGCTGAGCAGAGCGACTTTGGGGCGCGGCGCGTCCACCGTGGTTTGGAGATCGAGAATGCGTCCATCCTTCAGCGCGACGTGAGCTATCAGTTTTTCTTCCGGTTGCAAGGCGGTGGATGGGGCGTTGTTGAGAGTCACGAGACGCAGCTCATCTTTCTGGTGCGCGCGCGACAATTTTGCGGGAACGAAGTGAATGCCGTTCAATTCGAAGCTCTCGACTTCATCGAGGCGCGTTCCGCGCAAGACGCCCTGCTGATCGCCGGCGTTAATCGTGAAGTGTTCGAGGCCGGCGGCTTCCGAATAGGCGTGGAGAGTGGTTTCGTCGGGCTCTGCCAATCCATATTGCTTCACTTTCAGCTGCAGGGGGCCTGCGGCTTGATCTTTGAGGGAAATCTGCACTTCGAGCTCGTCTGCTTTCGCGGGCTTCCAAGTTGTTTTCAAATCCGCGCCGCCGGCTGAATCGACGCTTATCTTTTCGACGCATGCCGCGTGCACGGATTGCAGATGGAAGGAATCATCGCGGCCCACAATCAGGGCGCTCTGGTCCGCCAGGGGGATAAGCCATTTCGTCGAATGCGCAGAACGCAACTGGAAGCTAGGGACGTCAAAGGTCTCGAAGCCCCTTTTGCCCCGAAGAGTTCCCTTTGCTTGTGAATCCAACTGGCCGGCGTGCAAGGCGTGGGTATCGATCAGGAATCCGCCGCGAGCCGCGTCGGCTAATGCGGGAAGATCCATTCCGGCGCCGGATTTGGACTCGATGTGAAGGACGAAATCGTGGGCGATATCGGTGGCGAACACCAAAGGCGCACCTTCGACGGGCAAAACCAGGGGCAATTTTTGCAGGCAGAATATTTCCTCGGCATTTGCGGCGCGAAGGGGAGGAAGTTGAGCGGCTTCCACGGCGGGGAGTCCGACGACGATCACGGACTTCGGTTTGCGGAAGGAAGGCGGATTGTTGAGCCGGAGATTCAACTGCTGCTGCTTCGGGAGCGCGAGAGCAGGAATGTATTGATATTCCGCGGTGTGAAGATTGCCGAGGATGCGGGCCATGTCCACGATCGCGCCCACGTACGCGCTGTAAAATCCGCCGCCCATTAGCGAAGTGGCGCTGACGGCGCCGATGAAATCGGAATTGGGGCCGGAAGTAAGGGCGGTGACCATGGATTGGCTGTGGCCGTCGTCGAGCACGAGCTGGTCGGTATTCTGCGTGAGGCATGGGCCTTGTTGCTCGGTGGGCTTATCGAAACATTGCTGATCGAGCTTGATGTTGAGCGTGCGGCCGAGGAGTAGGGAGCGTTCGTGGAGGGCCTTGGGATCCGCTTCGGAAGTTTCTTTCACCTCGCTGAGATATTTTTCGAGACGCAGGCGATCGAGGCTGGCCTGATTCAAGTCCTGCGAGGCGCGAACAAATGCGCCGGGCTTGCCGCGCACGGCGGCGCGTAGCGAGGTGAAATCGCCACCGGTTTCGGGCGCGAGGAAGACGAGCGTTTGTTGCGCGTCCTTGGGGACTGTGACTACGATTCCTTCCTGGCGGACTTGTTTATTCCAGGTTTCGGCGCGGGTGAACCAGTCGTAAGGCGGAGGATTCGTTGAGCCACGGAGAAAGGCGACGATGAGGAGATAACGGACGGACTGGCTTTCGGGAAAATCCGGGTGAATCCAGAGGCGGTCGCCGGGTTGGAGGTTTGGAACGTCGGAGATTGGCAGAGTTTTGCCGGCGCGAGTGACAGTCATCTGAATGCGCGGCCCGGCCAAATCGAAGGCGGCGGAATCGGCGCGAGAGATTTGGGCGGCGAAAGACAGCGACGCTAGCAGCGCAATTGTTGCGGTGCGCGCGGTACGAATGGCCGAAGGGCGGAGGCCGGAGGTCCCCATTTCAGACAAGCTCCTGGGGCCGGGGGAAATATGTTACTACCATCAAAATGGGGGCAGCGAATTAAAGTGGCGCGTTTTTTGCGGTGTGGCCAATTTGGAAACCCTTTGAGGTCGCGATTGGCGACTTCAAATTTTTCGGTGTTGCTCTTAAATTACACCGAAAACATCCAGAGGAGGCTGAATGCGAGTATGCTCGGATACGCGAGAATGGAGCCAAATTGCAAACTTAGTGCTGGAGAATTTCCATGAAACGGAAAGCTTCAAAAGGCAGAAGCAAGACAACGTCAACCATACGAAAGCGTGTCGGAGGCGCCGGTGCCGAACAGGCTCTCGAGAAAAAGGCTCATGAGTACGCGGAAGCTTTGATGAAGCGTGATGTGAAGGCATTGGATGAAATCTGGAGCGCAGACTACACATTCGTGAACCCGCGCGGAGAACTGCTGAGCAAAGCGCAACGCATGGCCAACGTGCAGAGTGGAAGGAGTGAATTTCACCAGATGAGCCCGCAGAAGGAACGGCTGAATGTGCGCGGCAATTTCGCGGTGGAGGTGGGCCGGATCCTGGTGGAGGGCGAGTATGGCGGGCGCGAGAGCAGCGGGGAATACCGTTACACGACCGTGTGGGTGATAACGCAGGGGCGGTGGCGGATGCTGGCCAATCAAATTACGCTCATCGGTCAGTGAGGGCATCTTCGCCGGGGGCCGAATGAAAGGTTGACTTCTTGCGCGAAACGCATCGCCGTACCTGTGGACGAAACTGACGGGTGAATTAAGGGTTGAGTTTTTGGCTGTTTGTGTTATGATAATTTTGCGCTTATTACTTTCGGTTGTGTCGTGCGGTCCCTCTGTTCGTAGCTGATCTGAGAATACCCGCCTTCAGTTCTCTCCGCATGTTTTCAGCGTAATTTAAAACAAGACTGGCTATGAGGCCGCTTGCGTTCGCACGGGAGTTTGTGCGGACGGGCGTATGCCTGCAGCCAGCAAGAAAGCAAAATGCAAAATTTTTCAGAATTACCCATCTCCCCTTCGTTGAAGGAGAGATTAGCAGCGGCGCGATTCTTCTTGCCGACTGCCGTACAAGCCGCAGCAATTCCACCCGCGATGGAAGGCAAAGACGTGCTCGCCACAGCTCAAACGGGGACGGGGAAGACGCTCGCGTTTCTCATCCCGGTGATGGAGAAGCTCGTCCAGTGGAATCTGCCGGGAATCGGCGCGCTAGTGCTATTGCCCACGCGCGAGCTGGCGATGCAAGTGGCCGAGCAATTCGACCGGCTGCGCGGAAGGCAGCTTGCGCCCGCGGCGCTGGTGGTGGGCGGCGTTGGCGAAGGGCCGCAGTTAAATGCGATTCGCAAGGGAGCACGGATTGTGATCGCGACTCCTGGGCGGCTCGAGGATTTCCTCGAGCGGCGGCTCGTAAGACTCGACGGAGTGCAAACCCTGGTGCTCGACGAAGCGGATCGCATGCTGGACATGGGATTCCTGCCGTCGATTCGGAGGATCGTTTCGATTCTGCCGAAAGAACGGCAGACGATGTGTTTTTCCGCGACGATGGAAGCGTCGGTGGCACATCTGGTGAAGGACTACATGCGGAATCCGGTGCGGCTCGCATTCGGATCCACGCTGAAGCCTTCCGAGAACGTGCGGCTGCAGGCGTTTGAAGTCTCGGCAGAGCAGAAGCACGGAGTACTGTGCCATTTATTGAATCAGGAAAAAGGACGCTGCCTAGTATTTTCGCGGACGAAGCGCGGAGCAGATCGCGTGGCGAAGCTGCTGAAGTGGCGAGGAATCGATGCGGCCGTGATTCACGGAGACCGTTCGCAATCGCAGCGGACGGCTGCCCTGGCAGGCTTCCAGCAAGGGCGGCACCGCGTACTTGTGGCGACGGACGTGGCGTCGCGTGGGATTCACGTGGAGAATATCGCTCACGTGATCAACTACGACTTGCCTGAACTGGCGGAGAATTTCATTCACCGCGTGGGCCGGACGGGGCGCGCGGGAGCGCAGGGCGTAGCGACCACTCTCTTTTCGCGCGACCAGCGGACGGACCTATTCCAGCTGGAGCGGACGCTAGGTTTGAAGATCGAGCGGCTGCCGGTTGATCTGGGTTCTCTTGCAAAACAGGAGAAGGAGCACGAGGATCGGCTGAACCGGATGGCGCCGGCATTTAACCGACAACTCGTGCGGATGCCTGGCGAATATCTGCAGGCGCAGATGCAGGGCTAGGCCTTATCGAATAACGGGTCCAATAACAGGGCAGGTTCACTGCAGCCTAGTAATCTTCGTTTAGTAGTCTTCGCGCGGCTTAGGGCTGTAAAGGATTCGAGGATTTGGTCTTGTGGCCTGCCCTGTAATCCTCCAGCTCGCGATCTGTGATGGGAAATTCGTGTGTGACGGGAGATCGGCGTTGGCGGTCAATTCGCGCTTCAATTTCAAGGAGCAGACGTCGGGAGCATCCTGGTAGCGGATCTCTGAGAGATGAAGGCATCGTCGGCGATGGTGAGCGTAAAGTTGCGAACGTCTTCCGCGGCTTAGCGAACCAGGAAGGTGTATTCGCGGGCCCTGATTTTTTGATTCGAAGCCCAGATACTGCATGAGAATTGAGTGGCTCATTTTGACCTTGGAATTAAGCCCGAAATCGCAGCGACGAGAGGCTCGAGTGTGGACTATTCCGGCGGTTTGCACCAGACAATTCTGACCTGCTGATCTTGCACTTCACTTCCGCTTCAAAATAAACCAATCCAAGCAACGCGTTCAGTTCGGTGATGCGACCTCGCGAATAATTTTCGCAAGGATTTGGACGCCGTCTTCGATCTGATTGGTATTCGCGCCTCCGTAGCCCAGGACTAAGCCGCCACGCGACAGCCGCTTCAGATAACAACTGGAAAGAGGGATCACGGAGATGCCGGCCTCGGCTGCTTTTCGCGAAACCGTTCTGTCATTCACTCCAGGTGGCAGCAACGCCACGAGATGCATTCCTGCTTCTGCATTTACGACCTCGAGCTGCTCGCCGAGATGCTTGCGAATCGCTTCGCCGAGAGCCTTGCGACGTTCGAGGTAGAGCACGCGCATTCTGCGAATGTGGCGGGCGAAATGCCCTTCCTTGATGAAATCGGTGAGGGCCGCCTGGTAGAGGGTGGGTGAAAAAATGTCGGTGGCTTCGCGCGCGGAATAGAATGCGCGGACGAGATCCTTGGGAACGACCACGTAGCCGAGGCGCAAGGCGGGGAACAAAACTTTACTGAGCGTGCCGATGTAGATGACGCGGGCGTCTGCGTCCATACCTTGTAGGGATGCTACCGGGTGGCTGCCGAAACGATATTCGCTGTCGTAATCATCTTCGATGATCCATGAGCCATTGCGCGCAGCCCAATTGAGCAGCTGCATTCGGCGCGAGGCGCTCATTGTGGCGCCCATGGGGTATTGGTGCGAGGGCGTGATGTAGACGGCGCGGGCATTGCGGCAGCGGCGGATCCCTTCTTTCACATCGAGACCGTCGCGATCGATCGGAACGGGAACGAGCCTGGCGCCGGCCATGGTGAGAGCTTGCTGCGCGCCGGGATATCCAGGCTCTTCGATCCAGACGGGGTCGTCCAAATCCAGCAGAGCGCGGGCGGAAACCTGCAGGCCCAATTGCGAGCCGGGGACGACGATTATTTGCGAGGCGTTGCAGCGCACCGCGCGCGATGCGCCCAGATATTCGGCGATTGCTTCGCGGAATGGCGCGTAGCCCATGGGATCACCGTAGGCCATCATTTCGCGCGTGGAGTTTCGCGAGTGGCGCGAGAGAAGAGAGGACCAGACGCCGACGGGGAAATAATCTAGAGCGGGGAGGCTGACGCGAAAGGCGCCGATATTTTTCAGGTCAGAATCGCCCTGCATGGACATGAGGTGGCGGGCGCGCTGCGAGACTTTGCGCGAGATTCTCGTGGTTGCGGGTTTGCGAGCGACGCCGGGTGCGGGCTTTGAGTCTTCGGGGATGGAGCTTGCGACGCAGGTGCCCGCGCCGATGAATGTCTCGAGATAGCCTTCGGCGTGCAATTGTTCGAACGCGCTCAGCACTGGTACGCGGGAGACTTTCAACTCCGCGGCGAGGCTGCGGGTGGAAGGGACGCGCTGGCCGGGGCGCAATTGGCCGCTGACGATGGAACGCTGGAACCAGTCATATAGCTGACGGTACATGGGGCTCTTCGCACGGGGAGCGAGGGCGATGGGCGGGAAGAAACTGGCGCGAACTTGTTTTGATTGTTTCGCTGTGGTCACATGCGGCTCCAAGTGGTCATATCGAAGTGCGTGAAAGTGGCTATTGCGGCCGTCCACTCCATGATCCATCATTCGTGGCGGTGACGCAATTCGCAGGTTAGCGGAGGCACTTTCAAATTGTTGCTGGAACA
>Ga0306924_10007231_pt1 | contig 11125 bp, 9 predicted proteins | sample sta12Can44000111_FD_203756 | JGI IMG/M metagenome (GOLD analysis project Ga0306924, IMG submission 203756) | Lab enrichment of tropical soil microbial communities from Luquillo Experimental Forest, Puerto Rico - statanox.12C.anox.44.000.111 (v2)... | ecosystem: Environmental > Terrestrial > Soil...
ATTGATGCTCCGCCTGTTTAAAGCACTCGCACTCTTGGCCATTACCGGTGCCCTTGTCTCCGGCGTTGCATTTGCCCAGACGCCTCCCTTTTGGTTTTTTTTGCCGTCGCCCTCCGTTGATCAAGGGACTGAAAAGCGGATCGAGCAGAAAGGAGGTCGCAAAAAATGGTCAGCCTGCAAAAAACAAGCTCGGGTACAAAAAATTAAATCGCACTGGAATAGTTTCATCAGTGATTGCATGGCCAAATGAACGATCCAGGAAGTTTTCACTCCGCTACAGAAATTCGCGGGTATGTCGACTTAAGGTCGACGCTAGGTAGACCGCATGGCCCTCGATAATGTGCGGACGAAGAGAGACGCGATTTTACCGAAATCGTGCGAAATCGGACCGCCGTCATCGGCTTGGAAGGCTCATTACGATCCGCGCAATTTCAAGAGGCATTCTGACATTACAATCCTTTTGGCCCGTAGCGGACATCCCTAGCTGCGCCGCAGATATCCGCTTTCAGGTCAAAGCAGACAAGACTTTTTGCGGCGCAAACGTCCGCTTTTGACCGAAAGTCGTGTCGAAAAAGCTCAGCGCGCCTTATCGGTCCGGCCCGCCGAGATCATGGATTAAGGTGAAAAACCCGGAGGCGGCGCTGGCCACGCGCGTTCTTGACGGTACGTTCTGATGCTCGGACCCAACGCATGTGAACTAGCTCATATTGATTTGACCGTCCTGCGGTAAGATTTTGTATTTCTCTTTGGGGTATCCTCGGCAGCCATGGCAGGTACAATTTTCATCAATTACCGCCGAGAAGACTCGATCGGCACAGCCGGTCGGCTGCGCGATCGGCTTGCACAGGCGTTCGGTCAGAGCAACCTATTCATGGACGTCGACAACATCCCGGCAGGGGTCGACTTCCTGACCTATCTAAACAAGCAAGTCGCTGCCTGCGATGTCCTTCTGGTCGTCATCGGCCAAAATTGGCTGGACTTGAAGGACGAGAGCGGCAGGCGACGCCTCGACAATCCGGACGACTTCGTTGCTCTCGAAATCGCGGCGGCGCTTGCCCGCGACATTCGTGTCATCCCCATTTTAGTCGATAACGCACATATGCCTAAGGCAGACAAGCTGCCTGACCCGATAAAGCTACTCGCGCGTCGCAACGCTGTCGAGCTGCGCCACACTCACTTCCATCGGGACGCTGAAGCGCTGATTGGGAAGATCCACTCGGCGTTCGAAGGTGGTTCTGTTGAACCGCGCTCGCGGCGAGTGATGGCGGTGGTGCTGGCGGGAGCGGCGGTAGCAGCGGTGCTCCTGTTTGGGTGGATTGGGTACTCCTGGATGTCGGTGACGCGACCCACTGCAAGCGTCCGCCCCGTTGCGGACACCATAGCCAAGGTGACTGCGAAGCCCCAGGTGGACGAGCGGCTCGCTGCAGAGAATGAGCGCAAACGAGTAGAAGGCGAGACGCGAGAAGCACGTTACTCTGCGCTGCTGAACCAAGGCACGACGGATGCTAAGGCCAACGCCAATGACAAAGCTATCGCGACATTTAGCGAGGCCATCCGGATCAATCCTCTCGCCTCTGCCGCCTTCTATGGGCGTGGCACCGTTTACCGTAATAAGAGCAACTACGACAAAGCTATCGCTGACTACAACGAAGCCATCAGACTCGATCCAAGCAACGCCAGCGCCTTTAGTGAAAGATGCTTCGCGTATCGGAGCATAAGCGACTACGACAAAGCCATTGCTGACTGCAACAAAGCAATTCGGCTCGACCCAAATAACGCAAGCGCCTTTACCGAGCGAGGCGTTGCTTTTGCGAGGGAAGCGGACCACAAGCGAGCCATGACCGATTACGACAAGGCCGTCTCGGTCGATCCCAAATATGCTGGCGCATTTTTATATCGTGGCATCGCTTTTATGAGGAAAGGGAACCTCGACCAGGCCATGGCCGACTACAACGAGGCAATTCGTCTCGTTAACGAAGCGATCCAATCCGACTCCGACAACGCTCGCGCTTTTGTAATCCGCTGCGTTGCTTATGGGGACAAGGGCGACAGCGACCGAGCTATTGCCGATTGCAACGAGGCCATTCGACTCAATCCTGAGTACACTATCGCCTTTTTAAACCGTGGCATCGTTTATGAGAGAAAAGGCGATACCGACCGAGCCATAACCGACTACAACGAGGCCATCCGACTCGATCCCAAGAGCGCTAACGCCTTTAACAACCGGTGCTTCAGTTATTGGAAAAAAGGCTACAACGACCGAGCAATAACCGACTGCAACGAGGCCATTCGACTCGATCCCAAGAGCGCTAACGCCTTTAACAACCGGGGCCTCGCTTATGCGCGTAGAGGCGACAACGACCGAGCTATTGCCGATTGCGACGAGGCGATCCGACTCGATCCCGAGTACACTAACGCCTTTGTAACCCGGGGGAACGCTTATGCAAACAAGGGCGACAACGACCGAGCCATTGCCGATTACAACGAGGCCATCCGACTCAATCCCAACGCTGCTAATGCCTTTGCAAACCGGTGCTTCAGTTATTGGAAAAAAGGCGACAACGACCGAGCAATAACCGACTGCAACGAGGCCATTCGACTCGACCCCAAGAGCGCTAACGCCTTTAACAACCGAGGCCTCGCTTATGCGAGCAAAGGCGACAACGATCCAGCCATTGCCGATTACAACGAGGCCATTCGACTCGACCCCAACGCTGTTAACGCCCTTGTAAACCGGGGCATCGCTTATTCGAAAAAAGGCGACCAAAGTCGGGCGATTGCCGATTACAACAAGGCCATCCGACTCAATCCCCAGGAACCTAGTCCCTATCTCAACCGGGGCGTCGCCTATGCGCGTAAAGGCGACGAGGATCGAGCCATTGCAGATTACGGTGAGGCTATCTTGCGCAATCCCAGATATGCTCTCGCTTTTTGCAATCGAGGAAGGGCTAAGCTGAAAGTCAACGACGCGAGCGGTAATGAGGATATCGCGCAAGCTAGGCAGCTAAACGCTTCAGTTTGTCCATGAGGTCGCTTGGCCCGCCCGCCGCGCCTTGAAATCCGCCATCGCTGTCGTGGAGTTTGATAAGCAAACTGGCGCACGTTCCCGCCAATTCGGCCACGCATCGGCACAATCCCGCCGCAGCCGATTGTGTTGCCGGACTTTAGCATCAAAGCCCAATTTGGCCGCGTACCAATCTTTCCGACGGCAGCAACGCCAACGCTCCCCCATGTTGGCCTTCTGGCGAACGTGATCACTGTCAGCCTGTTTCGTATCGCCGACCATAGTAATCGAAGGATGTGCCTTTGAACGTCATCGCAAGGGTTACGGTCGATGGCGGGGCCGGAAAAAATAAACGAGTATAAGGCTCACAATTTTGATCAAGCTTCGCATCCCAGAACTCGAAGGAGACCCGTCATGACAATCTCTCGCAGGAACGCAATGCTGCAGGGCTGCGTCATCGGCGCCGGCGTCATCGCCGCCAACGTGCCCGGCATCGTGGCCTTCGCCCAAGCGCAGCCGAAGCTTCGCCAGTCGCTGCTCGGCATGCCATTGAACGATCCGATCATAAGTGCGTGGCGTGACGCCGTCCGCATGCTGAAGGAGCCGACGCGGCCGGCACCGATCAACTGGACGAGCCTCGCGAATATTCACGGCACCGCCTCCGGCTTCAACCAGTGTCCGCACGGCAATTGGTATTTCCTGCCATGGCATCGCGGCTACCTGCTGATGTATGAGCGGGTGGTGCGGCAATTGACCGGCTTCAACGACTTCGCGTTGCCGTACTGGGACTGGACTGCCGACTCGCATGTGCCAGAGGCGTTCACGAGTCCAACCTTCGGCGGCAATCCCAATGCCCTGTTCGAACCGCGCGACATGGGCCCCTCGGATACCATCCCCGCGGAGAACGTTGGCCAGGCCGTCATGACGCAAATCCTGAACGACACTCCGTTCGAGACCTTCGGCACGACCCGACCTAGCGGCCAGAACTCGCTCGATCCGATGTGGATCAGGCGCCGCACGGGCGTGCAGGGAACGCTGGAGGCCAACCCGCACAACAACGTTCATGGCTGGGTCGGCGGCGTCATGGCCGGCACCCGCTCGGCGAACGATCCGATCTTTATGATGCATCACGGCAACATCGACCGGATCTGGTGGGTATGGAACGGGATTCCGAATCCGAACACCAACGATACGCTCTGGACCGACATGCCGTTCCAGAACCACTTCTTCAATCCGGACGGAACGTCGTATTCGCCGAAGGTCTCTGACCTGTTGCTTCCGGAGCCTCTCGGCTACACCTATGACGCCGACATCGTGATCGCACCGGTTGTGGGCGGCGGGCCCGGAACGGCAACGCCGATCGAGGAAAGGCTCAAGACCATCTACGGGTCGCCGAACCTCGAGGTCGCCGCAGCCTCCGGAATCACGACCTACGTCGCTCCGGTAAGCGAGGCGGCAACGTCAGGCAAGCCGCTCGACTTGCCGGTCACGGTCGATCCCAGCAAGCTGGGCGTCGTGGCACGCTATCGGCGTCCGAGCACCGGCACCGAGGCGGTCGATCCGGGAAGGGTGCGCGCACGGTTGGCCGCCGCGCCGCGCGCTCTCTGCTTCATCCGCGACATCGCGGTCGCCAATGACGAGAACACCCAGTACCGCGTCTTCGTCGATTGCGACTATCTGTCCGCCACCACGCCGATCAGCGATCGGCACTATGCTGGCACGTTCGGATTCTTCGGCACGCACAACCATGGCGGCGAGGCCAATCCAAGCGTCGCGGTCGACCTGACGGTGCCGATCCAGCGAGTCTACGGCAGTCTCCCGACCTCGCCCGATAGCATCCGGGTCCAGATTCTGCCGGTGGCGAGAGGCAAGGGCGGCGAGATCGGAACGGCCAAGCCCAGCCGGTTGGAGATTGCGATCATCACGGCCTGATGCCACATCAAGGGCATGGGCGATGCTAGTGTGGGAAGCATTGATGGGTGACCGCCGGTCATCTGCAGCAGGCGCGCGGGGCGCACTGGCGATCTCGTTCGTCTGCACAGCCTTTGCTTGTGCGGAGGGCAGCCAGCTGATTGCGACCGTCGAGCGGCCCGCGCTCGTCACCGCGGCAGCGACATCACCGGGCTCCGAGAGCAGACCGGGAGAGCAGCGCGTGGTCGTCAGCGTTTTGGGCTACAAGCCGCCGCGCGACGGCACCGTGCAAGGTGTCGTGACGGTGCAGAAGAAACAGGGGCAGGAACAGGAGATCGGCCGCTTCGGTCTGTTTCCGAATGCCGAATTCCGGGCGAGCGATCCCTCCCAGGCGCAGCAATTCTCCTTCCCGCTGCCACGAGACCTGACGCGCGGCGGTCCGGTGCAGATCAAGGTCGAGGTCGTGCCAACGCGAGGAGACGGCAAGGACGCGCGGCTCGAAATCGGAGGCGCGGAGATCAAATAGCACCGCGGGCGCGAGTTTAGAACGATCCATCAACAAGGCCTCGACTGAAACACTGCCGTCCGGATTGACCGGCGCACCAGCCGCTGGGAGAGGTCGCCTGTCCGCTGCTGCTGGCCTTCTACCTTCTTGAGCTACAAGAAATTCGCCATGCAGCATTCACAGCTATTTATTGCCGCGTTTGCGGTCACGCTGTCCATTCGAGACGCCGTTTTCCATCGCGAGCAGTAACGGCACGATGAACTTCGCTATGCCGCTCGGCTTCGTCCTGACAGTCCCGATCGGCGCGGCCATAAGCGCGCTGCATGCGCTGATCATGATACACATCCCGATGGGGACGAGCTGGCTCAATTACCTTCACGTCAGCTCAATGTGGACCGTGGCCGCCTTCGTCGCCTTTTAGCGCGAATATCAGATGCGGCTTTCGTTCGCCGCCGAGTTGTCATGACGGGGCCGAAGGGCTCGCGCTTTGATAGCCAACGCGCCGGTTTCCCGTTTGCCGCGGCTTGAAGTAGCCGCGTTGCAATGCTCGCGATAAGGCACTCGTGCCAACACACTCATCGAATAGCGATTTTTTTGCTGCACTGCTGGAGTCCGCTTTTGGCCCAAAGCGGACATCCCTAGTTGTACTGCACATGTCCGCTATTGGTCGTAAAGCGAACAACTAACCGAGCAGCTGACCAATCTCGATTTATGACTACACCGTTGATCATGAACGTCCCATTTTGAGCAATCGAGCGTCCAAAGGTGTTTCCATACCTTGCAAGGCGCGAGCGAAGACTTCCTAAATTTGATGGCCCGCGAAATCGACAAGCTTGTAGTCAGCAAATGTTAAGGTTGCCTTGGACCCATTCTGCGAGGACCGGCTTGAGCGTGTTTTGCCGCACAATGTAGTTGGGGCCAGGCGCGGCATCCCCCGCCCTGAGAGCAATCCGGTAATTGTCCGATTGGTGCGCCAAGAAAGTGAAAGCCGGGTACCGACCGTCGCCGCTCAATTTCATTTGTTGCAATGGCAATGAGGTGGACGATGAACATGGCAGACACAGCGGTAGTCGCGCTTGCTGGACGCAGGATTGATCTGCCAGAGGCGCAGGTGCCGCGATTCCCCCTCGAGAATGTGCAAGAAGTTGGGCGACGCGTCTGCGAAGCTTTTTACGAGATGCATGCAGTGGCACTTGTCTGTTCGGCTGCTTGCGGAGCTGATCTCGTTGCTCTGGAGCAAGCCAAGCAGCTTGGTCTGCGCCGGCGTATCGTGCTGCCCTTCGCGCCTGAACGATTCCGAGAAACCTCAGTTGTTGACCGTCCCGGTGACTGGGGTCCGTTGTATGATCAACAGGTCGCGGCCACGGCCGCAGCAGGCGATCTTGTCTTGCTCGACGTTGCTACTAGCGGCGACGCCGCCTACGCGGCTGCAAACGAGGCGATTGTTCGCGAAGCGCAAGCGCTTGCGGGTACTGCGCAGCTGGATAGACCTCACCGTTTGATCGCGATACTGGTCTGGGAGGGAGCACCGCGTCCGGGAAGCGACGCGACCGCCAGATTTCGAGATCTGACAAGGCGCGCCGGATTCGAGGAGCAGTTCATCTCGACGTTGTCGGCGATCCCTCAACAGGCTGCAGGCACAAACTCTTCCGCCCCGGCGTGAGATCTGCCGAAAGGACAGGGGAACGAAGATGCAGCGGGCTTTTGTTATCCGTCCCTTCGGTAAGAAGGCAGATGCCTCCGGTACTGCGATTGACTTCGAGCAAGTCCACGAGCACTTGATTGCTCCCGCGCTGAAGGACGCCGGGCTCGGCGGGGGAACAACTGGCGAGATCATCGACGCGGGCAATGTCCGCGAAGACATGTTCTCCCTCATTATCGAGGCCGATCTAGTAGTTTGCGATATTACCGTACACAACGCTAACGTTTTCTATGAGCTTGGCATCAGGCACGCGCTGCGGAAGCGACACACCGTGCTGATCAAAGGTGACCCCGTATTAGATGCGACCCCATTCGACGTGCTGACCGACCGATACGTGCCTTACAACATTGGTGAACCGGCCGGGGCGCGCACTGCCCTAGCGTCCGCAATCAGAGCGACGCTGGTAAGTGACCGTGAGATTGATAGTCCTCTGTTCAAGATGCTCCCGGCGCTGCACGAAATCGATCCGGCGACTGTGAAGGCGATTCCAACCGATTTCACCGAGGAGGTGGCGCGCGCCCGTGTGGCGAAATCCGCAGGCTGGTTACGCCTGCTGGCGTCAGAATTGGACGGCCAACGTTTTCAGTGGCCGGCGCTGCGGCTAGTGGGTAAGGCGCAGTGGGATCTGACAGACTACGAGGGTGCGCAGGAAACCTGGGAACGAATCCGCGCCAACGATCCCGATGATATCGCTGCAAATCTTGCCCTCGGGAACATTTACGAGCGGCTACACCGAAAGACGCAGAAGGCCGAACTGTTAGAAGCGTCGAACCAAGCTATTGTCCGCGTCCGAAACAGTGAGAAAGCCTCGGCTGACCAACGTGTCGAGGCCCTCAGCTTGGAAGGACGCAATGAGAAAACGCTGTGGCGGCTAGAGTGGGATCAACTGGACAATGTTGCCAAGCGACGAAGTGCGGCCACCAACAGGATGCTCCGCAAAGCTTACGAGGCTTACCGAAAGGCCTATCTTTTCGATCTGAATCACTACTGGTCGGGGCTCGCGGCACTACAACAAGGAACGATAACGCTGGAGCTGTCGAACGAGGAGACCTGGCAGGACACGTTCGACAACGTCGACCAAGCGCTGGCCTATCGGGCGGAACTGAAGCGACAGCTGGAAGCGCTTCGCCCCATCGTATCTCAGGCTATCGAGGCGGCGCTCGCTCGGATGTCCCGCAACGACCAGAACCGCGTGTGGGCCGAAATCAGCGCTGCGGACCTTATGTTTCTAGTCGAGGAACGCCCAAGCCGGGTGATCGAAGCCTACAGAGAGGCGGTTCCAAAAAATGGGTTCTTCGCGTGGAATGCGGCAAGAGGACAGTTGGAGCTCTTCACAAAGCTCGGTTACAAGGTCGAACTCGCAAACAAGATCATTTCGACGATCGACACGCTCGTCGTGCGGCCCGAGGTTGACGACATTGGCGACCTGCAAGTGGTCATTTTTGTGGGTCATCGCATCGACGAAGCTGGCCGCGCCATCCACCGTTTCCCCCACGATCGCGAACCTCAGGCGCGCAGTCTGATCCGCGAAGCGTTATCGAAGGCGAAAAACGGTTGGCGGCGTATTGAGGTTTTGACGTCCGCAGCTCCCGGGAGCGACATACTCTGCCATGAAGTTTGCTCGGAGCTCGGGATTGGCAGCATTGTGTGCCTGCCGATGCCCAAGGACGTCTATGCCCGTTTCGTCTTCGGCGATTTCGATTACTGGCGCTCGCGGTACCTTGAGCTGATTGACCGACGCCCGCTTCTCCAGCTCAGCAACCAGGAAGGGTTGCCGCGATGGCTCGAAGGCAGCGGCATCGATCCTTGGGAACGCGGAAATAGGTGGGTGCTTGAGATGGCTCGGACGCGCGGCGCCAAAAAAATCACTTTGATTGCACTGTGGGACGGCAAGACCGTAGGCGACGCGCCGGGTGGTAGCGCGCAAATGGTCAGGATAGCGCGGAAAGCGGGAACGGTTGATATTGTCCGCATCGATGCCGGTCAGCTTCTGTCCTGACTGTTGCGGGAATGTTGGCTCTCAGATTGCAGCGTCCGGCTAAGGATGACCGGCAAAGTAGAGTCTCTCCAGATATTTTGGCGTGCCGGGCTCGTAATAGCGAGCTTTCCACGAGTCGTTCGGGACGAGGAATGATCGCGCTCCCGCTAGACCGGTCGCAGCTCGCGCATGCACAAGGCCGCGAAACTGGAAGTGGTTAAAGAGGCGCATGAATTCTGACAAATAAATGTCCGCGACTCGCCTGTCCCCTCGGATCACCAGCATATTTTCATCGTTCTTGCGTGTCGATGCGTCGCTGAAATTTGCGGAACCGGTGATCACCAGGGGATCTTCCCCTAGCGGATCAATAATCATGTATTTCGTATGAATATATTTGACATGAGCGTTTAACCCGCTGAGGTGCTCTTCCATCCATCGTTCGAACTCGTTGTGAGGCAGGATATTGGCGACCGCCACCTCGTTGAGGGGCGATCCGTTCAGAAGGTCCATGTCCCTATCGGCGCTTTCCAAGAGAACGTAGCGAAGATAAGGCTTAGGATGCTCGAGAACTTCTTCAAAAAGGTCGTTGACACCGAACGCTGCGGTGAGAAAGACCGCAGTGTTGGCCTTATCCATTAGGCGTGCATACCATCTCAAAAGGTCCAAATTAGACCGCGGACTAAACGCCGCGCCGGTGCCCACCGCGGGGAGTTTGTTGGGGATAGGGAAAATCTCCTCGTTCCAAGGTCGGATTTCTTTCATTTCCGGATCTTCATGCAATTCCTCCCAATACCTTAAGTAGGCGGTGGCGACATCCGGGTCTCTCACAATGTGACCGCAGTTCGAGTGCCCGAAAATGCCTCCGTCTGTGAAGTTCGTCGATCCCGTCCAGACCTCGACGGGCTCTCCATTGTGGAGCAGGACAATGAACTTGTTATGAGAAATAGCACTGCGACTTTGGGTTCGCGGAGTCACGAGATCTTCAATTTTGGCTTTGCGAATTGCCTGCCAATTGGCGTCAGCCGGTCCGTTTGTTTTTACCCGCGCGTCGAAAACGATTTTCACATCCGCTTCCGACGCCGCAGCCTCTCTGAGCGCGTTCAGCACAGCTCCTTGCTGGAGTTCATAAGCGGCGACACGAAGACCCCAATCGGGGCCGTCGGCTTTGTGGATGAAATCGAGCATTGCTCGAAAGAGGCCGCGCGATAGCCACCGGAACGCGGCACGATCGGGGACGTCCGATGGGCGGCGATCGCCAAATTTTCTGACATAGGCCTGCGAACCGGCAACGCCGCGGTTGAAGTAGACCGCGTGCTGCCCCTCATCCTCCTGCTCCGTCGCAATTCGTATCTCGACAGTTTCAGATGCGCGCAACGCCCCGGGCTCACCCCGCATCGCTACGATCCTGTAGGTGTACGCGTGACCATAGCGTGTCGTGAAATCGCCCCAGAAAAATCCCTGAATCGGGTGGTGCTCGGTCGAAACCATGCCTTCTTCTGCGCGCACGTCGGGGAACACCTTGAGCGCCTGTAACCATGTACGTGAGCTGCCGTGGCCATGCTCGATCCGCTCAATCCCAAAGCCGAGCACGCCTCCGCTGGCAGCCTCCTCCATGTCGATGCCAAGCAGCACGACGTACGCGCCAGCGATTGCATGCACAGAAAGTGGACCGGTCTTGTTGTAGGCTCGCATTCTTTAGAACTGCCAGGTGAGATGTTTCCGACCTACTTGGGCTGATTGACCCCCTCGAGTTGGGCGCCAGCCGCGGTCCCTTCATTGAACTTCCAGAGCAACCAATCGTCATTGGGCCCGAATTTTTGTAGATGGCGGTCCCATTTCAGAGGCAGCTTTTGGTTCAAGCTTTCTAGGAAAGGCAGGAGCGGTTTCTGTGGCGGCTCTGCATCTTCGCGATCGTCCATCTCGACGCGCTGCCACTTGAAGCGGTCGCTGTACTGCGCGAAGCCGAAACCATCAAAGAAGTGCTCGCCACCGATTAGCGGCATATACCAAAGGCTCGGAGAACCG
>Ga0306924_10007232_pt1 | contig 11125 bp, 11 predicted proteins | sample sta12Can44000111_FD_203756 | JGI IMG/M metagenome (GOLD analysis project Ga0306924, IMG submission 203756) | Lab enrichment of tropical soil microbial communities from Luquillo Experimental Forest, Puerto Rico - statanox.12C.anox.44.000.111 (v2)... | ecosystem: Environmental > Terrestrial >...
GTTCGTTCTCGTACAGCCGATATTGGGCATTCCTTGCTGCAACTTCGCCAGCGAGCCGTTGATACATATCCCACGCCTGCTGCCTCGAAACGCCTGGCCCCATGAACTCAAACATGCTGCCGCCTCGTGCATGTCCTTCAAGATCGTCGATCATGTGCTGCAACTCATGGATGCTCTCAGTCCTGACGTGTGATCGGCTTGGTACGGTAATCTCGATGACTTTCGGCACAGAGGGGTCTCCGGTCGTAAAAACACCACGGCCCTCGCTCGGCATACGCCGGTCGATCTTGATCATTGATTGGGCTTCGGCCAAGCTTGGATAAGCCGCCTGCATACCGGGATGAACCTGTTGTTCATAGAGCGGCGCGACTCGATATCCGTGCGCATCCAAAACGCCTATGTTCGGTTTCACGCGATAACCGCGATCGGATATCTCAAAGCGCCACCGGTTGTCCGCGCCCCGTTCGAGCCCCGTCGCACGCCAAATTTCATCGGTCGATTTTCCGGCCTTCTCCATAGCTTCTGCAATCTTGAGCTTCGCCCAGGGGAACGTTTTGGCCGCCATACCACCCAAGATGGCCAGCGGCTTTTCCATCGGCAGCCAATCGAGCGCCAAGTTCGCCGTGCCAGTGCCCAAATGTGCTGCCGCACTGCCGTAGTTGCCCCTTTCAAAGTGTTTTCCAGCCTCCGCGCTTTCCTGCATTGATTGCACAGTGCCGGAACCGGGCAGAATCGGAACGAGTCCTGCCAACTTGTCGATGAATTCTGAAAATCCGGGGCCGGCGTAATAGCGAAGGTTCTTATCCGATAGAGCTTCGAGCAGCCGCGTCCGAAAATCTTGGGCCTGAGCCGGCGCCGCGGATTTAGACGCAGTACCCGGGCGTAGGTCTTGGGCTCCAAAGATCGGTATTGAGTGAGCCGGCGGCGGCTCAACAGATGAGTCTTCCATTGTCTCAGAAGATGAATCGCTTGAGGTCTGACCGCTCGGCTCCGCTGACGGGTTGAAGAACCTCACATTCGGGTCGAACGGCCTCTGCCGGTCCGCGGAATCGTCGCCAGCCTGCGAGGCGGATTCGGGCGTGGAGCTAGCTGCGCTTGCGAGCGGGGCAAGGATTCCGGCAGTGGCTCCAAATGGAGCCGTTGATCGCGACCAAGGTATCGGGCTTAGGTTCAAGAGACCATTCGGGCGCGGGAGTGCACCAAGAATCCCGCCACTGCTGAGCGGCGGCATTGCGGACCTCGGCCAACTCGGAGTGCTCGGTTCCAAAGTAGCATTCGAGAGGGGAGTCGCGGCGCCATCCGCGCCCAACGTCTGCTCATGGCTACTTTCTGAGTTGCCAGGCACAGCGGACGAAGACACGCCGAGGATGATAATTGGCATCATCCAATTGGACGACCAACTGTTCGGTCGCATGAACAAGTAGCGAGGCATCAAGATATCGCTCATGGCGTCTCCGAAATTGCCGTCGAGAATGATCCGTCCATCCACTGCTGAGCGCGTAGGGCGCAATAAGCGAAGTGCATTGGGCCACCCATGCCTCCCCGAATTCGCCGGTAACGACGAAACCGGCCTAAAATTCTGGACGTCGAGGCCCAAAGCGAATGGTGCGCGGCCGAACTCACAATCAGACGCGACTCTGGTTGGACTATGTAATGGGTACCGCTCCGCTCAGCCGGTCTTACGAAGTCCAAAGGTGCGAGCCCGTCGGCGCGCCATCTCACTACCGGGTGAATTTAGCTCGCCGCCGCGCGGCGGCCGTGGCCCGGTCGTCCCGGCGTGTGCGAAATTCGATGCGGCCGCCGACGAGACGAAAATCGAGGCGGTGGATGAGGCCGCAGTCGCAGCACTGCTCGCGAAAGTTTCGCATGCGCGGCCGAGTCCACTCGCCATAGCCGATGATGCGATAGACTATGCGCTCGGCCATGATACGTGCTCTTTCATGCACTGATTCAATTCGTCGTTTTCGGCCGAGCCGCATAGACGCGAGGCGGAATCCTTAGCCACTGGCGGTGGTTATGGATTGCGGGCCCGCGGGCATGCGCCGCTGACGAAGGCGCTAATTAATCGCCAGCAACGCCCGTCACGACCGGTGAATGTCAGAGGATGTAAAGAGCTGCCGAAGAAGAACCTGCACTGCCAATAAGTTTGACAACTCAGCGATGAGGTCGCTTTGCTCAGCCCGTGGACGGGCTGCCGTTCTAAAACGGGCCGGAGCCCGAGTACATGATGTCGCCGAATCGCGATCCTTGCGGGCGGCTTCCCTCGTATTCGATCGCCTGAAATTCCTTCGGAAAATTTTCTCGACGTAACCCGTCCATGATTTCATCGTCGCGGATGACCAGCCCACCAAAATTCCGGCCGAGTGCGACGACGATTTCCCAGTTCGGGTACCCGATGAGCAACTTCTGCAGCGACTTCACCACCACCGGCTGCACCAGATCCAATTTGGTTGCTTCAATCCTGTGCCGGTACAAACCCAGATTGTCGTCCACCAGCAAAAAGTCCTTCTGCTCAGCTCCGTCGTCCGGCTTTCCGTATTGCTGGAGCACCGACTTGATCTGCTCGTAGAGAATGGCCCACTCCCGATCCTGCTGCGCATCGAGTTCGCTGGTCATGGCCATATTCCTCTACTCACTTCCTCGCCCGCCGGTCCGGAGCCGATAGAACAGGCGCAGCCGCTTTCTGAATTCACCATATAACCGTATCCGAGGATCTTCCGATTCCGCAATTGCTTTCAGCACTGCACGCGCATGATTCGGAGTCATTTGCTCGGGCTCACGGATATTCTGCTCTCCCATAAAGCGCTGCAAGAGCTGTCCTGTCGCCTCATTGTATTCTCGGTGGAGCCGATCAAATTCATGGCGTCTATTATCGACGCCGAGATAGAGCCGTCCGCTGGTTGCTCGGTCAAAAACTTTCTGCGTCTCGGGCGGCATTCTCTTGTAGAGCGCCCGGGGAAACTCGTGATGGCCCTCAGCCGCATAGTTGGCGCCGGGGATCCACTCGTTATCGGGAGTGACATCCGACAAGGTTTGTGACGCGCTATCATCTTCGTCTCTCGATCCGGTCCACGCTCCGGCATCGGAATCAACTGCGGCGGGGTTTGAAGGCGGTCGGCTCGGTGGCGCCGCTAACGGCTGCGGAACGCTGGCGTCTCGATCCGTGGGCAGCGCCGCCCTACCCCGCGACTGCGGCACGGATATGGGTTTAACGCTTGGGCGCGAGAGTGTCGCCCGTAGTCCCTGAGGGTAAGCAGAATCGGGTTGCTGCGTTGGAGCCGCTAGCCGCCCGAGCAGCCCATGACCCGCGCCGGCGTTCAGGGACGCGAGGAGGCCGCCTTGTGCGCCCGATGAGAACGGCAGCGTCGACCAAGACGTCGTACCGATCGTCGGCCACGACGTGCGCCACAGTCCATCGGCCTGCGCGAGCGGCAGCACAGAGACATCTGTACCGACTTGTGCAGGCCACCAGGCAGAAACGAAATTTGGCCATGGCTCACTCATCTACGAATACCTCGTCATGCATTTCTCCCGCCGTCGTGTGCATGGCGTGTGCTTCCTTTGTCAGAACGTGGTCTGCGGCGATGCAGCATGTTGGTCAGCACTCCGCCGTGAGCCACACCTCAACCTCTCCCCACCAACCAATGCGCAATGCCCGCGATAAACCCCACCAGCCCCGAGCAGGCGATGATCGCCCAGCGCACGCCTCGCGCCTGCAGCAGGATCGCGTGCATCTCGTCGACCTTGGCCGCCATGCGGTCGAGCTCCTCCTCCATGTGAGAGACCTTCTGCTCGAGGATCGCCAGGCGCTCGTTGGGCGAAGAGCGGCTCATGGGCGCCTCCAGATCGTGCGCGCGATCTTCTCGAGCGAGCGGCCGCCGACATAGGCGGTGACGATCGAGCCGGCCCAGGCCGCGACGTCGCCGCCGATCGCGTCGGTCGTGCCCAGCCCGAGCACGATGTCCCACACGATCACCTTCCACAGATAGACGATCACCGGCGCGGCCAAGAGCGGGCGGATGATCGCCGTGTACCAGCGGCCCTGCTCGGCGATGATGATCGCGTCGGCGCTCTTGCGCGCCTCGATCTCGGCGATGAGCGCGGCGCGCGCGAGCTCGGCCGCCTGCGCGCCCTGCGCGTTGGCGGCGGCGAGCTTGGCCTTGTAAGCGTCGAGGAAGGCGTTGACGATCGGCGCGGTGAGAAATTGCGCGAGCCATTGCAGCATGGGGATTCCATTTGTTGTGTGTCGCAGCTTGCCGCCGAGAAGTCGGCGTGCTCCCACGCCCCGCGTGGCGGGGAGAAGGCGCGTGCCGCAGCGCGCGGGTCTTTCCGCTCACCCCCGCGAAAGCGGGGGTCCAGAGCCACGGACTGCGGCCCTGGGTCCCCGCAACGGGGTCCCCGCGACGCAAAGCGTCGCGGGGTGCCCCTCGCGGGGACGAACGGAGAGAGTCCGTTGGGCGTGCGGAGAGTTACGCCTGCGCCTTGAAGCTCACCGCGGTGCGGGTGACGAGGCGCAGGAGAATCATCACCACGCCCATGATCACCATGACGTGGCCGGCGCTCTCGGCGCCGAGGAGCGCCGACCAGTCGAGGAGCTTGGCCCAACGACATCTTCGGCATAGTGATTTCCGGGCGAGTTCGGCCTAGCAGCGGCGCAATGCGACTCTCCCGCGCCGACGCCCACGGGAGATGCGGGCATCGCAGCGGTGGTCAACGCGCAATTTCGGTGAATACGCTCTTTTGGAAGATTCTCGTTACACGAGTCAAGCGAAAAATGCGGTAGCGTGGATTATAATGCTGCTTCAGCGGTTTAGCAGCTGCGCATAGGCGTCAGCGGCCGGCTTTCGAGCAGCAAAAGACGCGCACGAACAGTCCGCGCGCGCGGTTTGTCGCGCCGAGCGACTGCTTGCAAACGGTCTTCCGGTGCTATGGTCCTCGCCGCAGTTTTGAAAGTCTAATCATGCACATGATGGCCGGATTGCTTCACGCCGCGATGGGCGCAGCAGCAGGGCTGCTGTATGGCGCCTCGGCCTATCGCGCCGGCGATCTCGTCCTGAAGAAGTTCGATCCACCGTCCATTCGTCCCATCGTCTGCATCGCGACCGGCGCAGCGGTGTTTTCCTTGATGTTTTCCGTCCTGGCGCTGCTCGGGCTCGCGCATCCGGCGATCGTCATCGCCATCCCGGCGGTGATTCTGGCGACGCTGCTGCCTGGTCTGCATGCGCCCCAACTGCAAAGAAACATCCGTTCGATCCTGCCTGCGGCAGCGAGCGCCGAAACTTTATGGAAATGCGCACTTTGGCTCATTCTCCTGGCATATCTCGCCTACTGCGCCACGTTTTGTCTGACGCCGTTCCGCGGAGCTGACCTCGGAATCTATCACCTCGTGATTCCCCGCGAGACGCTGCGCGACGGCGGATTCGTTTTCAATCCGTTCTTCATGATGGAAGGAGTCCCGCGCGGCTGGCACATGTTCGGCCTGCCGGCATATGCCTTGGCGGGGCCCGCCGGATACCTTTCGCTGTCGTTCTTTTGCTTCGTATTGATCCTCGTGCTCGCATATCGAACGAGCGCGATGCTTTTCGACGAGCCCGGTGCCATCGGACTCATCAGCGCCGTAGCCGTCGCTTTTATCATCGGCAGCAATGAGCTCGGCTCGATCAGCAACAATGACGTGCCGATGCTCTTCGTCGAGCTCATCGCTTTGGCGATTGCCGCGCAAACCCCGCCCTCACGGAAGGCGACGCTCGTCCTGGGACTCCTCTGCGGCTTCGCCATCGCCATCAAGACCACGGCGCTAGCGGGCGCGCTGCTGATCCTGGTCGTTTGGATGACTCGGCAAAAAGCGCTCCGCGCGCGCCTCGAAGCGCTCGCCATGTTCACGGCGGCCGCTGCTCCGCTCGCGGCGTTTTGGCCGTTGGTCGCGCTCTGGCATTCCGGATCGCCCTATCACCAATTGATGAACGGCCCTCGCCTGTGGGGCAGCGCCCTGCCCGCTTATGCGCAAACGATTTCCACGTTCTGGGATCTCTTCGAGCAATGGATGGTGGCGAACCGAGCCCGATTCATCAGCGGGCCCCTCGTGGGCAATGCATTGCTGCTGTTGCTGCTGATCGCGGGATTGCCCTTGGCGCCCAGCCGCATCAAACGGATCGCACTTTTCCTCATCGCTTTCGCCATCGGGCGAACTTTGCTTCTCGCGCTCATCTCGGGACGGCCGTCGTTCGTGTTGTTGCATGACCGGTACAATCTTTTGTCATTCGTATTGCTCGGGCTTGCCGCAGTCTGGAGCGCGTATGCCGCGCTGTTGAAATACAAGATGCCGGTGGCGGCCGCGGGCGGTGTGGTGGCATCGCTGACCGCACTGATCGCCGTCATCGGCTTTACCGCAAGCTGGACGTTGAAGGACCCCCTGATCGGCGGGTCGATCATGACGACGCGGGTGCCGTCGCTGCTGGAGCAGATGGCGGAGCAACTCGGGTCGCTCGCGTACGGCGCAGAGCCGCAATATGACTCGGTAACGGAATACATCCGCAAACAGGTCCCGCCGGATGCCGTCGTGGCAACCACGAGCGTGACGCCGTTCGAATTGGATCATCGTTTCTTGCAGCTTTTGCCAATATCCCAGAACGTCATCGACTTGCGACAGTCACCCGCCGAGATCGAACGTGCGCTGCGAACGCGTGGCGCGTGTTATTTACATCTGCCTTTTGCCATGCGCGCGAACCCGTGGCTTGACGCTGAGCTTTCTCCATGGGTCGAGCGAATCCGACGGATTTGCGAGCATCCAGGCGCCCAAGTCTTGAAGAGCGAGGAAGTGGCGCCTGGCCTCGTCAGCAGGGTGTGCAAATTGCCGAATTGCTAGCGCGTTGATCGCGCTGGGGTTCGTTCCCCGCAAGCGAGATGCGGAAGCGCTTGCCCGGCAGACGGAGCCGCCGCTCGCACCGTGGTCAACGCGCAATTTCGGTGAATACGCTCTTCTGGAAGATTCTCGTTACACGAGTCAATCGAAAAATGCGGTAGCGACAATTGTCGTGCTTTCACCGTTGCTTAACGGCGTGTCGCGCGGGACGCCTCCACTGAAACGATGTCCGTTAAAAATAGTCCAGCGCTTCCTCCGTGTGCGTGACTATGCATCCCCCAACGAACATGCTCTAACCACTTCGACTCTTCGGTACTTCGACCTTCTCGTAGGTCTCGCGCGCGCAGCCGTCCTGCGGTAGCGCGCGGCGACGATCGGCGAGCTTGCCGCGCTCGATGATGACGAAAAGCGTAATCGGCTGCGGCGCGGGGTCCATCGGCCCGGCGACCACGGCTTTCACGCAAACGCTGTATCCGCGCCCGGTGATGGACTTGGGCGGGGAGACCGCGAGCGCAGTGGGATGCGCCGTGAACAGCGTGTCGGCGTTGGCGCGAACCAATTCCTTGGCGTCCGGCTCAGGGTTCGGCGGGGCCGGCTCCGGGCCGGCCTGCCGAGACGTCTTCGGCATGAACGACGCGGCCTGCTCGGCCAGATCGCATCCGGCAAGCGCCAGCATGGCGCAAGCAAGGAGCAACATCCCGATTGGCGTGACAGCGCCGATCGCTCGATTGCGAGAGGGGGCGGCCAAAGCGGGCTTTGTGCGCAATCAGCTCGGGCGCGAAGGGCGCAAGACCTTGCGGGTCGGCGAGCGCCACTGGCAACCGTAGGGCCACGGCTCCTGCGGACAGGCCGACGTGACCGGTCCGGGCTCGGGCTTGGCGCGACGAATGGTCAGCCGGTCGCTCTTGGCGAGGGCCCGGGCGGCATTGGCTTGGGGCTTGGCAGTGGGGGCGACTTGCGGATTTAGCTCCGGACCCGCGGCGAGCGCGGTCACCACCGCGGCGCCAATGGCAAGCGCGATCGAACCGGCTGCAAGCTTGAAGACCGACATTTGACCCACCCACCCAGGCGCCCCCGTTGCGCCGGAGGCGCCGCGGGGGTTCTTGGCCATTAGTCGCGGCGGCGCAGTAAAAGGTTCACGCTGCCGGGCGGTTTTCCCCGCCAAAATCGCGCCAAATAGCCGAATCCGGAGCCCCCCGGGTGGGATGGGTGGCCGGAACTGCCCGCCCCGAGGGCGGGTTATAGCCTCAAACCCTAACACCAGGTGCGAGGCGGTCATGGCCAGATGTGAAACCTGCGGCAACGATTACGACAAAGCCTTTCAGCTGACGATGGACGGGACCACCCATACCTTCGACAGCTTCGAATGCGCGATTCATGCGCTTGCGCCGACATGCAAAACTTGCGGCATCCGCATCGTCGGCCACGGGCTGGAGAAGGAGGGCACCTTCTTCTGCTGCGAGCATTGCGCCGAGCGCGCCGGTGTCACCGGCCTGCGCGACCGCGTCGGCGCGGCGGCGTGATCGGGAACGATTTAGTTTATAGCCCACATGAGGGAATGCAGGCGCCGAAGATCGCGCGATGTCGTTCGCTCGATGCCGCTACGCTTGCTGCGCCCGATCAGGCCGTATAGGCGGCCGAACAGCAATGGCGCAAGCAAGACTCGTCAAACGCGCGCGGGTCATTGGCACCTCCCTTTGATACGAGGTTCGCGTCAGCACTCGTAGAAGACGTTGAAAAAGTACCTCCGGTTCGACCACTGGGAGATGACGCCACCCTCTCCCCACACACCCGAGGCTACGTATCCAAGGTCCCTCGCCTGTTGCGCCGCGGCTTCAGCCGCATACTGCGTAAGGAAAGGCCCCATTCGATAGCTACACGCTTGAGCGTTCGCCGGCGCGGCCAGCATCAGGGACAGAACCAAAGCCGATCCCAAGCCCGATAGACAATTTTTCAGCTCCATGACACGTGCTCCCGCGATCATCTGTTCGCCCAGGCGTTTTTATGCCGGGCACGTCGCCAAAATAACGCTGAGCGCAGCCGCGGCCTGTGACCGGTTCACAATGGGCCCGGTTATTTTCCGGCGGACGAAGCGAAAGCGGAGAGTGGCGCGATGACGTCGAGACCGTCACACCACGCCTTGCTGGGCATATTCGATGCGGCGGTGGAATCCCGTCAGCGTCGCGTGACGGTCGAGCGTCAGCGCCAGGTAGCGGAACGAATCCGCCGCATGCGAGGTCCAGTCGTGCACCGGCTGAGGCTTCAACAGCGGCGCGCCGGCGGGGTCCGGGCGTCGCTCGTCGACCTCGGCGCGGTAGAGCTTGAGCGCGTCGATTCCCCGCGCGCATTTGTGGGCATCGAACCAACATTTCGGCAGAAACACACGCACCGCGTTGATGCCGTCCTCGAGACGATGCATGGGAGCGATCTGCAAGCCCTTCAGTCCCAGGCTCGCGAGCACCTCGAGCCGGCTTTTTCCGGTGCCGAGCTCCTTCGCCTGCGCGTCGTGGGGCACGATGTGCCCGGCATAGACGTAGGGCCGCGCCGCGAGCGCACGCGCGTAGTGGGCAAGATCGACGCCGGAGGCCTCGTAATAGTCGATGATCCGGATCTCGCGTCCGATCAGCTGCGCGAACCAGATCGCGGTCGCGTCGCGGATGCCCAGATCCCATGCGGTCCAAACCGCCGCCGCCGGATCGTGCGGCACGGCAGCGATGCGCCGCTCCTCCTCGGCGCGCGCCAACAGCTTGCCGTAATAGGAGCCGACGACGGCGGCCTCGAACGAGCATTCGAACTCCTGCGCGTACTGCTCCTCGGAAAGATCGCGCTTGGCGAGCTCTAGCTCGTTCGCGGGAATAAGCCCGGTATCGCTTGCCTTGAGCATGAGGGAAAACCAGTTCTCGTCCGATTGCGCGCGCCGCCACAGCTCAAAGAAGGCGTTGCGGCCCTTGGGCGTGCCGATGAACACCGCCCAGCCCGCGCGATCGGCCAAGGCCGGGCGGATGATCTCCGACCACACCCGCGGGTCCATGTCGGCGTATTCGTCGAGCACGATGCCGTCGAGATAGATGCCGCGCAGCGCGTCGGCATTGTCGGCGCCGTAGAGGCGCACCTGCTCGCCGCGCGGGTAATCGACGCGCAACTCGCTCTCGTGCACCGTTGCGCCGAGTGAGCGCAGCGGGGCCATGGCAGCGCGCAGATAATCCCACGCCACCGTCTTCGATTGCTTGAGGAAGGGCGAGAGATAGGCGAAGCGCGGACGAATGCGCGAGCATTCGATTGCGGCGCGCTGCAGGGCGTTGATGCAGGCGACCGTCTTGCCGGCGCGGCGATGGGTCACGATGCAGGCGAAGCGCTCGGTGCGATCGTGGAAGGTGTCGAACTGCATGCGCGGTGCGTAGTCGACGACGAGCGGGGGTGGTTGCATGGGAGCGTGCTTAGCCAACCTGCGTAGGCCCTTTAGGCCGGGCCATGGACGCGCTGACGGCGCCGTAAGCCACCGTCTTATGGCGTTGTTAGTAATCGTGGGTTACGCGCCTTCGGCGCTAAGCCACCCTACGCCCCTGCCAGCTCAGCGGCCGCGGATCGTTTCGGTTTTGACGCGGACGGGCGGCGTTGCGTTGCTTGCTGCCGGATACACGTGCATGCAGGTGTTGGAGCAAGCATCGCGGGCGTTGGCCTCGAGCGAAGGGCCGAGAATATGTTTCCGCTCGGCCCGTTCGCGAACGAGCAAATCGACGAGGCCTTGCTCTTCGAGCGGCAACGCAGGATCGAAGTAGCGATCGCGGACCGGGACATAAACGAGGACGCGATCGGCTTGATCGGCCGGCGCCGCCTCCTTCGCCATTGTCGCTGAAACGAGCTGGGCGTCGATCCCATTGAGCCGCAACAGGTTGATCAATGCCACCGCGGGCACCTTGCAGTCGTCGCGCTGCGCATCGGCAGTAGGCGAGCTTGCGGGCCGCCGCTGCAGGCCGGCAAAGGCTGCAAGGAGCGCATTCGCATCGGATGTGTGCGCGACGCCGAGCGCCTCGGCCTGTTGCCGGCAAGCATCGGAGAAAAAGGCCGCGCGAATGAGCTGCATATCGACTACCGGCGCTGTCCATCCCGAGGCAATCATCGCAAGCCAGAGCGCGAGAACCGTAAAGATCTTCAGAGCCATGAATTTACCTGTCAAACATACGCGACGCGGCCAACAAGTCTCGCCCGTGGACTATATCATAACGACGCGTTGTGCCCTCGAGCCTCAATTGTCACGAAGAG
>Ga0306924_10007233_pt1 | contig 11125 bp, 12 predicted proteins | sample sta12Can44000111_FD_203756 | JGI IMG/M metagenome (GOLD analysis project Ga0306924, IMG submission 203756) | Lab enrichment of tropical soil microbial communities from Luquillo Experimental Forest, Puerto Rico - statanox.12C.anox.44.000.111 (v2)... | ecosystem: Environmental > Terrestrial >...
GATGACTTCGGGCCTGCTCGGCCCCGGGACGCTGCTCAGAAAGTTCTCTACCGCGTCCTTTGCCGCCATTGTCGTCAGCACCGCCGTGGGCTCCGAATCGCGCAGTGCCGTGTCGAGACGTTCGGCGTGGCCCGGCAGTTCGGGCGCGAACAGCGGCACGGCAATTGTCCCGGCCTTGACCGCCGCATAGAAACCCGCGACATAGTCGATGCCCTGCGGCGCGAGGACCGCGACTCGCTCACCGCGATCCGCCAGTTGTTGGACGCGCGCGCCGATGGCCTGCAGCCGAGCACCGAATCGGGTCCAGGTGACCTCGACGGCCTTTCCGTCGGCGGCGCTGCTGTAGTCCAGGTAGCGATATGCGACGGCGTCACCGACGTTCGCGATGTTGCGGTCGATGAGGGATATCAGCGTGACGCCCGGTGGCAACACGACGTCGCCGTTGACGTCCAGGCAGTCCTCGATCTGTAGCAATCCAGGCGCACCCGCGCCGTGTTGCCGGGAACCGCGATCCATAGGCGCAGTCTAGGTGGCACACAAACCGGGTCCGATTGGCTGACGGCCGAAGAGCGCGAGAAGTTGGTCGCTGGGCGTGGCTGCCGCCGGCGCCGCCAGCGGTTCGGCGAACACGTGGCCGGCCAGCCCGGCCTCGGCAAGTGGCGGGGAAACGCCCAACAGGGCCGAAGCAAGGTCCGAGGGAATGGGGCGATCGGCTCGACAGGCCTGGGCGATATCCCATGCGTGCAGCACCATCTCGATCGCCCCAACGTAGACAACGGTTTTGGCGGGAAGGCAGCGACCCTCGATCCGGCACCACCGGCCCGCCGTCGGTAGCGGCGTCGACGCGAGCAGAAAGTCGACGATGCCCGCCCGCAGCGCGGCCACCGGATCGGTGCCGACCGCTGGGTGCGTGTCGAGGTCGGACCCTCGGGGAAACTCGCGCACCGCCAGCAGGTCCGTCAGATCCGCTAAAGAGGTGCGGACATGCCGCAGCAGGCGGCGCAAATCCCAGTCCCGGCAGGGCGTCGGTGCCGGGAAGTCGGCCTCGCGAACCAGGAGGAGGCTCCCAAACAGATACCGGGTCGCCTCGGCCAGCAGGGACAGCTCATCGCTGCACGACAAGGCCCGGCCTCACGTCGTCGCTGCGTGGGGGCGGCTTAGGGTTGGTGGTTCCGTAATCGTCTCGGGCAGGCCGAACTTTGCGACCAGCGTTGGGTCGTTGAAGGCAACGATGCGCGCGATGCGACCGCCGATCAGCGACAGCACGTCGAGTCCGTGGGCTTGAAAAGAACCGGAAGAACCGTCCGGTGCACGCATGTACAGGGCGAACGCGGGAGCGCCGTTGGCCCGGGTGTAGGCCAGCCGCCATTGATCCGGAGTGTGCAGCACTACCCGGGTCAGGAATTCGCGCACCGTATCGCGTCCAATGAACCACGTTGGGATCGGCGGCATTTCGAGTTCGACGTCGGTTCGGAGCAGCTCCGCCAGTGCATCGACGTCGGCGTGTTCGAACGCCGACATGTAGCGGTCGAGCACGTCGCGCACCTCGGGTTCGGTGGGTTCGTCGAGCGCTTCCGGCGCGGGGCGGGTCTCGGCCAGTTGCGTGCGGGCGCGTTGCAATGCGCTGTTAACGGCCGCCGTGGAGGTTCCCAACATCTCGGCGACTTCCCGGGCCTGCCAACCCAGTACGTCGCGCAGCACCAGAACCGCGCGCTGCAGGGGCGACAAATGCTGCAGGGCAGCGACAAATGCCAGGCGGACGCTGCTGCGGTGAGACACGACCACAGCCGGATCGTCGGTGGCGCCGTACAGCAGGCTATCCGGCGCGGGCTGCAACCATGGAATGTCGGACTGCGCCGGCGCGAGCGTGACTGCCGCACTGTCGGCCGGGGCGCTGAGCCCCGAGGGAAGTGGACGCCGCTTCCGTGTCTGAAGCATGTTCAGGTACGTGTTCGTCGCAATCTTGTAGAGCCACAACCGTACTGAGGAACGGCCCTCGAACCTGTCGTAGTACTGCCACGCACGCAAGTACGTGTCTTGCACGAGGTCCTCGCACTCGTCAATGGACCCGAGCATCCGATAGCAGTACGCCCGCAATTCGGTTCGATAGCGTTCGGCGACCTGCGCGAAATCGTCGGCGCCGGTGGTCGGCATCGCGTCCTTCATGAGTCCCGGCGCCGCGGCCGGGGATCGTTGGGATCGCGCTCGCCCGGCTCGGGGTCGTCCCACCAATGCGCCGTCTCATCGCCGTACTCGTCGTGCCATTTCCACCACGCATACGGGGGTGACTGAGGGTAGCCGTCCGGGGAGTCTTCCCAGTCCTCCTGGCGGCCAAGCGCGGTGATGTCCAGGAAACTCCAGGTGGTTCCCAGCGCCTCGTCGCCCCGGTTATTGACGAAGTAGGTGCGGAACACCCGTTCGCCGTCGCGGATGAACGCGTTGGTGCCGTGCCACTCGTCGACCCCGAAGTCGCGGTCGAAGTCGTCGGTGATCGTGTACCACGGGATCTGCCAACCCATTCGGGCCTTCACCCGCGCTATGTCGGGCTGGCCGGCGCGGGAGGCGAACACCAGAGTGGTGTTGCGAGCGTTCAGATGCGCCAAATTACCGACGTGGTCGGCGATCATGGAGCAGCCGCGGCAGGCATGCTCGGGCCAGCCGTCCACCCCGGGCTCCAGGAACGCGCGGTAGACGATCAGCTGGCGCCTACCGTGGAACAGATCCAACAGGCTCACCCTGCCTTCGGGCCCGTCGAATTCGTACGGCTTGTCCACCGCCAGCCACGGCATCCTCCGTCGCTGCGCGGCCAGCGCGTCCCGCGCACGGACCAGCTCCTTTTCCCGCACCAGCAGCCGCTGGCGTGTGGCCTCCCAGTCTTCGGCCGAAACGATCGGGGGTGTCTCCATGTCCATGTTCATGCCTGGCCTTTCGGTTGTGGTTCAACGGTTTTGGTAAGCATCACGCCGGCTGCCGCAGCCCGGCGCCGGTCAGCAGATAGGCGGGGGCCACGGTGGCCGTGTCCGACCGCACCAGCTCCACGACGGCCGCCCCGGCGATCTCCGGGCTGAGCGGTTCGCCGAGCTGCTTGACATATTGCTCCTCGGACTGGCCGTTGCGTGCGGCGTAGGCCCGGACGGCGGGACGGCCCAGCTCGGTCAGCGGCGTGATTTGGGGCAGCACGGCGGTGAACCTAATGCCCAGATCGGCGCGGTTCGCCTCATCTTGTGCGTATCCGCTGATAAAGCGTTGGGTGGCTTTGGCACCGGCGTAGCCGCCGCTCAGCGGTGATCCGGCCACAGCGGCACCGCTGCTGATCACCACCACCCGGCTTCCCGGCCGCAGCGGCTTGAGCAGGGCTTCGCGCAGCCAATGAAACGCGATCCGCACATCGGTGTTCCAGTTGGCCGAGAACGTCTCCCAGGTGTGGTGCTGCAGTGGGCGCGGCAGCGGGCTGGCCCCCGCTACCAGAACGAGAACCTCCGGGTCGTATCGGTCCAGGAGACTGCCGGGAACCGATGCGTCGGCCGCGTCGGCGATCACCGCTCTAATGCTGCCACCGCCGGTTGCCCCTTCGGGAAAGGTCGTTGCGCTGCGGGCCACGGCGATTACCGAGGCGCCGGCGTCGGCCGCAGCCGTCGCAATGCCCCGGCCGAGGCCTCGGCTCGCGCCTACGACCAGTGCGGTCTTGCCGGATAGGTCGTTCATCTTGTCCTCCTGATTGGTTAGTTGTGGGCCGGGACGGGTGGTGCGGCTGTGAGCAGCTCGGCGTACTGACGCTCCAGCGCCTTGGCCGGGCTGCTGCCCCAGCGGTGAGCAACGGATTGCGACAACGGATCGGGGAAGATGTCCTCTTCGTCGCGTTCGAGCGCGTCGAACACGGCCGCCGCCACGGACTGCGGAGTTGACTTCGGTATGTCGAGACCCCGGGTCATATCGGTGTCTACCGGGCCGGTGAAGACCGCGTGAACCCGCACGCCCTGGGGAGCGAGAAGGGCGCGCAGCGATTGGGTGAGGTTGAACGTGGCCGCCTTGGAGATCGAGTACGCGGGGATGAGCGGTAGCGGTGCCAGTGCGTTGACCGACAGATTGTTGATCACCGCGCCTCTGGAACGGATCAGCATTGGCAGGAAGGCCTGCGTCACGGCATACGTGCCGTACAGATTCACGGCCAGGTGCCGTTCGAGCACGGTGGGATCGCTCAGATCGTCGTAGAGCGCGATGCCCGCATTGTTGATCAACACGTCAAGCGATTCGGCCTTCGCGACGGCCTTCTGGATCTGCGCCGCGTTGGTCACGTCGAGCACCACTGGCACAACCCGCTCATCGGGACGCCACGAGGGATCCCGGGTGCCGGCGTACACCCGCCCCGCGCCCCTGCACAGGGCTTCTTCCACGAAGGCCCGACCAATGCCGCGGTTGGCACCGGTGACCAAGACTGCTTTGCCTGCGACTCCACTCACGGCCACACCCATAACAAGCCCCTCTCAACGGAAAGGCCCCCGCACCAAGGCGCGGGGGCTTTGACTATCTGACGATTGAGTTGACGATTGAGCCGATCGAGTCCGATCGAACTACATATATAGACAACTTCCGGTAGCAAAAATCATCGCGACGGCGGCGCCGGTTTGTGACGGCCGTGGTTCACCTGCCCGCAACCTGATGGGAGTTGCCTAAGGGCACGGTGCGGGCCAAGAGATTGAGGAAATCAAATGACGACGACGAGACGCGAACGATCCGGCGAACGACGCGGGTTTATCCAGGGCCTGACCGCACTGTGTGTCCGGTATGTCGAACGCCTCATGCCCGACCCGTATTTGTTCGCGGTCATCCTCACCCTCATCGTGGTGGCGCTGGTTGCGTTGCTCGTCCGGGGCGCGACGGCGGGCGGCGTTCTCAAGGCTTGGTACGGCGGCGTATGGGGAGCGCAGAACATCTTCACCTTCGCGTTCCAAATGGTGCTCATCCTCGTGACGGGCTACACGCTGGCCGAGGCGCCCATCCTGAAGCGCGCGATCATCCGTGTCGCGAGCAAGCCGAAAAACCAGGTTCAGGGAGCCCTGCTGTGCTTTGGTGTCAGCGCCGTCTTCTCGCTACTGAACTGGGGACTCGGTCTGGTTGCGGGTGCGCTGGTCGCGCGCCAGGTGGCAAAACGACTCCCCGGCGCGCATTTCGGCTACCTCATCGCCACCGCGTTCATGGGCTTCATCGTCTGCAACCAGGGCCTGTCGTCATCGATCGCGCTTGCCAACACCGACACGTCCAGCCCAATCAACGTGATTCACAAGATAACCGGTATGACCGTGCCGCTGACGTTGACAATTTTCCAGCCGTACAACCTGATCGCCGTGATCACCGTTGTCAGCCTGCTCGCCATCGCAATCTGGCGGATGGACCCGAAGCAGGGGCTCGCACCCGATCCGGCAGTCTTCGACGAGCAGCCGGAACCCGCCAAGCCCACGGGCAAGCGAACGCCCGCCGAGTGGCTGGAAAACCTGTGGATCCTCAATGTCATCGTCTTCGCGGCCGGCATAGCGTATTTCGTGCTGAGCCGCTTCGCACTGAACATCTCGTCGATGATTATGCTGTTCACCGTCACGAGCGCGCTGCTGCACTGGACGCCGATCCGCTTCATCCGCGCATTTTCGGGCGCGGCGAAGGTGTCCGGCCCGTTGCTGCTGCAGTACCCCTTGTACGGCGGGATCGTTGGTCTGTTGGGTTATCTGCCCACCGGGTCAGGCAAAGCGCTGCAGACAGTGCTCGCGGAGGCACTGGTCCGAGGTGCCGACCAGTACACGCTTCCGTTCCTGACATTCATCGGCTCGGTCCTCATCTCGTTGTTCGTGCCTTCCGGGGGCGGGCACTGGGCGGTGCAGGGGCCGATCGCGGTTGACTCGGCGCTGGCCCTTGGTCAACACTCGCCGGCCTACCTCGGGCTGACTTCGATGTCGGTGGCGGTCGGCGAAGGAGTCGCGAATATGATTCAGCCGTTTTGGCTGTTGCCGGTGCTCGCGATCGCGAAGCTCAATGTTCGTCAGGTGATGGGCTTTACGGTCATCGCCTTCCTCATCGGGTTCGCGGTCGCCAGCGCCATGGTCCTCATTGCGCCATATGTCGTCTGATATGGAAATAGCTGCACCGCAATCGGTTTAGAGGTCAGCGATCAACGCCGAGGCGTAACGGGCTACATCCAGAGTTTCGCCAGGCTGTCGGCGAGCGCCTCCGGGTCTTGCTTGTCGGTATTGCAGCTGATCGCCAGGGACGTCGTTCGGTCCTTGCTGACACGGAACGCCGTGACGAATCCCCCCCAGGCGCCATCGTGATCGAGCATGCCGTTACCCAGCAAGTAGATTCCGGCGCCATAACGGTCGGCACCGCCCGGCTCGGTCGGCACTGCACCGGAAAGTTGAGCATTGAGCAGATCGGAGCCGCCGAGGCGCCCGGTCCGGTAATTGTCCGCCCAGTTGACCAATTCGCTTGGCGTGGTCTGGATGGCGCCGTCGCCCACTTGCTCCCAGCCGGATGTGGTGGCGCGATACCCCGTGCTGCCCTTCTCATACGCCATGGCTTTGCCGGGAATCGGACCGGTTGGATCCACGACCATCGTCACGCCGAGTGGATGAAAGATCTGTTCGGTTAGGAACTGCGGCAACGGTTCTCGCGATACCCGGCGGACGATCTCGCCGAGCAGCAGATAGTTGGAGTTGGAGTACTCGAATCGGGAGCCGGGTTGGAACTCCAGCTTCGGCACGCCGACCAAGGCCTGTAGGGCTTGGTCCTCGGTCGTACGATCGCTCAACTCGAAGCCCTGCGCCTCGAGCAGCCCGACGTACTCGGGGATTCCGCTTGTCTGGTGCATCAGCTGCCCGACCGTCACGGTGGTCGCCCACGTCGGCAGTTCGGGCACGTATCGCGATAGCGGGTCGGTGAGTGCCAGCTTGCCTCCGTGGACCAGCAGGAGCAGTGCGGTCGCGGTGAACTGCTTGGATACCGAGGCGATGTCGAAGACCGTGTGCGCGGTGATCGGATTACCCGTCGAGATGTCCGCAACCCCACGAACGCCGGTCCAGACGACTTGGCCCTTGACCCCCACGGCAGCCGAACATCCCGGCGCACCCGCTTCGATGACGTCGTCGAGCACGCGCTGGCTGTGTGCTTTAGCGTCGGTGCGATCCGTTGTTGCCGAAGTGGTGGAGGTGGTGGGCTTAGCGTTGTGGCCACCGCTGCAGGCACTGAGCAACAGCATGATCGCGAGAAGTGAGAACGGCCGCCGCACACGGTGAGTATGCACTCGCGGTCGCCGCTAGGGGACACAATCTGGCTGACGGCAAATGCAACCCAACCGGCTCGGCGGACAAACCTCGCGGTAGGGTACGCGGCAGCGCCATTCGGGGTCGTTTGTTGGTCTTCACCAGGGAGTCGGGCATGTCGGGTCGTGAGTTTTCGTTCGAGGTCAACCGGACCAGTAGCGCGCCTGCCGCGACGTTGTTCCGACTCGTGGCCGACGGTGCCAACTGGTCGAAGTGGGCCAAGCCGATTGTTCTTCAGTCGAGTTGGGCACGGCAGGGTGATCCCGCACCGGGCGGCGTCGGGGCGGTCCGCAAGGTCGGCATGTGGCCGCTGCTGGTACAGGAGGAAACCGTCGCCTAACGAGCAGGATCGCCGCCACGCCTACAAGTTGGTTGGACCCCCGAGCCCCGCCGAGGACTACTTCGGCGAGGTGGTCTAAACGCCGAATCCGGTGGGCGGCACCGACATCCGCTGGACTGGCTCGTTCGTCGAGGGAGTTCGCGGGACGGGCCCGGTCATGCGGGCCGCGCTGGGCGGGGCGGTCCGGTTTTTTGCGGGTCGCTTGGTGCAGGCGGCCGAGCGCGAGTCGAGCGGTTGATGCTAGCGTATACCCTTGGGATCCAAGGAATTTCGCTTGCCGCCCGCCGCGATTGACCTAGGGGTGCGGTTGCCCCGGGTGCACCGGTGGCGGTAGTCCTGGCAACCAGGCGGAGTGACCTTCCTGGAGTCCCTTATCTATCTGTGCCTTCACATCCGGGCTGCCGGCTGGGGCTGTGTCTTGGCAGCTACAGCCTAAGCCGCCGAAGGGGTTCGGGCTGGTGTTGTTCGGGTTCGGGTCGGCGCTGGCCACAGCCGCTCCCCCAATACCCAAGCCGACAGCGATAGCAGCGCTGGCCAGGACCTTCGTGATCACCTTGTGGTGCTGAATTGACATATCATTCTCTTTCCTCGGGACATGCGGATTACTTCATCAACTACGGGTCGTTGGCCTGCTGCTCGTCCTGCAACGCCGGCTGCTCTTGCAGCTGAGCTTGTTGTTGAGCTTGGTCGGCGCTGTCATCGGCGCCGAAGCCACCGCCGCCGATCAGGCTCGGCGAGGCTATGTCGTTGAGGCGCAACGATTCCGGTCCGAGCACGGGGTGGGTCGCGTCCGGGCGCGCGGCGTCGTAGATCGCGTCCACGCCCGGTGCTCCCGGGACCGTCACTCCGGCGAAAACCAGTTGAACCATTGGCAATTGCCGACGCGGCGCGCGGACCGCATTGAACTCGTGGCACCGATGGTGGGGACTGGTGGCCATGGTTTAGGTTTGCGCCCCTCGCTAGCTGTCAGCTAGGAAGCGCCTATAGCTCGAATATGAGATCACGCGTTGCCACGTGATCCGCCGGTTGGCGGCCCCAATCGTTGACTATCAAGCTTTGCTAAGAGCCGTCAATTCGAACCGACCTCGTCTTGATACATCCATGAGGTCCGACGCGACGATGTCACGGGACGGGGTCGCGGTTAACGCCCGGATCGGGATTACCGTTGCCCGGGATGTAGTCGGGGTTACCGTTGCCCGGGATGTTGTCGGGGTTAGCGTTGCCCGGGTAGCCGGGCATATTGCAATTGGGGTCCAGGTCACACGGATCAAGCGGAGCGTCCTGGATAACGGCGTTGAAGCTGGGCTGGACATGCGCCGGGCTCGGTGTTGGGGTGGCAGTAAGAATCGCCGCCACGGCGGCGGCTGGCGTTGCCGCGAGCATGGCTGTCAGATGGATCTGACGATTTCGCATTTCAGGAAAGCCTTCTGACGTCTCATGTTATGTCCGCATGTCTGAGGGCCCGATCTCGTCGATTCGGGTCATGAATCAGGGGTGTGTGCGGGGTAGGCGTGGACGAGTGCACTGTTGAGTTTTGGCACGGCGTGGGTGAGTTGGTGTTCGGCGTCGTGGGCGATGCGGTGGGCGTCTTCGAGGCTCGCATTGGGATCGATGTCCAGTTCGGCGTCGGCGTGTAGGCGGTGCCCGATCCAGCGCATCCGAATGCTGCGCACGTCGCGGACGCCGGGTCGGGCGGCCAGGGATGCTTCGGCGGTGTCGATGAGATCCGGGTCCACGGCGTCCATCAGTCGGTGGAAGATGTCGCGCACGGCCGTGCGCAGCACTGCCAGGATCGCCACCGTGATGATCAGGCCGACGATCGGGTCGGCCAGCGGGTAGCCGAGCGCGACACCGCCGGCTCCGAAAAGCACAGCGAGCGAGGTGAATCCATCGGTGCGGGCGTGTAGGCCGTCCGCGACTAGTGCGGCCGACCCGATCCGGCGGCCGATCCGAATCCGGTACACGGCAACGACTTCGTTGCCGAGGAAGCCGATCAGGCCGGCGGCGGCGACCCAGCCGACATGCTCGATCGGCACCGGGTGGATTAGGCGCCGGATGGCTTCGTAGCCGGCGATGATCGCCGATAGCGAGATCATGCCGATGACGAAAATGCCGGCGAGGTCTTCGGCGCGCCCGAAGCCGTAGGTGTAGCGCCGGGTCGCGGGGCGCCTGCCCACCGCGAACGCGATCCACAGCGGGACTGCGGTCAGGGCGTCGGAGAAGTTATGGATCGTGTCGGCGGCCAAGGCGATCGATCCGGAGACGATGGCAACGACTAACTGCACGACGGCGGTTGCGCCCAGTCCGATCAGGCTGATTTTGACAGCGCGGATGCCGACGGCGCTGGTTTCCAGGGCGGTATCGACGCTGTCGGCGGCGTCATGGCTGTGCGGGGCGAAAATTTGCGTCAGTAAACCGCGAATGCCCTTGGGGTGGTCATGGTCATGGTCATGGTCATGGTGATCATGGTCGTGGTGATGCTGGTGGGCGCTCTCGCTGGTCATCGCTGCCCCGCGCGTCGTGTCCGGTCCCGTTTGGTGGCCAGCACCTGGACGTCGGCGTCGGCTCGGTGGTGGGCGGGTACGCCCGGTCCGGCGTGTTCGGCGTTGTATACCGCGTCGACTACCAGGCGCTCCACGTGCTCGTTTTCCAGGCTGTAGAAGATCGTTGTCCCGGCGCGGCGGGTCTTCACCAGTCGCGCCATCCGCAGCTTCGCTAGATGTTGTGAGACCGACGGCGCTGGTTTGTCGATGCGGTCGGCCAACTCGTTGACCGCCAGTTCACCGTCAACGAGCGTCCACAGCAGCCGGATCCGGGTGGGGTCGGCCAGCATTCGAAAGACCTCGGCCACCAGCCGAACCTGATCGTCGTCGATCGGATGTGTCCACTTATCTGCATCCATACGTAGATAGTAGGTTAATTGAGTCGCTCAATCGAGCGAAGGTCGCTACTTTTTGCTGACAGTTTGCGCGGGTTGCGCCGATTCGGCAGCAAGCCGAATGGTGATTTCGGCGCCACCGGCGGGGCGGTTGCGAGCGGTGACGGCGCCGTGGTTGCGTTGGGTGAGGGTGTCAACGATGGCCAATCCGAGTCCGGTCCCGCCGGTGGTGCGCGCGGTGTCGGCGCGACTGAATCGGTCGAAGGCGTGTGGGAGGAATCCGTCTGGGAATCCGGGACCGTGGTCGGCGACTCGGATCTCGACGCCGTCGGCACCGACGTGCTGGACGTGGATGGTGATCGGCGTGGCACCGTGTTGGATGGCGTTGTCGATGAGGTTGCCGATGATCCGATCAAAGTCGGCGGGATCTGCATGGATGTATTGCCCTGCGGGGCAGTCGATGTCAAGTTGGTCACCGAGGCTGTGACGGTAGCGCTCGCCGATCGCAACTAGTTGGATGCGGAGGTCGAGGGTTGGTTGCTGGGCGGGAGTGCTGGTGTCGGCCACGGTGAGCAGGTCGCGCGCCAAGCGGGACAGCCG
>Ga0306924_10007238_pt1 | contig 11121 bp, 10 predicted proteins | sample sta12Can44000111_FD_203756 | JGI IMG/M metagenome (GOLD analysis project Ga0306924, IMG submission 203756) | Lab enrichment of tropical soil microbial communities from Luquillo Experimental Forest, Puerto Rico - statanox.12C.anox.44.000.111 (v2)... | ecosystem: Environmental > Terrestrial >...
ATCTTCGCCGCGGCGTACGGCGTGCGGCCGTACAGCGGGCGCTTGCCGGTTATCGACGAGATCGCGATCAGGCTGCCGTCCCGCCGCTCGATCATGGCGGGGATGAAGGCCCGGAAGGTGAGGAACACGCCGTCCAGGTCGGTGGCGATGGTCTCCCGCCACTCCGCCAGCGTGATCTCGTGCAGCGGCGCGGTGGGCCCGGCGATGCCCGCGTTGGCGACGACGGCGGCCACCGGGCCGAGCTGCCCGGCCCTTCCGGCCAGGGCCGCCACCGAGGCCTCGTCGCACACGTCGCAGCCGAACGGGACCGCGGTCCCGCCCGCCTGGCTGGCCTCCGCCACCGCGCCGGCCAGGCTGGCCGGGTCACGTGCGCTCGCGGCGACGGTGAATCCGGCAGCGGCCAGGGCCACGGTGATGGCGCGCCCGATCCCCCGGTTGGCGCCGGTGACCACGGCGACCGGGACCTCTGGAGCGTTCACCCCGCATGGCCAGCCGCGCGCAGCGCCGCCAGGATCCGCTCCGGCGTCATCGGCAGCTCGGTGAGGCGGACCCCGAGCGGGGCGAGCGCGTCGTTGACCGCAGCGTTGATGGCGGCCGGGGCCATCATCCTTCCGCCCTCGCCGCCGCCCTTGATGCCGTGCGGTGTGTACGGCGACGGCGTCTCGACGTGGCCGAGGGTCAGCTCAGGGACCTCCATCGCCGTCGGGATCAGGTAGTCCATGAAGCTGGAGGACAGCAGCTGGCCGTCCTCGTCGTAGACGAACTCCTCGTACAGGGCGGTGCCGATGCCCTGGGCCGTCCCGCCGACGATATGCCCGGCCAGCGAGCGCGGGTTGACGAGCGTCCCGCAGTCGTGCACGGCCGCGTAGTGCAGGAACGTGACCGCCCCGGTCTCGATGTCGACCTCGACCACCGGCACGTGGCAGGCGTGGCCCACGAACGGGTAGAAGACGCCCAGGTCCTTCCGGTCCGCGGACGGCATGGTCGTGTACGGGTGGTCGAACACCTTCGAGGCGTCCAGACCGCTTTCCATGTCCTCGGGGAAGCTGTGCTTGAACAGGTGCAGCATGATGGCGATCTCGCCGAGCGACTTCTTCCGCTCCGGGTCGCCCCGCACCCGGAAGCCGCCGTCGGCCCACTCCAGGTCGTCCGGGCCGATCTCGAGCAGGTGGGCCGCGGCCCGGCGGGCCTTCTCCTTGATCCGGCCGGCCGCCCCCTCGACGGCGCCCGCGAGCATCACCGTGGTGCGGGAGCCGCCCGGGCCGGTGGCCGGGAGCCCGTCGCGGCTGCCGTGGTAGACGACCGAGACGTCGTACGGGCTGCAGTCGAACTCCTCGGCCACGAGTTGCGCGACCATCGTCTCCGGGCTGTTGCCCCAGAACGCGCAGGAGTACAGGACCGCGGTGATCCCGCCGGTGGCGTCGACCTTGAGTGACACCGACTCCGGCGTCGAGGTCACCGGCGCGCCCGGCTCGTCGAACCAGAACCAGAACTCGGTGGCCGAGAACACGCTGCGCTCCTGGGCGGTGATCACGCCGATGCCGATGTAACGGCCCTCCTGCTCGCGCAGCCGCCGCTGCTCGTCCCGCCAGTGGCCGTAGTCGGCCAGGTCCAGGGCATGGTCGAGCACCCGCTCGTAGTCTCCGGAGTCGTAGACGTTGCCGGTGGGGATGAAGTGCGGGAACTCCCGGATGAAGTTCATCCGCCTGACCGCGACCGGGTCCAGGCCGAGCTCGCGCGCGGCCTTGTCCACCATCTGCTCGAGCATCCAGTTGTTCACCTCGGAGCCGAAGCCCCGGTAGGCGCCCTGCTGGTTCTTGTTGGTCAGCGCCGCCCGCACCCGGTAGCGCACGCTGCCGATCGTGTACGGCCCGACCACCTGGGCCAGGGCGTTGCCGTGGTGGCCCACGCCGAACTGGATGTAGGCGCCGTAGTCGTCGATGACGTCGATCTTGATGCCGCGCATGGTGCCGTCCCGCATCATCGCGAGCTCGACGTCGTAGACCCGGTCCGAGCCGTGGTGGTCGCAGTTGGAGATGTTGTCGACCCGGTCCTCCAGGTAGGCGACCTTCCGCCCGGTCTTCCGCGCGCACATCCCCGCGATCATCGCGGGCTTGTTGGCGAACAGCTTGGAGCCGAAGCTCCCGCCGGCCGGCACCGGCCTGATGTCCAGCTTGTTGACCGGTACCTTGAGCGTGGCTGCCGCCATGAACAGGTAGCTGGTGAAGCTCAGCGTGTTGGTGTCGATGGTGAAGCTGCCGGTGCCCGGGTCGTATTCGGCGATCGCGCCGACGGTCTCCAGCGGCTGCCCGCCCGAGCGGTGCCAGCGGAGCCGGTCCCTGACCACGACGTCGGCCTCGGCGAAGTCGCGCTCCACGTCGCCGAAGTCGAAGCTGCGCTCGTAGGCGCAGTTCGACTCCAGCGCCTCGTGCACCAGCGGCGACCCGTCGGCCAGCGCGCGCTCCGGGTCGGTGACCGCGGGCAGCGGCTCGTACTCCACCTCGATGAGCTCCAGCGCGTCCTCGGCCAGGTACCGGCTGTCCGCGACGACCACCGCGACGCCCTCGCCGACGTAGCGGACCTTCTCGGCGGCCAGGCAGCGCCAGGTGTGCCTGGCCGGGTCGGGCCCGAAGTCGGGCATCGGGTCGCACAGCTCGGCGGCTTCCGCCCCGGTGATCACGGCGTGCACGCCCGGTGCGGCCTTAGCCTCGGCGGTCTCGATCCCGACGACCCTGGCGTGCGGGTGCGGGCTGCGCAGGACGGCGGCGTGCAGGGTGCCCGGAGTGATCCGGTCGGCGATGTAGCCGCCCCGGCCGAGCAGGAACTTCGGGTCCTCGACGCGGCGGATGGACTGGCCCACCCAGCGCCGCTTGGCGGAGTGGTCGCGGACCGGCGGGGCGCCGGGGGTGGCCTGATCTGCGGTGGTCACGGGACGACCTCCCTGGTGGCCCGCATCCGCGCGGCGGCGGCGAGCACGGCCTCGGTGATGAACTGGTAGCCGGTGCAGCGGCACAGGTTGCTGGCGATGGCCTCGCGCACCTCGGCCGGGCTGGGATCGGGGTTCCGGGTCAGGATCTCGCGGGCCCGCATCAGCATGCCCGGGGTGCAGTAGCCGCACTGGAGCCCCTGCTTGGCCGAGAACTCGTCCTGGAGGGGATGCAGCTCACCGCCGTCGGCCAGGCCCTCGACCGTGCTGATGTCGGCGCCGTCCGCCTGGACGGCCAGGGTGATGCAGGAGTGGGTGCTGGCGCCGTTCAGCAGCACGGTGCAGGTCCCGCAGACACCGTGTTCGCAGCCGATGTGGGCGCCAACAAGCCCGAGGTCCTCGCGGAGGAAGTCGACGAGGAGCCGCCGCGGCTCCACCTCGGCCACGACCGGCTGGCCGTTAACGGTCAGGCTGATCGTGCGGGTATCCGTGGCCATGGTTCTCACCTCTCGTTCCGTGCGCGGGAGACGGCCAGCTCGATGCCGCGCCGCAGGTAGGTGCGCGCCAGGGCGAGCCGGGTCTCCGGGCTGGCGTGCAGGTCGCCGGCCGGGGCCAGACCGGCCACGCCCGCCCGGGCGGCCTCGGCGGCGGTGGCCGCCACGTCGGCGGCGAGGGTGCCGGTCAGGACCTGTTCGGCGGCGGTGGCGCGGATCGCGGTCGGGGCCACGCCGGCGACCGCCAGCGAGGCCCGGCGGATCCGGTCGTCGTCCAGTTCGGTCAGCGCGGCCACGCCGACCACCGCGAAGTTGGCGTGGATCCGGGAGAACTTGACGTACGCGTGCCCGCCGGACGATAGCGGCAGCCGGATCTCGGTGAGGATCTCCTCCGGCGCCAGCGCGGTGCTGAACGGCCCGCGGAAGAACTCCGCGGCCGGGATCCGGCGGGATCCGGCCGGTCCGGCGGCGACCAGTTCCGCGCCGGCCGCCAGGGCGACCGCGGGCAGGTCGGCGGCGGGGTCGGCGTGGGCCAGGCTGCCGCCGATGGTGCCGCGGTTACGCACCGGAGCGTGCGCGACCTGCCCGACCGCCTCGGCCAGGAGGGGAGCGGCCACCGCCACCTCGGGCGAGCGCTCCAGCTGCGACAGCGTGGTCATCGCGCCGATGACCAGGACGTCGCCCTCGCGCCGGATGCCGCTCAGCCCGGCGACGTTGCGCAGGTCGACGAGGTAACCGGGTTTAGCCAGCCGGAAGTTCATCAGCGGGATCAGGCTCTGCCCGCCGGCCAGCACCCGCGGCTCGGCCTCGGCGTGCTCGGTGAGCAGCCCGACGGCCTCATCCAGGGTGGCCGGCGCGGCGTAGGCGAAGGGGGGCGGTTTCACGGGGACCTCCCGGGTATCGCGGCTCCTTCCGATCCTTCTCACCGCGACGGGACGTGGCAAGGCCTGCCGGGGGTGCTCTTGACGAATCTTATGAACGTTCTTTTAATTCCTTTATGGGGCGCATCGCGGGCGTCACCGCCGCCGAGACCAGGGAGCGGCTGCTGCGCGCGGCCGCCGACGTGTTCGCCGAACGCGGCTACGACGGCACCCGGGTGGCCGACATCGCCGCCGCCGCGGGGGTGAGCAACGGGGCGCTGTACGCGCACTTCGCGTCCAAGGCGGATCTGCTGGTGGACGCGCTGCGCACGCACGGGCGGCACCTGCTCGGCGAGCTGTTCGCCGCCGACCCGGACCGGCCGGTGGTGGACCTGCTGCTCACCGTGGGCCGGTGGCTGCCGCGCCGGCGCGACGCCCGCGGCTACCTCATCGTCGAGGCGCTGGTCGCGGCGCGCCGGGACGAGGACGTGGGCGGGCCGATGCGGGAGTACGTGGGCGAGCGGGCCGACTGGCTCGCCGGGCTGGTGGGGCTGGCCCAGGCCGGCGGCGAGCTCGACCCGGCGCTGTCCCCGGCCGCGCTGGCCCACTTCTGCCTGCTGCTGGCGATGGGCAGCGCGCTGATCACGCCGGACCTGCACGCGGTCGGCGAGGACGAGTGGGGCGCGCTGCTGACCCGGGTGGCGGGGGCCCTCGGCGACACCACAGAAAGGGGAATGACGCAGTGAAGATACAGATAGATCCCGAACGCTGTCAGGGCCATGGCCGCTGCTACGACCTGGCGCCGAGCCTGTTCGGCGACGACGAGGAGGGGTACGGGCAGGTCCTCGGCGACGGCACCGTATCGCCGGAACAGGAACGCGAGGCGCGCCTGGCGGTGGTCAACTGCCCCGAGCACGCGATCGAGGTGAGCTGACATGGCCGTCGACGACCGGTTCATCTACCAGGAGCCGGACCCCGACGAGGAACTCGAGGGCGTCCGCAGCGAGATCATCACCGGGCCGGTCGCCGACTGGGCCACCGACTTCTCCCACCTCGAGCCCGAGTGGTCCGCCGACCCCTACCCGATCCAGGACGACCTGCGGCAGCGCTGCCCGATCGCGCACACCGACCGATTCGGCGGCGGCTGGCTGCCGACCCGGTACGAGGACGTGGCGGCGATCGCCTATGACACCGAGCGGTTTTCCTCGCGCTCGATCATCATGGGCAACTTCAGGCCGCCGCGCGACATCGCCCCGGTCGGCGGCTCGCCGCCGATCTCCTCCGACCCGCCGTTCCACCACCACGCGCGCAAGCTGCTGCTCGGGGCGTTCACCAAGACCGCGATCAGCCGGCAGGAGCCGGCCACCCGGGCGTTCTGCCACCAGCTCATCGACGAGCTCGAGGGACGGGGCGTGGTCGACGCGGCCGCCGAGTACGCGCAGCACATCCCGATGCGGGTCATCGCCGACATGCTCGGCTTCCCGCCGGAGGACGGGCCGCGGTTCCGCGAGTTCGTGGAGAGCGTGCTCGAGGGCATCAACCTGCCGCCCGAGAACCGCATCGAGCGGATGGAGCGGCTGTTCAGCTACCTGCTCGACCAGGTCCACGACCACCTCGACAACCCGCGCGACGACATCACCGGCTACCTCATCGGCGCCGAGATCTTCGGCCAGAAGCTGACGGCGGAGCACGTCACGGGCGCGATGGCCCTGCTGCTGATCGCCGGCATCGACACCACCTGGAGCGCGATCGGGTCGTCGCTGTGGCACCTGGCCAGGAACCCGGCCGACCGCGAGCGGCTGGTGGCCGAGCCCGGCCTGCTGCCGACGGCGATGGAGGAGTTCCTCCGCGCCTACGCCCCGGTGACCATGGCCCGGCTCGTCAAGGAGGACATGCACTGGCACGGCGTGGACATGAAGGCCGACGACTGGATCCTGCTGTCGTTCCCGGCGGCCAACCGCGACCCGGCGCAGTTCGACCGGGCGGACGAGGTCGTCATCGACCGCGAGGTCAACCGGCACGCCGCCTTCGGCCTGGGCATCCACCGCTGCCTGGGCTCGCACCTGGCCCGGATGGAACTGCGGGTCGCGCTGGAGGTCTGGCTGGAGCGGATACCCGAGTTCACCCTGGCCGATCCCGCCGCGGTGACCTGGTCCGCGGGCCAGATCCGCGGGCCGCGCAGGCTCCCGCTCCTGATCGGCTGACGCCCGTCACCCCCGCGGCGGCGTGCGGTCCAGCCAGCTGCGGTAACAGCGGGCGCAGAGCCTCGTCACGTCGTCGATCTCGGTGTACGACCCGCACTTGAAACAGTAGTTCTCGCGCACTTCCCCAATGCCGTCCTCATAAACCAGCCCACGTATAGCGCAGCGGCGCACCAGTTATTCCCAGCAAGGGTAGAAGGTCTTGCCGTCCAGGCCGGCATCGAACCTGACGGCCGCGTAACCGTGCGGGACGGCGTACACGGAGCGGCAGAAGGTGCCGAACGAGTGCGGTCCCTTCCTGGCCAGCCTGGTCTTCACGACCGGCCCTGAAACGCCGCGGGGAGCAGGTCCCGGTGCGCCTCGAACAGGTCGTCGCACATGGCCACCACCTGGGTGGTGGTCAGCGTGGCGGCCGTGTTCGGGTCGAGCAGCGCCGCCTGGTAGACGCGGTCGCGGGATTCTTCCAGCGCGGCCCGGACGGTCAGCTCCACCACGTTGAGGAAGGTCCGGTTCAGCGCGGCGAGCTGCGGCGGCAGCGCGCCCACCGGCCGCGGTTCGGGCCCGCCGGGGCCGACCAGGCAGGGCACCTCGACGCAGCACTCGGCGGGCAGGTTCGAGATCAGCCCGCCGTTGCGGATGTTCACGTGCAGCTCGCGCTCGGTGCCGGTCTCCAGCGCGTGGATGAACAGCGACGCCAGCTCGTTCTCCGGCCGGAGCTCGAGCGGGTCGTCCGAGTCCAGGGCATGCTGCAGCGACTCGAGCTCGCGCAGGTTCTCCTCCGACCGCTCCAGGTAGTCGCCGACGAAGATGCGGAACCGGTCGATCTGGTCGTCGTGACGCATGAACCAGGGCACGTACTCGGCCGAGTGCTCGCTCGATTCCGTGGGGAAGTAGCCGAACCGGCGGAAGATCTCCACCCGGACCCGGCGCTGCAGCCCGGGCCAGGCCTCGATGACCTCGGCCAGCCGGGGGTAGAGGGACTCGCCGTCCTGCTCGAAGCGGAGCACGAAGGCCTGGTGGTTGAAGCCCGCGGTGAGGAAGCGGACCCGCTCCGGGTCGGCGCCGGTCAGCTGGGTCAGGAACGCCTGCGTGTCGCGGACCGAATGGCACAGGCCGAACACCCGGGTGAACTCGGTGCCCTCGTAAACCGCCCAGGGCAGCATGGCCATCGGGTTGCTGTAGCTGAGCAGGTAGGCATCCGGGCAGACCTCGTGCATGTCCCGGGCCAGCGCCAGCACCACCGGGATGGTGCGCAGGCCGCGGAAGATCCCGCCGATGCCCAGCGTGTCGCCGATCGTCTGGCGCACCCCGTACCGGGCCGGGATGTCGAAGTCGGCCCGGGTGGCGGGGTACCCGCCGACCTGCACCTCGTTGATCACGTACCGCGCGCCCGCCAGGGCTTCCTTCCGGTTCAGGGTCGCGGTCACCGTCGCCCCGGCGCCGGACTGCTCCGATATCCGGCGGGCGAGCCGCTCCGCGTGGGCCAGCCGCTCCGCGCTGATGTCGTACAGCGCCAACTCCAGGCCGCCGCGGAACTCCGGGTAGCCACACAGGTCGGTCACCACGTTGCGGGTGAACTCGACGCTTCCCGCCCCGACGAACGTCACCTTGATCACAGCTCATTAGTGTCACATTGGTGCCGATTCTTGCAAGATCTTGCACCAACCACATGATGAGTTGCACAATGCTGAGCAATTCGTGATGACTTGAAGCATCTTCGAGCGGAGTGCGGCATGGCTCAGTACTCGACAGCAGGGCACCGGCTGCGCAGGCCCCTGGCAGGACTGTTCGCCGTGCTCACCGGGACGGCCGTGCTGGCCGCCTGCGGCACGGACAGCACCTCGTCCGGCGGTGGCGGCGGCACGACGATCCAGGTCTGGGAGGGCTACACCCAGGTGGAGGCCAAGGCCTTCGCGCACCTGGTGGCCGAGTACGAGGCACAGCACCCGGGCCAGAAGGTGAACACCCTGTACGTCAACAGCGACAACACGCTGCAGAAGGTGCTGACCGCGGTGCGCGGCGGCAGCCCGCCCGACATCGCCTACCTGTACGGCTCGTGGGCGCCCAACGTCGCGCAGATCCCGCAGGTGGTGAACCTGACCCAGGTGGTCAAGCGGCCCGGGGTCAACTGGGACGACTTCTGGACCGGCGAGCGCGCCGTGGCCACCGTCAACGGCACGGTGATCGGCATCCCGGCGCTGGTGGACAACCTGGCCGTGGTCTACAACAAGACGCTGTTCGCCAAGGCCGGGCTGCCGGTTCCCGGCCCGGGCTGGACCTGGCAGGATTTCGTGGCCGACGCGAAGAAGCTGACCAACCCGGCGATCAAGCAGTTCGGCACCGCGTACGTCACCCCGGGCACCGAGGACACCGTCTGGCACTGGGAGGCGCTGCTCTGGGAGGCCGGCGGCCAGCTGCTCACCCCGGACAACAAGAAGGCCGCGTTCGACTCGGCCGCCGGGCTGGCCTCGCTGAACACGCTGCGGACCATGTCCGTCACCGACAAGTCGATGTACCTGGACCCGAGCGACTCCGCCTACGGCAACCTGTTCAACTCGGGCAAGATCGGGATGCTGGTCACCGGGCCGTGGGACCTGGCCGTCTTCCCCAACGTGAAATACGGCGTGCAGGTCATGCCGTCCTACCCGGGCACCAGCGGCGGCCACCAGACCATCTCCGGGCCGGACAACTGGGTCGTCTTCAACAACAGCCCGGCAAAGGTGGCCGCGGCCGAGCAGTTCCTGCTCTGGCTTACCGCCCCCGCGCAGGACAGGTACTTCGCCGTGCAGACCGGGGACCTGCCGATCCGCCGGTCGGTGGGCCAGCAGGCCTCGGTGGTCCAGCAGATGAACACCGCGGTGCCCGGGATGGCCACGTTCATCGCCAACCTCGGCCACGTGCAGCAGGCCCGGCCGCAGATCCCGCAGTACCCGAAGATCTCGCAGATCCTCGGCACCATGATCGTGTCGGTGCTGCTCGGCAAGAGCCAGCCGCAGGCGGCGCTGACCGCGGCCGCGCAGCAGGTCGATCAGGCCCTGGCGGCGGGCTGACCGTGCGGCGGCGGCTAGTCAGCTCCGAGCAGTTCACCGGGTGGGCCTTCGTCACGCCCGCCGCCGTGATCATCGGCCTGTTCGGCGCGGCGCCGATCGTGTGGTCGGCGGTGCTGTCCTTCCAGAAGAACAACCTGCTCACGCCGGAGACGCCGTTCGTGGGCGCGGCGAACTACCGGCAGCTGGCGCACGACCCGGTGGTGGCGCAGGCGATCCAGCACACGCTGGTCTACACCGCGCTGTTCGTGCCGGGGACGATGGCGGTGGGCCTGTTCCTGGCCGTGGCGATGAACCGGAAGATCCGCTTCATCTGGTTCTACCGGACCGCCGCCTTCGCCACGGTGGCGATCTCCACGATCAGCGAGGCGATCGTCTTCATCTGGCTGTTCGACCCGTCCTACGGGGTGGTCAACTATTTCCTCGGATGGATCGGCGTGCCGCCGCAGCAGTTCCTCAACTCGCCGTCCGAGGCGCTCTACGTGATCGTGATCATGACGATCTGGGGCTGGACCGGTTTCTCGGTGGTGATCTACCTGGCCGCCCTGCAGGGGGTGCCGCAGCAGCTGACCGAGGCGGCCGCGATCGACGGGGCCGGGCCCTGGCAGGCGTTCCGCCGCGTCACCCTGCCGCTGCTCAGCCCGGCCACGCTGTTCCTGGCGGTGTGGCTGACCATCAACGCACTGCAGCTGTTCGACGAGGTGTACCTGAGCACCCAGGGCGGCCCGCTCAACGCGACCACCGTGCTCGTCTACTACCTGTACAACCAGGCCTTCCAGCAGTTCAACTTCGGCTACGCGTCGGCCATCGCCTACTTCCTGTTCCTCGTCATCATCGTGATCACCGTCATCCAGTTCCGGGTGGGCCGGCGGTACACGTACTACCGATCGTGACCGCGACCTCGGCACCCGCCCGCGGCGGGGTGCGATCCCCGGCCCGCGGCGGCGTCCGGCCCGCCCGGCGCCGCTGGCGGCTGCCGTTCAGCCCGTGGCACCTGGTGCTGGTCCCGGCCACGATCGTGCTGCTGTTCCCGTTCGTGTGGCTGGTCGTCACCTCGGTGGAGCCCCAGAGCGAGGCGCTGCACTTCCCGCCCGTGCTGATCCCGCACGCCGTCCGGCTGGCCAACTACCCGGACGCGCTGCACAGCGCGCCGTTCGGCCGGTTCTTCGTCAACAGCGCGATCGTCACGGTGGTGACCGTGCTGAGCAACCTGGTGCTGTGCTCGCTGGCCGGGTACGCCTTCGCCCGGTTCCGCTTCCTCGGCCGGACCGCGCTGTTCGCGGTGATCATGGCCACGCTCATGGTGCCGTTCCAGGTCACGATGATCCCGCAGTTCATCATCACCAAGTGGCTCGGCGTGCACGTGCTGGCCGGGGTGGGGATCAACCACCTCGGCGCGCTCATCCTGCCCAACGCGGCCACCGCGTTCGGCATCTTCTTCCTCCGTCAGTTCTTCCGCACGCTGCCGGTGGAGTACGAGGAATCGGCCCGGGTGGACGGGGCCAGCAGGCTCACCGTGCTGATCAGGATCGTGCTGCCGCTGGCCGCGCCGGCGCTGGCCACGCTGGCCGCGCTGACGTTCCTGGATTCCTG
>Ga0306924_10007239_pt1 | contig 11121 bp, 10 predicted proteins | sample sta12Can44000111_FD_203756 | JGI IMG/M metagenome (GOLD analysis project Ga0306924, IMG submission 203756) | Lab enrichment of tropical soil microbial communities from Luquillo Experimental Forest, Puerto Rico - statanox.12C.anox.44.000.111 (v2)... | ecosystem: Environmental > Terrestrial >...
GTCGGGATGCGGCGGTCTTCCTTGTCGTTGCCGAGGCAGGTGTCGACGATGATGCGGCGACTGGGTGTTTCGACGACAAGCGCGTGGATACTCATCTTCAGGCGGCCACGCTCGTCGGCGAAATCGGGCTGCAGCCAGCCGATTGGCAACACCGCTTCATAAGTCGCCTGCGGCAGGATGAACCGGCTGCCGCCGGTGACTTCGAGCTCGACGATCTTGGTGACCGCGACCTCGCCGACCCGCCATTTCATGGCTAAGGCGTGGGGCTACTGCACTTGCAACAAATCGACGTCGAAGATCAGGGTGGCGTTGGGCGGGATCGCTCCCCCGCCGGCGCCGCGCGCGCCGTAGCCGAGCTCGGGCGGGATAATCAGCGTACGCTTGCCGCCGACCTTCATGCCGGCCACCCCCTCGTCCCAGCCGGCGATGACCTGATGCGCACCCAGCGTGAATTGGAACGGCTGGCCGCGGTCGAGCGAGCTGTCGAACTTCTTGCCTTTGGCCCCGTTGTCGTAGAGCCACCCCGTGTAATTGACGGAGACCTTATTGCCGGCTTTGGCGGTGGCGCCGTCACCGACCTTCACATCGGTGTATTTCAGTCCGTTTGGCATTTCGGTCACCTGGTTGTCGGCCGCGTCCGATCGCCCGGCGGGCGTCAAGGCAGCAAAGATTGCGAGCGCCGCAGCAGCGCCGGCAAGTCGGATCGGTCTCATGGCTCCCCCGGAATGCGCCTATGCTAGGCGGTCGCCCTTCTTAGACAGCGCAGGAGGAGATTGCAATGTCGGGCCATCGCTCCTCGAAGATCGAAAAGACAGTACGGGATCGGGTGTTCGACCTCTTCCGGGCCTTTGGGACGACCACGATCTTTGGCAACCCCGGCTCGACCGAACTGCCGATGTTCCGCGATTTCCCGGACGACTTTCGCTATGTGCTGGCACTCCAGGAAATGGTCGCAGTCAGCATGGCCGACGGCTACGCCCAGGCGACTCGCAATGCCGGGGTGGTCAATCTGCACTCGGCCACGGGTCTTGGCCACTCCCTGGGTGCGGTGTTCACCGCCTACAAGAATCAGGCACCGCTGGTGATCATCGCCGGCCAGCAGGCGCGTTCGATCCTGCCTTACGAGCCGTTCCTCTACGCCGAAAGGGCAAGCGAGTTTCCTCGGCCCTATGTCAAATGGAGCGTCGAGCCGGCGCGCGCCGAGGATGTCCCGACGGCGATCGCGCGCGCCTATTACACCGCGATGCAGCCGCCGCGCGGCCCGACCTTCGTTTCGGTACCGGTCGACGACTGGGACCGTCTGTGCGAGCCGGTAGAGCCGCGCCGGATCGGGGCGACCGTGCGCGGCGATCCGGAGCTGCTGGCCGAGATCGCCGAGGCGCTGAGCGCCAGCACGCGACCGACCTTTGTGGTCGGCGCGGCGGTGGCGCGCGACGACGCCTGGGACGAGGTCGTGGCCCTCGCCGGACGGCATCGGGCGGCGGTCTGGGCGGCACCCAATTCGGGCCGCAACAGCTTTCCCGAGGACCACCCGCTGTTTAGAGGTTTTCTGGCTGCCGACCGCGAAAAGATCGTCGCAAGCCTCGCCGGACACGATTTGATCGTGGTGCTCGGCGCCCCGGTCTTCACCTACCACGTCGAGGGCTTTGGCCGGCACATCCCGGAAGGCGCCCGCCTGCTCCAGCTCATCGACGACCCCTCGGTCGCCGCCTGGGCGCCGGTGGGCACCGCCGCAGTGACAAATCTGAAATCGGGCATCCGCGATCTGTTGGGCGGGCCAGAGCCTCGGCCGCGCTCGGCGCCAGAGCGGCGGATGCCGAGCCCTCGGGTCTCGGGCCTCGGCCTGACCGACGCCTATCTGCTGCAGCAGGTGGCACTGCTGCGGCCCGCGGGTAGCGTCATCGTCGAGGAGGCGCCGAGCAGCCGGGGTGCCATGCACGATTATCTACCGATCGTCGACCGCGACGGCTTCTACACCTGTGCTAGCGGCGGTCTCGGCCATGGCCTGCCGGCGGCGATCGGCATCGCATTGGCCCGGCCGCGCGACAAGGTGATCGCATTGCTCGGCGACGGCTCGGGGATGTACGCGATCCAAGGGCTGTGGACGGCGGCCCAGTTCGGCCTCGGCGTTACCTTTGTGATCATCAAGAACCGGCGCTACGAGGCGCTGGTCAATTTCGGCCGCTATTTCGGGTTGCAGCGCACTGTCGGCACCGAGCTTCCCGACATCGATTTCTGCGCCTTGGCACAGGGTCAGGGCGTCGAAGGGATTTCCGTCGACGGCGCCGACGCACTCGACGAGGCGCTGCGCACCGCCTTCGCCAACCAAACCGCGCCGACCCTCGTGGAAGTCGCCGTCGATTAACACGAGACAGCCTCATGCGCCGACCGCGAACCGGTACTGCCGGCCGTGCCGCGCGCCGAAACGCGCTATACGCTCATCGTAAGCCACCAGCGGACAGGCCAGTTCGATCGCCGGAGCGCGATGTGGGTGTCGAGCAGCAGGCCGTCTATCACCGTTGGATTTCTCGCCCGGTCTCGGCATCGGGCTCGACATCGAGAGCCGGCGCGATCAGGTCGACACCTTCGGGAGCCCTTACCGACCTCCGATGGGCGCCGAACAACGAGCCCGCTCGTGCGTTCTCCTCCAGCACGCGACGTACGGCCAAGGCGACCGCTTCGGTCTTATTGCCACGCGTCAGCTTGTTGGCCGCTTCCTCGATCAGGGCAACGACTTCCGGCCGCTCAATTATGATTATGTCCGCCATCGCGCCGGCTCATTCGTAGCGGAACGCGCCATCGTCGAGGTCGATGGCCGGTAACTCGTCCTTCTCGGTCCAATAATCCTGGGTGTGCTGCCATTCGGGCTTGTCGCCGCGTTTCGGCAATAGGTGCATGCTGCGCATCACATAGCCCGGATTGAAGTTTTCCGAATCGATCCACGGCAGGAGCGGCATGTCCGCATCCTCGGGGCGCAGGGTCGGTGCCACCTGCCGCGCGCCCTTCTCCTTCATATGATTGAGCAGACGGCACACGAAGTCGGCGACGAGGTCCGCCCGCAGGGTCCAGCTGGCGCGGAAATACCCGAATACCCAGGCCATGTTGGGGACGCCGGTAAACATCATGCCGCGATAGGTGACCGTGTCGGAAAATACGAGCGGTTCGCCGTCGATGGCGAAGTCGATGTCGCCCAGCACATTGAGGTTGAAGCCGGTAGCGGTGATGATGATGTCGGCGGCGAGGACTTGGCCGGACCTCAGCAGGATGCCGGTCTCGGTAAAGCTCTCGATTTCGTCGGTGACGACCGAGGCCTTGCCGGCACGGATCGCCTCGAGGAAGTCGCCGTCCGGGACAAAGGCGATGCGCTGGCGCCATGGCCGATAACGTGGCGTGAAATGGGTCGCCACATCGTAGTCAGGCCCGAGATGGGCGCGAACCCCGGCCAACAGTTCCTGCTTGACGGCCTCCGGCTCGGTGAACGAGCGGCGGGTGAACACGGATTGCTCGCGCAGGATCTTGCGGCGCACGATCTCATGGATCCATGTCTCGTCGATGCCGAGCTCGCGCAATTCGTTGGCGATCGGGACCGCGTTGCGGCCGGTCCTGAAGAAAGTCGGCGAGCGCTGCAGCATCGTGGCGTGGCCGCATTCGACCGCGATCGCCGGGATCAAGGTCGCCGCGGTCGCACCCGAGCCGATCACGACAACCGTCTTCCCCGTGTAGTCGAGATCCTTCGGCCAATTCTGTGGATGAACGATCTGCCCCTTGAAATCCTCCATTCCGCTCCATTCAGGGGTGTAGCCCTCGGAATGGCGATAATACCCCTGGCACATCCACAGAAAATTCGCGGTGAACCGCGCAATCTCACCGGTGTCGGTCCGGGTTCCTTCGAGCGCCCAGAGCTTGTCGTCGCTCGACCAGCGGGCCGACAAGATCCTGTGGCGATAGCGGATGTGGCGGCCGAGCCCGTTCTCGGCGATGACTTCGCCCATATAGGCGAGGATCTCGGCACGGGTCGCGATCGGCGCACTCGTCCACGGCTTGAAGCGATAGCCGAAGGTGTAGAGGTCGCTGTCGGACCGGGCGCCCGGGTAGCGGTGGGTGAGCCAGGTGCCGCCAAAGCTGTCCTGCGCTTCGAGCACGACAAAGCTCGTGCCGGGGCACTGCTTGGTGAGATGATAGGCACCGCCGACACCGGAGATGCCGGCCCCGACGATTGCGACGTCGAAATGCTCGACCTGGTGCGATGTCTCGGTCATCAGTTGGCGTCACACTCTGTTGCGGAATTGGGTGATGCGCGCTCCAGCCGCGCCTAGCTCGGACGAATATGGCGCGCTCGTGGCGGCGCGGAAAGCTTGTCGCGTATGCGTCGAGCGCAGTCCCGGCAAGATCAGGAGCTGCGCGGAGTTCGATTTCGACTCCGATGTGGTCAGCCATTGGGAGGCGTGGCTCGGCCATCGTAGGCCCAAGCTGCTCGCCGTCGGCCAGGATTTCGGCAATGTCGGCTATTTCGTCCGCAACCGCGGTCGCGACGACCCGGACAACAAGACCAACGACAATCTGCGAAGGCTCCTGACCGAGGCAGGGTTCGACGTGACCGAGCCGCGCGAATTCGATTCCAACGCGCCGGTGTTTCTGACCAACTCCATCCTTTGCCTCAAAGAAGGCCCGATGGATGGCGCCGTCCGCTCGCGCTGGGTCGATGTATGCGCCGATCAACACCTGCGCCCACTGGTGCGCTATCTAAAGCCGCCGGTCGTCGTCGGGATGGGCAGCTGCGGTTGGCGCGCCGTGCGCCGCGTATTTGCCTTGGATGACGCACCCGAACGAATTTCACAGGCCGCAGGTTCCTGCTGGACCGCGGCAGACGGGACCCGCCTCTTTGCGGTCGGCCACCCCGGGCCGCAGGGGCTCACCAATCGGCCCCGGCCGCAGCAGCTCGCCGATTGGCGCCGGATCGGAGCGGCTGCCTCGAGGGCTCTGGTTCGCGGCGGCCACAGGTTCTAACCGGAACTTTACCCGTGGCAAAGGTCAGAAGCCGCTGATCGCGCGGGTTTGCGCGGGGTCGGACGGGCGATCTTATGACTCCAGCTCTGCCGTAGGCGAGACCGCGGGCAAGTCGAAGGCGTGCTTTTGGAGGGAGGTGGGCGTAGTCAGGACGGTGGCATGCAGGTCAGTGCCAAAGCGGACCGTGTTTCGGGTTAGGGTGGCCAGATCGGTGAGCAGGGTGCGGAAGCTGTGGACCGGGTGGCGGTCATCGGTGCGCTTGCCGGCGGCCTTGCGTTGCGCGGCCGGCGAGACGGTCGTCTTGGCCACCGGAGAGCGGCGCTGGGTCTGGGCGGCGGCGCGGTCGTGGTCATTGAACAGGGTGGGGCGAGTGCCTGGCGCAGGTGCCATTCGAGGTGGCAGGCGAGGCGAGCAGGAACCCGAAGACGTGGGCGCGGACCCGATCCGCGCTCCAATGGTAGACGAGGCGCACCTCGAGATCGACGGTCTTGCAGCTGCGAAAAGCGCGTTCGACGGTGGAGAGGGCCTCATAGGAGCGTACCGTGGCTTCGGTATCGAGTGCGTCGTTGGCACCAGGGTGCGCAACACATAGACTCCGTGGAACTGGGCTTCGCCGGCGATCGTGGCGTCATTGCGCGCGAAGATGAAATTGTCCGCGGTGATGGTTCGAATGAAGTGCTTAGCCATTTTCTTGCCACTGAGCACGGCGCCGACGGCCTCGCCAATGGCCGCCGCCCCGCGCAGCGGCCGGCGTTTACGGCGAACCCGGGTCTGGACAGCGCGCGAGGCCCGACCTCGGGCAGTTCGCTGCGATTGCGGCCGCGCTCGGCGGCGAGGGCCGGGTTGCGGCACACGATCAGGCGCTCGCCCGGGTAATCGGGACTGGTAATCTTGACCAGATTCGCTCATCGAACAGTATGATCTGCAATGGGCCATCAGCGGCGGCGAGCGCCTGGATATCTGGTGCACGCAATGCGGTGATCCAATCCAGCCCGGCCGGTTGCAGCTCTTCGGTGATGCGCGCCTGGGTGATCATTCCGCGATCCCCGACCAGCACCACCCGGTACAGGCCAAAGCGCTCTCTCGCAGCTTGCCGATCTGGACCCTCAGCGTCCTCGGGTCGGCGGTGTTGCCGGCAAGCAAACACCTCGATCGTGATCGGGCAGCCCGCAGCGGTGCACAGCACGCAGAAGATGATCTGCAATTTGTTGGGCTTGCCGTCGCGGCTATAGCCGAACTGCCCGAGCGGACAGAGCAGCCTTCCAGATAGGTCGAAGTGACGTCGTAGAGCACCAGGGTGCCTTCGCCAGCTGGTGGCGCGCCAGCGTGGCTTCGATGGCGCCCTGCTGGGCCAACAGCCAATCGAGGGTCTCGTACAACTCGTTGACCGCGACCAGGCCGAGCACCGTACCCAGCGAATGGCTCGCGGTCGCCGCATCGAGGCTTCGCGCGGTGGCCAGTTTGGCCTCGGGATCGATCAGCCGCGCGACGATCAGGGCCAGCGCCAGCAACCGCGCGCGCGGCGCGCCCGGCGGTATCAGTTCGGCGCTTTTGACCCGCGGATCCGGCCCAAGGCGGTGGGCGATGCCGAGCGCGGCGGCGATGTGGCCATGCGGCAGCGAGAGTACGATCTCGAAACCCCCGCCCGCCGGCCGCAGCGTCTCGTCGCGCAGCACCGCGCGGAGTGCGGCGATCTTCTCGGGCTTCCACTTGGTCAGGTTGGCCAAGGTGCGGTTCTTGACTGTGTCGTCCTCGCAATAAGTCTCGCGCAGCAGGATGGCGGGGGCGAACCGCGGTTTGGAACGACGGTCACATACATGAGGACATGCAAGCGTGATTGGCAGCTCTAGTCACACCAGATTTGATGTTTTACATGACTACAATACCGTCGGAATACCGTCGGAATATCGTCGGAATGCCGTTCGGAAGGCTGGGCTTCCTGCGACTTTTCGGCTATCAGAGGCGTAAAGTTCCGACTAGCCGGTATCCGCCGCTATCAGAAGCGTTAAATAGGGAAGGAACTGAAATGACCGAGACCCTCGTCGAATACGACTGCCGCGACCACATCGCGACCCTGACTTTGAACTGACCGGCTGAACGCCTTTAGCGACGACCCTAGTGCGACACCTGATGGATGCTTTGCGGCGTTTCGATATCGACCCCAAGGCGGAGGTCGCGATCATCTGCGGCAAAGGCCGGGCCTTTTTCGAGTGGCGCCGACGTCCATCAGCGTCAGTTGCGCAAGCGCCCGAAATTCGAGGAACATGGCGGGCCGCAGGGCTGGGGAGCTAACTCGTCCGATTTGTTGACGCGAGCCGTGAATTGGAAGCCGGTCATCGCCGCACCGCACGGCTACGCGATGGGGCTGGCGCTCGGCATCGTCTTTGAATGCGACCTGATCGTCGCAGCGGCCGGCACCAAATTTCAGGTGACCGAGACCTCACGCGGCCTCGGCGGTTCGAAATACTGGGCGTTGTTAAATTTTCGCGGCGGTGCCGCCTTCGCCGACGAGGTGGCGCTGACCGGCCGCTTCTTCGCCGCCGAGAAGGCGTTTGCGGCCGGCCTCATTAAACCGCGTAGCGCCCGAAGGCCGTCATCTCGAAGCTGCGCGCGAGCTCGCTGCTGAGGTCGCGAAGAACCCGCCACTCTCGGTGCGCGCGACGGTGCGGACCCGCCGCTGGTACACGGAGCAGCTCGAGCGCGAGGTCATCATGCAGACCGCACCGTTGAAGCTCTATCTCAGCGAGGACTTCCATGAGGCCGCCCGCGCCTTCGCCGAAAAGCGTCAGCCGGGTCGTTCAAAGGCCGCTAGGGGCGACTGCCAGCGCCGTGCCGACGGATCACCGGCACATTCTCGATCGCGCTTTACGCAAGAGCTCCCATGATCGAGGCCGACATTTAGCCCGTTATAGGCCGTCTTTACCGAGAGGGTGTCATGGAGAGGGTCATCGGTGTTTCATCCCTCGGCGCCGAGCTCCTCAGAGAACAACATGCTTATGCCAGCAGTCAGCAATGAATTGGTCTTTGGGCTTTCCCCCCGTATCTGCGTATCTGCGTCGCTCCGGGTGCGATGAAGTTACCAATCCCATTAGCGACAGCTTGGCCAACCTGGAACTCAACTGTTGGTTGGCCCAGTCTTTGTGGGCTGATGAATTAGCGCTGCGTTTTTTCGGTGCGGCTCGCGCCCGTAAATCATCGGAGCATCATGCTCCGCGCGATCGATCGCTTCCATTTGTTGTGGCCTCTCTAGGTTATTTGAAGTTGTTACGGCATTTCCAAACTCGTGCAGAGATGTAGTCATCGTTGGATCGAGAGCATTTCTACTTAAGCAGAACTTCTTCTCGGCATCGAACGCTGCGCAGCTCTTGCCGCGTGGCAAGTGGCGTTTGGCGCTTTGTCGAGCGCGGCCTCGACGGGCTGCTCGACGAACCGCGCACGGGCGCGTCGCGGACGATTAACGACACTAATGTTGAGAATGTCATCGTGCAGACCCTGGATATCCGGCCGCCCACAGCCACGCACTGGTGCACCCGCAGCATGGCACGGCACAGCGGCATCTCGACCTCGAGCGTGGGGCACATCTGGCGGGCCTCTGGACTGCAGCCGCAGCGTATCGAAACGTTCAAGCTGTCGACAGGCTCACTGTTTGTCGACAGGCCTGCCCCGGACCAAATTCGGGGTGCGTGACATCGTCGGGCTCTACCTCAATTCGCCCGACCGTGCCCTGGTGCTGTGCGTCGATGAAAAGTCGCAGATCCAGGCATAATTCGCGAATCACTTCCCGCGCTGACGCGCTTTCTGCACGTTCGACCACGGCTATTCCCTCCGGGCATCGTGCTTTCCCAGGCTAGAACCTACCGCCTGCACTACACAGAGTGAGCCGCCTGCTTGCCGGGATGCGCATCGAGCGCGGCGTGGACGGCCTTGATCAGATCGCTCTTGACAAGGGCCGCCACGTCTTCGGCGGTGGAGAACGAAACCACTATCTCAAGCAAGTCACCGGCGCTGCGGTCGAGCAACACAGTCGGAATGGGGTTCGCGAGTACGCGCGGATCGCCCGCGACAAGACTTTGCACCTGGTCAATGGCCGGGTCGAGCTCGGTGTCGCCTGCGATCTGAAACCGCACCTCGCCCATATGCGGCGGCGCCGGATAAATGCTGTAATTGCGCAACGGTTGGCCCCAAACGCCACTGTTCGGCACGATCACCTGCACTTTGTCGTCGGTGACCAGCTCTGTCCAGAACAGCGACAGCTCTTTGACGGTGCCGATGCTGCTGCCGCCGATCTGCACCTTGTTGCCGATCCGGAAGGGTCGGAAGATCAGCAACATCACACCCGCCGCCAGATTGGAAAGCGTTCCCTGCAGGGCGAGGCCCACTGCGAGGCTCGCGGCACCGAGGATGGCGATGAGGCTTGTCGTTTGGATGCCGAACTCGGACAGCACGGCGAGCAGCGTCACGGTCAGGACCAGATAGCGGGCGAGGCTGCCGAAGAAGCTTTGAAGCATCGGATCGATATGCGGCGTGCGCCGCAACAGCGTCACCGCGAACAAGCTGGCCCTGCCCGATAGCCACAAACCGATCAGCAGTATCAGAATCCCCGCGACTGTATTCAACGCGTTGCTAACAATCAGCGGCAGCAGCGCGCTCATGTCGGCGATCACGTTCTGAGCCTTGTCTTCCAGCATCGCTCTGCCTCGCCACTTGCCATTCGTTCAGCAAACGCGGCGCGACGGCAGATGCATCAGCCGGTGAAGCTTGTGTTCACATTAAAATCACAAAGGCTGATAGCAGTTCTCGTAAGTTGATTGACCACCCGGGACAGCGGATCCCTGGGTGAGGCCCCTCAGGCAGACTGCGATGTTCATTGCTTACTCAGATCCGCAGGCATCGCAAATTTCCCTGGACAGCCCTGCTCGAAGGCGAGAATAGCGACATGGGTGCCGACACGCCATTTCCCCGGCTGTCGGCAGATTTCTCCGGCCTGCCGACTGGAGACGACCCGACATATCGCGCGGAAAAGAGTGACGCTGTCGCTCTACCCTTCCTGGTCGGCGCCGACGACGAGGTGGCATTCGCGCACCTCGGCGCGCGCGATGCGCAAAGTGTCGGGCGGGTTGAGCTGGCGCAGCACCAAGGTGTCGCCTTCCCAACCGACGAACTGCTTGATCAGCACCGCGTTGTCATGCTTGTAAACGACAACGTCGCGGCCCCTCGTCGGCGGTTTGAATGGGTTGACATGCAGCAGCCAACCCGCCTCGTAGCGCGGCTCCATGCTGTCGCCGACCATGTAGATCGCGTAGGCCGAGCGCACGCCGCCGAGATTGGCAGGGCGCGGCGTATAGCCAATCGGGCCATCCTCCAGGAACATCTCCTGATCGCCGCCGCCGCGCGCGGCACTGCGAACCGGGATCTGATCGGCGCTACGCGCCATTGACGGCGGTCCGCCGGACGAAGACGCCGTCGACGGCGGACGGCCGCGCCCGCGCGGCATCGTGCCGGGCGGCGGCGGCGCCGTGGCCTCGACGGCATGTCGCAGCACCTCCTCCGGCGGCACGCCGAGAAACTCGGCGATTTGCACCGTCTCCAGCTGCTTCATTTGGCGCTCGCCCTTCATCATCCGGGAGACCGCCGAAGGTGCCAGCCGAAGGTGACGCGCAAGGTCGGCTTGCGTCGCGTTGACCCGCTCCAGGGCCTGATGAAACCAGCGACCGTCCATAATGTGTCCTCAGCAATTTGCTATATTGACACAGCGATAATCAACGATACCATGCCGGTGTGATCCTGACAAGCGATTTGATGCGAAAACGGAGACACTCATGAAGATTTCGTCGGTGCCGGTGGGATGGGACGATCAGGAGGAAGGCCTTGGATGCGCCTATATTCTCGACGAATTTGACGACCGTCGTATCTGCGGCGCGCCGCGCTGGGGCGTCTCGGCCTATTGTCCGCCGCATCACGCGCTCTGTCACGTCTCCTACGGCAGCGCGGCCGAGGCCGACCGGCTGCGCGAAGTCGAAGCGTTGGCGAAGGTCGTCGGCGGCCGCCGCAGCCGTGACGCCCTCGGGCCTTCGCGCGAATTTCTGAAGCGCCTGGAACAGGCCGCTCGCGATT
>Ga0306924_10007247_pt1 | contig 11118 bp, 8 predicted proteins | sample sta12Can44000111_FD_203756 | JGI IMG/M metagenome (GOLD analysis project Ga0306924, IMG submission 203756) | Lab enrichment of tropical soil microbial communities from Luquillo Experimental Forest, Puerto Rico - statanox.12C.anox.44.000.111 (v2)... | ecosystem: Environmental > Terrestrial > Soil...
CCTTGATCCCGGCCGGCTCGGTGATGACGCAGGACACCGTGGTCGGGTCGGCCGGGTTGCCGCTGGCGTCCGCGAACGAGACGCTGAGCAGGGCCAGCTCGTTCGGGGAGTCGTAGTAAACCGCGGATGTCATGGCCACCTGTCCCTGCGTCCCGGTCCCGCACGCGGCAGGTGGCTGACCTCGGTTCCCAGCTTACGGCGGCGGACCGGTCAGGGCCAGGTCGCGGTGATGGCCCCGTCAACCCGCAGGTGGATGAAGACGGGCAGGTGGTCGGCGTCCCAGCGGATCTGCGCGCACCGCCTGCCGTCCCGGAAATCCAGGTAAGCATCCTTCCAGCCTGTCCCGGGCGCCTCCATCTCGATGACGGCCAGGTCCGGCCCGTCATAGGCGACGCGCAGCCAGCCGTCGTGCAGGTCCGGGTCCATAGCTCCTCCCCTAGGTGAGGACCAGCGTGTCCACTTTCCTGATTATCGCTTCCTTGGCCGTCACGATGAGGATCCACACCTGATAGCTCCCGGGCGCCAGCGCCGTCAGGTTCCCCGGGGGAACGGCGGGCCACGGGCCGGACGCGGCGGATCCGCTGCCGACCAGGGTGACCACGTCGATCTCGCCGGCGACGGCCAGCGGCGGCAGCGGCGGCGTCCCGGTCCCGTCGACCAGGAGGACCTGGGTGAACTGGCTCACGGTCGGGATCTGGTTCGGGTTGGTGTTGACGTAGATCCCGACGTTGATGATGTCGCTGACCTTCCCGCGGGTCAGGGTGATCGCGTTGGCGATGTACTCGGTGGCGTTCGCGAAAAGGCTCGCGCTCATTCAGGGCCTCCTGTTCACGGTAGTGGGGCCGGTCCCGGCACCGTCGCCCTGCACGGCGCCGGCCGCGGTTCCGTCACCCTGGATGATGCCGGCCGCGGTGCCGTCACCCTGGGTCGCGGCTGCGACGGCGGCCTGCGCGCGGGACGTGGTCGGGCCGAGCCGGACGGTGATGTCGATGCCGGCCGGCAGGGGAGGCGCGATCGCCGTGGCCGCGGCCAGCCCGGCCTGTGCGGTGACGTGTGACAGCGTGGCCACGGCCGGGGCAGGCGCCGTGCCCACTGCCGTGCCCGCCGCCGGCCTCATGGACACCTGGACCGCCGGCTGCGCGGCAGCAGCGGCAGCGGACGCGGCCCCGGCGATCGTGGCGGGCGTGACCTCGATGTCCGCGAAGTCGTTTTCCGGGTTGTTGTACGAGCCCGGGTAGCCCCAGGCCAGGTTCGGGCCGTGCCAGGAGTTCTGCCCGGGAGACGACCCTGCCGCGTTCGGCGCGGTGACCGGCCCGTTCACGGCACCGCCCTGCCCGGCCGCGGAGTACGCGCCGCCGGCAGCCCAGAACGGGGTGGTCGCGGTCCGCCACCACTGCCCGGCGGCCGGCCCGGCCGCCCAGACGGCGGCCTTGTAGTCGGTGCCCGCCGCGAGCACGACACCGGATCCGGAGTAATCGCAGTAGACCCACCCGTCCCCGGGACTGGCCGCGCCGCCGGCTGGCTCCCTTTTCCAGGCCGGGGAGGGATTATCGGTCCCGGTGACCACGGTCTGGGAGGTCACGTCCCAGATTCCGCACCGGCCGGGCAGCCGGAGCACGGCCGGCGCGGCTCCGGCCGCCGGGGCGGACCAGAACCGGATCTTGTTCAGGGTGCACGACTGGGACAGCCGGAACTGCAGGCCCATCGTGTACCCGTCGCCGTTGTCGCCCGTGCCGGCCACGTCGGCCCAGGGCAGGTTCGGCCACAGTGAGTAGGCCGCGCCGGCGGGCGCCGTGTCGGTGACCTGGATGTCGAGCCAGCCGAGAAACGAGCTGTTGTCCTGGAGCGGGTACCCCGCGGCCACGGCGGGATCGCTGTTCCCGGTCTGGTAGGAGGTCTGCGGCTCGGAGACCCACAGCGGCGGGTTGCCGGCGCCATTGGCGGAAAACACGTTCAGCGGGCCGCTGGTGATCCCGCCGGCGTAGGGCATGCCCGCGCCGAGCTGGGAGGCGGTGAACGGGAAGTTGTTCTGCAGCGTGGTGACCGCCCGGTACGGCCAGGTCCGGGTGAGCAGCAGCGGGGCGGCCAGGGCCACGTAATTCCACCCGGCGCCCAGGGTGCCGGACGTGACGTGGCTGCCGGGCACGAACAAGCGCCTGGCGTTGTCCGGTGGCACGGACCACAGCGCGAACTCCTGCGCGGCACCGGACTGCGCGGTGTCGGCCCGGTACCACCAGTACCCGGTGAACCAGCTGGTGCCGGTGACCTGGAATAGCGTGCCCGTGCCGTACCAGCCGGTGAACCCGGTGGACGCGGCCGGCGGCTGGGTTCCGGACGAGCCGGTGCCGGGGCGGCCGGACACCCCGTCCATGGCCCGGTAATTCGCCACGCGGCCCGCCTTCCCGTCCGTCCGGGACGGCTCCGGCAGGAGCGCACGGCCGCGTCATCCCAGTTTAGGCACCCCGGTCGGCGACGACCAGCCCGGCTGTGATGCCGTCACCCTGGGTTGCCGCGGCAACGAGGGCCTGCGCGCGGGAAAGGGTCGGGCCGACGTCCAGGGTGATGTCCACGAATATCCGGCCGGAGGGGCCGTTCGCGTCCGGTGCGGTTCCCGCCGCGGCGGCCGGGCCGGTGGCCGGCGCGGCGAACGGGATCCCGGACGGCTCGTAGGTCACGGACAGCGACGCGTAATCGACCGAGACGACGGTCCCGGACGGCGCCGAGCCGGAGTCGGCGTAGATCCACAGCTGCAGCCAGTACAGCTGCGCCCAGGACGGCAGCTGTGACGGGGGCTGGAAGATGACCGTGTCATAATGCGCGGCGGACGTGCTGACGGTGCCGGACTGCCGCGTGCCGATCAGCGCGCCCGTCTTGCCGTCGTGCAGTTCGTAGCCCAGCGGCGCGGTACTGGCGTCGGACGTCCAGCAGTTGACGGCCGCGGTGACCGAGTCGATCACGTCGGACGGTCCCGGGCCGGTGACCGCGAACCCGGACAGCATCAGCGCCGGGGACGTCATCCCTTGCCTACCCCGGATGTCACGTGAGTCTTGCTGCTCACCCCGGCAGCCGTGCTGTACGGCGGGCCCGCGCCGTGCGCCGCGCTGTACGGCGGGTCCGCACTGTGCGCCGCGCTGGCTGCCGTGCCCGTGCTGTGCTCCGTGCCGCCGTGGGGGATGGTCACGTCCCAGGCGGTGATGTACCCCTTGTTCGGGCCGAGGGCAGCGGCCGGGGCATGTCCGCCGGCGAGCGCCGGCCCGGCGGACGCGTTCGCGGCCAGGATCAGGGCCGGCACCGGGGCCGTTCCCGCCGCGGTGCCCGGGCCGGCGGAGTACCCGCTCCCGAGGGCTGCAACGGGGAAAGCCTGGCCCGCGCCGGTGGCCGGTCCGGGCAGCGTGATCTTGCCGGTGCCGCCGCCGGCCTGCGGAGCGGAAGCCGTCGCGGCGGCCGGCCCGGCGAAGGCGTTAGCGGCCAGCGTCAGCCCGGTGATAGCCGGCGCGGCACCGGCTGCGGCGGCCGGCCCGGCCTGGGGACTGGCAAACGCGTAGGTGCCGGCGGTGGCAGGCGGTGCAGCCCCGGCGGATGCGGCCGGCCCCGCGGGCACCTGGACGGCCGGTACCGCCGCCGGGATAGCGCCCTGGGCGGCGGCCGGTCCCGCGCTGGCGGTGACCGCATTACCGGGGATGGCCTGCGGTGCGGTACCGGCTGCCGTGGCGAGGCCGGCATTCCCGGTGACCGCGTTAGCCGCGGCGGGGGCGGGAGCTGCTACTGCCGCCTGCGCGCCACCGGGGAACACGCTGACGGCCGCCACGGCCCCGGGGGCACCGCCCGGGGCGACCGCGGTCCCGGCCGCGGCGGTCACGCCCGCCGTGGCGGCCGGGGCCGCAGCCGGGCAAGCCGCCGGGCCGGCCAGCGCGGTAACCGCAGCGCCCGGCGCCGGGGCGGTGACGGTCGCGGCGGCCGGCCCGGCGGCGCCTGTTCCCTGCGCGAACACCGTGACAGACGGTGCCGGGGCCGTGCCTGCCGACACGGCCGGGCCGGCCTGCGCGGTAACCGCAGTGCCCGGCGCCGGGATCGTGCCCGTTGCGGTGGCCGGCCCGGCGTGACCGGTGGCGGCGTTCGCGACGTTCGCGACGGGCAGCGCGGTGCCGGCCGCGGCGGCAGGGCCGGCCAGCGCGGTAACCGCCGCGCCAGGCCCCGGGATGGTCCCGCCGCCGATAGCGATCCCGGACAGCGCCGTAACTCCGGCGGCAGGCTGCGCGGCGGTCCCGGGCGCGGCGGCGAGGCTGGGCTGGGGGACGGCATACGGGATCCCGGACGGCACGTACGCCACGGACAGCGAGGCGTAGTCGACCGAGACAACCGATCCGGGCGCAGCCGAGCCGGAGTCGGCGTAGATCCACAGCTGCAGCCCGGCCAGCTGATCCCAGGACGGCGCCGGCGAGGCGAAGACGACCGTGTCATAGTGTGACGTGCTCGTGCTGGCCTGCCCGGTCCGGGTGCCGATCAGGGTCCCGGCGGCGTCACGCAGCTCGTACGTCAGCGGGGGCATCCCGCCGACCGACGTCCAGGCATTGACCGTTGCGGTGACCGAGTCGATCTCGTCCGGCGGCCCGGGCGGCGGGACGATGCCGAACCCGGTCAGCTCCAGCGCCGGCGATGCGGTCACGGCACGGCCCAGGTGGCGACGAGGCCGTCGTCGGCGAGGGCGTTACCCGGATTGGCCCAGGTCCCGGTACCGGACGGGCCGTTAGCCCCGGCTCCCGGCGGGAACGGCCCGGCGGTGAGCGCGGCCCGGATGCTGACCGTGCCCGCGAGCGTGACGGCCTGCGCCAGGCCCGCGTACCCGGTGCCGATCGCGATCGACTGGGTGACCGCGACGGGCGCGGCGGCCGTGGCGGCGGGCAGGCCCGGTTTCACGGTGACGGCGATGCCCGGTGCCGGAGCCGTGCCCGCTGCCGCCGCCAGGCCGGCGAGACCGGCCGCCGCGGCCAGCGCGACAGGTGCCGGGGCGGTTCCGGCGGCCGTGGCCGGCCCGGCCGCCGTGGCCACGGTCAGGGTCAGCGCCGGGACGGGAGCGGTGCCCGCCGCGGTGGCCAGCCCGGCCTGGACGGTGGCCTGGGCCGCGGTCTGCACCGCCGGGACCGGGGCCGTACCGGTGGCAGCCGCCTGCCCGGCTGGCGTGGTGACCGCCGTGGCAGCTGCGGGTGCCAGGGCCGTGCCCGTGGCGGCGGCCGGCCCGGCCGGCACGGCAGTAGCGGCCAGCGGAGCCGGGGCGGCGGCGGTTGCCTGTGCCAGCCCGGGCAGCACGGCAGTAACGGCCAGCGGAGCCGGGGCGGCGGCGGCGGCCTGTGCCTGGCCGGCCGGGACGACGGCGGCAGCCGCGACAGACGGGGCGGGGGCGGTGCCGGCGGCAGTGGCCGGCCCGGCCGCGCCGACTACGTTGGATGACGTCGATACCACCGGGGCCGGCGCGGTGCCCGCCACGGCGGCCGGGCCGGGGCGGGCCGTCAGCCCCGGCTGGGCCGCGGAGCCCGTGGCCGCGGCAGCCCCGGCGAGCCCGGTGGCACCTGCCACGGCCGCGGGTGCGGTACCGGCTGCGGCGGCCAGGCCCGGGAGCACGATGACCTGCGCGGCAGTCTGCACCGCCGGGGCGGGCGCAGTGCCCGTGGCAGTGGCCGGGCCGGCCGCGGTGATGACGGCAGCGGCGATGACCGGCGCGGGGGCGGTCCCGGCGGCAGTGGCTAGCCCGGCCGCGGTGACGGCGGCAGCCGCGATCGCCGGCGCCGGGGCGGTTCCGGTGGCGGAGGCCGGCCCGGCAGTGACCGCCGTCGTGGCGGATGGCGCCGGCGCGGTGCCCGATGCGACGGCCGGCCCGGCCGGGACGGCGGCGGCAGCCGCGATCGCCGGGGCGGGGGCGGTGCTCGCGGCGGCGGCCACGCCGGCGGCGCCGACCACGTTGGATGACGTCGATACCACCGGGGCCGGCGCGGTGCCCGCCGCGGCGGCCGGGCCGGGGCGGGCCGTCAGCCCCGGCTGGGCCGCGGATCCGGCTCCGGCGGCACCCCCGGCCAGCACGGTAACCCCGGCGACTGCGACGGGCGCGGCACCGGCTGCTGCGGCCGGCCCGGCAGCGGCGGTGGCCGCGACCGCAGGGGCCGGCGCGGTCCCGGCGGCAGCGGCCTGGCCGGGCAGGGTGGTAATCCCGGCAGCCGGGGCCGGGGCGGTGCCCGCAGATGCAGGCAGGCCGGCGAGGGCGGTGACGACGGCCAGCGGCCCGGGGGCGGTCCCGGCGGCTGCGGCCGGCCCGGCCAGGGCGGTGATCTGCGCGGCGGTCTGCACGGCCGGGACGGGGGCGGTTCCCGCGGCAGCCGCGAGCCCGGCGGCGGCGGCGACCTGCGGGACGGCCAGCACGGACGCTGCCGGGGCGTTACCCGCTGCCGTGGCCGGCCCGGCCAGCGCGGTGACGGCGGTCTGCACGGCCGGGACGGGGGCGGTTCCCGCGGCAGCCGCGAGCCCGGCGGCGGCGGTGACCTGCGGGACGGCCAGCACGGACGCTGCCGGGGCGTTACCCGCTGCCGTGGCCGGCCCGGCCAGCGCGGCTACCGCCTTCTGGGCGGCCGGGGCAGCGCCAGATGCGGCGGCCAGGCCCGCGGTGACGGTGACCTGCGGCACGGCCAGGACAGTCGGCGCGGGGGCGGTGCCCGGGGCTGCGGCCAGCCCGGCGGTGACCGCGGCAGCTGTCACAGCAGCCGGGGCGGGCGCGGTGCCCGCGGCGGCGGCCGGCCCGGCGTTCGCGAACGTCTCCGGGATCCCGGACGGGGTGTAGGTGACGGACATGCCCGCGTAGTCGACCGACGCGATCGCGCCGGAGGCGGCGGTGCCCGGCTGGGCGAAGATCAGCAGCCGCAGCCCGGCCATCTGCGTGTACGCCGGTCCCGGGAAGGTGATGCTGTCGTAATGCGCCGTGGACGTGCTCGCCGTGCCGGTGCCGTCGCCGATCAGGGTGTCCGCCGCGTCGCGCAGCTCGTAGATCAGCGGCCCCATGGCGGCGTCCGAGGTGTAGCAGTGCACGGTGGCGGTCACGCTGGTGATCGTGTCGGACGGGCCGGGCGGCCCGGCTCCGGTGGCGAACCCGGAGATCTCCAGGGCGGGGGAGTTGTTCCCGGTGACCGGGGTGGGGGACGGGGCGGTCCCGGTCGCGGCAGCAAGCCCGGCGGGTACCGGGCCAGCGAGCGGCGGGGACGCGATGACGAACCCGTTGGAGCAGGTCCCGTTGGTGCCGGCGCCGGCCTGCAGGCTGGGCGTGACGTCGGTGGCGGTGATGCCGGCTTGCGCCCCGGCCGCCCAGGACAGCGAGATGTTCGACGCGGCCGAGCCGCCCGTGGTGCCGTACGTGGTGGCGGAGGATCCGGTCGCGGCCCATCCGGCGCTGGTGGTCGCCGCGGTGCCGGACCGGATCGCGGAGGCGCCGAGGACCAGGGTGGCCCCGTCGAAGTCGCTGCCCGCGGTGACGGTGACGGTGAACGCCGGGACCGCGTTGGTAGCGGTGCCGACGTTCTGCCCGCGCCCGGCCGCCGCGGGGTCGGTGCCGGTGACCCGGAACAGTTCGAGGACGGTCGCGACGGTGCTGTTCTGCAGGGTGGCGGTGACCGACGCGGTGCCGGTGTACCCGGCGGTGCACTGGCACCAGGCGGCGATGTTCCGGACGCCGGAGGTGCCGGATCCGACCTGGTTGTCCGCCGCGGTGGTCCAGGCGCCGAAGTTGGCGACCGCGCTGAAGGTGACCGTCCCGGCGACGGCGTCCTCGCCGAGGTGGGCGATCAGCAGGTCCCCCGCGGACCAGGTGAGGGACGCGGTGGTGCACGGGCCGACGTTCGTGCTGCTCGTCTTGTTCTGGTACTGCCCGGACCGGGTGATGACGGGGGACGCCATGGCTACGGCACCGCCCAGGTGGCGGTGGCGCCGTCATCGGCCAGCGCGTTGCCGGGGTTCACCCAGCTGCCGGCGCCGCCCGGGCCGGTGACCACCGTCGTGCCGGCTTTCGGGCCGAGGGTGACCGACAGGGTAACGAGCAGGGCGTCGGAATAGGCGGCGGCCAGGTCCGCGGGCGCGGCGATGCCGGCCGCCGGGGCGGGCGCGGAGGCCGCGGCGGACGCCAGGCCGGGCAGGACCGTGGTGCCGGATACGGCGGCGGCCGACGGGGCGGGTGCTGCGGCGGTTCCGGCGGCGAGCCCGGCGCTTGCGGCGGTCGCGGCCGGCGCCTTCAGGATAATCACCCAGTCGGGGTTCCCGGCCGAGTTGTTCCCGCTGGTGACGTACGTGGACCCGGGAGTCAGCGCGGTAGCGGCCAGCGAGTACGGGTCAATCCGGGTGGCGGTGTACCCGGCCACCATCTTGGTCTGGTCGATGGTGATCGACATCGACTGGCCGCAGTAGATGACCGCCAGGCTCCCGTCGGACACGCGGGAGGCGCAGACGTAGTTGTCGGTGTCGCCGTACTTCGGGGTGTTGAACCCGGGCGCGTCGTTCGTGGACTTGGTGCCCCGCCCGGCGGTGACCAGGACGTTACCCGTGTCCGGGATCAGCTTGTACCAGTTCGCCAGCGACGTGAAGTACGTGATGACGTTGCCGATGTGCCCGGTGATCCACGGGCCGTTCGGGTCGGTGGTCAGCTGGGCGACGGCGTTCGACTGCCACTGCCACACGTCGCCGCCGGTCGACGGGCCGCACGTGTTGTTCAGCCCCCGGGCCCCGGACGCGAGCGCCCACCAGGTGACCCGGCGGATCACGTAGTTGTGGGTGCCGGTCGTGCCCTCGTCGCCGTACCAGATCCCGTCGCCGTACACCACCGGCAGCGGTGTCGTCCCCGTCTCGGTGTAGGACTTCTCGATGCCGAGGTAGGTGGGGTCGTAGGTGTAGGCCCAGTTGTACGTGGCCTTGGCCATGCCGAACCCGCCGGTGATGTACACGGCGCCGGTGTCGAACTGGACGTGGCAGTTGGTCTCCGGCAGCTGCTCGGTCGACACGAGCGGCCTCGTGTCGCCGCCCGCGGCGAGGCCGGACAGCATCTGCGTGAAGTAGGTGTCCTGCCCGCCGGACCCGTCGTCGCCGAAGAACCAGAACACGTTCGGGTAGGAGGCCTGGGGGTAGCGGGCGGCGATGAGCTGCCCGAACGTGTTCGCCTGCGTCGTGGACAGGTTGTACCAGATGTTCGGGGCGCCGGTGAAGTCGTACTGCATCCCGAGGTTCAGGAAGCAGGCGATCCCGTTGTTCTTCGCCGAGGCGAACAGGTAGTCGACCCGGGTCCAGAACGGGTTGTTCAGGGTGATGGTCTCGGACCCGGTGGTGATCTTCCCCGGGGTGCCGTTGACCACGATCGGGTAGATCCCGTCCCAGGTCCGGCCGCCGGACAGGACGGTCGAGTCAACGTGGTCGTTGCCCCACGCGACACCGGCCCACACCGTGTACCCCTGGGATGCGCGAGTGCTCATGTAGGCGTCGATGTCGGACTGCCAGTTGCCGCCGTTCCACCGGCCGGCGTTGAACGGCAGCGCCCACGCCTGCTCGATCAGCGGGAGCACCGGCGCGCCGCCCTGGTCGGTGAAGTACGCGTTTATCCCCGTTCCGGCCAGGCCGGCCAGGTACTTCTTCCCGGTGCCCGCGGGGGGCGCGGCGGCGGTGGCGGCGGCCACGCCGGGCAGCATGACGACGGGAACCTTTGCCGTGGCGGCGGGTGCCGTGCCCGCGGCGGCGGCCAGCCCGGCAACCGCGCCTTTCAGGATCGCGGGGGCTCCCGCGGCCCCGGCGGCCGTGGCCAGCCCGGCAGTGACGGTCGTGCCCGCGACGGGGACCTTGACCTCGACCGCGTTGAGCGCCCAGTAATCCGACAGGGAGTTGGTGAACCCCACGCTCTGCGTGCCGCCGGCCGCGGCCCAGGTACCGCCGACCGTGTTGTCCGACCCGGACCCGGCGGATACGTCACGCTTCCAGCGAAGGGTGCCGCCGGAGGATACGCCCCAGGTGCCGCCGTTGGACCCGAAGCTGGCCGCTGCCGCGATCATGTTCCCCGCCGTGGTGCCGGGCACCGATACCGTCACCGAGGCGCCGGAGGCGAACGCGGTGGCTGGCGTGCCGAACGAGCCCGCCCCGGTGAAGCTGACCGACCCGCCGTTGTGGTCCTCGGAGATGGTGAAGGTGACGGCGACGTTGTTCGTGCCGGTAGCCAGGCCGGCCACCTTGCCGTAGATGGCGTTGCCGCCCGTGCCGACGTTGTTGGCCGGGACGAACGCGCCGAGCTGGGGCATCGCCGCGCCGCCGTAGGTGATCGCGGTGACGTTGTTGGTGGTGCCGGAGAAGCAGGTCATCCCGGCGAAGATGGCGTTGCCGGCGGCGCTGTTGACGTGGGTGAAGGTGCCGCCGCTGGTGGCGATGGTGGCGCCGCCGCCGCCGGCCGGGCCTACGGCGTCGAAGGCGACGGCCACGTCCGCCCCCTTCCGCGAGACCCGGGCCCCATGGCCGGGTGGTCAGCTGACGGTCAGGGTCCCGGCTACCGCCACGGCGGTCCCGGTGACGGTCACCTGGGCGCGGGCCAGCCGCCCGGTGCCCGGCCACAGGCTCACGCCGATCACGTTGCTGTTTACCTGCCCGAGCCGCGGGTTGGTGATGATGCCGCCGGCGTCCCCGGCCGAGGCGAGGAACTGCCAGCTGGCGCCGGCGTCATTGCTCTGGTAGACGGCGATCTCGTAGCTGGCTCCCGGGGTGACGTTGAGGCCGCCGGGCACGGTCCGGTCGATGGTCAGCACGGCCAGGCTGTCGGAGTCGGCGATCGCGGCGCCGCCCGAAGCCGGGAAATTGTGCACGCCCGGCGGCAGCGTCGTCTGCGGGATGTTGAACGTGCCGGCCATATCAACTCATCCCGTCCTGGTTTGCGTAATGGCATCCTCCAGGTACTTGATTGCCACGCTCGCCCGACTACATGCGCCGGTACCTGTACGGCATTACCGGTACTGCCTGCACTCCCCCGGAAGGGTAAAAGCCCAGGTCATCATACAGAAATCTGCATTACGCCTGCCACATTCCATTGGATCGTGAACGTTCCTGCCGTGACCGACTGGGCAC
>Ga0306924_10007248_pt1 | contig 11118 bp, 12 predicted proteins | sample sta12Can44000111_FD_203756 | JGI IMG/M metagenome (GOLD analysis project Ga0306924, IMG submission 203756) | Lab enrichment of tropical soil microbial communities from Luquillo Experimental Forest, Puerto Rico - statanox.12C.anox.44.000.111 (v2)... | ecosystem: Environmental > Terrestrial >...
TCGGCGTCTCAAAAATTCCCGGCGCGATCGCCACGACCCGCACCCCATAGCGCGCCAGCTCGCGCGCCGCCGGCAGGGTCAAGGAAACGATGCCGCCCTTCGAGGCGCTGTAGGCTGACTGGCCGATCTGACCCTCATAGGCCGCCACCGAGGCGGTTGAGACGATGATTCCCCGCTCGCCTTCCGCCAGCGGTTCCAGCGCGCTCATCCCCGCCGCGGCGACCCGCAACAGGTTGAAGCTCCCAATCAGATTGACCTCGATGACGCGCCGAAACGCGTCGAGCGGCAATGGGCCGTCACGCCCGAGGATCCTCCCCGGCGTGCCGACGCCGGCGCAATTGACCGCAATGCGCGCCGGGCCGTGCCGTTGGCGTGCCGCCGCAACAGCCGCTTCGACCGCCGCGGCGTCGGTCACATTGCAGCCAATCGCGAACCCGGCGAACTCAGAGGCTGCGGTGCTCGCCGCCCCCTCGTTGAGGTCAAGGATCGTGACCTTGACCCGCGCCGCAGCCAACGCTGCCGCGGTCGCCCGGCCGAGCCCGGAGGCTCCGCCGCTGACGATCGCTGCCTGTCCTTCGATCTCCATGGGCTCCTCCCCGAATCCGCCGCTCGGGACTTTAGCGCCGAGACTGCCGCGGCGCGCGTCTTTCTCCCTGGCGGGCGAGCCGCGCGAGCCGGGTCTCGCGATGCGCCACATAGATCGACGATCCGGCGATGATGGCGGCTCCTAACCAGGTCCAAAGATCGGTCACCTCGCCGAACCACAGGAAACCAACCAACGCCGCAAACGGCAGCCGGACAAACTCGAACGGCGCGCAGGCGCTGGCGTCGGCCGCGGCGAGGGCGCGCGCGACCGAGAAATGCGCGATCGTGCCGAGGCAGCCGAGCCCGAAGAGAGCGGCGAGGGTCGCCAGGTCGGGCCATCGCCAGAAAAAAAGCGCGGGGATCAGCGATAGCGGCGTCAGATAAAGCATGAACATAGCGACGATACTGCCCGGCTTCTCGGTGCGCGCGAGAAACTTGACGGTAATGTTGTTCATCGCCGCGCTCGCCGCCGATACCAGGAGGATCAAAAAGGTTCGCGTCGAGCCGCTCGCGGCCCGGCCGCATGATTACGAGCACGCCGATAAAACCGATGACGACCGCGCTCCAGCGCCGCAGTCTGACGTCCTCGTGAAGGACCAGGACCGCCGCAATCGTGGCAAAAAGGGGCGCAGTAAAATTGACGGCGGTGGCCGTCGCCAACGGCACTACAGTGATTCCATAGAACCACGTGGCCATCGAAACGAGCCCCACCCCCGCACGCAGCAGGTAAAATCCGGCGTTGCGGCTGCGCAAAAGACCCGGACCGCCCCTGACGATCAATGGCAGGACGAGCACCAGTCCAAACAGGCAGCGAAAGAATGCGACTTCGAACGGATGCAGCGACTGAGCGGCGACGCGTATCAGCACGTTCATCATCACCGCGCAGATTCCACTGAGCACAATCCACAGCGCGGCGCGAGTGGTCGGCGCCAGTCGCGGTACGGTCACGGACAGCACGAATGGACCTCTGCGGGCGGCCTCGCGCCCGGATCAGTGGAGTGGCACGGTCAAGACAAGGGTGGCCAATTCCACACCTGGGTTTTCCTTGCCGATGCCGGCGTTCGATATGTGATAAAAGCCAACCCCGATCCGGGTCAGGTTATCGAAGCGGTAATCGAACTCGGCGCCGGTGCGGAACTCGCAATGCGCTCCGAGATCGATGCCGCTACCGTGGGTAAAGTACCCCACCGCTGCAGTGGGCGTGACGACCCATTTTTGGGCGAAGTTGATATCGAAGCCGAAGCCGCCATAACCATAAAAGGCCCCTTTGCCTGTTCCCATTACGCCGACAAACGGCGCCACGATCCACAGCACATCGCCAAAGCGGTATTCACTCAGCACGAGGCCCGTTGCCCCCGAACCCGGCTTCTTGCTGTCAGGAAGAACATCGAACGCACCGCCGCCGAGGGCAATGCGCGGAGGGTCACTGGGCGAACCGAAGCTGATTTGCGCCAAAGCGGGATTGGCCAACGCAATGCCGAGCGCCGCCAGCAGCCCGCTCGCCGCCTGGGTCACCATTCTTTTCACTGCTATTCCCCCGTCTGCTGCGCAACTTCCAATTGCGCGAACCCGCATCCTAGGTGGCGTGTGCACGTGCGCAAGGCAAAACCGAACCCAACCGAAATCAGATCCGCTTCATTTGTTCCGTAGCCAGGATCAGCTGCTCGCGGATTCCCGGCTCCATCGCCGAATGTCCGGCATCGGGAACGATCACATAACGCGCTTCCGGCCAGGCTTGCACCAGTTCGTCGGCGCTGCCGACCGGGCAGACCATATCGTAGCGGCCCTGCACGATAACGGCAGGTAAATGCCGGATCGGGGGGACACGGGTGACCAGATCACTTTCGCCGCCGAATAAATGACGGCTGAAGAAATGCGCTTCGATTCGCGCCAGACCGAGAGCCAGCCGATCTTCACTGAAGGCAGCCACGGTCTCCGGGTTGGGAAGCAGGGTCGAGCAGGCGCCTTCGTAGATGCTCCAGGCGCGGGCCGCCGGCATGTGAATGCGCGGATCCGGGTCCCGTAAGCGCCGATAATAGGCGGCCAGAATGTCGCTGCGCTCGGCCTCGGGGAGAAAGCCCGCAAAGGCGCGCCATGCCTCGGGAAACACCCTGCGAATGCCGTAAAGAAACCAGTCGATCTCCTCGCGCCGACACAGAAAGATCCCGCGCAGCACCAGTCCAATGCAATGCAGCGGGTGGGTCTCGGCATAATGCAAGGCCAATGTCGAACCCCAGGACCCGCCAAAGACCAGCCATTTGTCGATGCCGAGCGCGGAACGCAGCTGTTCGATATCGGCCACGAGATGATCCGGCGTGTTGTCGGCGAGCTCGCCGACCGGGGTCGAGCGACCCGCGCCGCGCTGGTCGAAGATCACGACCCGCCAATATTCGGGGTCAAAAAACCGGCGGTGGACCGGGGTCGCGCCGGCACCGGGACCACCGTGCAAAAACAGCACCGGCACGCCGCGTGGATTGCCCGACTGCTCCCAGTACATCGTATGGCGGGTATCGAGACGAAGTGTGCCCGTGCGGTAGGGCTCGATCGGCGGAAACAGATCGCGGCGGTTGATCATCGCAGGGCAGTGTAAGAGGGCCTGCGTTATTTACCTAGGCTCGCTTTTACCTTCCGTAGCCCAAAAGCGTGGCGGCGCCGAGCGCGGCGAATACGATCCCGGACGCGATGCGGATGACCCGGACCGGCAGCTTGTCCGCCATTCGGTTTCCGATCACCACGGCCGGTATATTTGCCGCCATCATGCCCAGGGTGGTGCCGACGACAACCGGAAAGAAGACCTCGAACCGTGCCGCGAGGCCGATTGTTGCGATCTGGGTCTTGTCGCCGATCTCGGCCAAGAAGAACGCCAGGAGGGTCGATAAGAACGCCCCAAACCGGCTGGCCTCCTCGTGTACGCCTTCGTATTTGTCCGGAAAGAGCGCCCAGATCGCAACGCCGATAAACGAAACCCCCAAAACCCGCCTCATCCATGGGCCATGCAACGCGGCGCCTAGGAGGGTGCCGGCCAGCCCGGCGGCGGCATGATTCAGAACCGTGGCGCACAGAATCCCCAAGATCAGCGGCAGCGGTCGCCGGAAGCGCGCGGCGAGCATCAGAGCAAGGATTTGCGTCTTGTCGCCGATCTCGGCGAGACCGACCACCACGGTCGAGACAAGGAAGGCTTCCAACAGGACCCGCCAGGGGTCGGGCGGGAGGTGGACCTTGGCACGGACCCCTCCGCCCAACCCGGGTGCAGGGAACCGTTGCCAAAGGTCTCGCCAAACCCTTCGGGCCGTCTGCGCCATGGCCGAAGCCAAGCATGTTGACGCAGATCCCGCGCTGAACGCGGCGGCTACTCCCCAATGACGCCGGTGTTGTTACCAGATCTCAGCTTGCCGGGAAACCTAAACCTCGACTTCCGCCGCCGGGACGCGCGCCGTTGGGAGACGGCGGGGGTTATCCCATCGTCAAGGAAGCAGGGATATCTGCTTCAATGCAGCGGCGCGCGCGACGTCGATTTCCTTGGCAAGTTTCTGGGCCATCGCGTCGGCGAACGAATTGAAGTCTTGGACGACCAATAAAAAGGCGTTGGGTCCGCCGATTACGTTCTGCCGGTAATACAGCGGCAGCCCGCCGGGCGGCTGCGTGTGGGCGGAATAGCCCAGATTCGGCTTGTCGTTGATGATTGCTAACCCGTTAATGGTGACCCCCTGAGATATCGCCTGGTCGCGGGCCTCGGTGACCGGGCGACCCGAATTGTTGGTGCCGTCGCCGGAGATGTCGATGATGTGCCGGCCCTCCGGCCATTTCGACATGGCGAAGCGCGCCATAGCAAAATCGATAGCCGCGCTTATTGAGGTGCGGCCCATGAATGACCGAGGCGCGGCGAGGATTGCCGCGGCGATGCTGCCGGCATCCTCCTCGTCGCGGATTTCGGTCCAGTCGACAACGACCTGCTGGTCCTCGTCGCCCGACCATTCGATGAAACTCACCCCGATCGCGGCGCCCGACCGGCCGCGGATCGCCGTCAGGACGCGCTCGTCAGTCAGCGCCGCGGCGTAGCCCTTGCGCTGCAGGTCGAATTCGGCGTCATCGATGCTGCGGGAAACATCGGCTGCGAGGATCAGTTCGAGGTCGACGCCGGCGCTCCGCACTCCTCCGGTGAAGGAGCAGAAGACCAAAAGCGTGATTGCGACCAGGACAGGTCTCATCGGGATTTCTCCGATCCAGCGAAGTTCAAGATAAGACGAGACACCGCAATCGGGAAAGGGGTTCGCAGGCGCCGCCTAGTGTTATAATGTATCCGCCGTGGCACCCGTTCTTATCTCCGGGTTCGCAAACAGGATCGAGATGGGGGTGGGCCTCTCCGCGAAGGTTCGGATCGGTTGGCAGCGCAGGGCTGCCGCGCAGATCGGCATTCTTGCGATCCTGCTGCACGCCATGTTGTTTGCGTGGCATCACCACGCGCCTCCCTTCTATGCTAATACCGGTTCGGCTGCCGCCAGCGTGGCCACCCCGGTGTTCCCGGTCCTGCCGGGATGCGACGACCATGATTGCCAGATTTGCTTCACGCTCGGCCATCACGGCGCCGTTCCGGTCGATTTTTTCGCGGCAGACCCGCCCGAGCAAACGCTGCTGCATCAGACCTGCACGGCGGCGGTCGACACTCCTCTCGCGCCCTATCTCCTCTTCCGATCCCGCGCGCCACCCGTGGCCTAAGGCCTCTCCTCTCCACCCGACTGACCGCAGCCGTCCTGCTGCGCACCCAAAATACCAAGAGGAACCGATGGCCAACCCGGCTTGCGTGGGGGCGCGGCGTGTGCTCCCACCCCTTTCGTTTGCCCTTGCCACACTATGCACCGGGGGATCGGCCATGCCTCAGCAGGCCTCGCCACCACCCGAGGGCGGCTTGTCACTCGATCTGGAGGTCGTCGCCAAACAGCTCGACGTGGCTCGCCAGCAGATCCAGCCGAACCTCGGCGCCACAGTGTACGATTTCGGCCGGCAGGCGATCGAGACGCAGCCGCAGGGCGACAATCAACAGCTGAACCAGCTACTGCTCCAGGCCCCGGGTGTTGCGCAAGACTCGTTCGGGCAGATCCACGTCCGCGGCGATCACGCCAATTTACAATACCGCATTAACGGGGTTCAGCTCCCCGAGGGCATCAATGTCTTTGGCCAGGCGCTGCAAACGCGGTTGGCCAACTCCGTGTCGCTCATTACCGGTGCTTTGCCGGCGCAATACGGTCTGCGGACCGCCGGAATCATCGACATCCAGACGAAGACCGGGACGCTGGCTCCAGGCGGCTCGGTCACCCTATATGGCGGCACGCAGTCCTGGTATCAGCCGAGCGCCGAATTCGGCGGCCGCGTCGGGCAAATCGATTACTACGTCACCGGCGAGGTCTTGCATAATGGGATCGGGATCGAGAACCCGACCGGCAGCTATACGGCCGTCCACGACACGTCGACGCAGCCCCGTGGGTTTGCCTATGTGTCGGGGATCCTCGACCCGAACACGCGAATGACCGCCATCCTCGGCGCGTCGCGCAGCCAGTTCCAGATACCCAATATTCCCGGCATCACGCCCGGCCTGGGTCTTACGGTCAACGGGATCAGCGACTTCAACCCGCTGGATCTCGATCAAAATCAGCGCCAGATCACCGAATACGCGATCTTCACGTTGCAGAAGCGCGCCGGTCCGATCGATTTCCAGATCTCCGGTTTCAACCGCTACAGCAGCGTGTATTTCTCGCCGGGCGACCCGGTCGGGCCGATCTTATTTACCGGCATCGGCCAGAGCGCCTACCGCCGCAGCATCGCAACCGGCACGCAAGGCGACGGCAGCTGGCGGATTTCGCCCGAACACACCTTGCGCAGCGGTTTTTATATTCAGGGAGAACGCTCCGTCTTCAACACCAACTCAAATGTGCTTCCGGTCGACGAAATGGGTGTGCAGACTAGCGACCAGCCATTCTCGATTTTCGATTCGGGCGGCAAGACCGGCTGGCTCTACAGCTATTATCTGCAAGACGAATGGAAGATCTTCCCGACCGTGACTGCGAATTTTGGCGCACGCTTTGATCTGGTCGACGCGTTTACACGAGCCAATCAGCTGAGCCCCCGCGTCAACCTTGTGTGGCAGCCGGCCGATACAACGACATTCACGGCCGGCTATTCGCGCTATTTCGTGCCGCCACCATTCGAGCTCGTCTCGCAGCCGACGATCGGACTGTTTGCCGATACGACGGCGGCGCCCACGGTCACCTTGGACAACACTGCGAAGGCGGAACGGGACCATTATTTCGTCATTGGCGGCAGCCATATCATCCTGCCGGGACTCAAGGCTGGGGTCGACGCGTATTACAAGATCGCCAGCAATCTGCTCGACGAGGGACAGTTCGGCGTGCCGATCCTCCTGACCCCATTCAATTATGAAAAAGGGCTCGTCAAAGGCGTCGAGGTTCTCCTCACCTATGATGTCGGGGACTGGTCGTTTTACGGCAACTTCGCCGCGGCAAAGGCGCTCGGGAGGAACATCACCTCGGCTCAATTCAATTTTATGGCGGACGAACTCGCGTTTATCGCCGGCCACTACATTCATCTCGATCACGATCAAACCTATACCTACTCGGCCGGCATCAAGTACCGGCTGCCGGCAACCCAGACCCTGTTTTCCGCCGACATGATCGCCGGCAGCGGGCTGCGCGCCACCAACCCGGGCGGGTCTCCCAATGGAGCCAGTCTGCCGAGCTATCAGCAGGTCAATCTCAGCATTGTTCAGCCAGTCGATCCCGCGATCTACAAGGGCCTCGAATTTCGCTTCGACATCCTCAACCTGTTCGATCAGATATACCAGATCCGCAACGGCTCCGGGGTCGGCGTCGGCAACCCGCAATTCGGACCGCGCCGTACCTTTCTCGCGGGAGTGACGCAGCGGTTCTAGTGCGCCCTACTCCCGCCGTGGACCCGCCACATTTTTCCTGCTTTGAAGCTCCGGTTTCGTCGCAAAAGTCGAGAGGCCGATCGTGAACGAGCCAGCCGCCACTCTCTCCATCGTCAAGCTGTTCATCAACGCCGATCCTGTCGTGAAGGGCGTGCTGCTGTTGCTCCTCGCGGCCTCGGTGTGGAGCTGGGCGGTGATCATCGACAAGCTGTGGCGGCTGGCTGCCGCGAGCCGGTCCGCACGCGAGCACGAAGCGCGGGCCGCTGCGGCGCGCTCGCCGCAAGAGCTGTCGGCGGCCGAGGCCCGGGACCCGGCCGGCCTCGTTCTTTCCGCAGGTCTTGCTGAGAGCACCGCCGAACCGCGGCCGCAGCCCGAAACAGCAAGCGAGCGCCGCGAGCGTATCGAGCGCGCGATGCGGCTGGCCCTGAACGCCGAGCTGCGGCGCCTCGAAGTGCGGCTGCCGTTCCTTGCGACGCTCGGTTCCGCCGCCCCATTCATCGGCCTCTTCGGCACGGTCTGGGGGATCATGCGCAGTTTCGAGGGAATCGCCGCCGCCAACAGCACCAGTCTTGCGGTCGTGGCGCCAGGGATCGCAGAGGCGTTGTTCGCGACCGCGATGGGCCTCGCCGCGGCAATCCCGGCAGTCGTCGCCTACAACAAAATCACGGTCGATCTTGGCCGCTTTGCCGGACGCATGCAGGGGCTGATCGGGCGTTCGGGCGGTCTGCTCGCCCGGATCCCCGCGGCGGCGTGACGATGGCCATGTCGCTGCCCCCATCAGGCGAAGCGGGCGAGGAACGCTATGCGCCGCTCGCCGAGATCAATGTAACGCCGATGGTCGACGTGATGCTCGTGTTGCTCGTCATCTTTATGGTGACTGCGCCGCTGCTGACTGTCGGCGTGCCGCTCGATTTGCCGAAATCGCGGGCCGCCGAGCTGACCGAGCCAAAAAAACCGGTGATCATCAGCCTCAACCGCGACGGCGAGGTGTTCATCGGCGACGAGCGGGTCAATAGCGACGAGCTCGAACCGCGTCTCGCACAACTCGCTGCGGGGGATCCGAACCGAATCGTCTATGTCCGCAGCGACCGTACGAACACTTACGCGCAGGTAATGGACACATTGGGACTGGTCAATCATGCCGGTTTCTCGAAGGTGTCACTGATCGCCGAGGCGGCCACGCCGCGGTGAACGGCATCAAATTTCCCTTGGGCTTGTCGCTGGCCGGGCACGCCGTCTGCCTGGGGCTGCTCGCGCTCTTTCTTTCCGCGAAGCCTGCTCGACTACCGGAGCCGATCGCGAGAGGCGGGATCGAGGTGGTCTTCGAACCGGCGCCGCCGAAGCCTGAGGCGGCGCCACCGGACACCGCTCCGCCACCGGCCGAAACACCACCACCCCCGCCCGAGCCGCCGGTAGCTGTGGCCGAACCTTCACCACCGGTTCCAGAGCCACCCCCGGAAGTCACCGAGCCCACCCCGCCTGCCCCCGAGGCGCCGGTCGCGACGAGCGAGCCGCCACCACCACCGCCGGTAGCCGTCAAACCTGCCGTAAAAAAACCGAAGCCTGTACCGCGGCATCAGGAGCCGCTGCAGCCGAGCCAGGCCTATGTCCCGAGCGTGCCGTCGCAGTTCCCCGCCGCGCCCGCGCCGGTGACCCCACCTCAGACCGCCATGGCCACGACGCCGGTGCCCGCGCCGGTCCCATCATCAGAGGCGACCGCAGGTTACCGCGCGCTGCTGAGCGCCTGGCTCGAAAGCCACAAACGCTATCCCGACGCCGCCCGGCAGCGCGGCGAGGAAGGGCGTGCGGTGCTCCGTTTCTCGGTCGACCATAGCGGGCGCGTGCTCGACTTTGCCGTAACCTCGAGCTCCGGCTACCCCGATCTCGATCAGTCGGTCGAAGAGATGATGCGAGGGGCCGCCCTGCCGCCTTTTCCGGCAGGAATTTCGCAACCCCGAATGGATGTCTCGGTGACGATCCGGTTCAGCCTGCGGCGATAACCCGCGGCCGGCATTTATAGCGTCGCGTCGATCAGCCTGCCCGGCACGAGAAAGGCGCGATTCCAGCGCGACCATCTTCCCGGGACCGGACGGCCGGGGTTGCGGTCGCTGCGCCAACAGACATCCGCGCCCGGCGGGGCCTCGAGGAATTTCGTCGCGTTGTTGGGCATCGCGAATTCGAGCGTCGAGATGTAGCCGTCGTCGCGCGCAGCGCAGTCCGGATTGGCCGTGATCACGGCCTCGACATTGATCAGTCCGAAATTGGGGTTGCTCAGCTGCAGCCGGCCCGGCAAAGGCACCGGCGGCTGCGGCGCGCAAGATCCGGCGCAGAGCAAGACGGTGGCCCAGAAGGCCAGCAGGTTTCGTGCGGTCGACAATGAGAGCCCCAGAAGGATGGTGCCGGGTTTTGCGCTTTTTCCGCGGCTTGCGATCAGCTTATCATGGCCCGGCCTGGGTCAAGGAGGACGAGATCATGGATAAGCGGATTGCGGTGATCGGCGCCGGCGCAATCGGCGGTTATACGGGTGGCCACCTCGCGCATAACGGGTTCGACGTTACACTGATCGACCCCTGGCCCGAGCATATCGAGACAATCCGCCGCGATGGTCTTGCGATCGAGGGCGTCACGCAAGAGGAGTACATCTGCGCCAAGCCGAAGACGATGCATTTGACCGAGGTCCAGGAGCTCGCGAGGCAGCGGCCCATCGATATAGCGATGGTCGCGGTCAAGTCCTATGACACAGAGTGGGCGACCACGCTGATCGCCCAATACCTGGCCCCGGACGGATATGTCATCTCGTTGCAGAACTGCATGAACGAGGAGCGCATCGCCGGCATCGTCGGCCCGGACAAGACGGTCGGCGTCATCCCCGCGCTGCTCGGCGCCGAGCTCTACGCGCCGGGCCGCGTGCGCCGCACCGGCGCGAAGGGCGCCTCGCCTTATGAGGTCTACCGCGCCGGCGAATTGCACGGCCGCATCACCAAGCGAATCGAAGAGCTTGCGGATATGATCCGCACGATCGACAGCGTCAAGGCGACAACCAATCTGTGGGGCGAGCGCTGGTCGAAGCTGTGCGTCAACGGCATGGCGAATGGTGTCGCCGCCTCTACGGGCCTGTCCGGCAACGACATGAACCGGGACGAGAAGATCCGGCGCCTCAGCATTCGGCTCGCCGGGGAGGGGGTTCGCGTCGGTCAGGCGCTCGGCTACCAGCTCGAGCACATTCGCGCGCATGAGCCCGAAACGATCGCCCGCGCCGCCGAGGGTGACCGCGCCGCGCTCGACGAGGTCGAGTCGCAGATCTTCGCCGGTCTGCAATCGAACACCCGCAGCGAATTGGCCCGCCCGTCGATGGGCCAGGATATGCTCAAAGGCCGGCGCACGGAGATCGATTTCATCAACGGGCTGATCGCCGCCAAGGGCCAGGAAGTGGGCCGTCCCGCCCCCACCCACGCCAAGCTCGTCGTGGTCGTCAAGCAAGTCGAGCTCGGCAAGATCCCGGCCAGGGCCGAGAACCTCTACCCGATCTGACCCCTAGTCCGCCGCCATGAACCTCAACTCCGATGTTGGTGCCCGCGCGGCGGTGCACG
>Ga0306924_10007251_pt1 | contig 11117 bp, 7 predicted proteins | sample sta12Can44000111_FD_203756 | JGI IMG/M metagenome (GOLD analysis project Ga0306924, IMG submission 203756) | Lab enrichment of tropical soil microbial communities from Luquillo Experimental Forest, Puerto Rico - statanox.12C.anox.44.000.111 (v2)... | ecosystem: Environmental > Terrestrial > Soil...
AAACGTTGGTGGCATTCCGGATGCCGTTATACACAACAAGACGGGTCTGCTTGTTGAAAGAGAGAATCGAGACGAGCTCGCTAGCGCGCTCTTGTTGATCCTTCAACATCCGGGACTCGCGAGAGAAATGAGCCAGGCGGGCAAAAAGATGATGCGCGAAAGCTTCACATGGGACGTCGTTGCGCGGCGTATCGTGTCGACGATTGCCGCAGAACAAAGAATTAACGATGACGAGGGGAACCGCACTAGACAAGGAACCACCACACTCCTAAGAGTGCGTCCATGAGGAAACTCCATGTAGTAACGCGGCTGATGAGCCGAGAGAAGTGAGAGCCGTCTTACTTGCCAAGATGTTTCTTGACCGCCGCGAGCACCGTGGAGCTTGCGAGTTCCGCTTTCGGTGGCACCCGGCCTTCCGTGGCTGGCAACGGCTGTCCGTCGCAGCTCGCGACACGTCGTTCCGTACTGACTTGCTCCTTCGGACGGGTACATCAGACGCTTGGGTCTTCGAGCAGGTGTTCTGCAACAATGACTATAATCTACGGCGTCTGCCCAGATGGAACGACATCGAGCAGACGTACCACAACCTCGCTGCCGAGGGATCGCCTCTAATTCTCGACCTGGGCGCAAACGTCGGCATGGCAAGTATCTACTTCGCGAAGAATTGGCCGGCCGCTCGAATCCTCGCCGTCGAGCCTAGCCAGCAGAACTACGATGTGCTCTGTCGCAACGTAGCCAGTTTGAAACAGGTCATGCCTCTTAAGGCAGCCGTCTCCGCTATTGATGGATTCGTCCGCATAACAAATGTCGAAGGGCACGCCTGGGCGCACCGGACCGCTATGGCCACAAGAGCGGCGGTCGATACGGTTCCCGCGAAGTCAGTCGCATCGCTGATCGCATCGGCCGGTGACGAGCAACGTTGTTATCCATTCATCTGCAAGATCGATATCGAAGGATTCGAATCACATTTGTTCTCGAGCAACACGGACTGGATACGCCTCTTCCCCGTCATCATTATCGAGTTGCATGATTGGATGCTTCCGAAACAACGCACCTCAGCCAGCTTTCTAAGAGAAATCTCCCACCACGATCGCGACTTCATGTACATCGGGGAAAACGTGTTCTCGATATCAAACGATATTTAAGGATTGCTGCAGGAGCTTCGTATCCGGCCACGTCGGCGCCTACTCCGGGCCCACTGACTCGAGCGACGTTCTCGGCTACCCGTTTCGAATGAGCCAATGATTCAGGACTACAGCGTGCCACAATGCAAGTGGCGCCGTTCGCGTTGCCAGCGCCTGCCGAATCATTGGCTGCAACGTCCCCGCGCGAATCCATCCCTGTCTTTCTAGCACTGGATACGTCGTCATGTCTTCCAGAGCGGCGCTCCAATGCGAGGCCAACCAGCGTCCGACCGGGACGTTGAAACCACGTTTTTCGCGGAACGCCACGTCTGCACCGATGCGGCGGCGCACGATCTCGCGCAAAATCGCTTTGAGCCGACCCTTGTATAGGCGAGTTTCGTAGGGCAAGCGCGCGGCGAATTCCCAGAGTCGGTGATCGAGGAATGGCGAGCGCGCCTCGAGTGCACTGTACATGGTGCCACCATCGACCTTGGTCATGAACTCTCCCACGAACCGCGTCCGCTGTTCGTGCCGCAAGACGTCTTGTAACAAGTGACGGGCCGCAGAAACAGACAGGGGAGCGTCCCGCTCTGGCAGCGTGCGCCCGTCGAGTCGCGGACCCAGCATGCGATGTGTTTCGAGATACGGAAGGCCGTTCTCGAGGCGAGTTACTGCGCCGATGCCACCCGTCACAAAATCCAAAAAATTGCGCGCTCGCCTCCACGGGCTTCTCCGAGCGCCCACTTGATAATGCACGGGCCTCCATAATGCCGTGGCGGCCGATGGCAGCAGCCGGGCGAAACGCTCCGTCACCCAGAACGATTTGTGAAACGGATAGCCGAGGAACACGTCGTCACCGCCATCACCGGTCAACAAGACCGTGGCGAAAGGCTTCACCGCCTGCGACACTCGTAATACACCTAGGGCCGACGACGCCGCGAATGGTTCGCCGTACGCGTCGACCAACATGTCTAGGTCCGGCGTGGCTTCGCGTGCGAGCGGCACGATCTGATGCGGGATGCCCAACCCTTGTGCAATGCGCTCCGCATCGGCGCTTTCATCGGCCGGATCTCCGGGTGTACTGACGGTAAATGACCGCACATTTACGTTCAACTTCGCCATCGCCCAGCACACCAGCGTCGAATCGATACCACTACTGAGGAGTACGCCGATTGGAACATCCGCGTAGAGGCGCAGGCGTGTAGCCTCGAGGATCAATTCCTCCGCAGCATCGACAGCATCTTCAAAGCGGACCCGGGAATGCGTATCGACATCCGGCATACTCCAGTAGCGCCGCGAATAATCGCTACCATTACGCCACTCTACGACCGTGCCCGGATGTACTTTGCGGATACCTTGCCGGATCGAACGGTCCTCGGAAACAAAGCCGTAATGCAGAAACTCGAGAACTGCTTGAGGATCGACGCCATCGCAAAAACCAGCCGCCGCGACAGCATTCTGTGTCGACGCAAAGGCGATTTCCCCGTCCACCGCCGCATAGTAGAGGGGCTTGACGCCGAGCCGGTCTCTCACCAACCACAACCGGCCTTGAGCCGCATCCCAGACACCAAACGCGAACATTCCCCGAAGCTTGGGCAACAGGGCATCGACACCCCATTCCTGATACCCACGGAGTAGCACTTCGGTATCCGAATGGGACCAGAACCGCCGGCCGCGGCCCTCCAGCTCGTGCCGGATTTCCTGAAAATTGTAGATGCAACCGTTGAACACGACCGCAATACTGCGGTCGTCGGACAACATCGGTTGATGCCCGCCTGCGCTGAGATCGATGATTGCCAAACGACGATGCCCCAACGCAGCTCTGGGCGCGCTTTCGGCCCAAATCTCGACGCCTTCGCCATCCGGACCGCGGCGCGCGAGGACTGCCGTCATCACGCGCACAGCATCTTCAAGCTCTTTCGGATCCCGCCTAAATGAGATAACTCCCGCAATCCCGCACATTGCTCTTCAGCCGCACGATCCGCGACGGCGGTCTACCACGCGTCACGACTCTCTTTAACGCGCGGGCTGCGCGATAAACCCATTTAATCCCCGCCCTCCGAGCTCAGTACCTGCCCATACAATGTGAAAAGCCGCTTCCGGTACGCTTCGGGCGCAAAGTCGCGCACAATACGTTCGCGGCCTTGTCGTGACCTCTCCTGCGCTGCATCCGCATCCGCAAAGACCCGCTCAATCGCCTCTGCCAGGGCCTCCGGCTCGCTAGGTGGAGTCAGCAGCCCATGGATCTCGTGATCCACCAACTCCGTGACCCCACCGACAGCAGTACACACGACCGGGATGCCTGCTGCGAGTGCCTCGAGCAGCGCGTTTGGGGACCCCTCGCTCAACGAAGGCAACACAAATACGTGCGCAATCGCATAAAATGGCTGCACGTTCGCCACTTGTCCAGCGAACAACACGGCCTTCTGTAGTCCGAGTTTCGCGGCCTGGGACTCCAACCGCACGCGCTCCGGACCTTCGCCGACAAGCACCACGCGCATCGACGGCCAGCGTGCATGCAAATGCGCGGCCGCCTGCAGCAAATCGCAGTGCGCCTTCTCCCTGGACAACCGTCCCACGCTCAACGTGACGCGCTCGCTCTGCACAATTCCGAGCTTCTGCCGGAGTTCGTCGCGCTCCACGTCGGGTACGGGCGGCGCGGGCTCCACTGAATTGTGAAGGACACGAATGTTTCGTTTCGCCACACCATCACTGCAGAGTCTTTCTGCGAACGGACCGCACACCGTGACGACCATTCGCGCCGCTCTCAGCGACCAGCGGTTGAGTTGGTTGTAAAATTTCACCCTCCGGGCTGCCGCCGTATAGCCATGATGAAAGGCAATCCATGGATACATCCGGTTCAGACCACTGAGCCGAATGATGAAATGCGACTTCACGCCATGGGTTTGTAGTACATGTGGCTGGAAACCACGGAGACGGTTCCGCAGCGCCGAGATAACGCGCCTGTCGAACCGACCCCGCTCAAAAATCGGCTCTGCCGCCACACCCGCTTTGCGGGCCGTTGCGAGGATCGGATGGTCAGTGGCCGAGCCTCGCGCGAACACGAACAGGAGCGGATCTAACTTACCCTCTGCCTGCGCCAGTTGGCAGAATTGGATCACGTTTTTGGCGGGCCCCGTTACGGTACGCGCTTCTAGGATCACCGCCAGCCGTAGGCGTCGGGATGCGTTGTCCCACGTGACCGCTCGCGAACGGCGCTGCTGCTGATCCGAAATCGGGCTGCCCAATGCAGTTAACCGTGGGTAGCGAGTCCAGCGAGGGTGCCTCGTGCAGAGGACTCGCTAATCAATCGATCGTGTCGCGTCCGCGACAGCCAAATAATGAGTATCCACTGCGTCCAGAACATTTTGTCCCATAGCGCATCCCCAAAGAACCCGACGACGGCAAAGCCGATGCATGCGGCTTCGAGAGCAGGTGCCAGAGGGACCTGCGAGCTGGGTATCTTCGCGTGCTTTGTCAATCGCCAATGGCCGCGTAGGACTAGCGCCAAAAGGACGAGGCCCACGATTCCGAGCTCGACCCAAGTCGATAGATACATGTTGTGCGCGACTCGCGATCTCCCAAACGCTGGATAGGCATATTGGTCGTATGCTGCCGCGAAGTTCGCGAACCCGACGCCGATTACACTGAAACGATCGAGGGAATGCACGCCGATCTTCCAGATTTCGGTGCGCCCCGCGCCCGTGGCATCCTCGCCGGTGAACACACTCTCAGCGCGATGAAAGAACAGATCGGGCATCGCGGGCAATAGAGCGGCCAAAATTGCGACGACGACCAGCACACGCGGGCGCGCCCGGTAACGATATAGGCAGACGCATATCGTGACGGCGACCGCAAAGAGTGAGCCACGGGACATCGTCAAGAATATTCCCGCGGCGATCGCGGCGATCCCGACACCCGCGACGACGGTCGTCCATGTCCGGCGAGACCCTGAAAACATGCCGATTCCGATCGCGAAAGGAAGAAGAAGAGACTGGGCCACAGCGTTCGGATTAGCGCTGCTCTCGCCGAGCGAAAGTGTCCCCCGCCCCGTCTGTCCGGAATCGGGGTCGAAGCCGAGTACCACACCCCCTGCGGCAGCGAGCGCACCGCCAATCAAAGCGAGCCAGCAGACCGTTGTCAGTTCCGCTTCGGAAACTGTGTATGACGCGGCGACGAGGTACATGGCAAGCAGGCTCACTGCTGTCATTGCGGGTGTTCGAGCCCGGTCGACATCGGCTGCCCATGCAAGACTCAGGACAGCCCAAAAGACTAAGACCGTAACCCAGAGCGCCACAAGCGGTGGACGAACCAGACGTCTCTGGATGATACCAGTCAAGAGCATGGCCCCGGTTACGGCGATGCCCACGAACTTCGTCGCAGTCGCTCCGCCGGTATCGGCAATGACCGACACACTGTCAAACGGCAAGACGAGCGCGAAGGCGCCGAAACCTACAACAACCGGCCAACGTACGACGATTGGGCTAATGGCGACGAGGCAGACAAGCACCAGCGAGCGCCAGTATTCGCCCGCGATCGCCCAGGCAAGCAGCGGCCCCATAGCGAGCGCGGCCATCATGACTGGAACATAGAACGGCGTGCCTGCGACTCGAGATTGCAGCAACGACAAAGTCCTCATTTGCCGCAGAACCCCACGTTGTGGTGTGGGCTCACGTCAGCCTAGGACACTGGCACACGTGCGGCGAAGCTAGAAGCACAGATAAGAGTTCCGCGACTCAAAGACGCGGGCATGAGCCTCGTCGGGGATCGTCGCGCAGTGCGCGTTCCGATCGATCGGCGGCAGCCTCATCCCGGCCAGACCTTCGTGCGCGACTTTCGATATAGTTTTGTGCATGCCGTGCACGATCCTCGTTCGTCCTCTGCATCGAACTTGATGCGGTTCCCGCACGAACACATCCAGCCGGCCACGCGGCCGGGATTACCGAGAATCAGCGCATAATCCGGCACGTCCTTCGTCACGACGGTCCCGGCTCCGACAAAAGCATAGCTGCCGATCGTCACGCCACACACCACGGTGCAGTTGGCTCCGAGCGTCGCGCCGCGACGAACCAGCGTCGGCCGCAGTTCCTCCATTCGACGGATTTCGCTGCGCGGATTGTAGACGTTGGTGAAGACCATCGACGGACCGCAGAACACGTGATCCTCGAGCGTCACGCCTTCGTAGACTGAGACGTTGTTCTGGATCTTCACCCCGTCACCGATCGTGACTTCTCGGCCGATCACGACGTTCTGGCCGATCCTGCAATCCTTGCCGACCCGAGCGCCGTCCATGACGTGCGAGACGTGCCAGATCGTCGTACCCGCCCCGATCACGACATCGGCGTCGATGAACGCCGACTCGTGCACGAAAAATTCGGGCTCACCTTTGGGCCGGGCGCCATTCGCCGGTATCGCGGTGTTCGTCGAGGCCGCATGCAGCTGCTTCCCGGGTTTCGGTGTGCTCATCGCCTCCTCGCACTCATGAAGCAGTGAGAGAGCCGTCCCCAGTAGCCGGCGCCGACACACGCGACACGCGCGCCGCCGTCATGCGCCCTGCTTTAGCGGCGACTCCGCCGAGGCCCCGAAAGACGCTCGGACGTCAGGCGCGGGTGCGAGCGGATTGCGCGGCTCGGCATCGAGGTGCTGGACGGCCCGCTCGGTGCTCGGCGTGTGACCCGTGTAACTGGGGATCATCTCGCGCACTATCGCCAGCAGCGGGCCGACGCGGCCGTCGACGGCCAGCTGCTCGAGTTGACGCACGAGCGCATCCATCTCCTTCAGCGGCTTGGTGCTCGGCCGTACGATGGCGATTCGAGGGTGGACCGACGGCAGTACCTGGTCGACCTCGTCGTCCCACAGCACCTCATGCATCTTCTCGCCGGGGCGCAACCCGATGAACTCTCGCGGCACGGCGGATGGTGACAAGCCGAGCGCGGTGATGAGATCGTCCGCCAGATTGGTGATCTTCACCGGCGCACCCATGTCCAGGACCGCGACCGCGCCCTGCGTATCCAGCGTCGTCGATTCGAGGACCAGGCCGACCGCCTCCTCGATGGTCATGAAGAACCGTGAAACATCCGGGTCCGTGATCGTGATCGGTCCACCGTCTTCGATCTGACGCTGAAACAGGGGCAGAGCGCTGCCGGCGCTGCCGAGGACGTTGCCGAACCGGACGATGCGAAACTTGGCCATCACACGCGCCCGTTCAAGCCGCTCCTGCCTCGCGGCCTCGAGCGCCATGAGGTACAGCTCGCAGATCCGCTTCGTCGCACCCATCAGATTGCCCGGCCGGACCGCCTTGTCCGTCGAGATGAATACGAACTCCTCGACGGAATGCGCATTCGCAAGATTCGCCAGCCGGGCAGTTCCGATGACATTGTTCAGCACGGCCTCGGTCGGATGTGCTTCGAGCATCGGCACGTGCTTGTATGCCGCAGCGTGAAAGACGACTTGCGGGTGGAAGTGGCTGAACAGCTCGGACATTCGGACACTGTGCTTGACATCTGCCAGCGCGGCGGTGAGCTTGGTCGACGAGTCGACGGTCTGCAGCTCGGCGGACAGTGCGAAGAGCGCGTTTTCGGCGCGCTCGACCATCACCAGCGACTCGGCGCCGAGCCGGACGATCTGCCGGCACAGCTCGGACCCGATCGAGCCGCCGGCCCCCGTGACCATCACCCGCTTGCCCTCGAGGAGTTTTCCAATCTTCTCGAGGTCGAGCGGCCGGACATCGCGCGGCAGCAGCGCGCCAACGTCGACCTTCCGCAAGTATCGCACCTGGCCGTCGCCGCTCACGAGCTGTCCGAGCGACGGCAGCGTCCGGAAGACGAGACCTGCGCGCGCGCACGCCTCGCGGATACGCCTGAGCTGGCTCAGCGTCGGCCGCGGTATCGCAATGATGGCCTCGCTCAGCTGATGCTTGCGGGTCAGCTCTTCGAGCTCGGACGTCGTCCCGAGCACCGGCACATTATGGAGCATGGCGCGCTGAAGGTGCGGATCGTCATCGACGAAGCCGACCAAGTGGACGGGTAGCCGCGGGTTGCTTACGATCTCGCGTGCGACAGACGCGCCGGTGCGGCCGGCGCCGACGATGACCACCCGGCGCCGGTCGCGCGCCGCTCCGGCGTTGCTCACCGCCGTCGCGAGCGTCCGCCACGTCAAGCGGGCCGTGGCCAAAAAGAGCAGCGTGATCGCCGGCGACATCAGGAGAACCGACCTGGGATACGGCCAGCCGATGATGTGCGTCCCGGCGGCGTTGACGATTCCGCCGATTACGCACGCGTTGGCGACGCGCCAGAAATCTTCAACGCTGGCGAAGCGCCAGATGCTGCGGAAAGTCGCGAGCAGGAGGAACGCCGATCCGTACGCGGACAGTATGAATGGCAGTCCCGCGATCAGGTGCGCGACATCGTCGGCCGGAATGTTGCCGTCGAACCTCGCCAGGAACGCCGCGTACGTTGCGACTCCGGCAAGCGCGATGTCCGTTGAGAGTCGCGCGGCCTTGACGAGGCGATCCGGGCGCGGTCGCGCGAGCACGCACTGCGCGAGGCACACGGGTGTGCGCAGCAGAATGGCGACGTCACCCAAGAGCGTGCGTGATTGGATGTACTGGAGGTCTTGCTCGAGCTTACCCATCAGGACGTGTTGGACGTAATGCTCCGTCGGGTCGGCGCCGGGAGGCATCCGGCTCGCCTCGTCCAGATGCGTCAACTGCGTGGGGCCCGTGAGACCGGGCGGCACCTCGAGGACCCGGCGCTGCTCCGCGGTGTAGCGACTCACGATCGACGGCGCCTCCGGCCGCGGGCCCACGAGGCTCATCTCGCCACTGAGGACATTGAGGAGTTGCGGCAGCTCGTCGAGACGCCAAGGTCGAAGCATCCGGCCAACCCGGGTGACACGCGCGTCGACGCTCCCGGTGATCGCGGAGTGCTTGTCGGCATCCACGCCCATCGATCGAAACTTGTAGAGCTGGAACGGCCGCCCCTGCCGACCGACACGGACCTGCGTGAAGAAGACCGGCCCCCTCGAATCGAGCTTTATCGCGATCGCAATGAATACCAGCACCGGCAGCGAGACGAGCAGGCCGACGATCGCACCGCACAGATCGAGAAGTCGCTTGCTGGTCAACGGCGCGACTCACACAGCGTGGTACGCACGACGTCGATGACATGATCGACGTGGGCGTCCGTCATTGCGGGATAGATCGGAAGCGAGATCGCACGAGCGAAGGCGGCCTCGGCCATCGGGAACTGTCCCGCGCGATACCCGTAGGCTCGTTGGTAGGCGGGGTGCAGATGCAGTGGAATGAAGTGCACCGACGTGCCCACCCCTCCGCCGCGCAGCCGCTCGATGACCTCGTCACGGTCGATGCGCAGCGCCGCCCCGTTCACCTCGAGAATGTATAGATGCCAGGCGTGCAGCCCTAGGCCGGCATCGCGCGGCACGAAACACGTGTCGAGCCCGCCGAAGGCGTCGTTGTAACAACGGGCAATATCTTCGCGCTGGCGCTGGAACGTCGACATGCGCGCGAGCTGCCGTAGTCCCAGCGCCGCCGCTACGTCCGTCAGGTTGTACTTGAAGCCGAAATCGGTGACCTCGTAGTACCACTGTCCCCGCGCCCCGTAGCGATTCCACGCATCGCCGCTGAGGCCATGCAGGCTCATGAGCTTCACACGCGCTGCGTAGTCGTCACGCTCGGTCGTCACCATGCCGCCTTCGCCGGTCGTGATGGTCTTCGTCGCGTAGAAACTGAACGCGGTCAGATCGCCGATCGTCCCGACCGGGCGACCTTTGTAGCTCGCCGGCAAGGCGTGCGCCGCGTCCTCGATCACTGCGAGCCCGCGGGCCCGTGCGAGCTCGAGAATGGGTTCCATGTCGCAGACTTGACCAGCGATGTGAACGGGAACGATGGCCTTGGTGCGCGAGCTGAGGCAGCGCTCGATCGTACTTACATCGACATTCAGCGTATCGGACCGGCAATCGGCCAGCACGGGCCGTGCGCCGAGGTAGGTGACGACTTCGCCTGTCGCGGTGAAGGTGTACGTCGGGATGACAACCTCGTCCCCCGCGCTGACCCCCACCGCTTCAAGAGCGAGATGTAGCGCTGCGGTAGCAGAGTTGACCGCGAGGGCGTGGCGCGCGCCGAGGGCCTTCGCGAAGTCTTGCTGAAATTGCCGGACTTTGGGGCCGGTGGTCAACCAGCCGGACCGCAGCGTGTCGGCGACTTCCGCGATGTCCTCCTCGTCGACGGACGGGCAATGGAACGGCACCGTAACATCAGACCGCCGCCGCTCACGTTCAGACAACGATCCAGCCTCCGTGGACGAAATTGAACTGAACCGACGCCTGTTGACGGTACGGGAGTCGCTCGGGCGTGCCAATATACCGGGGGGTATAGCGCCCGGCGTGCGCGCAAAGAAAACGCAAAGAAAATCTGACGTCCGTGTGCCGACACATCATTTCGTATCCGGTGATCTACTGATCGATTCCTCTAGTGATCTACTGATCGAACGATCTTGTCTGATGCCGATCCACCGGTCTACGCCCACGGCACGAGGCTGTCCTATAATTTGATCTCGCTTGACGAGTCGTCGTCGACTGCTCGGTTCGAGCACCGCGGCCGGGACGGGGCACCAAAGGCCGTGAAACATCCAGAGCAACCGATTGGGAGGTCGCAATGATACTGCACCGGGTTTTCGCGCTCATCGCAATACTGGCAGCGCTCGTCGTCGCCACCGACGCGTCGGCGCAACAGGCGCCGAAACCGCCGGCCGCGGCACAAAAACCGAAGCCGTCGGCGGCCGCGGCCCTCGAGGAATACAAGATTGGACCCGAAGACGTCCTGGCGATCAGCGTCTGGAAGAACGAGCCGATGAGCAGGGTGCTACCCGTACGCCCCGACGGCATGATCTCCCTACCGCTGGTGGACGATGTGATGGCGGCTGGATTGACCCCGACGGAGCTGCGCAACGTGCTCGCGCAGAGGCTCGCCGAGTA
>Ga0306924_10007255_pt1 | contig 11114 bp, 10 predicted proteins | sample sta12Can44000111_FD_203756 | JGI IMG/M metagenome (GOLD analysis project Ga0306924, IMG submission 203756) | Lab enrichment of tropical soil microbial communities from Luquillo Experimental Forest, Puerto Rico - statanox.12C.anox.44.000.111 (v2)... | ecosystem: Environmental > Terrestrial >...
AGGATGGCGGACAGCGGCTCGCCCTGGACCAGTTCCATGATCAGGTACGCGCCGCCGAACTCGGCGGACTCGCCGTAGTCGTAGACCCGGGCGATGCCCGGATGGGACAGGCTGGCCGCGTACCGGGCCTCGGCGCGGAACCGGGCCAGGAACGACTCGTCGCCCGCCCGGCCGGTCGGCAGCAACTTCACCGCGACGGCCCGGTTGAGCAGCACGTCCTCGCCGCGCCACACCTCACCCATGCCGCCGGCCGCGATCCGGTCGGTCAGCCGGTAGCGGCCTGCCAGCAGGTAATCGGTCACTACTACTACTACTTCCCCACGGACGCCAGGTAGGCCTTGATGACCTGCACAGCGATGGGTGCGGCCGCGGTAGCTCCGTAGCCTCCGCCCTGAATTATGACGCCGACGGCGATCTGCGGGTTGTCGTACGGCGCATAGCAGGTGAAGACGGCGTCGTTGAGGCCGGTGTTGTTCACCCCGTTCTGTGCGGTCCCGGTCTTGCCGGCCATGGTGAAGCCCACGGCTGCGGTGTTGTAGGCGTTCGCCGTGCCGTCGGAATCCTGGACCACGGCGAGCATCATCTGGCCCAGGTCAGTGGCGACGGTAGGTGAGACCGCCTGGCTCAGCTGCGGTGAGTTGGTCGTCTCCACCGTGCTCAGGTCGCTGGCGGTGACCTGCTTGACGAGGTACGGCGTCATCAGCTTGCCGCTGTTGGCGATGGCCGCGGCGAACATGGCCTCCTGCAGCGGGGTCACGGTATCGCTGTACTGCCCGATGGCCGAGAACGCGGTCAGCGCCTGGCTCGGCGGGTTCGGGACGGCGTAGTTGCTCGGCGACACCGGCATGGGGATCTTCAGGGTCTTGCTATTCATGCCGAAGAGCTCGGCGAAGTTGTTGAGCGTCGGGGCCCCGAGGGTCATGCCGAGGCTGCCGAAGGTCGTGTCGCACGACTGGGCGAACGCGGTGAGCAGGCTGGCCTGGCCGCTGCCGTTCCCGCACACCTCGCCGTTGTTGTTGGTCAGGATGTGCGTCGTCTGCGGCAGCTTCAGCTGCGTGGGCGAGTTGACGTTAGTCTGCGGCGTGCTGCTGGGGTTCTGGGTGAGGTACCCCGAGCTGGTCACGATCTTGAACGTCGAGCCGGGCGGCCAGGTGAAGTTGATGGCCCGGTTCAGCAGTGGGTTGCCGGCCTGCTGGAGCAGGGCCTGGTCGGCCTGGTTGAGCAGCTTGCCGTCGTGGGTGGCCAGCACGTTCGGGTTATAGCTCGGGTACGAGGCCATGGCCAGGATCGCGCCGGTCTGCGGGTTCAGCGCGACCACCGCGCCCGGCTTGCCGCTGGTGTCGCTCTGCAGCGCGTTCCAGGCCGCGTCCTGGGCCTTGGAATTGATGGTGACCGTGACGTTGGCGCCCTTGCGCTGCTTGCCGGTGAGCAGGTCGATGAAGTTCCGGACCGTCAGCGCGGAATCGCTGCCGTTCAGCACCGAGTTCTCGTAGTACTCGATGCCCGTCTGGCTGTACAACGTGTCGTAGCCGGTCACCGGGGCGTATTCGGGGCCGTGCGGGTACTTGCGCTGGTACTTGTAGACGTCGTTAGTCGGCACCGACTCAGCGATCGTCACGCCGTCCGAGGTGACGATGTTGCCGCGCTGGTACTGGAACTGCGCTTCGAAGGCGCGGGCGTTGTTCGGCTTGGCCGCGAGGCTGGCTGGCTCGAAGCCCTGCAGGTAGTTGATGTTGACCAGCAGCAGTACGAACATCACCAGGACGGCGATGGATATCCGGCGCAGCGCCCGGTTCACGTGAGCGTCACGACCTGCGTCAGTCCTTCCTCTTGGATCGGCCGTGGCGGCGGGCGGCGGGCGGAGTCGCTGATCCGGACCAGCAGCGCGATGAGCATCCAGCTCGCCACCAGCGAGGATCCGCCCTGCGACAGGAACGGGGTGGTGATGCCGGTGAGCGGGATGAGCCGGGTCACCCCGCCGACGATGACGAAGACCTGCAGCGCGAGCATGAACGACAGGCCGCCCGCCAGCAGCTTGGAGAACGGGTCCTTGACCGACATGGCGGCGCGCAGCCCGCGCTGCACGATCAGCCCGTAGATCAGCAGGATGGCCATCAGCCCCGCCAGGCCCAGTTCCTCGCCGAACGCGGTGAACACCAGGTCACTCTGAACCAATGGCGTGATGTACGGCTGGCCCCCGCCCAGGCCCTTGCCGAGCAGCCCGCCGCTCGCCATCCCGTACAGGCCCTGCACGAGCTGGTAGGCGTTGTGGCTGGGGTTCTGCCCGCTGAACGGGTGCAGCCAGATGTTGAAGCGCTCGCCGACGTGCCCGAACAGCTTGGCCGCGGCGAGCGCGCCGGTTACGAACATGACGAAGCCGAGCAGCAGCCAGGACGTCCGGGACGTCGCGATGTACAGCATCGCGACGAACAGGCCCATGAACACCGAGCTGGTCCCGATGTCGCTCTCGAACACCAGCAGCAGCAGGCTGGCCGCCCAGATGACCAAGATCGGGCCGAGGTCGCGGGCCCGCGGCAGGTCGAGGCCGAGCACGCGGCGGCCGGCCAGGGCCAGCACGTCCCGCTTGGCCACCAGGTAGCCCGCGAACGAGACGGCCAGCGCCAGCTTGGCGAACTCCTCGGGCTGGACGGTGAACGTGCCGAGCCGGATCTGGATCTTGGCCCCGTAGACCTCGCTGATCGACGCCGGCAGCAGGGCGGGCAGCGCGAGCAGCGCCAGCCCGACGGCACCGAGCGTGTAGGTGTAGCGCTGCAGCACCCGCGGTTCGCGGATCAAGGCCAGGACCGCGACGAAGCACCCGACGCCAATGGCGGAGTAGAGCACCTGGATACCCGTCGCGGACGGGCTCAGCGACGCGCTGAGCAGGCTGGCCTGCTGCGCCAGCCGGTAGGTCATCACGATGCCGAGGCCGTTCAGCAGGGCCGCCAGCGGGAGCAGCAGCGGGTCCGCCCACGGGGCCAGCCGGCGCACCGCCAGGTGGCCGACGAGAGTGATGAGGACGAAGGCGCCCAGGTATTCCGCCATCGACGAGGGCAGCTTGCCGGTCAGGCTGTAGCCCACGTTCGCGAAGGCGAACGCGATGAGGGCGAAGGCGAAGATGAGCATGATCAGCTCGGTGCGCCGCCGGCCCCGCGCCGCCGGGACCCACGGGTGGTCGGGATCCACCGCCGGCGACGGGACCGTGATGCTGCTCACCGGGACCTCACGGCGTCCCGCCGCCCTGCGGCCCGGTCAAGAGGACCCCGGCGCGGCCGGCGTCAGCACGCTGGCCGGGATGTTGAACGCCGTCGACGGCGGGCACAGTCCGCCGGTGCCGGTCGGCCGCTGGCCCGCGGCGAGCGGCTGCGGCCCGGGGTTGGGCACCACCGGGCCCGGGTTGGCGGTGGGATGCTTCCCCTTTGCCGCGGCCACCCTGGCTCGGTACGCGTTGTATGCCTTGTCCTTCGTGACCCAGTCCTGCTGCGCGGTGTACGCAGCCCGGCAGGCCTCGACGGCGGTGCGGATGTTCGTCACCGTCTGGCTCACCTGGGACTGGCTGCCCGTGCTGCCCGCGGTGGCGACCGTCTGCTGGTAGTTCTGCGGGACCTGGTCCAGCTGGATCCCGGTCACCTGGTACGGGCTGGACCAGCTGAACCCGAGGATGCGGTCGTTGATGCCGCGGTAGATGACGACCTGGCCGCTGCCGTCGGCCTTGACGTAGTACTGGCTCTGGCTCACCCGCCAGAAGATGTACCCGCCGCCGATGATCACCGCCACCAGCACCACCAGCGCTGTGCTCACGATCGGCCAGCGGCGGCGGCCTCTCCGAGACTGGGCGCGGTGGCTGCGCCGGGGCCGCGTCCCCTGCGGATCGGTGTCGTCTTCGCTCACCGTCAGGACCGCGGAGGTCATCATCGGGTCCAGGTCGTCCACGGCGGGCTGCGGCGCGGTCCGCGGGGGCATCATGTGGTCCTCGTGGTGATCCTCGAAGCCGCCGAACGGGCCGTCGCCGTCGGCGAGCCTGAGGTCTTCCAGCGTGGCGGCGGCTCCGGCCAGCACCGGGGTGGTGGTCGGCGGCAGCCGGGTCGTGCCCGTATCCACCACGTCCGCCACGATGCAGGTGATGTTGTCCGGCCCGCCGCCGTGGATCGCGAGGTCGATCAGCTGGTGGGTGGCGATCTCAGGGTCCTCGATGCTCGACAGCGTGTCCCGCAGCGTCTCGTCACTGACCACCCCGGACAGGCCGTCCGAGCAGAGCAGATAGCGGTCGCCGGGCACGCTGTCGTGCACGGACAGGTCGGGCTCGGCGATCGACCGGCCGTCCAGTGCCCGCAGCAGCAGCGAGCGCTGCGGGTGCGTGGAGACGTCATCGACGCTGATCCGGCCCTCGTCGACCAGCGACTGCACCAGCGTGTGATCGTGGGTGATCTGGTACAGCTCGCCGTCCCGCAGCAGGTAGCCCCGCGAATCGCCGATATGGCAGACGGCGGCGCTCCCGTCGGACCACAGCACCGCGGTCAGCGTGGTGCCCATGCCCTCGACGGCCGGGTTGGCGATGATCTTCTCCTGCAACCGCGCATTGGCGGCGGCGACCGCGGCCGAGAGCGCCTTGAGCATGTCGCTGCCGAACTGCCCGGAGTCGAGCTCCGCCATGGACGCGATGGTCAGCGCGCTGGCCACCTCACCGGCCGCGTGGCCGCCCATCCCGTCGGCCACCGCGAGCAGGCGCGGCCCCGCATACGCCGAGTCCTCGTTTCCTTCGCGGAGGAGGCCGACGTCAGAACGTACCGCGTAGCGGAGTTCGAGTGTCATCTGCGCAGTTCCAGAACGGTCTTACCGATGCGGATCGGCACGCCCAGCGGAACGGGTGTCGGCCGCGTCACCTTCTGCCGGTCCAGGTAGGTGCCGTTGGTCGAGCCAAGGTCCTCGACGACCCACTGACCGTCCTGGGGGAAGATTCGGGCATGTCGGCTTGAAGCGTAGTCGTCGTTCAGCACTAGCGTGGCATCATTCGCCCGCCCCAGCGTGATCTGCTGCTGAGCGAGATCCAGGCTGGTGCCCTTCAGCGCGCCTGCCGTCACCACCAGGAGGCGGGGTGAGCCGCGGCCGGCCCGCTGGGGCTTGGCCGCCCGAGCCTGACGCGGCGGCCTCAGGTTCTCGGTCTGGCGGGCCCGGCCCCGCCGGGACGACGTGGCTGGCCCGCCGAGCAGGTCAGTGCGCACCACGCCGATCGCGGCGATGACGAATAGCCACAGCACGGCGAGGAAAGCCACCCTGATGATGGTGAGGGAAAGCTCGCTCATGTATGGCCACGTCCTTGGACCTTAGTAGCTGCTGCCTGGATAACCACTGCCCTGGCCATCCTGGCGGGGGTCCTGGCCTGTGTCCTGGCGGAAGACCAGCGTGGTCCGGCCCAGCGAGATGTGGGTCCCGTCGCTGAGCGCGACCCGCCGCACCGGCTGGCCGTTAACGAAGGTGCCGTTGGTCGAGCCTAGGTCAACGAGCACGACCTGGTCGTGCTCAACCCGCAGTTCGGCGTGATGCCGGGACACGCCGGGATCCACCAGGCGCAGATCGCAGTCCGTGCCCCGGCCCAGCAGCGTCACCGGCGTCTGCAGCTCATAGGTGTGCTGGTTGTCTCCCTCGCCGGGCGCTCCGGGCGAGGACACGAGCAGCCGGGGATGGCCGGGGAAGCCGCGCCCGCCGGCCCGCGGCAGGTCGCTGGCCGGCAGCCGGATCTCCCCGCCCTCGATGGTCGAGCCGCGGATCACGCCGGACCGGATGCGGAACGTGCCGGTGGTCATGTCGGGTACGCCCTCGAACCGCATCCGTACCGGACCCACGAACGAGTAGCCCTGCTCCTTGGCGTAGTCCCGGGCCAGGTTGGCGAGCTCGACGCCCAGGCTCTCGGCGTATACATCGAGACGGTCGTGGTCGCTCTCGGCAAGCTCGACGACGAAATCATTCGGCACCAGGGTGCGGCCCTTGGCGACAATGGCGGCGCGGTCGTCCATTTCCCGCTGTACTGCGCTGGCCACCTCGACGGGCTGCAGTTCCGACCTGAAGGCGCGGGCGAAGGCACCCTCGACCATTCCTTCAAGCCGGCGCTCAAAACGCTGCAGGACTCCCAATGTGCCACCTCCCTTCCCGTCTCATCACCCGATCGTATCCGGGGCGCAAGAGCGCTCGGGGTCGTGCTAACCTACTCGTTGCCCGGGGCGGGTGGCGGAACGGCAGACGCGCACGGTTCAGGTCCGTGTGTCCGAAAGGACGTGAGGGTTCAAATCCCTCCTCGCCCACTCATTACTACCTCTATACCTAGGTGTTATACCTAAGGCTCACGCCGCGGTCCGGATGTTACGGCACCACGATGACCGGGCAGCGGGCATGCCGGGCCAGCCACCCGGATACCGAACCCGCGATCCGGTGCCAGATGTGCGTGGGCGCCCCGATCACCAGGGCGTCGGCACTGAACTCCTCCGCGGCGGCCGCGAGTTCCCGGGCCGGGCTGCCCCGCCGAGTGCGGACGTGCACGTCGATCTCGGCGTGCCCGGTCACCTGGTCGAGCTCGGCCAGCAGCCAGCGTTCCAGCGCGTCGGCGTCCCGTGGGACGCCCACTACCTGCCCGGTCAGCGGCTCGCAGTAGACCCCCGAGGAGCACACGTACACGATGAGCAGCGGCCGGCCGAGCCGTCTGGACAGCCCCGCCGCATAGGCCAGGGCGTTGCGGCTGGAGACCGAACCGTCGTAACCGGCCACGACCGGATGTTCCAGCCGGAGCGCGGGCACCTCGCGCTCGGCGTGGCCGTCCGGTCGGGGGTCCGGCCGCGCTGGCCGACCCGGGTCCGGCCGACCCGGATCCGGCCGGCCTGGTTCCGGTTGGCCCGGTGACGGGCTTGACTCTGCCTGGTCCATGTCCGCGTCCTAGCGGAAGACCGCTTCCTGGGCAGTACCTACATCCGGCATACCTGATGATTGCCCCGGATCAACGGCCTTACTCGTATTTGAAAAGCACTATAGATCAGTGCGGCGCCATATGGTGAGTACTCATGGACGCTTTGGCGGCCGAGCTGACCGAAGTAACCGGCCCGGAACACGTGCTCACCGATCCCGATGTCACCGCCGGGTACACGACGGACTGGACGCGCCGGTTCAGCGGCCAGGCCCGCTGCGTGGTCCGCCCGGCCGATACCGGCGAGGTCGCCGCGGTCCTGCTGGCCTGCGGGCGGCATGGCGTCCCGGTCGTGCCGCAGGGCGGGAACACCGGCCTGGTCGGCGGCGGCGTGCCGGTAGCCACAGGTGCCGTCGTCCTGTCCGCCCGGCGGCTGCGCAGGCTCGATCCGGTGGACACGCTGTCGGGCCAGGTCACCGCGGGCGCGGGAGTGACGATCGCGGAACTGCGCGCACACGCAGCCGGGGCGGGGCTGGAATACGGCGTCGACCTGGCCGCCCGGGAGTCAGCGACGGTCGGCGGCACGATCGCCACCAACGCCGGCGGCATCCAGACGATCAGGTACGGCCCCACTCGCGCGCAGCTGCTGGGGCTGGAGGCGGTGCTGGCCGACGGCCGCGTGATCAGCAGGCTCGGCGGGATACAGGCCGACAACACCGGCTACGACCTGACCGGCCTGCTGGCGGGCAGCGAGGGCACTCTCGGGGTTATCACCACCGCCCGGCTGCGGCTGTGGCCCGCCGCGCCACCCACGCTGACCATGCTGGCCGGAGTGCCCGGTATCGAGGCCGCCGCTGTGCTGCAGGCCGAAATCAGGGCACTGCTGCCCGGCGTCCGCGCCGCGGAGTACTTCGAGGCCCCGGGCCTGGCTCTGGTGCGCGCACACACCGGGCTGCCCGCTCCGCTGGGTCGCGAGTATCCCGCCTACCTGCTCGTGGACGCGGCTGCTACCGAGGATGAGACGGAACGGGCCGTGGTGCTCGCCCCGCTCCAGGATGCGGCGGTGGCCATGGATACGCAGGCCCGGGCGGGTCTGTGGGCCTACCGGGAGCGGCACACCGAGTCGATCAGCGCGGCCGGCATCCCGCACAAGCTGGACGTGGCCCTGCCGCTGGGCCGGCTGGCCGCGTTCCGGGCCGAACTGGACGAGGTGATCGCGAAGGCGGACGCGCGCGCGATCGTGTTCGGTCACATCGGAGCCGGCAACCTGCACGTCAACGTGCTCGGCCCGGCCCCGGACGACGACGCCGTGGACGACGCGGTGCTCCGGCTGGCCGCCGGGCACGGCGGGACGATCTCGGCCGAGCACGGCATCGGCCGGGCCAAGGCGGCCGTGCTGCATCTGTCGCGGTCCGCGGTGGAGATCGAGGCGATGCGTGCGGTCAAAGCCGCGCTTGACCCGGCCGGCCTGCTCAACCCCGGGGTGCTCTTCGCATCACCCTGATCTCCGCTGCATGGCACGATGTTCACGTGACCGCGGAGGAAGCGGGGACGATAAGCAGCAGGACCGACGCGATGGCGCGGGCCGTGATCGAGTGCGCGGCCGACGCGATCGTGGCCTTCGGCACCGACCGCAGGGTGATGCTTTGGAACCCGGCGGCCGAGCGGATGTTCGGCTGGGCCGCGGCTGAAGTCGTCGGGCTGGAGCCGCAGATCATTCCCGAGGAGCTGAAGGCGGAGCACAACGCGGTCCTGGAACGAGTCCGCGGTGGCGGCCAGATCTCCTTCGCGACCCGCCGGATCCGCAAGGACCGCACGGTCATCGACGTGCGGATCGACACCAGCGCGCTGACCGACGGCGCTGGCGAGGTGACCGGGTGGGTGAATGTCTGCCGCGAGATCGTTGCTTAATCCAACAGGTAAGCGTAGCATCATCCTCTGGATACCGGACGACCATCCATGAGGCCAGATGACACGCCGTGGACAGCGGAGAGCAGCCGAGACTGAGAGCCTTCACCTACGCCCGGCAGTCCAAGGACCATGACGCGGGCATCGGTAGGCAGCAGCAGGACGCCGACCAGCTAGCCGACCGCCGCGGGTACGTGATCCCCGATGACGGCAGGTTCGCGGACAACGACGTGTCCGCGAGCAAGCTCACCCGCAAGCGCCCCGACTACGAACGGATGATGGCCCGCATCCGGGCCGGCGAGTGCGACGTGCTGATCATCACCTACATGGACCGCCTCTACCGCCAGCCGATCGAGCTGGAGAACATCATCCCCGTCATCGAGAAGGCCGGGGTCCTGGTCGCCACCGTCTACGAGGGGGACATGGACCTCCGCACCGACACGGGGCAACTCCAGGCTCGCGTCAAGGTGGCATTCGCTCGAGCAGAAGTGATGCGGAAGGCGAACCGGCAGAAGCGGGCCAACTTGGAGCGCGCCCAGAAGGGCGACCGGACGCCTCACGGCATAAGGCCGTTCGGCTACCAGGATGACCGGATCACCCCGCGGGAGGATGAGGCCGAGGCCATCCGCTGGGCGGCTAGGCACGTCCTGGCGGGGGGCTCGGTAAGCGCCATCCTCCGGGAGTGGACCAAGATGGGCGTCAAGCCCAGGTTCGACGGACGCACCCGGCATGATGAGGGCGGCCAGGAGGTCCCATTCACGGGACGCTGGACCCACGCCAGCGTCAGCCGCATCCTGACCAATCCCAGGATTGCCGGGCTCAACTCCCTCCCCAACTCTGAGGACATCATCGGTGAGGGCAACTGGTCACCGATCATCACCCCGGAGACCTGGGCCGCGGTTAAGGAGATCCTCCGCGATCCCAAGCGTGCTGCCCCGAGGGGCAGCGTGTCCCTCGGGGGTTTCCTGTTCTACTGCCGTTGCGGCGCTAAGGTCCAGCGGGACATGAGATACCGGGGCCGGAAGGGCGACCCTGGCCGGGTCGGCATCCCCATCTACAAGTGCCTGGAGTTCACGGCCAAAGCCGAGGGGCGCCCCGGTCCCCATGTGACCATAGCGGCAACCCAGATCGACGCTTACATAGAGATGCGCATCCTTGACAGGATGCGCGAGCCCGGAGCCGCTGCGATGTTCGAACGCCGGGGAGAGACTGCCGACGTGCCCAAGCTCAAGGCTGAGCGGAAAGAGGTCAGCGACGGACTGGCCAGGATGGCCGGAGATGAGGCCCTGGGCATCCTGCCCCGCAGCATCTACCTGGACGCCGCCAAGCGCGTCACGGCCAGGCTGGAGGAGATCGATGCCCTCATAGCCGAGGCTGGGAAGATGGACGCCGCCGCGTTGCTGCTGGGTGCGGACGATCCCGCGGACGTGTGGGAGGGCCTGGACATCACGGTCCAGCGGAAGATCGTGGAGTCACTGGTCCATGTGACGATCAAGCCGCCTGGCTGCGGCTGCCGGAACCCGGATCTGACACAGCTTGTCCGGGTGGCGTGGCGTAAAGGCTAGACAGGCCGAACAGCCCTTTCAGTTCCGCTAGCTGGGCGTCGGTGAAGGGCTCAGGCTCAAGGCTGTAGCCCTCCGGCAACGGGAAGAACCCGGCCTCGGCCGGGTTATCCGGCAGGGCTTCCAGCGTGGCCAATTCATCCCTCCCGCATCACAGATACGACGTTCGCATCTTCCTTAAGCATGCCCACGGCGCTTAGGGCGCGCTACCGAGTGCGGAGGCCAATGCCCTGTGCCGGCTTGCGAATATGCGCGTACATACCGTCATGCCCATTGGCCGGCATACTAGTTAGCGTTGCTAACGACCATCGAGCTCCAGGCTGGCCGGGCAAGGCTAAGGCCGGTCCCTCACGACCGGCCTGTTGGCGCCCTCGGAAACTCCGGCTAAGGCTTAACCGTCCTGGTCAGGAATGTTAACGAGTCTTAGCAGCGGCCTTAGGGACGTCCGAGAGCATCCCCAGAACCCGGTAGACAGTCTGACGGGATGCAGGCCTGCCCTTAGCGTCGGGGAACATCTCCCCGATCTGCCGATGGACTTGCCCTGGCCCCTTGCAGCTCTGGCGGCGTCCACCTGATCAGGGGTAAGCCGGGCCTTCCGGCCACCCTGGCGGCCAGGGGCTGCACCAGGACGGGCCAGGCCGTCCTAATTGCGCTCGATGATCAGGGACCGCTCGAATTCGGCAACCGCGGCCAGGATCCTAAACAGCATCCTGCCCAGGGGGTCACGGGTGTCAATGGGCTGCTCCAGGAGA
>Ga0306924_10007256_pt1 | contig 11114 bp, 17 predicted proteins | sample sta12Can44000111_FD_203756 | JGI IMG/M metagenome (GOLD analysis project Ga0306924, IMG submission 203756) | Lab enrichment of tropical soil microbial communities from Luquillo Experimental Forest, Puerto Rico - statanox.12C.anox.44.000.111 (v2)... | ecosystem: Environmental > Terrestrial >...
GCGTCGGTATCTGCATGACGTTCGCGTAGCCGAATTGCTCCGTGAGCTTCGGCCGAATGACGCGCTCGTACTGCTCCTTCAGACGTGGTTGCAACTCAGCCATCGATCTCGGCTCCTGAACGCTTGGCGACGCGCACCTTCTTGCCGCCGGATAGGACCTTGAAACCGATGCGTGTCGGCTTGCCATCCTTGGGGTCCGCGTAGGCAATGTTGGACAGGTGGATCGGCGCTTCTTTCGAGATGATGCCGCCCTCCTGCTGCGCAGATTGTTTCTGATGGCGCTTGACCAGGTTGACGCCGCGCACCAGCGCGCGCCCCTCGGTCGGACGCACCTCGATCACCTCCCCGGTGCGACCACGGTCGCGCCCGGTGAGCACAACAACTTTGTCCCCCTTCTTGATCTTGGCGGCCATCACAACACCTCCGGGGCGAGCGAGATGATCTTCATATGATTCTTCGCGCGCAGCTCGCGCGGCACCGGCCCGAAGATGCGCGTTCCCACCGGCTCCATCTGCGGATTGATGAGCACCGCCGCATTTCGGTCAAAGCGAATGATCGAGCCATCGGGGCGCCGGATATCCTTGGCCACCCGCACCACGACGGCTTTCATCACGTCGCCTTTCTTGACCCGCCCGCGCGGGATCGCTTCCTTGACCGAGACGACGATGACGTCGCCAATGGTCGCATACTTGCGCTTCGAGCCGCCCAGCACCTTGATGCACATGACGCGGCGTGCGCCGGAATTGTCCGCCACGTCGAGATTAGTCTGCATCTGGATCATCGGGGCCCTCGTATAATTCCTGAATTACGCGCGCGACGCGCGCTTATTGCGCTTTCTTTTCGCCCCGCACCACGGTCCAGCGCTTAAGCTTGGACAGCGGACGATGCTCCTCGATCCACACGATGTCGCCGACCGAATACTCGTTCTGCTCGTCATGGGCGTAGTACTTCTTGGCCTGGCGGACGGTCTTCTTCAGCACCGGATGGGTGAAGCGGCGCTCGACTCGCACCACGATCGTCTTTTTCTGGACGTCGCTGACCACTGTGCCTTGCAGCATGCGCTTGGGCATCAAACTCTCCTTACTTCGCCTGCGCGCGCTTCTGATGCGCGATCGTCTTGATGCGGGCGATATCGCGGCGCACGACGCGCACGCGTGAACTGTTCTCGAGCTGGCCGGTGGCGCGCTGGAAGCGCAGGTTGAACTGCTCCTTCTTGAGCTTCAAAAGCTCATCGTCGAGCTGGTCCAACGTCATGGCGCGAACATCGTCGGGCTTCATCATGGCGCTACTCCGCAATGCGCTGAACGAAGCGCGTCTTGATCGGCAGCTTGGCGGCAGCGAGCGTCAGTGCCTCGCGCGCGACCTGCTGGCTGACACCATCAACTTCGAACAGGATGCGGCCCGGCTTCACGCGCGCGACCCAAAACTCGGGGGCGCCTTTGCCGGATCCCATGCGAACTTCGAGCGGCTTCTTCGACACCGGCACATCCGGGTACATTCTGATCCAGACGCGGCCGGCACGCTTCATGTGACGCGTGAGTGCTCGGCGCGCCGCTTCGATCTGGCGGGCGGTGAGACGGTCAGGCTCCATCGCCTTGAGGCCATATTCGCCAAAATCCAGGTTAGTCGCGCTGGTCGCGACGCCCTTGATCCGGCCCTTATGCGCCTTGCGAAATTTGGTGCGCGACGGTTGCAGCATGGCACGTTCTCTTTCTTGACTTCAGTCTCGCCGGATCGCTCAGGCGTCGCGACGGGGACGGCCGGCTTCGCCCTCGGCCATCCGCTTGTCTTGGGCCATCGGATCGTGCTCGAGGATCTCGCCCTTGAAGATCCAGACCTTGACCCCGCAGGTTCCGTAGGTGGTGAAAGCAGTGGCGGTGCCGTAGTCCACGTCGGCGCGCAGCGTGTGCAGCGGAACGCGACCTTCGCGATACCACTCCATGCGCGCGATCTCCGCGCCGCCGAGGCGCCCCGAACAGTTGATGCGGATGCCTTCGGCGCCAAGGCGCATGGCCGACTGCACGGCCCGCTTCATGGCGCGGCGAAACGCGACCCGGCGTTCCAGCTGCTGGGCAATCGATTCCGCAACGAGGCGCGCATCGAGCTCCGGCTTGCGGATTTCGATGATGTTGAGCACCACGTCTGAGTCCGTCATCTTGGCAACGCTGCGGCGCAACTTCTCGATGTCGGCGCCCTTCTTGCCGATGACGACGCCGGGACGTGCCGAATGAATGGTGACCCGGCACTTCTTGTGCGGGCGCTCGATGACGATCTTCGACACCGCAGCCTGCTTGAGTTGCTCCTGCAGCTCCTTACGGATCTGCATGTCCTCATGCAGCAGCTTGCCGTACTCGCCCTTGCCGGCGAACCAGCGCGAGTCCCAGGTACGGTTGATGCCGAGCCGCAGCCCGACCGGATTCACTTTCTGACCCATCGGTCCTCCTCAAGCGCCCGCCGAAATGACGGCCATGCCGCCATCCAACACAACGCCAAATACGCTTCTCATGCTACCGCCGCCTCGACCTGCCGCACCACGATGGTGAGGTGCGAGAACGGCCTGGTGATCCGTCCGGCACGTCCGCGAGCGCGCGCATGGAAGCGCTTGATCACCAGCGACTTGCCGACATGTGCCTCGGCGACGACGAGATCGTCGACGTCGAGGTCGTGATTATTCTCCGCGTTCGCAATCGCGGACTCCAGGCACTTGCGCACGTCCTTGGCGATGCGCTTGCGCGAAAACTCCAAGTCCGCGAGCGCGCTCGCGACCTTCTTGCCGCGAATGAGCGCCGCCACGAGATTGAGCTTGCGCGGGCTCACCCGGATCGTCCGCATGACGGCCTGGGCTTCCGTATCGGATAGCGTGCGCGGATGTTTTTTCTTGCTCATCGACGCTGCCTCAGCTCTTGCCCGCTGGCGCGGGAGCGCCGGTCGTACGCTTCGCCTTACGGTCGGAAGCGTGACCGAAGAACGTGCGGGTCGGCGCAAACTCGCCGAACTTGTGTCCGACCATTTCCTCCGTCACCATCACCGGCAGATGCTTATGTCCGTTGTAGACCCCGAAGGTGAGGCCGACGAACTGCGGCAGGATCGTCGAGCGACGGCTCCAGATCTTGATCACATCATGCCGGCCCGATGAGCGCGCAGTCTCTGCCTTCTTGAGCAGATAGCCGTCAACGAACGGGCCTTTCCATACCGAGCGCGACATGTTGGTCCTCAGCTCTTCTTCTTGCGAGCGTGGCGGCTCGACACGATGAATTTATTGGTCGACTTGTTGTTGCGGGTCTTCTTGCCCTTGGTCGGGAAGCCCCACGGCGTCACCGGATGGCGCCCGCCCGAGGTACGGCCTTCGCCGCCGCCGTGCGGATGATCGACCGGGTTCATGGCGACGCCGCGATTGTGCGGCCGCCGTCCCATCCAGCGCGTGCGGCCAGCCTTGCCGATCGAGACGTTCATATTGTCCGGATTGGACACCGCGCCGACGGTTGCCATGCAGCGGCCGTGCACGAGACGCTGTTCGCCGGAATTGAGCCGCAGGATGACGTAATCCTGGTCACGCCCAACGATCTGAGTGTAGGTGCCGGCTGAGCGCGCCAACTGCCCGCCCTTGCCGATCTTGAGCTCCACGTTGTGGACGATGGTGCCGATCGGCATGTTGCCGAGTGGCATCGCATTCCCTGGCTTTACGTCGACATGCTCGCCCGACACGACGGTGTCGCCCTCGCCGAGGCGCTGCGGCGCCAGGATGTAGGACAGCTCGCCGTCCTCGTATTTGATCAGCGCGATGAAGCCGGTGCGATTGGGATCATACTCGATCCGCTCCACCTTCGCGGGCTGATCAAACTTCTGGCGCTTGAAATCAACGAGACGCAGCGCCTTCTTGTGGCCGCCGCCGCGAAAACGCACGGTGATGCGCCCGTTGTTGTTGCGGCCGCCACTCGAAATCTTACCCTCGGTCAAGCGCTTGACCGGCTTGCCCTGATAGAGGGCCGAGCGGTCGACAAGCACCAGCTGGCGCTGGCCGGGAGTCGTCGGCTTGAAGCTCTTGAGTGCCATGATCGTGCCTTACAATCCCGTGGTCACGTCGATGCGGTGACCCTCCTCGAGGGTCACGATCGCGTTCTTGACGTCCGACTGCACGCCGCGCGAGCCGCGGAACGCCTTCACCTTGCCCTTGCGCACCAACGTATTGACGGCCTTCACCTTGACGTCGAACAGCTTCTCAACCGCCTCCTTGATCTGCGGCTTGGTCGCATTGCGCGCGACGCGGAACATCACCTGGTTCTTCTCGGACGCGGCCGTGGCCTTCTCGGTGATGACCGGCGCGAGAATGACGTCGTAGTGGCGCGGATCGGTTACGCTCATTTGAATCGCGCCTCCAGCGCTTCGACCGCGGACTTCGTCAGCACCAGCTTGGAGCGCCGCAGAATGTCGTAAACATTCACGCCCTGCACCGGCAGCACGTCGATGTCGGGGATGTTGCGCACCGCCAGCTTGAAATTGTTGTCGATCTCGGCACCGTCCACGAACAGCGCGCTGTGGATGCCAAGCTTCTCGAGTTGCTCGCGCAACGCTTTTGTCTTGGGATCCTTAGCGGCGACCGCATCAACAACAATGATCCCGCCGTCGCGCGCCTTGGCGGAGAGCGCGTGACGCAGCGCCAACGCGCGCACCTTCTTTGGCAAATCGGTTGCGTGGCTGCGCGGGGTCGGCCCGAACGAGCGGCCACCGCCGCGGAACAGATTCGCACGCGCGGAGCCGTGACGGGCGCCGCCGGTGCCCTTCTGTTTGTACATCTTCTTGCCGGTACGCATGATCTCGGCTCGGTTCTTCACGTCGTGCGTGCCGGCGCGGCGCTTGGCAAGCTGCCAAAGCACGTAGCGCTGAATGAGATCCTGACGCGGGTCCAGGCCGAAAATGTCGTCCGACACCGTGATCGAGCCGGCCGTCTCACCGGCGAGCGTTGTGACCGTCAGTTCCATGTCACGCGCCTTCCTGCGTTTGCTCAACGGGAGCCTCAGCGCTTTCGGCTGCCGGCTCCTCATCGGCGGGTGCGCGGAATTTTCCCGGCTTGGGCGCATCCTTCGGCAACGCCTTCTTGACCGCGTCGCGCATCATGATCCAGCCGCCCTTCGCGCCCGGAACCGCGCCCTCGACCAGGATGAGGCCGCGTTCGACATCGGTCTGCACCACGCGCAGATTGAGCGTGGTCACGCGCTCGACACCCATCTGCCCCGGCATCTTCTTGTTCTTGAAGGTCTTGCCAGGATCCTGACGGCCGCCGGTCGAACCGATGGAACGGTGCGAGATCGAGACGCCGTGCGAGGCGCGCAAGCCGCCGAAATTCCATCGCTTCATGCCGCCGGCGTAGCCCTTGCCGATCGACGTTCCGGTCACATCAACAAATTGACCGACGACGAAATGATCGGCGGTGATTTCCGCCCCAACCGGGATGATGCCATCAGCGCTCACGCGGAACTCCGCGAGCTTGCGCTTGGGCTCGACCTTCGCGATCGCGAAGTTGCCGCGCTCAGCCTTGCTGACATTGCGCACCTTGCGACTGCCGGCCCCGAGTTGGAGGGCGACATAGCCGTTCTTGTCGGTCGTGCGGTGGCCGACGACCTGACATTGTTCGAGCCGCAGCACAGTGACGGGCACGTGCTCGCCCGCCTCAGTGAAGAGGCGCGTCATACCGACTTTTTGTGCGATCACGCCGGAGCGCATCGTCGTCCTCCACCCTTACAGCTTGATCTCGACGTCGACGCCGGCCGCGAGATCGAGCTTCATCAGCGCATCGACCGTCTGCGGCGTCGGATCGACGATGTCGAGCAGACGCTTGTGGGTACGCATCTCGAACTGCTCGCGACTCTTCTTGTCGATGTGCGGCGAGCGGTTCACGGTGAACTTCTCGATTTTCGTCGGCAGCGGAATCGGCCCGCGGACTTGCGCGCCGGTACGCTTGGCCGTCGCCACAATCTCGCGCGTCGAGGCGTCGAGGATGCGATGATCGTACGCCTTGAGCCGGATGCGGATATTCTGGCCGTTCATGGTTGTCTCCGACAACGGACGACGGACGACAGACAGAGGAGTGACAAAAGTCGTCAGCCTCGATTATGTCTGTCTGCCCTCCGTCCTGTTCTGTCTTTGGTTTCCGTCGTCTGTCGCTTGTTACTCGATGATGCTGGCAACCACGCCGGCGCCCACGGTGCGGCCACCCTCACGAATCGCGAACCGCAGCTTCTCTTCCATCGCGATCGGCACGATCAGCTCGATGGTCATGGCGATATTGTCGCCAGGCATGACCATCTCGGTGCCTTCGGGCAGATGCACGACGCCGGTCACGTCGGTGGTGCGGAAGTAGAACTGCGGGCGATAGTTGGTGAAGAACGGCGTGTGGCGCCCACCCTCTTCTTTGGTGAGGATGTAGGCCTCGGCCTTGAACTTGGTGTGCGGCTTCACCGAACCCGGCTTGCACAGCACTTGGCCGCGCTCGACTTCTTCACGCTTGGTACCGCGCAGCAGGCAGCCGACGTTATCGCCAGCCTCGCCCTGGTCGAGCAGCTTGCGGAACATCTCAACGCCCGTGACGGTGGTCTTGATCGTCGGCTTGATGCCAACGATCTCGACTTCCTCGCCAACCTTGACGACGCCGCGCTCGATGCGCCCGGTCACCACGGTGCCGCGACCCGAGATCGAGAACACGTCTTCCACCGGCATCAGGAACGGCTGGTCCTTCGGACGCTCCGGCTGCGGGATGTTCTCATCGACCGCTTTCATCAGCTCCAGGATCGCTTCCTTGCCGAGCTTCTGATCCTTGTCTTCCAGCGCCATCAGGGCCGAGCCCTTGATCACGGGGATCTTGTCGCCGGGGAAATTATACTTGGACAGCAACTCGCGAACCTCAAGCTCGACGAGCTCGAGCAGCTCGGGATCGTCAACCATGTCGACCTTGTTCATGAAGACGACGAGTGCCGGCACGCCGACCTGACGGGCAAGCAGAATGTGCTCACGGGTCTGCGGCATCGGGCCGTCGGCTGCGGAGACGACCAGGATCGCGCCGTCCATCTGCGCTGCGCCGGTGATCATGTTCTTGACGTAGTCGGCGTGCCCGGGGCAATCGACGTGAGCGTAGTGCCGCTTATCGGTCTCATACTCGACGTGCGCGGTCGAGATGGTGATGCCGCGCGCCTTCTCTTCCGGCGCCTTGTCGATTTGATCATAAGCCGTGTAGTGGGCCTTGCCCTGCTCGGCTAGAATCTTGGTGATGGCCGCCGTCAGCGACGTCTTGCCATGATCGACATGGCCGATCGTGCCGATGTTGCAATGCGGCTTGTTGCGGTTAAATTTTTCCTTGGCCATCGGGTTCTCCTAACTTACCGACTCGGGGTTGACCGCGAGGATCAGGCGTATTTCGCCTGAACCTCCTGAGCGACGTTCTGTGGTACCTGTTCGTAGTGATCGAACTGCATAGTGAAGGTGGCGCGGCCCTGGCTCATGGAGCGCAGGTTGTTGACGTACGAGAACATGTTGGCGAGCGGCACCATCGCGGTGATCACGTTGGCGTTGCCGCGCATGTCCTGGCCCTGAATCTGGCCACGCCGTGAGTTGAGATCGCCAATGACCGAGCCGGTGTAGTCCTCGGGCGTGACGACCTCGACTTTCATGATCGGCTCGAGCAGCACCGAGCCGCCCTTTTGCAAGGCTTCGCGCAGCGCGGCGCGCGCCGCGATCTCGAATGCCAGTGCCGATGAATCGACGTCATGGTAGGCGCCGTCGATCAACTCCACTTTCAAATCGACGACCGGAAAACCGGCCAGTACGCCCGATCCAAGGACCGATTCGAGGCCCTTCTCGACGCCAGGGATGTACTCCTTCGGCACCACGCCGCCGACGATCTCGTTCTCAAACGTGAAACCGGACGTCGGCTCGCCGGGCGCGACGTTGATTTTCACGCGTGCAAACTGGCCGGAACCGCCGGTCTGTTTCTTGTGCACGTAATCAACCGTCACCGGGCGGGTAATCTTCTCGCGATAGGCAACCTGTGGCGCGCCGATATTGGCTTCGACCTTGTAGGTGCGCTTGAGAATGTCGACTTTGATGTCGAGGTGAAGCTCACCCATCCCTTTGATGATGGTCTGACCACTCTCCTGGTCGGTCGAGACCCGGAACGACGGATCCTCGGCAACCAGTTTCGCAAGCGCGGTGCCGAGCTTTTCCTGATCGGCTTTGGATTTCGGCTCGATCGCGATCTCGATAACCGGATCCGGAAACTCCATCTTTTCCAGGATCACCGCTTTCTGCGGATCGCACAGCGTGTCGCCGGTGCGGACTTCCTTCAAGCCAGCCAACGCGACGATATCACCCGCAAAGGCCTCCTTGATGTCCTCGCGGTTGTTGGCGTGCATCAGCAACATGCGGCCAATGCGCTCCTTGCGATCCTTGGTCGAATTGAACACACCGGTGCCACTCTGCAGCGTGCCGGAGTAGATCCGGCAGAACGTGATCGTGCCGACGAACGGATCGTCCATGATCTTGAATGCAAGCAACGCCATGGGCTCGCGATCGTCCGCGTGACGGACAACCTCGTTGCCCTTGTCGTCGATACCCTTAATGGGCGGAACGTCGATCGGTGAGGGCAGATAGTCCACCACCGCGTCGAGCAATGGCTGAACGCCTTTGTTCTTGAACGCCGACCCGCACAGGACCGGATAAAACGTACCGGTGATCGTCGCCTTGCGAATCAACCGCTTCAGCGTCGCCTCGTCGGGTTCTTTGCCTTCGAGGTAAGCCGTCATCGCATCATCATCGAGGTCGACCGCGGCCTCGATCATCTTTTCACGATATTCTTTTGCCTGATCGAGCAGATCGGCCGGAATGTCGGTGTCGCTGTACTTCGCGCCAAGGGTCTCCTCGTCCCAGACGACGGCCTTCATGCGCACAAGATCGATAATGCCCTTGAACTGGCTTTCGGCGCCGATCGGCAGCTGAATGGCAACAGGCTTTGCCCCCAGGCGGTCAACGATGTCGCTCAGGCAGCGGAAGAAATCCGCACCGATCTTGTCCATCTTGTTGGCGAAGACGATGCGCGGAACATGGTACTTGTCGCCTTGACGCCAGACCGTTTCAGTCTGCGGCTCGACGCCCTGATTGGAATCAAGAACGCATACCGCGCCGTCGAGCACGCGCAACGAGCGCTCGACCTCGATCGTGAAGTCGACGTGCCCAGGCGTGTCGATGATGTTGAGGCGCTTGCCGTGCCAAATCGCGGTGGTCGCCGCCGACGTGATGGTAATGCCGCGCTCCTGCTCCTGCTCCATCCAGTCCATGGTGGCCGCGCCTTCATGGACTTCACCAATCTTATGGCTCTTGCCGGTATAGTAGAGGATGCGCTCAGTCGTGGTGGTCTTGCCGGCATCGATGTGAGCCATGATGCCGAAGTTGCGATAGTCCTCGATCGGATGACTGCGGGGCATGAGGAAAATCCTTAAGCGTGCGACGCCTTACCAGCGGTAATGCGAGAACGCGCGATTGGCCTCGGCCATACGGTGCGTATCCTCGCGCTTCTTAACGGCGTTCCCCCGATTGTTTGATGCATCGAGCAGCTCGCCAGAAAGCCGCTCGGTCATCGTCTTTTCATTGCGCTCGCGGGCCGCTGCGATGAGCCAGCGAATACCAAGCGCCTGCCGACGGTCGGTGCGCACTTCGACGGGAACTTGATAGGTCGCACCGCCGACACGACGCGATCGCACTTCGATCGACGGCATGACGTTGTCGAGCGCCTGCTGAAACACCGTGATCGGGCTCTGCCGGGTCTTGCCTTCAATCAATTCGAACGCGCCGTAGACGATGTTCTCGGCGACCGACTTCTTGCCCTCATACATGACCGAGTTCATGAACTTGGTCACGACTTCATTCCCGAATTTGGGATCGGGCAGAATTTCGCGCTTCTCGGCACGGTGACGACGGGACATCGATCAAGTCCTGACTTTGTGTTCTTTGCGTAGTGCGACCGGATCGAAATCCGGCCTGTTGCTCTCTCGTAACTCGATGCTCAGCTCACTTGGGCCGCTTGGCGCCGTACTTGGAGCGCCGCTGCTTGCGGTTCTTCACGCCCTGAGTGTCAAGCACGCCACGCAGGATGTGGTAGCGCACGCCGGGCAGATCCTTGACGCGGCCACCGCGGATCATCACGACCGAATGTTCCTGCAGGTTGTGGCCTTCGCCCGGAATATATCCGATCACCTCAAAGCCGTTGGTCAGGCGCACCTTCGCAACCTTGCGCAGCGCCGAATTCGGCTTCTTCGGCGTCGTCGTGTAAACGCGGGTGCACACCCCGCGCTTCTGCGGACTCTGCTGCAGTGCCGGCACCTTCTTGCGTGCCTTTTGGATGAGCCGCGGCTTGCGGATCAACTGATTGATCGTCGGCATGTCGCCTTCACCTTCATTGGCCGCGCATTTTAGCGCCGCCTTCTCCCAAAGATGCGCGCCAGTCCTAGGAGGCTCGCGCGCAAAACGAAATCGCGCCATCCGAGTTGGATGACGCTTTCCTTCGCAGAGGATTGCGCGAACAAGCTTCGCGCGATCGTGCACCCGAAGTTTCAACCCGCTAGGGTCACCAGCAGCGTCTGAGCTTCATTGGTCAGGCCTCCTGATCGAGGCTTGCTGCCACGGCCCGTGGACCCGGCAACCATCCGACGAAGCGAAGCTCACCGCCTGCGGAAAAGTGCGGCGTATGTATCGACGCCTCGCCATGAAGTCAAGCCGAGAACCCGCGAAATTACGGCCTTTTTCGGGCTTTTGCAGGTTCCTCGCCAGCCGTCAGTGCTGGTAGAAGCGTCCATTCTGCCAAGCTTTTGAGGAGGCCAAGTTTAAATGGCAACGGCGGCGATTTGGTACGAGAGCGACGGTTATCGGCTCGAAGGGCGTCCGCTCATGGGCCGCCGGGTGGCGGGCCAGGAATTTCTCAAGGCTTTTGGGCGTTTTGCCCGCACCGATCGGTTCACGGCGGTCGTTCGCAACCCGCAAGACCGGCAGGAGTTCGTGGCCACCATGCGGGAGCTACGGCCCGAAATCCCCACAACGGTCATCAGCCTAGACGCCATGGGGGAAATAGCCGA
>Ga0306924_10007257_pt1 | contig 11113 bp, 10 predicted proteins | sample sta12Can44000111_FD_203756 | JGI IMG/M metagenome (GOLD analysis project Ga0306924, IMG submission 203756) | Lab enrichment of tropical soil microbial communities from Luquillo Experimental Forest, Puerto Rico - statanox.12C.anox.44.000.111 (v2)... | ecosystem: Environmental > Terrestrial >...
TCAACGCCTGGGTGGTGATCCGTCCGGACGAGACGGTGGTCATTCGCATCGCCCGCTCGGAGATGGGTCAAGGCACGCTCACCGGGCTCGCCCAACTGGTCGCCGAGGAACTCGAATGCGACTGGTCAAAGGTCACGACCGAATATCCCACGCCCGGCCAGAACGTCGCCCGCAAGCGCGTGTGGGGAGACATGTCGACCGGCGGCAGCCGCGGCATCCGGATGTCGCATGAATATGTCCGTCAGGGCGGCGCCACGGCGCGGGAGATGCTCAAACAAGCCGCTGCCAATGAATGGAAAGTGCCGGTGTCCGAGGTGAGCGTATCGAACGGCGTGATCACGCACACATCCTCCGGCCGCACCACGACCTACGGCAAGGTGGCGGAAGCCGCCGCCAAGGTCGAGCCGCCAAAAGATGTGAAGCTCAAGGATCCCAAGGATTGGAAGATCGCCGGCAAGGGCGTCAAGCGCCTCGACAGCCTGGACAAGATTACCGGCAAGCAAGTCTACGGGGCCGATCTCAAGCTGCCCGGAATGCTCACCGCCGCGATCAAGGACTGCCCGGTACAAGGCGGCAAGATCAAGAGCTTTGACGCCGCCAAGGTCACGTCCATGCCCGGCGTGAAAAAGGTGGTGCAGGTTGGCGATACCGGTGTGGCGGTGGTGGCCGACACCTGGTGGCAGGCCAAGACCGCGCTCGACGCGCTGCCGGTGGTCTGGGACGAAGGCGAGAATGCCAAAGTCTCAAGCGCCTCGATCGCCGAATGGCTCAAGGCCGGCCTCGACGCCCCCGAGGCGTTCGTGGGCAATGCCAACGGCGACGCCAAGGCGGCGGTGGCCAGCGCGGCCAAGAAGGTCGAAGCGGTTTACGCCTATCCCTACCAGAACCACGCTTGCATGGAGCCGATGAATGCCACCGCGCTCTACACCCCCGACAAGTGCGAGGTGTGGGGACCGACACAGAACGGTGAAGCCGCGTTCGCCGCGACGTTAGCGGCGTCGGGCCTGCCGGCGGACAAGTGCGAGGTCCACAAGATCCACCTCGGCGGCGGGTTCGGGCGGCGCGGCGCCTTTCATGATTACACCGCGCAGGCCGTCCTCATCGCCAAGCAGATGTCCGGCACGCCGGTCAAGCTGTTGTGGTCGCGCGAGGAGGATATGACGCACGGCCGCTATCATCCGGTGATGCAGTGCAAGCTGGTCGGCGGATTCGATGCCAACAACAATCTGACCGCCCTTCACATGCGGCTCTCCGGCCAATCGATCCTGGCGGACGTTTTCCCGCAGAACCTCGACAAGGGAAAAGACCCGCTGACGTTCCAGGGTCTGATGCCCGCGGGCGCGGAACACGCATTCGGCTACTCGATCCCGAACCTGATGATCGACCATGCCATGCGCAATCCTCACATCAAGCCGGGGTTCTGGCGCGGCGTGAACATCAACCAGAACGCCATCTTCCTGGAGTGCTTCATGGACGAGCTGGCGCAAGCCGTCGGCCAGGACGAACTCGAATTCCGGCGCAAGCTGATGGGACGGCATCCGAGAAACCTCGCCGTCCTCAACGCCGTGGCCGAGCGCATCGGTTGGGGCAAGCCTGCACCGCAGGGCGTCTATCGCGGACTCGCGCACATGAAGGCGTTCAACGCCTATGTGGCCGCTGCGGCGGAAGTCTCGATTACTGGCGGCAACAAGATCAAAGTGCACCGGATCGTCGGCGCAACAGATCCAACCTACGCCGTCAACCCGGCCCAGATCGACCGGCAAGTCGCAGGCTCGTTCGTCTATGGCCTGTCCGCGCTGTTCTATCAGGAGTGCACCGTCAAGGACGGCCGCATCGAGCAGACCAACTTCGATAACTACAACTCGATGCGCATCGCCGAAATGCCGAAAGTCGAGTCGATCCTCATGCCGTCCGGAGGCAGCGAGCCCTGGGGCGGGGTCGGCGAGCCGACGATCTGCGTCGCCGCGCCCGCCGTGCTCAATGCCTTCTCCAAGGCAACGGGCCAGCGTATCCGCTCGTTCCCGCTGAAGAACCACAACATCCAGATGGCGTGAGGTGCCCCGCGCGGCGGCCGCATCGGCCGCCGCCTTCCTCCGGTCTGATGCACAAGGCGCGCCGCCGGCGCGGGCTATGCGCCCGCGCCGGTAAGTTTTTGCGCGCATGAGCGTTTTGAACTAAGCTCCGGGCGATCGAACCGCCGCTCTGAGGTCCGGTCGCGAGGGAGGGAATGGCGCGTCTTACCGTCAACGGGCGGGCCTACGACGTCGACGTCGATTCCGACACGCCCCTGCTCTGGGTGCTGCGGGATACGCTCGGTCTGATGGGCACCAAATATGGTTGCGGGATCGCCCAGTGCGGCGCCTGCACAGTGCACGTCGACGGCGCGCCGATACGCTCGTGCTCGCTGCCGGTGAGCGCCGTCGCTGACAGACAGATCACCACCATCGAAGGTCTGGCGCAGAACGGCGCGCTTCATGCCGTGCAGCGGGCATGGCTCGACCTTGACGTTCCGCAATGCGGCTACTGTCAGAGTGGCATGATCATGGCGGTAGCCGCTCTTCTTAAGGACAAGCCGAGCCCGAGCGACGCCGAGATTGACGTCGCCATCACCAATATTTGTCGGTGTGGGACCTACCAGCGCATCCGCATGGCGATCCACGCCGCCGCGGGACAACAGCGCGTCAGCGGGACAAGCTCGCAATGAGCGGTGTCGCACACGTCGATCGCCGCTCGTTTCTCGCCAGCGTCGCCGCCGTCGGCGGCGCGTTGGCGCTCGGGTTCGAAATCCCCTTCGGCGCGCCGGCCGTTCACGCTTCGAGCGCCGCCCGGGAGATCACGGCCTGGATCGTGATCGAGCCCGACGAGACCGTGATCATTCGCGTCGCCAAGTCGGAAATGGGCCAGGGCAGCTTTACCGCGCTGCCGATGCTGGTGGCGGAAGAACTCGAATGCGACTGGAGCAAAGTAAAGGCGGAGTTTGTGTCGCCGCAGGAGAATCGCAGGCGCGACCGCGTTTGGGGGAACATGTCGACGGGCGCGAGCCGCTCCATCAGCGCATCGCAGAATGATTTGCGCTGCGCCGGCGCCACCGCGCGCACGATGCTTATTGCGGCTGCCGCCGCGCGTTGGAACGTGCCGGACAGCGAATGCGCCGCCGCGCGCGGCGTGATTACCCACCTCCCGAGCGGTCGCACCATCACGTTCGGCCGCATCGCGGCGGCCGCCGCCGACATCGCTCCACCCGCGCAGGTCGCCTTGAAGGACCCGAAGGACTGGACGCTGATCGGCACCCGACAAAAGCGTCTCGACGTCGCGGACAAGATCATGGGCAAGCCGATCTACGCCATCGACGTGCAATTGCCGAACATGCTGTACGCAGCGATCATCCAATGTCCCGTGTTCAAAGGCACATTAAAGTCCGTCGACGAGACGAAGCTCGCGGGCATGAAGGGCATCCACCACGTCGTGAAGCGGCCCGATGCCGTCGCCGTGGTGGCAGACAGCTGGTGGCGGGCGAAAAAGGCGGCGGAGGTACTACCGGTGAGCTGGGATGGTGGTGACAACGCCAGCGTTTCCAGCAGCACGATTAGCGCGAATCTGCATGAGGCGCTGAGCGCCGCCGATGCACGCGTCGGCCGCAACGACGGCGATGTCGACCGCGCGCTCGGCCAAGCGGTTAAACGAATCGAAGCCGACTATGAGGTGCCTTTCCTCGCTCATGCCACCATGGAGCCGCAGAACTGCACGGCGCACGTGACCGCCGATCTGGTCGAGATCTGGGTGCCGACCCAGGACGGCGAGACCGCGCTTGCAATCGCGGCGGATGCCGCCGGGGTGCCGCCAGGCAAGGTCGTGGTCCACAAGATGATGCTCGGCGGCGGCTTCGGCCGGCGCGGGATCTTTCAGGACTTCGTGCGCCAGGCGGTCCTGATCGCGAAAGAGGTGGGCCAGCCGGTGAAGCTCGTTTGGACGCGCGAGGAGGATATCCGTCACGACTTCTACCGCCCGGTGGCAGCCGCCCGGATGACCGCAGGTCTCGACGCCGATGGTATGCCGGTCGCATGGAAGATAAGGACCGCCGGCCAATCCATTATCGCAGCGGTCTCACCTCGCGTGATGCAATTCGGGGTCGACCGGAATTTCCTTCAAGGCCTGCTTGAAGACATGCCCTACGACGTGCCGAACTATCTCGTCGATTTCGCCATGCGCAATACGCATGTCCCCGTCGGCGTGTGGCGCAGCGTCAACCATTCGCAAAACGCGTTCTTCAAAGAAAGCTTTGTCGACGAGATGGCATATGCGGCGGGCGCCGACCCCTACCTGTTCCGCCGCAAGCTCTTGGCCAAAAAACCCAAGGAGCTTGCCGTGCTCGAGGCCGCGGCCACGCACGCCGGCTGGGACACATCGCCGCCGCTCGGCGTGTTTCGCGGCATTGCGCTCCACAACTCGCAAAACAGCGTTTGCGCGCAGGTGGTCGAGGCTTCAGTCGCCCCCGATGGGAAAGTGCGGGTCCACCGCGTGGTATCGGCCATCGACCCCGGTCATGCGGTCAATCCGCTGACCATTGAATTGCAGACCGAGAGCGCTATCGTCTATGGGCTTGCTGCGGCGCTTTATGGCGAGATTACCATCAGGGACGGACGAGTAGAGCAGACAAACTTCCACGACTATCCGATGCTGCGTCTCGCCGAGATGCCGCGAGTGGAGACGGTCATCGTCGCGAGTGGCGGCTTCTGGGGCGGGGTCGGTGAAACGCCTATGCCTCCCCTCGCACCTGCTTTGTGCAACGCGATTTTCTCGGCGACCGGCAAGCGCATCCGCTCGCTGCCGCTCAAAAACCACGATTTGAGGAGCGCATAAGAAGCGCGCAAGAAAAGCGAACGGCCACAATCGGCATCCACGCGCATTCGGGAGGCCCGACATGAATGCCACACGCGTCGTGACTGCTGTCGCCTTGGTTTTCACGGTGGTCGGTCATGCTTCGGCGGCCGGTCCAGCGGATGCTCCGCCCGGCGCCCTCTCCTGTTCCGGCTGCCATCCGGCGGCACGCACCGCGCAAACGACGGTGCCGCGACTCATCGGCCGCAATCCAGCCGACATCGTTGCCGCAATGCAGGCATTCAAGTCAGGGCAAACGCCGGGGACCGTGATGGACCGCATCGCCAAGGGTTTCTCGGACGATGAGGTCAAAGCCATTGCCGCCTGGTATGGTGCGCAGAAGGATTGAGGAGGCCCATCATGACTGCAAAGCGCACGAGCCGGCGACAATTCCTCAAGGCCGCGGCCGCCGGCGCAGCCCTCCTGCCGCTTCCCGCCATCGCCCAGGGCGCCGGCGGGCGCGTGGTCGTCGTGGGTGGCGGCTTCGGGGGAGCGAGCTGCGCTCGTTTCATCAAACGGATCGATCCGCGCATCACCGTGACACTGGTCGAGGCGAACCCGACGTTCACCGCCTGTCCATTCAGCAATGGCGTCATCGCCGGGCTTCGCGATCTCAAGGCGCAAGAATTCGGATACGACAAGCTCGCCGCCGACCAGGTGGTCGTTCAGCTCTCGCCGGGAACAGCCGTCGACCCGCAGGGACGCACGGTGACGCTCGGCAATGGGGCGCGGCTTCCCTACGATCGCCTGGTGCTCTCGCCCGGCATCGATATCCGCTGGGACGGCTTGCCCGGCTATACCGAGGCCGCTGCCGAGCGCATGCCGCACGCCTGGAAGGCCGGCGAGCAGACGCTGCTGCTGCGCCGCCAGCTCGAAGCCATGGAGGACGGCGGCACGGTGGTGATGGCGGCGCCCGCCAATCCGTTCCGTTGCCCGCCAGGTCCCTACGAGCGGGCGAGCTTGATCGCCTATTACCTCAAAACCAAGAAGCCGAAATCGAAACTGATCATTCTCGACGCCAAGGATGCCTTTTCCAAGCAGCGCCTGTTCCAGAACGCGTGGAAGGCGCTCTATCCAAACCTCGAATGGGTGTCGCTATCGAGCGGCGGTAAGGTCACTTCCGTCGACGTCGGAGCGATGACGCTCGTCACCGATTTCGGCCGGCACAAGGCCGATGTCGCCAATGTCATTCCGCCGCAGAAGGCGGCACGCATCGCCGAGATGGCCGGGGTCGCCGATCGCACCGGTTGGTGCCCGATCGACCCGGCCACGTTCGAATCCAAGCTGCAGCCAAACGTCCATGTCGTCGGCGACGCCTCAATCGCCGGCGCGATGCCGAAATCGGCGTTCTCGGCGAATGCCCAGGCCAAGGTGTGCGCCGCCGCAGTGGCGAAGCTAGTTGCCGGCGGCAGGCCCGATGAGCCCAAGCTCATCAACACCTGCTACAGTCTGGTGGCGCCCGATTACGGCATCTCGATCGTGGGCGTCTACCGACCGGCGGACGGCCAGATCAAGGAGGTCGAGGGCTCGGCCGGCGTCAGCCCGCTTGACGCGCCGAGCTCCACGCGCGCGCTCGAAGCCACGTTCGCGAATGACTGGTTCAAGACCATCACCAACGAAGTCTTCGGCTGACCGTTGCGGCGCACTCGTCTGTGCGGCTGCGCTCGCCACCGCGATCGCAAGCTTCGCCGACGACGCGCGGACCGCCGAGCAACTGCGTCCATATACCGTGGTCGGAGATGCGATCCCCCAGTCGCTGACCGGTGCGAAGGGCGACGTGGAACGCGGACGCAATATCGTCGTTAACCGGCAGGTGGGCCTTTGCCTCCTCTGCCACAGCGGGCCCTTCCCGGAGGAGAAGTTCCAAGGCACACTGGCCCCGGACCTCAAGGGAACCGGAGCGCGCTGGTCGGAGGGCCAGTTGCGGCTGCGGATCGTGGATGCAAGCCGCCTCAACCCGGACACGATCATGCCGCCCTACTACCGGATTGACGGTCTCACGCGTGTGGCTCCGGCCTTTCAAGGCAAGCCTGTGCTGACGGCGGAGCAGATCGAGGACGTGGTCGCCTATCTCGCGGCCCTGCGCGACGAGTGAGCACGATGACGCGCGACGATCACATGCCGCAAGCAACCCGGCGCCGCTTCTTGATCGAGACCGCGGCGCTCGCCGGCGCCGTCGGCATCGCCGTTCCGCTTGCGGTGAAGCCCGCATCTGCTACGCCCGCATCGATGCGCGCTGCGATCAGAAAGGTCGTCGGCGAGGCAGCGCTCAACAAGGGCAAGGTGAAGATCGACGTGCCCCCGCTGATCGAGAACGGGAATGCGGTCCCGCTCACGATTTCCTGCGAGAGCCCGATGACGGCGGACGATCACGTCAAGGCCATGCATGTCTTCACCGAGAAAAATCCACAGCCGAACGTCGTGAGCGTTCAGCTCGGCCCGCGCTCCGGACGGGCGACCGTGTCGACGCGCATCCGCCTCGCGGATTCGCAGAAGGTCATTGCCATTGCGCAAATGAGCGACGGCTCGTTCTGGTCCAGCGAGGCCGAAGTCATCGTCACGCTCGCCGCTTGTCTCGAGGGAGTCTGACCATGGCGCGCGCTCTCATCAATGCGCCGGCGAAGGCCAAACGCGGCGAAATCATCGAGATCAAAACGCTGATCTCGCACAATATGGAGACCGGCTTTCGTCCCGACAATACGGGCAAGCCGGTACCCCGCGACATCATCACCGATTTCATCTGCAAATATAACGGACAGGAAATCTTCCGCGCCGAGCTGTTCCCGGCAATTGCCGCAAATCCGTTCCTGACCTTTTTCACCGTTGCCACCGAAAGCGGCACGCTGAGCTTCGAATGGACTGGCGACAACGGCTTTAGCGCGACCGAGTCCGTTAACATCACCGTCGAATGAGGCCGCTAGCGGCCGTTGTTTTCGCGACCGCCGCGCTGGGCGCCACGGCGATCGCCGCCGAGATTTCGCTCGCCGAGCGAAAATCAGGCTACGAGTTCATGGGGCGCGAGACGCGCGCCATGCAGGATGACGACACCGTCAATCCCGCCATGCTGTGGGTGCTCGACGGGGAAGCTCTCTGGAGCCGCAAGGAGGGCTCTGTGGCTAAATCATGCGCCGATTGCCATGGCGACGCGCGGGCGAGCATGAAAGGCGTGGCGGCCCGTTATCCAGCCTTCAATGCCGCGCGCGGACGCCCCATCGATCTCGAGCAGCAAATCAATATCTGCCGCACCGAGCGGCAGCAATCGACGCCGCTTGCCTTCGAGAGCAAGGAGCTGCTCGCGCTCGCGGCCTATGTCGGGCGGCAATCGCGCGGCATGCCGATCGAAATCGCGGACGACGAGCGCACCAAGCCGTTCCTGCAAGCCGGCCGAGAGCTGTTCACGCAGCGCCAAGGCCAGCTCAATCTCTCATGTGCACAATGTCACGACGACAATTGGGGCCAAAAGCTTGCCGGCGCTGCGATCCCGCAGGGCCACCCGACCGGATATCCACTCTATCGCCTCGAATGGCAAGCGCTCGGATCGCTGCAGCGGCGGCTGCGCAACTGCCTGTTCGGAATGCGCGCCGTCTCCTATCCCTTCGGCGCGCCCGAATATACCGATCTCGAACTCTATCTGATGTGGCGCGCGCGCGGCATGCCGGTCGAAACACCGGCGGTGCGGCCGTAGGCTCTGCGACGCGGGCGCGTCAGCTCTGCGTGCGGTGAAAGTCCTCCTCCGGCGTCGGACCCCAGATGCTAGTCTTGCCCGGGGTCCACCGTTTGGGCCGCTGCGGGGTGTCGCGGTGCCAGGGGCGCGGCTCGAAATAGCCGAGCTCCTCATCCTTCATCTGGTCGAGCTCGCAGAAGAACTCGACCACCTGCTCATCCTGGTTGCGATGGTAAGTGGCGACGTTGTGTCCCGGGCCGTGCCGCAACGGACCCCAGATGATCGGGATCTGTTTTTGACCCATCACCTCGCACGAGTTCTGCAGATGCATGAAGTCCTTGAGCTCGAACGCGATGTGATGAAGCTTCACGTCCGGACCGGTGAAGAAGTTCACGGTGTGATGATCCGGATTACAGCGCATGAAGCAGAAGAAATCGCCGATCCAGTCGGAGACGCGAAAGCCGAGCACGCGCTCGTAGAATGCCACGGTGCGCTGGATGTCGGGCGTGAAGAAGGCGACATGTCCGAGCTTGAGCGGCCCAATACCGGCGACCTGCGCGTGCTTGGCGAGATAGCCCCATTCCTTGAACAGCTCGATCGTCGTTCCCTTGTCGTCCTTAAACGACAGTACCTGGCCCATGCCGGGAACGGAATCGTTGCGCAACTCGCTGCGCACGCCGTCCTTGGACAGCTCCCGCGCCAACTCGCCGAAATCGGAATCGGGCGCGACTTCGAACGACAATTTGATGCAGTGCGCTCGATCCGCCTTGTTGAGCTCGATCACCAGCGGCCCGACCTTGGTGGCGAGAAAGGCGCGCTCCTTCTCGCGTTCGGCCACGACCAACCCCATGAACTCCCCGTAATACGCGATGGCCTTTTCCAAGTCCGGCGTCTCGAAGGTAGCGTGGCCGATGCGTTTCGGTTTGATCATGGCGTTATCTCCATTTCGTCCCCGGATTCATTTATATCATTTTTTCAACCGCCGAATTGATGATGAATGCGATCGGCGATGAGTTCAAAGGCCATTCGCCTGGCCCTAATCAGAAATGGCGTACGACCATGGCGCAATTCCGCTTCGCTCGACCCATCCTACACCGTGGCTTAGCAGCACCTACACACTCGACAAGACCGAAATATTCGGCGAAAGCTTGCGCGGGCAGCATCGCACGCAGGAGAGCAAACGAACATGGCCGGCTACAAGCTCGCGACCTACCAAACCACCGATGGCCCTCGCGCCGGCCTGGTGATCGACGACAAGGTGTTCGACGCCGCCAAGCTCACGGGCAAGGCCGCCTATGCGACCGTGCTCGGCATCCTCGAGGACTGGAGGACGGCGCAAGGCGTCCTGCGCAAAGTGGCGGCGGCGGCGGGGAAAAGCCGCGCCAAAGCATTGCCGCTTGGGCGCAGCAAGCTGCTGGCGCCGGTGCGCTGGCCGTCGGCGATCTACTGCGCCGGCGCCAATTATGCCGATCATGCCGCTGAAATGGCCCGCCGCATGAATCGCCCCCCGGAACCGGATCCGCATAGCCAGGGCCTCAAGGCGTGGCATTTCCTCAAGGGGGCGCGGGCGCTCGCCGACCCCGGTGCGACGGTGAAGATTTCCGGCGTCTCCGACCAGGTGGACTGGGAGGTGGAGCTTGCGGCGGTGATCGGGCGCCCGGCCAAGAACGTATCGCAGGAGAAAGCGCTCGATTACGTGGCCGGCTACACCGCGGCCAACGATCTCTCGGCGCGCGACCTCGGGCGGCGCCCGAACATCAGCGACACCTCCCCATTCAAGTCCGATTGGACCAAGCACAAGACCTTCGATGGCTCGTGTCCACTCGGCCCGTGGATCGTGCCGGCGAGCGACATCGGCGACCCGCAAAATCTCGGCCTCAAGCTGTGGGTGAACGACGTGCTCAAGCAGGATTCCAACAGCAACGACATGATCTTCAACCTGGCCGAGCAGATCGAGCGATTGTCGAGCGGTATGACGCTTCACCCCGGCGACGTGATTCTGACCGGCACGCCGGCCGGTGTCGGCTCGGCGCGCGGGGAATTCCTCAAGGCCGGCGACGTGGTCAAGATCTGGATCGAAAAAATCGGGACGCTGACCAACAAGATGGCTTGATCGCGCAATTTAAGCCTGTCCGCAGGGTGACCCGAAGGCATGTCGTTTACAGATGTCGGCCCAACGCTTGCCGCTGGTTGCATTCAAACATTTGTACTATACAAATGGCGGTGGACGCCGATCTCACGACGACCGTTGGGACGGGCATCCCAAAAACGTTAAGTTCTAGGGAACCGAGACAAGCCAAGGAGGCATGGCAGCATGGCCGAGCAGTACGTCGGAAAGACCGCTGAGTTCAAGGACGGCGACCGCCGAATCATCTTCGCTGGAGATAACGAGATCGGCGTATTCCGACACGAGGGTCAGTTCTACGCCTACAGCAATTTCTGCCTGCACCAGGGCGGTCCCGCGTGCGAGGGCCTCACCATCGCCAAGGTCGAGGAACGGCTGTTACCCGACAAGACCTCGCAAGGGCTCTACTTCTCGGACAGCGAAATGCATTTCGTGTGTCCCTGGCA
>Ga0306924_10007258_pt1 | contig 11113 bp, 9 predicted proteins | sample sta12Can44000111_FD_203756 | JGI IMG/M metagenome (GOLD analysis project Ga0306924, IMG submission 203756) | Lab enrichment of tropical soil microbial communities from Luquillo Experimental Forest, Puerto Rico - statanox.12C.anox.44.000.111 (v2)... | ecosystem: Environmental > Terrestrial > Soil...
CGTTGATCAACCCGAACAATCCCAGGAGAATCGTTGCGAGGCCCATCAGCCCGTAGTCCACCGGGCTCAGGAGCCGCATGACGAAGATCGTAATGAGCCAGGTGCCGAGTTGCCCCGTGGTGCGCACCACGGCGTTCCAGCGAAGTGCGTGCAGGATCGCCGCTGGTGTCGTTACCGGGGGGTATCGTTCATGTCCATTCGACATAAACAGGCACTGTCCTTGTCAATGTTTGAGCGTGACTATGCCGTGCGGCGCCCCCAAGGGAGATTCGATATTAGCCGATTGCCGCAAGGGTTCATTGTAATACAGAAGCAGGTATCGAATTTCGCGCCAGTCCGGATCCCGGAACTGGATAATCGTCCATTCAAGCCCGGTTTGCGCGACTCTCCCCACAGATGAGGTCCAAATGCCGGCGAGCGCCATCACCCGATAGGCGCTGGTCACCAGAAGTCGTGCGACGAAAAGGGCGTTTACCAAGAAGGGAGATTGTAGAACGGCGCGCAACCGCCGATCCAAGACGTCGAACGCGCCGCTCGCGCTTTAAGTGAAAGACCTACGCGGACTCCATAACCACAGGGTCTTGAATGGGGTTGGCTTCGGTATTCGGAAATCACGCGCGGCTCGCGACGCAGCCCGGGCGTTCGTCGGATTTCGTGATCGCCGCACCGATGGCCAGACGCTGCACGCGAAGGCATGTAGCCAGCGTGAGGCCACAGGTCGGGCACGCGATCGGGCTAAGGGAGAGCCCTATTTTTGTACGAGACAACATCCCGGATATAAAAAGGAGGATCGTATGGTCGAGCGACTGACCCCTGTACCCTGAAAACGGGCTTGGATCATTTCGGCTCCGCGGTAAATTGAACAAAAAGATCATGACCTACCTGTCTGATATAATGAGGTTGTAATCCAATTCTAGCAACCATGTAATGCTATCGTCATCGTTGGAGAGTACCGAGAAGGTAGTGGCGGTGCGGGTCGCGGATTGAACCACCAACTGGAACCAAGATCCCGCAGTGCCGCCTGTCAGCCGCTTCCCTCCCTCTATACAACTTGCATTAAAGAAATCTTATGATAAACTGCTGACATGTAAATATTCTGAGGTGCTGCATGCTGGCGGGGGCTTGCCTCGCTGGGAGGTTGTTCGAGAATAGCTCAGAGTGTCTGGATCAAAGAGCCCTCTTGATGGTTTTGATAGGCATCGTTACCATTGTCGAAGTCAATTTTGTCGGCGAGACAACGATATATTACTTGAAAGTAGCAAATATTCGGTAAGGATTACACGGAAACATTGTTCATAATCATCCATCTGCAGGTGGATGGGTCGAGCGTGGCATTCGCATTGTGATTCCCGATCTCGTCGAATTTCTCCACGACGAGATAGGCGCTCGCGTTCTTCGCCTTTATAAAGCCGCTGATATTATCTGTATTTGGCTTGCTTTTATTACCGTTTTCGCATATTTGCGCCAACAGTTCACCGCATGGGAGAGCGCCTTAGCGTGCCTTTATTTTGCTGCTATCTTGCCGCTGACGTTCGCGTTGCATTTTCTATCGTATGATCGAGCTCGTCTTCTGGCACGGCTGCTCGCAATCTGGTGTGCCCGCGCCCGGCGCTTCTGAGAATTCTCCGCGGTTGCCTTCGTCGCTGTGTTGATCAAATTTGATGCGATCGTGTTGCCGGGCCTATATTTTTTTGTGCAATGCGACATATCAGACTTGGCGTAAGTATTTATTTCAGTCTTCTACCATCGCCATAATATTATTCGTCATATTTGAGGGACTTTCTCCGTCGTTGCGATATTTTACCCGCCCACTTTGGCTTTTGGCCTACCCATAGTGCTGGCTATCTTGGGGTACAAGAGCGGCGACCAATTCATGCGTGCGGAGCGTTTGGTTCGCCGGAATGATAGCGGTCATTTTGGTTGCCGCGTCGAACTTTGAGGAGGTCCGAGCGGAGCAGATGCTGATCCCTCTGCTGGCGCCGGTAGCTCTGTATGGCCTCCGTCGAATACTGGGTGAACCCACCGCTTTGCAGAGACAACCCCAGCCTGCCGGCACCCTGCCCGTTGCCGCCTCTCGACCCGTCGCGCGGTCCCAGATCCGGAGCAGTCCTCAGCCGCCATAGTGAGCGCGGATGCGGCGTTTAGAGCGGTTCGGCGTCGCTCACCGCGACACCGAGAACCCGGCCGGTCATCGCTTGGAGGACCACCGCGATCCGGTCGCAATTCCAGCGGACCGGCGCTGCGATCGTGGCCGCGGTGCCGCTGTACCGCGCAATCTCTTCGACGCCGCGCACGACATCGACATGCGAGAGGATTCGCCCGCCATTCTCGCCGCGCTTCACCGCGGTGACATGCCGGCGATCGAAGCCGATCAGCAACACCGAGGCCGCCGCAGCGTCACTACCCTGGCCTAGCTTGATCTGTACTTGGCCGCGATCGAGAGCCAGCGTGACCAGCACTTCCTGGCGGTCACGTCGAGCGAGGTCGAGCGCATGCTCGACATCGGGACGATCCGAGCCGACGGCCTGCCAACGGCCGTCGACGACAATCTGAGGCGTGTAGACGGTGGCAAGATCGAGAAGTGCTGCGTAACGGTTTTGGCGTTGGCTCGCCTCGCGGCTGGAAAACGGATCCTTCCAGCCGAGCCGGTCCCAGTAGTCGACATGAAACGACAGTGCCAGCACATCGGGACGGCTCGCGAGTTCGGCCAGCAGCGCGTCGGCCGGCGGACAGGACGAGCAACCCTCGGAAGTAAAAAGCTCGACCAAAATCGGCCGTTCACCCGCCCGGGCCGCGATGACGCCGACCGTCAGGCAGAGCGAAAGGAAAAGCACAAAAATCTTGAACATGCCATGAGGCTACATCGAAGCTCGGATCGTAGAGATCAACAGAGCGTGAGCGCCGCGAGGGTGCTTGCTAATGTTGCTAAATCAGCTCGGGCAAAGCCCAGGCTGGCTCGCCGACCCGGCGCGCCCGCGGCATTAACGATAACATTCGCCGCCACAGCGCATCGACTTGGAGAACCCGGGATTCGGCGGCGGCGCGGTACAAAATCACTCGAGGAGTGTGTTGGCGTATCCGACCCCTTCTCTCTGAACACCGCCTCGAACCGCTTGTCGGCGGTTACCGGCAACGGCATCTCGAACTTGTCGATGACTCGGTCCCGCGAGGTATTCCGGCGGTTGCAGAGCAATCTGTACGAAATGCAACGGCCCGTTCTAGTGGCGCAGCGCTGTTGCCCGAAGGTGATGCGCTCGAGGGTTCCCTTCGCGTTTCCGCTTCGTCTTCGATCGGGTAGCCGGCTCCCGCCCCTTCCCGCTTTACTTCGCATCGGCCGGGACGAGGTCACTGGTTAATAATGTTTGCCCCGCAGTCTGCGCCGTACCGGCAGGGCCATAGGAGGCCATCAGCAGCGCGATCAAGCCGCTCCAGCCGGTCTGATGCGAGGCACCCACGCCGCGGCCGGTTTCGCCGTGAAAATACTCATAAAACAGCACATTGTCGCGGAAGCGCGGATCCTCCCGCTCGATCCGCGAATCGCCGAACACCGGCCGGTGGCCCTCCTCGTTGCGCAGAAAAATCCGGCACAGACGCCGGGAGAGCTCGTCAGCCACTTCGCCGAGGTGTTGCAGCCTGCCCGACCCGACCGGACATTCGATCTTGAAGTCGTCGCGGTAATAACTGTGGAACCGTTGCAAAGATTCGATGATCAGAAAATTGATCGGCATCCAGATCGGGCCGCGCCAATTGGAATTGCCGCCGAACATGCCCGTGTTCGATTCGCCCGGGACGTAGCGGACCTCGAGACGGTGGCCGGGACGTTCCAAAACGTAAGGATTTTCTCCATAAAATTTGGACAGCGAACGAACCCCAAAGTCCGATAGGAATGCCGTCTCGTCGAGCATCCGGCTGAGCAGGCGCTTCATGCGGTGGCCCCGCAGTAGCGACAGCAGGTGCCGCTCACCGGTACTTGCGTCATGCCACCGTGACACCAACCGTGCGAGCTGCGGACGGTGTTCGAGAAACCAATGCGCTCGGGCGCTGAATCTTCGCAGTCGAGTAAAGACCGAAGCATCGAGAACCTCGACGGCAAAGAGCGGTATCAGCCCGACCAGTGAGCGCACCCGCGATGGAATTCGCTCCCCGTCGGGGAGGTGCACGACATCGTAATAGAATTCGTCTTCCTCATCCCACAAGCCGATACCCTCGCCACCGATATTGGTCATGGCTTCGGCAATATAGAGGAAGTGTTCGAAAAACTTGGATGCGATGTCTTCGTAGACATGGTCGGTGAGCGCCAGCTCGAGCGCAATGCGCATCAGGTTGAGCGTGTACATGGCCATCCACGCAGTGCCGTCGGCCTGGTTGATGTGACCCCCGCTCGGCAGCGCTTCGTTCCGGTCGAATACGCCAATATTGTCGAGCCCCAAAAACCCGCCCTGGAAAATATTTCTGCCCTCGACATCCTTGCGGTTGACCCACCAAGTGAAGTTGAGCATTAGCTTGTGGAAGACACGTTCGAGAAAATCCCAGTCGCCTTCGCCGCCGCGCTGCTCGCGGTCGATTTCATAGACACGCCACGCCGCCCACGCGTGCACCGGCGGATTGACGTCGCCGAATGCCCATTCATAGGCGGGCAGCTGGCCGTTGGGGTGCATATACCAATCGCGCGTCAGCAGCAGCAGTTGGTTCTTGGCAAAGCTCGCATCGATCAGTGCCAGGGTGACGGCGTGAAACGCCAGGTCCCAGGCTGCATACCATGGGTATTCCCACTTGTCCGGCATCACGATGATGTCGGCATTGTTCAGATGCAACCAGTCGGAATTGCGTCCGTGCCGCCGCGCTGGAGGCGGCGGGGGCAGCAGCGGATCGCCGTTCAGCCATTCGGGAATGTCGATGTAGTAGAACTGCTTTGACCAGAGCATGCCAGCGAGCGCCTGGCGCTGTACCAGTCGGGCATCGGGATCGGCGATGTCCTGCTGCAGGTCCGCATAGAATTCGTCGGCCTCAGCTCGGCGCTGATCGAACACGCGGTCGAAATCGTCGAGTCCGGAAGCGTGGTCAGCGAGGGTCAGCCGAGTACGCAATCGACGGCTTTCTCCGGCACGCAACCGAAACAGATGATGCGCCGCGACTTTGGTGCCCCGACGATCCGGTTTAACGGCCGCGGTGTCGCCGTTCACGATATAATCGTTGATGCCGTCCTTGAAATGGCGGCCAGGTGCATCGATCCCGCACAACCGCCTTATGTTCGTGTCATTTTCACAAAACAAGAATTCCGGCTGGCCGTCACAGAAGAGCCGCAACGGCGGGAGCCCCGGGCGATCGACCGAGATCGAATTATCCTCGCGTGCAACGAGCTGCGGTCGCATCGAATCGGATCTCCACGACCAGGTGTTCCGCGCCCAGAGCTGCGGCAGTACGTGCAATGTGGCCGCCTCGGTCGCGCGATTATGGATCGTCACCCGCTTCAGGATGTCGTCGACATCGGCTTTTGCGTATTCGATTTCGACATCGAAATAGCGGTTTTCGTCGAATACGCCGGTGTCGATCAGCTCGAACTCTGGCTCCATTCTCCCGCGCCGACGGTTCTCCTCGACCAGCCGGTCATAGGGAAACGCCGCCTGCGGATACTTGTAGAGCATGCGCATATAGGAATGGGTCGGTGTGCCGTCGAGGTAATAGTAGAGCTCCTTGACGTCTTCGCCGTGGTTGCCTTCGGCATTGGTCAGCCCGAACAGCCGCTCCTTCAAGATAGGGTCGCGACCGTTCCACAGGGCGAGGCCGAGACAAAGTAATAGATGATTGTCGCCAAACCCGGCGATCCCATCCTCGCCCCAGCGATAGGCCCGGCTTCGCGCATGGTCATGCGGGAAATATTCCCAAGCGTCGCCGTGCTCGCTGTAATCCTCACGCACTGTGCCCCACTGGCGCTCGCTCAGATAAGGCCCCCAGCGCCGCCAATGCACGCCTCGATGTATTTCCTCTAGGCGCACCGCCTCTGCGGTTGGCGCAGCTGCCGCGTGCGATCCTGTCTTTGCTGCCGTCGCCATCAGCTTGGTTCCCTCCGAACGGTGCGTCAAGCTAATACGGCCGTCCGCGACGACCAAACCCTTTCGCCCGACGGCGTGGCCGTGGAGCGGTTAAATAAACATCGTTTAAGGGCTGATGCCGGCTCCGGTCACCGCGGTTGGCCACTACGTCGCGCCGATCAGGAAGCAATCGCAGATTCGTGTCGCGGCGCCGGCTCGGGATGCGACGAAGGCGTAAACCGCGTTGGCAAGATCAGCGAGACTGAGCAGCCAGAATATTCCGTTGGTCCACGCCGGCTGCAACGGGAATTCGAGGACGCTAGTAATCGCACGAAGACCGACGGCGCCACGAAATACTTTTCGGCCAACATCGACGGTCGGTTCGACAGACCCCTACCAAGACTCTCGAATCGAGGATATACAAATCGCCGAGCCGCGATGTGTGACGATGCTCGGCTTTACTAGAACTGGAGACCGGGATGGGCATGCTCGTGACAGGCGTCTGGCACCAGGAAGACCCACCCATGGCGGGTGGCGACGGGAGCTTTGTGCGCCCCCAATCGGGGTTCCGCGACCGCGTAACCCGCGACGGCTCGTCCGGCTTTAAGGCCGAGGCCGGGCGCTACATCCTGGTCGTCGCGCCGTCTTGTCCCTGGGCGCACCGCACGGTGTTGATGCGCAGGCTCAAAGGGCTTGAGGATGCGATCGAGATCCTACAGTCGGATTTACCCAAGGGGCAGAGCTGGGCCTATTCGCGCGGCCTTGATGACCTTGGGCCGATCGACGGCATCTTCCACGTTCATCAGGTCTATAGCGCGGCCCGTCCCGACTTTACCGGTCGAGCCACCGTCCCCGTGTTATGGGATCGCAAGAGGCGCACAATCGTCAATAACGAATCCTCGGAAATTATCCGCTTGCTGAACTCGGAGTTCGACGACTCAGCCGATGCGACGGTCGATCTCTACCCCAATGTGCTGCGCAACGCGATCGATCCGATCAACACCTTCATCTATGAGACGATCAACGATGGCGTTTATCGCTGCGGCTTTGCCAGGAGCCAGCGGGCTTACGAAGAAAGCTTCCATAAGCTGTTCGGGGCCCTCGACGAGATCGAGCAGCGGCTCGACCATCAGCGCTATCTTGTCGGTGACCGCTTCACCGAGACCGATCTGCGTTTGTTTCCAACCCTGGTGCGGTTCGACGCGGTCTATTACAACCACTTTAAGTGCAATCTACGGCGCATCGCCGATTATCACAACCTGCCGAATTATTTGCGCGAGATCTATCAGATGCCCGGCATCGCCGAGACCGTCGACATGCCCGGCATCAAGCTCGGCTATTACGGCGGTATGCGCAATCTTAATCCAGGGGGGATCATTCCGCTCGGCCCCGAGCTCGACTTCGCCGCGCCGCACGACCGTGAGCGGTTCGCCGGCGGCGCCTGAATGGTCCTATGGAGGCGTATCTCCATCCCGACTATTATGAAATCGCTTTAGCCCCCGAGGATCCGGTTCGCGAACTCGACTTTTTCGAGGCCGCGATTGCTAAATTTTCGAAGGCAAAAGTTCACCGGGTCTTCGAGCTGGGAGCCGGAACCGCCCCTTATCTCGAGGAATGGCACAGACGAGGCTACGCGTATTGCGGGCTCGATCTCAGCCCTGCGATGATCGAACACGCCCGCTACAAAGCGAGCCGAAAGGGAATAGACGCGACGTTCGTCCTCGGCGACATGCGTGACCTCGATCGGCGTCTCGGCCCGTTTGACTTGGCCTATGTGCTGCTGGGCTCGCTTTATGTCCGATCGAACCGCGAGTTCCTCGATCACCTCGACCACCTCGCCGGCCTCCTCGCTCCGGGCGGTCTCTATCTGTTGGACAGTGTTGTCTGGTTTCGGATTTTCCACGGCTATAAGAGAAGCTGGATCCGGCAAAGAAGCGGCGTCAGGGTGCATACTCGGTACCGTGCCGAGATGCTCGATCCGATCGCTCAAACCTACGATGAATGGCTGACCTTCACCGTCAACGATCACGGGAAGAACATGATCATTCAGGGACGGGTCACGGCGAAGGTGTTTTTCCCGCAGGAGTTTCTCTGTTTGGTCGAGCTCAGCGAGCGCTTCGAATTTATCGGTTGGTACAATGATTTCAGCTTGACCGCCGAGGTCAAACCGGCCGGCCGGCATCTCGTGATCCTGCGCAAACGATGAACGCGGCGCAAGCAATCCGCTGATCAGGATCTGATAAACAGGCGCTGCGTCTCGGCCTGTTTCATTGCTGGAGCAAGCGTGCCGAACATCCCGGTCTTCCGCGGCTACTCGGCGACTTGTCGCGTGGTTGTCATCGCCATCAGTGACATGGCGCTGGCCGTGCCCGCGCGTGAGGCGCTGGCCGCCTCGTGCGCCGCCCGAATGCGGTCGGCAGCTTCAGGGATATTACGGATCGGCGTTCCCCGCCATCCGCATAGCGCAGGGCCCAAGCGAAGCCTCCGCTCGTCGTCGCCAGCGCATCAAAGCCGGCGGCAACGAGGACGCGAGCACTCATCGCGCCGCACGCGTTCGGCAGCAACTGATCTCCCTCAAAAGCGGTTGTCGACGGATGGCGAGATCGACCCTCGTCCGGTGCACCTCCGACGTCAAGTTCGCCGATCCGAGGAGACATGTCAAAAGAGTCGGTGGGCTGTGCCAGAGAGCACATGGAATTCTGTTGCAAGTCCCCGAAACGTTCTCTTTCAAGGCATAGTTAAATCGATTACGGTTCGGTGGGACAAGGCTGTAAGCACGGTGGGTTTGGATGAACGCTGGCTACGCCGATCGGGTCGTCGCCCAGTTTTTGTACGAATACTACAGGATATGGCAAAACCATTTCCCGGGGTTAAACAAACGGGCGCATTGGCACGTCATCTTTTCGGCACGAACCGGCCCGGCCGGGGGTGTCTCGTGCAGATCCATCCATCGTACCCTTTATGGCTTCTATGGGACCGACATCAGGACTTGCATTGAGAGAGTAAAAGATTGTGAGAGGGATGGGTTTATCAGGGTTACTGACTCGTCTAACCGGCCATGTACTGCTTCCCCCGCTTGCCTGATTACCGCAACCGGCAAGCTATACGAAAGCTTCGATCGTCACGGCAAAGACACCACCGATGCGGTGCGAGCAGCGTTGGGTGAGCGGGACCGCCGTCGCTCACCGCCGACGGATTTTAACGATGCTGACACCACCGCAATCTTTAGCTTCTTCGGCGCCTACGAACAGAAATGGCGGGAAACCTGCGAATTCGTGGTTAGGCAAAAGGGGCTGACCCCGGCCCATGTCAATGATGCGATGGACCATTTGGTGACCTACCAGTATTGGGCGATCGTAATGCTGCTGTGGGGGGCGAGCCCCTTCGGAAATGACGATGAGAACTCGCCCGCTCTGGTCATCGATGAGATCAACAGCAGAATGTGGGACGCGCTGCGGCTGGGGCATCTCGCGATCAAGGAGCGTGTCGACAACTTGATCCGCTGGGGCTTCTTCGCCGAACAAACGATAAAACGGCACAAGGCCGTCGCGCTGACGCCGGTCGGCGGGTCGGCGATCAGCAAGAGTCTGGCGGAGGCCAAGCCGCTGCTCGAGGATCTTGATGCCAAATTGGTTTCCCAACGGCCAGAGGTGATTGGCGCGCGATCGGCCTAGAGCTGGTTGGATCGCGCCGGTGGCGACCGAAGTAACAGCCGCAGTCAACGCGCGTCGCCGGCCTCCCCGCCCGTCAGCGGTTGGATCGCCTCAATAGAGGCGTGTCTTGTAGCTCTCCGCCGTGTAGCGTTCCGACTCCTCGACGCTGATGCCGCCAATCTGATCGGCGAGAATGCGGCCCAACGACGGAAAGTCCGAGCGGCGGACCTGCTTGTCCGGATTCCATAGATCCGACCGGATCAGCGCCTTGCCGCAATGAAAGTAGATTTCTTCGGCGGTTACCAGAATGGCACTGCGCGGAACCTTGCCGTTGACCGCGAGAGGTTCGAGTAAGGCGGGATCGGTGGTGATGCAAGCCCGGCCGTTGACCCGGAGAGTCTCGTTGATCCCAGGAACAAAGAAGATCAGCCCGATACCCGGCCGCGCGACCAGGTTCGCCAACGTGTCGACCCGGTTGTTGCCGAGCCGGTCGGGGATCAGCAAAGTGGTGTCGTCGATCACTTGGACGAAGCCCGGTGCGTCACCCTTCGGCGAGGCGTCGCACCGGCCCGACGGATCGGCTGAGGCGATGACGAGGAAGGGTGAGCGGGCGATGAAATCGCGGCAATGCTTGTCGAGCCGGCTCAGCTGCTTTTTCAAAGAGCGTTCGCTCGGCGCACCATAGCTTTCGCGCAGTTCTTTCACATCCTCGATCGTGTCCATGGGCGGCTTCCTCGCAACAGAACGTCACTATGCCCGAGCCCTAACGAAACCTCCATTGGCTTTGTCGGTAGGCGCGAGTATCACTCGCGAGGTGTTGCTGGAGACTTCGACCAGTGGGTGTCCTGGTTCGCCGTGAGGAATGCCCCGAAGGGGGCTGCATCGCGCATCTGACGATCGATAACGCCGGCAAGCTGAACAGCCTGAACCGGGCATTGATGGCCGAGATCGTCGAGACCGTCGGCGGCCTTTCCGTGGACCCCCGGCTGCGGCTCGCGGTGGTGAGCGGCGCCGGTGAGCGCGCCTTTATCGGCGGCGCCGATATCGGTGAGATCGCCGCCCTCGACCACGCGAGCGCGCGCAGCTTTATCACCTTGGTGCATCAATGCTGCGACGCATTCCGCCGCCTCCCCATCCCGGTCATCGCCCGGATCGACGGCTATGCGCTCGGCGCCGGGCTCGAGCTCGCCTGCGCCTGCGATCTCAGGGTCGCGAGCGAACGCTCGGTCTTCGGCATGCCGGAGGTCAAGATCGGCATCCCCTCTGTCGTCGAAGCGGCATTGCTGCCGGGGCTGATCGGTCAGGGCCGTGCGCGCCGGCTATTGTTGACCGGCGAGACGATCGGCGCCGGCGAGGCGCTCGCCTGGGGTCTCGTCGATGCGGTCGTGGCAGCCGGCGAACTCGACGAGGCGGTCGAGCGCCTCCTCC
>Ga0306924_10007259_pt1 | contig 11113 bp, 13 predicted proteins | sample sta12Can44000111_FD_203756 | JGI IMG/M metagenome (GOLD analysis project Ga0306924, IMG submission 203756) | Lab enrichment of tropical soil microbial communities from Luquillo Experimental Forest, Puerto Rico - statanox.12C.anox.44.000.111 (v2)... | ecosystem: Environmental > Terrestrial >...
CACCGTTCCCTACGGAGCGGGCAAACGATCGCGTTCGGGTTACCATCCCGCCTCTTTACCTCTTGACTCCTTGGTAGGAAGTCTCGCCGCCCGCCCCCGTAGCATCTCTCCGGTGGAGGGAGATGGACTCGAACTTTCGGTACCGCGCCAGGAAAGCCCGGGATTTCCATAACATCCCGGAAGTGGCCGGGACGGCCAGGGTCCGATATGGCTGGCGCCACCGTCCCCATCAAGCGCGGGCGCTTCACCGATACTCGAAGACCACATCGGTAAGCGGAATTCGACGAATAGGGCCTGAACTTTTCCATCGGAAGCCGATCGGCAGCATGGCTCGCCCTTTCCATTTTTCGGTTGCAAGCGCAGGAGAGGAACATTATAAGAACGCCCGCGGCGAGCATGGTGGAAACGCATCGATACGGAGGACCGTGGACGGTCGAAAGCTTGACGCGGTACGCGCCTATCTCGGCGCGGATAGTAAGGCTCTCAAAAACCAGCCTTTCCAAGGCAATTATATCGACGCCTTCGTCGGCACCGGAGATCGGGCAGGCAAACGACAGGAGGTCCAGACCGTTCTTGAGTCCCTGAACTTGACGTAGTGAAGAAGGTATCGGCTCGGATAACATTCGAAATCGAGCCGCCCCCTCACTGCTATCTCTCGATCGAGAAGCGCCGACTGGATCGGGTCCGGATAATCTATGAGGTGTTGAGTGGCTTGGGATGTTCTAGAGAATACCGTTATTGGAACCTTCATTTTCAGTCTTGGCCAAGCAGTAGGACTGCTGTCGTGCGAGCCGATCGGCGTTGAGCTACTCCAACAGACGCCACTGGACACTAGCCTTGGTGACGTTTTGATCGCAAAAGCTACGTTCGTGCGACTGATCGAGTTTAAGCGCGAGCTTAACAAGTCCCCCAAGGAGCACGCCAAGCTTGTCGTGCTCAAAAGGCTCCTCCTAACCGAGGCTTATTCGCGCTTGGAATCAATCTCCAGAAAAGTTCATTGGTATGTTATTACCAATTTCAACAAGTGGCGGAGTTCTGTGATCGTACCTTACTTGGACCTGGAATCGCCGGTAGGCGACCGTGATTTGGCGCGGTTCGTTCAGGAGACAGCAAATGCCCTAGCAGGGCCGGGGATGACCGAGCAGGAGTTGGATGACTTGCAGGTCTATTTTCCGCAGCTCGCCGAATTTTGCGGGTCCAGACAGATCGGCGGGACAACCGGTGGTCTGCTGTTGACTGTAGATGCTCGGGGGAAGCCAGCTTATTTCCCAATCCGGGACGTGCGAGAACTTGCTATGACCCCCCGACAAGTCGTGGAGAGCCGTATGACGTTACAAAGGGAGAGGAAGCAGGAGTTAGCAGTTCAGCATGAACTGAGGCATGCGTCGAGGCGCACTCCGCGTATGAGCTTGTGATGCAGAAGTCGGCGACAGGAGATGCCCATTCGGAGAAGCCTATCGCGATCTGGTGGAGGCAGCTATCCGTAATGAGCAGGCGATAGAGACGGCTACCCGCAACATGCGGGAGACCGATGAAATGCTGCGAAAGAGGATTCGGACCCTACCGAACTGGATAGCTGGCGAAGTTGAAAAGAGGCTCGAAAAAGTCGTTCGTGACACGGGCGCGCAAATCAGTGCCAAGTTAACGGCTGCGAATGATGCAGCAAGGCGGGCGCAAATCCAATATGAGAACGCGGCGAAGTTTGCCCTAAAGCGTGTGGTTCAGATTGCAGTGGGATGCTTCATCATCGGCTGTATCGGGATGATAATCGGCGTGTATGCTGTCGCGCGGCTGATCCTACCGGCTCCAGATGTGCTCCAGCGGGAACGGGAGGCTGAGCAAAACGTGGAGAAACTCGCACCGCGAGGAGGCGACAGCTTCTTGACGATGTGCAAGACTGCACAAGGGGAGAGACTTTGCATTCGAACTGATGAGCGTGGACAGCAAACGCTTTGGGGAACAGGCGGAGGGGAAACCTACCGCCTTATTTACGGCTACTGACCTCTTTCAGTTCATCTTCGTTATTTGGAACGGGCTTCTGCTAAAGAGAGCCCGGCTAGGGCGGGGATGTGGCCGTGGGCTATCCTCCTTCCGGCTGGCATTTCGTTTACCGCCGATGCATAGGCTCAAACCTGGTTTGGCACTTGGCGGAACCCGGCCAAGCCGGATCTGAGGTCGACGGTTTTGGTTCGACCTGAAGACAGAGGGGTCTCGCCGGCGGCGCAAAGTCACCAATCACGGAACCGGCTAACAGTAAACAACGTTAGCGCTTTAGAGGCAGGTTCTGAGCGCCGGGGGAAACCAATGGTGGGAGAACCGAAAAGGGTCGTCGCGCCGAGGAACAACCAGCGTTACCGGGAGTTGGCGAGCAAACTCCGAGGTATCGCACGCCAAAGTCGCGTTCCGGGTACACAGCAGAAGATACTTAATCTCGCTTTGCGGTTCGAGGCGGAGCCAATCACTTCGACAGGCGAAGCCCGACAAAGGATTTCGCCCAAGACGCATGCTAAATAGCTTCCTCAGTTCGCGTTCCGTCCACTAGTCCGTGTCGGTCTCCTGCCACGTCCGCACACGACATCCGTCGGCCATGCGCCCGGGTCAGGCATTAGTCCAGCTGAGCGCGTCACATGCTCAGAGGGCCAGACGGAGACAGTACCGGATCGGGCGAACGTTTATTCCCGCGGCGTCTCATGCTTGTGCCAAATTGTGGATGAGACGGCGAGGGGAAACATTCGTTTGTAGGAGAAGCGGTACGACCGACGAGCAGCAAGTGGAACGTCGCAGCCGCCGCGACACTCGGCGACATCCTCGAAGACATCCCCGCACTAAGGAAACCGACAAAAGGTCACAATGCCGAGAACAACACCAACGATGTTGAACCAGATCAGCGCAGAGAAGATAAAGATCAGACCTGCAGCGCCAGGTGTTGCGTCGGCTGATCGACGCTTTCGCGGGCGCCGAGATCCGCTTTGCGGGGCCGGGTCGTTCCGCCGGCTGCCGACCCGTCCCAAGCAACCGGGCGCGTCAAAAGGCTCGGCGAGATGTATCTCGGGCGAGTGGTTCACGGGATCGAGAGCCTCCGCAAATCGGTCGAGATCAATCCGAATTGGGGCCTCTCCCAGTTTGTCCTGGCCGCTGCGCTGGCGCTCGGCGGGCTGCTCGCAGAGGCTGCCGAAGTCCGAGCCGTCGCCCAACGTCTCGTGCCCAATTTTACGATCGCCAGGTTCCGCGCCGGAGCGGGCAGCGACAACCTAGCATACCTCGCGCAGCGCGAGCATTTCTATCGCGGGCTGCGCCTGGCAGGAGTGCCGGAGGGCTGAGGAGCCGAGACGGTCCTAGCGGGTACGCCGGGCGGATAACCCGAGCCTAGGATCGGCTTCGGGGGCGCCAGTAGCGTTGGCGCCCAGCCCTACGCGCCGACATCGCGGGCCTCCGCATCGTTCGACGCGCGAACTGGCCTGGGTCCCGCCCAGATTGACCCGCACGCGAGCAGCCGGTGGGCAAAATCAGAGCAGATTTTGGGATAGCGACCAGGCGGTGGTTTGCCAGATCTATCGGCGAACGGGCACTGCGATTAGCGCGGCTTCGCCCGAGTTCGTTTAGGAGAGACTGGAAATGATGAAGGAAGATCTGCGCAGGGCGCTTCCACCGTTGGTCACTCGATCGTCGCGGTGACGGGCGCCGCGGACCTGCCACGACTAGTGAAATGGTTGGGGTCTTATACGCCTTCGGTTGCACCGGACCGCTCGGAGAGCCTCTAGAGATGGTGCACGATGCGCCCCCGCGACGGGTGCCGGATCGCGCCACGACTGACCGTATTACCCCGCTGGCGATGATCCGGCGGATCCTCGGGGTCATGCGGCTCCGCCGTGAACGCGTCCGTTCGCGTCAGCAGCTGAAAGAGCTCGACAGCCACCTACTCAAGGACATCGGCCTGGGGCGAGAGGCGATTGATTACACGTCCCCGAGGCCGGAGCCGTACTGGGACTGAGCCCCGGTCCGAACAATCAAGAGAATCACGATGATCACGCTTGAACGCTCCATTGCAGGTTCGGACCTGGTCCATCGGCGAGAACCTGATCCGACAATATCGCCCACCGAAGAGATCGCGATTGCTCAGCGCATTCGCAGCGCCAACCCCGGGTTCTTTTGGTCGACTCTATTGTTGCCGGGGCCACGCCGTGACGCGATGCAGGCACTCTACTTCCTTTGTCGCGAGCTGCGCGGTATCGCCGACGGCGATGCCTCGCTGACTCTCAAGCTGGCACTGCTGACCGATTGGCGGACGCAGATCGAATTGCTCTATGCCGGCTGGCCACAGCATTTCGTGACTCGCGCGTTGAGCAATGCGGTCGAACGATTTGACCTGCGCTGCGTCGATTTCCTCGCCATCATCGAAGGGATTGAGACGGAAGCGAGGACCGACTTCCGCGCGCCGTCTCTCGAGCAACTCTACGTTTACTGCAAGCAAAGATCGGCAGCGGTCATCCGCATCGCGCTCCGCATCTTGGGTGCGGCGCAGGCGGACGCCGACCATGTGGCGACTGCACTTGGCCGCGGTATGGTGCTGACCGGCATCCTGCGCGACCTCACCCAGGATGCCCGCCGGCACCGCCTCTATTTGCCGCGCGAGCTGGTGCAGGCGCACGGCATCTTTGCGACGACGCCAAGCTATGTTTTGGCGCAACCGGCGCTGCCGCAGGTGTGCAACGCGCTTGCCGAGTGGGCGGCGCATTGGATTGCAGATGCCGAGGACGCCCTCGAAGGCCGATCGAGGTGGCGGATGGGAGCGGCGACAGCACTCCTGTCCGGCTATCGCAGGCTGCTCCGGGCGTTGCTCGTCCGCGGCTGGAAACGCCTCGACGAGCCGGTTCGCCTTCCGGCGTGGTGCCGACCAGCGCTCGCCATCGGACATAGTCTCATCGCTCGCTAACGCTGCGACGGCGGTCCTATAAACCTTCACGCTGTCACCCAACAATCGGCCAATGGCACGCGCAAGGCTTAACGATTGCGTTTGCCGCTAGGGCCGGTGATCACCCGCGGCCTCGTCGCTGAGCCGAAGTCACGCTCAAACTGGAGAACCATATGGACGCACTAACCCCAACATTGCAACCGCCCATTGTCACAACCGAGCGGGAACGGACAATCAGGAAGACTCATTCCGCGGGTCGAGCAGCAGCAGACGATTCTCCTATTCTGCATGCGGCAATCGGGTTGGCCGAACAAATCCGGGCGGCGAGCGACGAGATCGAGCGCGGTCGGCGGATTCCACCGGCCATTGCGCAAGCGATGAAGGACGCAGGCGTGTTCGGTATGGCGATGCCGCGCGTCTGGGGCGGTCCGGAGCTGGACCCATTGACGCAGTTTCGCGTCATCGAGGCACTGGCTATGGCCGACGGTTCGGTCGGCTGGTGCGCCATGATCGGTTGCGACGGCGGCTACGTCACAGCCTTTCTGGATCAGGACGTCGCACGAGCGATGTATCCCGACGTTCTGGTCGCCACCGGCGCTGCTGCAACGACGACAGGGCAGGCTGTGCGGGTACCCGGGGGCTATCGCGTCAGCGGGCGTTTTCCGTTCGTCAGCGGCTGCCAGCACTGCGAATGGCTCTGGCTGGGTTGCATTGTCGTCGACAATGGCGTCCCACGGGTCGATACCAACGGCGTCCCGGAAACCCGGCAGTGTGTTCTGCCATTGTCACGATGCGAAATCCTGGACACGTGGCACACCACGGGGCTCCGCGGCACGGGCAGCAATGATATCGTCGTGCGCGACCAGCTTGTCGAGGAAGAGCACTCCTTCAGCTTTCAGGATCCGGAGCTGATCAAGCGGTCCGGCCAGCTTTACTCGTTTCCATTTTTGTTCATCGCAAAGGGCGCAGCACCGGCGCTCGGCATCGCGCGTCGCGCGCTCGACGCGCTGGTTGAGAGCGCAGCGGCCAAACCGGCCCGGCGCTACACGCTCGGCGAGCGCATCGAAGCGCCCAAAGTGCTGCGCGACGATGTCTACGTGCAGGAGGCGGTGGGGCGCGCGGAGACCCTTCTTGCCGCCGCCCGCGCGTATTATTTCGACGTTATGGGCGATCTCTGGGCGACCCTGCTCGACGGCCGGCAACCGCCCGAGAGGCAGCTCGCCCTGTTGTTTAGCGCATATCCGCACGTCGTCGGCGTTTGCGTGGAGGTGGTGCAGCTCGTCTACAAGGCGGCAGGCGGCGGAGCGGTCTATCAGAAGGGACCCCTCGATCGTTGCCTCCGCGACGTCCTGACAATGAACCAGCATGTGATCGGGACGTTGCGAACCTATGAAATGACCGGTCGCCTGCTGCTCGGTCTCGAACCACTGCGCTGGCTATTTTAGGGGCACTGCAGGGTGCGCGCACACATGCTTCTCCTAAGATATGGGCTTGCTCTCCTACTCTGAAGTCTGAGCTCTCCATTATCAAGACAGGAGCACCGCCATGGATACGAATCCACTGGAAGTCGCGACCATCGCCTGTGAGGCCCAAATCGACCATGCCATCGCGACGTTGGTCCTGGCTTTTGTCACCGATCCGGTAGCGCGCTGGATGTATGATGATCCGCATCAATACCTGCTGCATATCCCGCGGCTATTCCGCGCGATCGGAACAAGCTCGTTTGAAGCAGGAGCAGCGCAGCGCACCAACGACGGCCTCGGGGTCGCGCTTTGGCTACCCCCGGGGGCTCACGGAGAAGATGGGTCGCTCGAGGCTGTGATCGCAGAAAGCATCGTTGGCGAGAAGCAAACCGAAGTCGCCGCGATCTTCGACCGGACGGAACATTATCGGCCGATCGAGCCCCATTGGTACTTATCGCTCATCGGGGTCGAAGCGTTGCATCGGAACAACGGATGCGGTGCGGCGCTACTGCGGCACCGGCTTCGTCGATGCGACCGGGAGCAGCTCCCAGCTTACCTTTGGTCATCGAACCCAGTAAATATCTCCCTTTACGAGAGACATGGCTTCAAGATCTCGGGAATGATCCAAGTAGGCTCGTCGCCTTCTATCTTTCCCATGCTGCGCTGTGCGCGCTGAAAATTCGGCGCGCACAAGGGAGGATGATCACGCCTTGGAACCTAGCACTAAAAGCCAATGTGTACGAAACCACGAAAGGGACTGACCGCCAGAGAGGACGTATCCCCACTGTCATCAGAAATCCGAACACGAGGATTAAAAGCATGACTCACAGAGGAATCTCCCACATTGGTCTCTCGACACTTGACCTCGACAAGACTCGTGAGTTCTACGAGGGCATTCTGGGATTTAAGCCGGTTGTCGCCGACACGATAAAGATTGAGGAGGGCGGGTACCTCCGACACCTCTTTTTCGGTATCGGACGCGATCAGCTGATCGCCTTTCTGGAACCAAATGGAGTTCCGGACGTGCCGGCAAGATACGACGCGGGCATCAACCGTGGGCTCGGTGTTCCCGCCGGCTTCTATCATTTTGCCTTCGAGGCGGGTTCGCCGGCTGCTCTGGCTGAAAAGCGCGATGAGCTGCGCGCCAAGGGAGTTGAGACCACCGACATCGTCGACCACCAATGGGCTCAGTCGATCTACTTCAAAGATCCTAACGGGCTATCGCTCGAATATTGCTGCGTGGTCGGCAACCGCCCAGAGGGCGACGTGATGATGCACGGAGCATTCACAGTTCGGCGTGCCGCATTGGATCTCGGCGAGGCTCTCAGCGCCGATGTCGCGGTGGCAAAATCCGCTCGCGGCAAGCGTTAGGCTCGAACTGTCACCCAACAGTCAATGTGGGCGCGGTGCGCAACATCGTTATGGGCCGGGGCGGATGGTTCGTTCCGGCCCACGCTCATCAATCATGGCCGCGCATCGCCGCTCGTTGTCGACGATACAGCTTCCCAATCGACAGATCTCGTCCGCTGTGGACGGGGTTGACAGCGCGCAGCAACTTTTGAGACTTCGCTAACGCCCGGGTGCTGCGAATGTCCGCGATGGTGATCTTCATGGGCCGTGGGTTAGGCCGATCAAAATCGAAGATCCGCGCAGTGTAGGCGCTTCAGGGCGAAGCCCTGCAAAAAAATTGTCGATGGTCAAGCAGCGAGCCCGAGCTCATGGAAGATGCCGCGCATTGCACCTTGGATGGTTTGATAGTGGGCGTCGATCGGTTTGGGGTTGTGTGACCCACGAGCGGGACGGAGAGGCCGGGCGGCAGCCAGCAGTGGCTTGATCGCTTTGTTTCGAAGAACGATAAGCGCGGGTCAGCGCTGCCCCCTAAAAAAGAGAGATCCCGCCCATGGCGATCATGCTCACCGGCGTCTCGGTGCCGCAGTCGGCGCCGAAAGGAACCCTCGTCGGCGTTTTGCACTGGTATGGGTGGGCGCGCCGGTCGCGAGCAATTTTGTGCTCGGGCACGCGCGCCGCTTCGGACCGCACAGACCGGTCGAGCCCGACGCCGATGCGTCCGACCCTGGCGGCGACGGCCTGGTTGCGATCGATGGCGACAAGCTGGTGACCGCCGCGGCGATGACCGGCCGAGCGGGTGCCGCCGCCATGGTTTGATCACCGCCGACTGCGGCACGAGACGCCGGTGAGCATGATCGCCATGAGCGGGATCTCTCTTTTTTAGGGGGCAATTTCGAAAAGCAGCAGCGCCGGAGGGACTTGAACCCTCCCGATCTGGGCGCTGCCCAGCGCACACTATGGCGGAGTCTGACTTCTCATGCCCGATCATCATCGGCTTCGGTTCCTCATCTTCCCGATGCGGGCCAGTCGGCTCTGCAGCCTGTGGCCAGACATGAGACCTCTCAGGTTCCGACGCGCTCCTTTCGGACGTGATGGGGCCCTTCGACCCCGGCGGAGCGACGGCATCTCGCATAGCGATGCCGCACATGTTGCCTTCGACGGTTCCGAGCGTCTCGGCCTCCGCAAAATTCCATCTTTCGTGGCTCAATCCCCCACCCCATCCGATCACTGTGTACGCTTCGCATCCGCCGTCGCCGACGACTACGCAACACTCGCTTCCCGGCGGCGCGCTACCACCTTACCGGGGCCGGTCTTTCACCGGCAGGATCGCGTCAGCTTCGCCTGACGCACCGGAACTGAACGTTCGAATCCATTCCCCTCCAGCGGTGAGTCAGGGATTCCGCATCGTTATCGGTGGACATCTACCCAGCTTGGTTACGAGTGGATGCGGGACGCGATAGGAAATCCATAGCGTTTCTGGTTGTAACGCTAGCCAAGCGTGTTGGCGTCATCGATCCTGCCCTGCCCGCCGGTCGAGATGGTCAGCTCGGCTCTCAAAGCGTGCCGCAAGATGCAATATTTCCCTCCGGGCACCAGCAAACAGACAGGACCTCGCAGCCACACGCAGCAAGCCGGCGATCTCTCTGAGATCTAGGAAGTGCCGCGTCTGCGCGATGATGAGCCGACGCCGCGGGTTGGGTCGAGGCCGCACAGCATACCATGAGAGCAGGGCTCTGGCGCTGCGGCACCGCAAGGTGAAGTCAGGCCGCCTCCTGATCCATAAGTAAAAATCTTGCCTAATCCTCGTCCTCCGGCTAGTCTTCCTCGTCTTGCTCCGCGTGGAGTTCTAGCAACTGTACGATCCAGTCCAGCGTCGAGAAGCCGACCTCTGCCGCGCGCCTTCGGAGCAATTCTTCGGCCTCGGGCGATAGGGCCTTTTCCTCTTCGTCTTCGTCGTCGATCACGATCTTGATCACCTTTGTCCTCCCTCCAAACCCTTGTTGTGAGAGATCAGGGTGTCTTGTATTCCGAGGCCGGCCATCAGGAGGAATGCCGCCTAGCGGACGCGCGATCACCGTTAGAAAGGCCGAGCCGATGGTAGGTTGGGGCCTCTTCGAATATTACCGCGAGAAGGTCGAGAAGCTGAAGGCTGAACGCGAAGCAGCAGTGGAACACCCCAAAACCACTTCGGCAATCGGCTCGATGGAATGGCGTGCAAGTGCGACAAAAGCGCGAACCATCAGCCGCGTGACGATCATCCAATCCGGGCCTCAACTGATGACCCGCGAGGATCGCGACGTCGCCGAGGAAATGCAGCGGATCCTGAGCGACGAAGGAATTCAAATTCTGGTAGCGGCCGAAACTCTCAATGTGAACGGCCGATAGGGAGACGGGGTCAGCCTTACCGCCCGCACACCCTCCGGCGAGCAGCAGATCGAGGGTAGCGACATCGCGGTCGGGACGGGGCGCGTTCCCAACACCGCCGGGATCGCGCTCGAACAGGCCCGGCGTCGAGTTGGACACCCGTGGCTACATTCGCGTCAATGAGCGGCTTGAGACAACGGCATCCGATGTCTGGTCCATGGGCGAATGTGCCGGCAGTCCGCAGTTTACGCACGTATCCCACGATGATTTTCGGATCATCAGGGACAATCTCGCCGGCGGCAACCGCAGCACGCGCGATCGGCTGATTCCCTACTGCATGTTCACCGACCCACCCCTAGCTCGCGTCGGACTAAGCACGGTTGGGTCCCAATCGGCGCCGATCGGGACCCCACTTCGGAGGCGAGTTTGTAAAAGAGCTCAATACCTTGAGCCAGTTTAGAGGTGGGGTCCTCCTTCGGTGCTGAAATACACCGTTTGGGCGCGATCTCGGAAACCATCTGAAACGCCCGTTCGATTTCTACTTTGGGCACAAAAATGTGATTAGCTCAGAACCAAACCACACGATAGTATGATTATTGCGCCAGGAAGCAGGAAGCTGATCGCGCTGGCGTTGCAACGTTCAACCGGTGCATCTTTCCAATAATGTTATGGGAGGGTCATACATGTTCGAGAGCTATCGTAAAACTTTCCCAGCCCTGTTCGTCAGCGGGAGTTGCGGAACATTCGTCGCCCCTCTGATGACTGCCTTGCTCTTGGTTTCGGTGCCGGTAGCTTCAGCTCTGGCGCAGACGCCACAGCCGCCATCGAATGTGACGGTTCTGCCAGGCTATTCGATTACCGCCGTGACCACCGGGTTGAATTTTCCGACGGCGATGACTTTTTACCGTGACACAATCTGGGTCACCGAGGAGGGTACCGCAACCTCGCCGCCGGCGGTCAAGCAAATCGACAACAAGGGTAACGTCACCACCATACTCACGGCGGACATGCTTCCTGCCGGGAC
>Ga0306924_10007263_pt1 | contig 11108 bp, 9 predicted proteins | sample sta12Can44000111_FD_203756 | JGI IMG/M metagenome (GOLD analysis project Ga0306924, IMG submission 203756) | Lab enrichment of tropical soil microbial communities from Luquillo Experimental Forest, Puerto Rico - statanox.12C.anox.44.000.111 (v2)... | ecosystem: Environmental > Terrestrial > Soil...
AAATTTCCGGCGTGGCCTTTGCAATATTCTTTCCCTTAGCCAAAATCCAATAACTACGGCTGGAGGAAAAGCGAAGAGATGCCAGTAGTTTACCCAGGGAGCCGCTGGGGGCTCAACATCGAGCACGGTTCGGGCCATCCCCGAAATGTTATTGGTACGGACCCAAACCGAAAGCTGCCACCTGCCTCGAGCCGGTATCCGGACCAGGCTCGAATACAAAAGACGATTCGGTCCTTGGGAGGGATTGGCCCTGATTCGGGTCAGCTCCCGGTCCACGTCATTGATGCAAGCCGGCGGCGCCCATGCTGGTTGTTGACCCGCTCGAGTGTTGTCCAATGGCGATAGGCCAAGTGTCACATCGGCGTCAAGAACCGGCTCGCCATGAGGCGAGGCTTGAACCAGCACACTCAGATCAACCAGGCCCGCCCGAATTACCCCTGGCTCGCTGAAAACCGTGACTTGGAATGGTCCAGCGGCGGACCGGAGTTGCACTGACCCGCCATCCGCGCGAGCGAGTGCAGAACTGGCGCAGAGCAGCATAACAACGAGCGCGGGCCGGATGGGTTTAAGTGCCAACATAACTCAATGCATCATCGTTCCCCGCATCTGCATCGGTTGAAACACTATCCAGATCCCGTAACAGAACAGGAGCGTGGCTATGACTGCCCAAGGCGCGAATATCCGCAGGGCGCGTTTCCGGTCGAATTTCTGTGCCACTCTCCACGCAGAATAGAGCGTCAAAAGCAAGCCCAGATCCAGGAAAAGAATCTGGAAGTCCAGCAGTTCGGGAATCGCCCAGGAACGGATTGCCCAATCCGGATCTCCGGCGAACGGAATGTGAAGATCGGATGCGATGCGCTGGATCACCGGCACTGGCGTGTGAGAGGCCGTGAACAGATGAAAGAAAAAATGCGCCAGCCACATCGCTGCGCCGAGGGGGATAAGAGACATGGCAAAACTGCAGAGGACCTCCTTGAGCGGGCGATCTAATTCCCCTACGACCGTGCTGACCCAGGCGCTAAGCGCAATAAGTACTGCGGGCGCTGCTATCACCGTCCCTGCAAAAAACAACAGTAAGACTGTCGGTCTCGAGATGACTCCAAGCCCCATTTGCCATCGGTTCAGCCAGGCCATAACCGGTGCGGTCATTCCGGCGGCATTCGCAAAGGCTCCGAACACCAGTACTACTGCAAGCATCGCCAGGTCGGGACGCCTCGAGAACCGTCCAATCGATGACCGCTGCCGGTCGGTCCATAGTTCGCGCCCGGGAATCGTGGGTGCGATTCCAACGTTCCCGTGAGGACATGCTTTGACGCAATCCAGGCAGAACGTGCAATCAAGGTTGCCGCTCTTTCTTGGCTGGAATAGACGCAGTTCGCAACCCCGATGCGTTTCATTCCCGCGGATGCAATCGAAAGTCCTGCATTTTCGGCAGACTTCCGGATCGCGAAATTTGATCTCGAATGGCGAGGTTAGCGACTGAACAAAATGAAACTGCCCGATTGGACAGACGTACTTACAAAAGCTGGCTCCCCGGAACAGGCCGTCGATGATGATGGCCGAACAGAAGTATCCGACGATGATCCAGGCAGTCAGCCAGGGACTATTCCAAAGGCTGAACGCTTCATACGCCCAAAGGTAGGTTGCGACCAGAGCCACGGCTAGCCACTTCGACCGCAACGCGCGCGGCCAGGTCCATCGAGCAGGCAGAATTCGCCGCCCGAGATCGCGGGCCAGAACAAACGGGCACGCCATGCAAAAGAAATTACCGGCAGCCAGGAGAGCAAGGACTGTAAACCCCCGCCAATGATTCCAAGGCAGCACCCCGGCAAGGTTCATCGGCGCGACCTGCGGGCCGTAAAAACCGTCCGCTGCGACGACAATAGCAAGCACCAGCATGACGGTTTGCAAGCCTCGCCGAAAGAACCAGAGTTTCGAGTTTCGAGTTTTGAGTTTTGGGGTTCGGGTTTCGGGTGCCGCGCCTCGAACAAATGCTCGTCCTCTCGGACTCGAAACTCGAAACTCCGAACTCGGAACCCTCGTTCGCTGTGGCGAAAGAATCTCCATCGTAATCACCCCGGCGGGAATGATGTATGCCATCCCGCCTACGATCCACATGATTGCGCCGGCGATGTTCTGGTCAGCGACCGCTGTGAGGTTACCGATCTGCGGGACTGCTTCATAGGTCGGATACAAGACCCGGTCGCTAAACGAAAAAAACGCGGACAAAGCCGTGTTTGCCAGATCGGCGAGCAAAAGGTAAGGGATCATCGTCCAACGCGGCCAGCGCCGTCGGCTTGGCCATGGCTGAACGACCGGCCACCAGAAGAGCAGGCCGGTCGCCAGGAAACAAAGGTGCTCGAAAGTGTGCCAGCCTGAGGATCGCAAGGTAAGTTCAAAAAGGACTGACAGATGCCAGCCGAAGCTGACTGCCACGAAGGAGCCCCAGCACACCAACGGATGGGTCAGCCAGCGGAAGCCTTTTTTGAACGGGGACCAGGTCAGGAACGGGGCGAGCGCGTCGCGCGTGACCGCTCGCGGCAGGCCGGATAGAATCGGAAGATACGGAAACCCCAACAGCACCAGGGGCGGGGCCACCATGGTCAACAAGAGGTGCTGGATCATATGTACCTGGAGTAGGAGACCCGCAAACGCATCCAAAGGCGAGGCGATGGCCACGAACAACACGAGCAACCCGGACGCAAAAGAGACGAGCCGCCAGGGAGTAAACCGGTGAGGAACCTGGCGATAAAGTTTCCACCAGCCGCGCCAATAGAAGAAAGCTGTGAGCAAGAGTCCGAGGGTCGGTTCTAGCCGAATGGACCAGGACCCAAGTACGGCATCAGAGACGTCCATCTATTTTGACGCTACCACCCGGTCGATCCAGGCCAAGATGAAAGTTTGCCTTACCAAATCGTTCGGTAGGTACGCCGCGTTCTCCCAAGTCAATGCCCGTCAGTCCTGGCCAAGGATTGCATTGTCGGGGAGCTGGCAGAATCAGCTTGAGCCGGCCCCTTCGCTGGTTCTTTCTGCGGCTCGAGGGGGCCGACGGCTTCCCGGGCCGGAGCAGTGTTTGGGGGCCGCAAAGAGACCAGATAGGCGACCACGGCGCGGGTTTCTTCGGGCGACAGGTTTTTGCCATAAGCGGGCATGTTACCGCCGCCTTGCAGGACCTGTCGTACGAGCTGTGGAGCGGTCATTCGTGTGCCAACCGTGCTCAGGTCGGGGCCACGATGGCCACCTTCACCCCCGATCGCATGGCAGTTGCGGCATTGCTTGTTTTGGAGAACTAATGCGCCTTGCAATTCCAACGGCGGTCGGCCCTTGATAAATTCGGGTCGCGAATGGACGCTCGTCCAGGCTTCCATGTGCGGCGACCATGGCCCGGTGATTCCAGCGTAGGTCAGCATACCGATGGTCAGATAAATCACGGCCACTGCGATCACCGCTAAGGGCCTGCGCTGCCAACTCTTTTCCCCTGCGCCGGCGAAAAACGGTAAAGCGAAGAGGATGATCGTGGCGATCAAGGGAAAGACCATGAAAAGCATGATTTCAGATCCATTCGGCAAAAGTGCCGCGGCCGACAGAAGCCAGAGGAACGGATAATCTGGCTTCGCTTCGCTGATCACCTGGGTGGGATCGCCCGGGATACCGGGCCCCTTGGGACCCAAAAAAACGGTAAGCAACACCATCAAGACCAGGAGAATACCGTTGGCTACCACGTCCTTGTTGACGCCGTGCGGCACAAACGGAATCCCTTCTTTTCGAATGATCTCCTGATATGCTGCGTCGTAGGTCTTGGGATGAACCTGGACCCCCGGCTTGGGGTACTCGTTGATCCCTTTGCCAAGCACGAGCCGCAGGTGCATCGCGAGGAGGGCCAGAATAGCTCCGGGAAGGACGAAGACGTGGAGGGCGAAAAACCGCGATAAGGCATCGGTTCCAATGAATGGAGCACCCAGCAACAAATCGACCAGCTGCGCTCCGATGAAGGGGATCCGTCCCAGGATTGCCGCCCCGATCCCAATTCCCCAGTAAGAATCGGCATCAAATCGCAGGACCTGCCCGGAAAAAGACATACCAAGGGTCAGAAACAGAAGAACAACACCAGACATCCAGGTCAGTTCTCGGGGATATTTAAACGCTCCCCAGAGGAAAACCTGCGTCATATGGAGCGCCATGATGATGACCATGCAGTTTGAGCCCCAGTAGTGCAGGCCACGCAGAAACCAGCCGAGTGGTTGCACGAAATTCAAAAACTCCAGGGTGTGGTACGCTTCAGCCGCCGAAGGTGTATAAAAGAGGGCCAGCGCTATCCCGGTGACTATTTGGATCACGAAGCAAACAAGGGTCATGCTGCCGAAAGTGTAGAACCAGCTGGCGCTGCTTTTTGGAATCGGGTGACCGGCAGTTGTCTCCCACAGCTTCACCAGATGCAGCCGGCGGTCGAGCCACATGGCCAAGCCGGCGAACCTGTCCGTGAACTTCGTGCTCATACGGGTCCGCCCGGGTTTGCCAAGTTCGGCAGCACGCCGCCCCTGATCATGAGTTCACCCTTCTCGACTTTATATTCGTATTCATATAGAGCTCTCGGCGGCGGACCCGCTGCGTGCTCACCGTCGGCATAGAAGGCCCCGCCGTGACACGGACACAAGAAAAGCTGTGACTCTTCGAACCAGCGTACCGGACATCCCAAATGGGTGCAGTTTGCCGCGAAAATCCTGAACTTATCGCCCGGCATCCGACGTACCCAGCACGTGAGCGTCTTGGTGGGACCGTCTGCCGACCGGCCATAGGGAGTCTGGTAGGCCACCAGCCTGGTCGAGCCCTCGGTGAATTTTGTAACCGGACCAAGCGAAACCCACTTGCGGGAGGTTTTCTTGATCAGGGTCGAACAGACGAAGCCGATAATCGGGATGCCGATCATCAACGTGGCGATCGCGTTAATCCCGACACCAATCTTAAGCAGGAAATCGCGACGAGTAGAGTAGTTCTTTGCTTCGGGGCTAAGCGGAGCTTGATGGGATTCGTCCGAGCTCATGGTTGGTTCGCGTTCGCAGATTGCATAGTAGCAGCGTTGTTTGTCGTCGTCGCGACTTTCGGGGCCGGGCCCTGGCGGTGCGAGACCAACCAGGCAACAACGTCAGATATCTCGTCGGGAGACATTGGTTTGCCAGGTTGGTATTCCCGGTAATTCGGCATGCCGAGGTCGGATCGGCCGACAATGACAACAGTCCGGAGATATTGGTCGGACACGAGGCGCAAATAGTCCGGCTCTATCACCGGGCCCGCCTTACCGCCCTTGCCGTCTGCACCGTGACACTTGGCGCAGTAGCTGTTAAAGGCGGCCGCGCCGCGAGTTGCGTCTCCCAACGCAGCCGCGTACGGCGGCAACTCACCAGGCGCAGCGGACTTGGATTTGGCCTGGGCATAAATTCCATCCACGAGAAGATCGATCTGTTCGTCCGTGAGATCACCGCCGGCGTTTTTCCCAAAGCCGGGCATGAGAGTGCCGGGTAAACCCTCCGCAGTCACTTTGCGCATCGTGTCGCGAGGGATGAGAGAGTTGTACAGCGGGTCGTTCATCGAAACCGAGGCGCCAACGGTCTTGCCATTGCTGTGGCAAGCCACACAGTTCATGTCGTAGAGGACCGTAAAGTCTCTCTCCTCGTGCGGCGGTCGCCACCGATCGGATTCTTTCGGCTTGCCGGGCATCCAGTCGCAACCGGAAAGCAATCCAGCTGTCACTACCACTAAGGCCCAGAAACCATTGAGGCGCACCAGTCGACTTTGCATCACCGTTCTTCCTCACGATCAGTGGCTTGAACGCCAAGTCTCGCAGCCATGGGCCAGGTCTGCATCGTTTCGACTTTCTGCGATTTAAATACCACGAACCCACCGACGACGCCGAAGGCGACCTGGCAAAGCACGAACCAGAGCCAGTCAACGCGCGCCGCCAGCGCGGGATTGATGTAATGGAAGAGGGGGAGCATCACGGCCGTCCAAATGAGCGGGACCATGATCCCACCCCAGAACCATTCATGGCGGGCCGGCAGCATGGGGAGCAGCACGGTATAGAGCAACCCGACAAGAATCGAAATCGCGCCGTGGCTAATGATCGCTACAAACAACGCACTGGAGTTAAACTCGCGGAGCGCATCCAGGTTGGCTGACGCCATCGACGGAATACCAGCCGCAGCCAGCAGGTTGATCGGGTACCAGATGCTGTGCTGCACGAGGTGCCCGTAAAGCATTGCCAGGAGAGCCATCGCGACGCCTCCGGCCAGGCCCCCGAGGATTCCAGACGAATAGCGATGCACTCGAATTGGATAGTAAGCCCGGTGCAAGATCTCTCCCCGCAGATGGCTGATCCGGCGTTCCGAGGTTTTCACCGGAGATGCTCTTCGTTCCGGTTCAACCAGCGGGATGAGCAGATGCTTCGGCACTGGGAAAACATTCCGAAACCAGCCGATACCGCCCAACAGGGCGATGCCAATCCCGATCAGGCTGATGAACAGGCTGGTGACAATGCCCAGCGCAAGCAAAGTAATTCCCAGCGCTGTGGTGATTGGCCACGCCGTCGGAATCGGGAGGTCTACGCCGCCTTCTCCCTCGCGGTGACCTTCCTCTTCCTCGTGAAGCTGATCTTCCGTGCTCATGTCTTTAAAGCCTCGCGCCCTTAGGACTTGGCGCTGATGATGTAAACGACCGTGACCACGACGGCCCAGACGCAGTCAACAAAGTGCCAATACCAGGAAATGATCTCGATGTGCTCGTGATGACGGTGCCGGATCTTGCCTCTCAGACTCGCGACCAGGATGATTGAAAGAAGAATCGCTCCCACCAGCACGTGGCTGGCGTGCAGCCCGACCAGCGAGTAGAAGGTCGAACCAAAGAGATTGGTAGCGATAGTCAGCCCATCCTTGTAGATGAGCTTGAGCCATTCTGAAATGGTCCAGATCAGGAATCCAACACCGCAGGCGAGGGTGATAGCCCACCAGAGATGAAATCGGTCGATTGCCCCCCTCTTCAAATGACGTTCGGCGACCATAATCGTACCGCTACTGCCAAACAGCAGAATGGAGCCAAGCCAGGGGAATTCCAATACCTGATGCGGATAGGGCGGGATGAGGCTTTTCCCAATGTAAAAAAGATAGGCGACTACGAAAATGATGAAAAGCGCCGACTCGGTCGTAATGACTAATACCATTGCGACCTTGCGTGGTGATGGCAACCTCCAGGCGATGTCTACGGGTGTTAATGTTTCTGAGCTCACAATCGAGGAAAGGTTAATTGATTACTCGTACTTCCAGTCCGGATCTTCCGGGTGTTTAAGATCCCAGAGCGGCCGGCGGCTCTTCACTTCGGGTAGCTTTTCAAAATTGTATTCTGCTGGCGGTGAAGCCGTGGCCCACTCCAAGGTCCAGGCGTCCCATGGGTCATCCCCAGCCTTCTTGCCCTTCCAGTAAGACCAGATGAGATTGAAGACGAAAATCACGGCCCCGAGCCCTTGAAAAAGGGCGCCAATCGTCGAGATCAGATTCCATAAATCCCACCCCCGTCCAGGCTGATAAGTATAGATCCGGCGCGGCATCCCCAGGATACCGGAGATATGTTGTGGGTCAAAGGTGAGGTGGAAACCGATGAGGAACAGCCAGAAGTGCCACAAGCCTAAACGCTTATCCAGCATCCGGCCAAACGCCTTCGGGTACCAGTAATAGTGTGCGGCAAAGACCGCGAAAACGATCCCGCCGACAATCACGTAGTGAAAATGAGCAATAACAAAATAGGAATCATTTAACTGCCAGTCGAAGGGGGCTACCCCTAACATAATACCGGTCAGACCCGCGATCAGGAACTGAAAGAGAAATGCGATCGCGAACAGCATCGGTAGCTCCAGCCTGATCTTGCCGCCATACATTGTCGCCAGCCAGTTGAACATCTTGATCCCGGTTGGGACTGAAATCACCAGCGTAGCAAAGGCAAAAAATGTGATGCTGAATGAGTTCATTCCGACAGTGAACATGTGATGTGCCCAAACGCCAGAGCTGATGAAACCGATAAGGACGCTGGCCGCCACCATTGCCGGGTAGCCGAAAATCGCCTTTCGGGAAAAGACCGGTACCACCTCCGAGATGACCCCGAAAGCTGGCAGGACCAGCACATAGACTTCGGGGTGGCCAAAAATCCAGAAGAAATGCTGCCACAGGATGGCGGAGCCCCCGGACTGAGCGTCAAAAAATGTTGCCCCAAGGTAGCGCTGTAAGGTCAGCATGATCTGGGCAGCCGAAAGCGGCGGTATGAAGAGGATGATCAAGAACATGGCCACCAGGCTAAGCCAGGTCATCAAGGGCATCCGGTAGAGGGTTAACCCCTTGGTGCGATAGCAGAAGATCGTGACCATGGTGTTAATCGCCCCAGTGATGCTCCCTGTGCCGGTCACCAGCAGGCTCAACGACCAGTAATCGACGTTCGAGCCCGGTGAGAACGCGCGGGCAGTCAAAGGCGCAATTGCCATCCAGGCGACGTCTGGAGCGGGTCCTGATCCAGACAGACCAGGTGCGGCAACGTAGCTGAAAAGCAGAAGGCAACCTCCAAAAAAAGTCAGCCAGAACGAGAACGCGTTCAGTCGAGGGAAGGCCATGTCACGAGCACCGATCTGCAGGGGAACAACGTAGTTAGCCATGCCAAAGACAAAGGGCATAGCGACCCAGAAGATCATGATTGTGCCGTGCATCGTGATCAACCCGTTAAATGTCTCCGGACCCACGACATGGCCATTAGGCCCAGCCAGCTGAAGGCGAATAAATGTGGCCATGATCCCCGCGACCACAAAGAACAGCCAGCCCGTGCCTATGTACATTATCCCCAGCTTCTTGTGGTCGACAGTGTAAAGCAGCTCAAGGAACCAGCCAGTCAGCGTTCCTCTTTCCTCTCCGGGTCTGGCCGGAGCCTGTTCCTTGCCGATTTCGATCGTTGTGCCGTTAGCCATGAGTTGCTTATTTCAGGGTGCGGAGAAAGGCCAGAATCAGATCGATCTCTTGATCGTCCAGTTTCATATTGGGCATCAGACAGCCGGGCTTCAAGGTCTGCGGGTCTTTCAACCAGGAGCGAAGATGTTCCTTGTCGTTGGGCGCAACACCGGCGCCGAGCGTTTCCCGGGACATAAAGTGCGTGAGGTCGGGTCCAAAAGTGCCGTCGGCGCCAGCGACATTCTGGATGCGGTGGCAGGTTCCGCACGTATTCTGCACGAATGCTTTGCGGCCTTCCGCCACATTGGGATCTTCGACAGTCGCCTTCTGCTGGTTGTCGAGCCACCGGTTATAATCGTCCGGGGCCTGAACCACCACGCGAATCAGCATATTGGCATGCTGCGGCCCGCAGAGCACAGTGCAATTACCCAGATAGATCCCCTTTTGGAACGGCTTGATCCAGAGTTGGTTTCGATAGTTCGGAACCAGCCAGGATTTCCCAGCCAGTTTGGGTACCCAGAACCCGTGTGCGACATCAGCCGATTCCAGGATCAATTGGGTGGCTGCCGGCTGAGTCCGGTCATTTAGCGGGACATGGATTTCATTGGCGGTGACAACTTGATACCTGGGATAGCGCACTTCCCACCAGAATCGATGCCCAATGATCCGGACTTGCTCATTGTTGCCCAGCGGCTGGAACCCGTTTATTTCGCCAATCACCCTGGCCGTAACCAGCACCAGGACCACCACGATCAGGATCGGTGGAACCGTCCAGGCTAACTCTATGGCCGTGCTCCCGTAGACCTGGGGAGGCTCGGTTGCGTCATCCTCCGGTCCTCGACGGCGGTACCGGATGATGCCGTAAGTTAACAGCCCTCCGACGATCACGAAGACCCCGGCGCAGATGGCCAGGACAAGCTTGGAAAGGAAGGCGAGCGACTCGGCCGGCAAGGATGTCGGCGCAAAAATATTCTGGACAGCATGGACAGGATATTCTTGGGCCTGGGCAGTGCCAAAAAACAAAGCGTAGATTGCTAGAACCACGAGCCCAATCAACAGCTTGCGCCAGAACTGGGGACGCCTGAGCATTCGAGCGGGGGCGCAGCCACCCGCTTGGCCTGTCTGCGTAACCAGATCTTTAAGCCAGTTCATTTCATGGCTCCCATTACTCGAGGCGTTGCAGGCAGACTGGTGAGACAGGTCTACTACAGGTTCTCTAATGCATCGCCGGCACGCGGGAACAAAATAAACAGATCGAAAAGGAGATGCACAGAAAAAAAACACGGCAATTTTCTTGGGTTGCCGTCATCGCAGATGAGGGATCTTGTAACTCACAAAAGGATCACGCCGCTCCCTGCTCAGGCCCGCCATCGAGATGAATCCGCCCGGCGAATCCGGGCGGATCTGGATTTACATCTTGCCTTGACGCATTTTAATTCGAACTTTGTAACCGAAAGACCGCAAGAACATGAACCCAGAAAGCGCTCAAAACCCGGCGTCCACCAGCTGGGAGGAAGCTTCCCTTCAAGCAGGGGCAACAGTCGAGCAAGTCAAACTTGCCAGCGTCAGGGACAATACCGTGCTTCTGAGACTTGCCCTCGGGGCTCTGACCGGCTCGCTGGCTTATGCGGCAGCCATGGTTACCACTATCGTCGTGCCAGACAATGTCCCCTGGCGTACTCTCTGGCTGACCCTGTGCCTGATCGGTTTTGTCGCCTTGCTAGTGTTTCTCAACCTGGCTATGCGAAAGTTTGAGAACCACCCGGAAACGCATTCCTGAAGACAAGCGATCATTCCCGCGGATGGCAGGGCGAGCCTTGGCGAGCGACTCGACTGACCTTCGACGAGCTCAGCCAAGCCGTCGAGAGTGCTGGCCAGAGTCCTAAACGCCGGACTGCCACCTCCAACCAGTCCATTTGAACACATATGAACTTTGATTTTCGATACACTGCTGATGGTCTGATCGCGGCGATCGTGCAAGAGGCGCAATCGCCGAAGCGCGTCCTCATGATGGCTTGGATGAACCGCGAATCGATTGAAAAGACTTTGGAAACCGGCTTGATGCACTACTGGAGCCGTAGCCGTCAGAAGCTCTGGTTGAAGGGAGAGACAAGCGGCCACACCCAAAGGCTGGTG
>Ga0306924_10007265_pt1 | contig 11107 bp, 8 predicted proteins | sample sta12Can44000111_FD_203756 | JGI IMG/M metagenome (GOLD analysis project Ga0306924, IMG submission 203756) | Lab enrichment of tropical soil microbial communities from Luquillo Experimental Forest, Puerto Rico - statanox.12C.anox.44.000.111 (v2)... | ecosystem: Environmental > Terrestrial > Soil...
TCTTCCCGACCTCGGCCGGGTCGCGCAGATCGGCCGCAAAGATGGCGCTGGCAAAATCATAGTCGCGTTCCATGCCGGTGCCCGAGCCGCCGATCACGCTGGCGCTGATGCCGTGGCTCGAACCCGAATAGGCGCCGGCAAAGCCGTTCGAGGCGGCGAGCGCCACGCTCGACCGACCCCATCCGGCCTCGGCACCTTCGGAATTGGTGACACCCTTGACCGCAAGTGCGGCCTCCTCGGCGGCGCGTGCACGCTCGATCAACACCTCGGCGGCAGGCTCCTCGGGGTCGAGCATGTCGAGAACAGGCCAAGTGTGCGTGATCTCTGCGGGATCGGCGATGCCGCAATAGGGGTCCTCGGGCACGGTGCGGGCCATTGCCACTGCGCGCTCGATGAGTTCGTCAAGCGCCTCGGGCGAACGGTCGGTCGACGACACGACGGCCTGCTGCCTGCCGACAAATACCCTGAGGCCAAGATAGTGGCCCTCCGAGCGTTCGAGCTTTTCGGTCTTGCCGAGACGCCGCGCGTGCGACAGCGAGACGCCTTCGAAGAATACCGCATCGGCGGCATCGGCGCCGGCGCGGCGCGCCTGAGCAATCAAATCCTGCAGCAGGTCGAGCGCCGCTCCGGTTTCCTTGTCTGTTTTGTGCTCGCTCACGTCGGATCCCGCCGATTCAAAGATTTACAATGAGAAGTGAGGCACGGAGATTTTTCCCAGCATTTCCTCTCATTGTCTCACTGTCTGGTTGTAGATCGCACTCATTTCCAGATCGGCTTGCCGGTTCCTGGCAGGCCGTAGCTCGCCCACTTTCCTGTCACTTCGGCGACGATCTCATCGGTCATGCGGATCGGCCGGCCCCACTCGCGCGTGGTTTCCGGCGGCACCTTGCCGGTCGCGTCGAGACCGATTTTGCCGCCGAGACCCGATTGGGGGGAAGCAAAGTCGAGATAGTCGATCGGCGTGTTGCCGACGAGTGTCACGTCGCGAACCGGGTCCATGCGGGTCGACACCGCCCACATGACCTCCTTCCAGTCGCGCGCATCGATGTCGTCATCCACGATGATGACGAACTTCGTGTAGATGAACTGGCGCAGAAACGACCAGACTCCCATCATCACGCGCTTGGCCTGACCGGGATAGGTCTTGCGGATCGACACCACAGCGATGCGGTAGGAGCACCCTTCCGGCGGCAGCCAGAAATCGACGATCTCAGGAAATTGCTGCTGCAGGAGCGGAATGAACACCTCGTTCAGCGCTTCGCCGAGGATCGAGGGCTCGTCGGGCGGCCGCCCGGTAAAGGTCGACAAATAAATCGGTGTCTGCCGCATCGTGATCGCCGACAGGCGGAAGACCGGGAAGCGCTCGACAGCGTTGTAGTACCCGGTATGGTCACCAAACGGCCCTTCATCGCCATATTCGTCGAGCATGACGTGGCCTTCGAGAACGATCTCGGCTTGGGCCGGAACCTTGAGCGGCACTGTCTTGCAGTCGACCAGCTCGACCTTGCGGCCACGCAGCAGCCCGGCGAACTGGTATTCGGACAAGGTATCAGGAACCGGCGTAACCGCGGCGAGGATCGTCCCCGGGTCGGCGCCGATGACTGCTGCGGCCGGCAACGGGTCGCGACGCTCAGCGCCCCAGCGCTGATGGTGCTGCGCCCCGCCGCGATGCTTCAGCCAACGCATCAGGGTCGTGTCGCGGCCGGTCACCTGCATGCGATAGATGCCGAGATTAAAGCCGTCTTCGCGGCGCTGCCCCGGCCCTTTGGTCACCACCAGCGGCCAAGTGATCAGCGGCGCGGGCTCACCAGGCCAGCAGGTCTGAACCGGCAATGCCGCAAGGTCGATCTCGGCGCCGCGCAAGACAATCTCCTGGCAAGGCCCGGCGCCGATGGTGCGCGGCCGCATTGCCATCACCGTCCGCAACAAGGGCAGCATCTCCAGCGCCTCGCGCCAGCCGCCGGGCGGTTCCGGCTGTTTCAAAAAGGCGAGCGTCTCGCCGACCTCGCGCAGGGCTTGCGGCTCGCGATCCATGCCCCAGGCGACGCGCTCGACCGTCCCGAACAGGTTGACCAGCACCGGCATTGCATAACTATTGCCGTCCGCGCGGATGACGTTCCCGAACATTGCGGCAGGTCCGCCCTCGGCTAGCAGCCGTGTTTGGATCTCGGTCATCTCTAGGCAAGGCGAGACCGGTGCCGCGACCCGCACCAACCGCCCGCTCGCTTCGAGCCGGCCGATGAAGTCGCGCAGACTGGCATAGGGCATGTGGGCTATATGGGGGTGGCCCGAGGCCCCTGCGAGCGCCGTCCCGGCTTGCGCGCGATAATCGGAGAGCCCATCATTTGGTCGAGGACAATGTGGGTATGGCGAAGCTGAGCGCGCTCTACGACGAAGATTTCGTTCGCTGGACCGAGGAGCAGGCGGCCGCGCTACGGCGCGCCAAAGGTTCGAACCTGCCGCTCGACTGGGAGAACCTTGCCGAGGAGGTCGAGAGCTTGGGAAAGTCGGACCGGCGTGAGTTGCGTTCTCAGATCACCCGGATCCTGCGGCACCTCCTGAAGCTCGAAGTCTCTCCGGTGGCGGAGCCGCGCGCGGGCTGGCGGACGACGATCCGCGAAGCGCGGGCACAAATCGAGAGCGTCTTGGAGGATAGTCCCAGCCTTTGGCGTGAAGCCCAAGCCATGATCACAAAACAGATCCGCGCTGCCGCAGAGCTGGCGGCGGATGATCTCGGGCAGCACGGCGAGCCCGCCCGCGCGGTTTGGACGCGGCTTGGAACTGAGCATTACACACCAGAGCAGGTACTCGGAGACTGGTTCCCGGACGAGGCCAGTTGACCTCTTACCCGGGTAGCACCTGCCAAATCACCGTCTCGCGGCAATCCCGGTCCTCAAGCTCGCGGCTGGTCGGCACGAGATAGCGCGCGCGCTCGACGAGGTCTTGGCCGGGAACATAGGCGCGTCCTGGGTCGCCAAGCAGGACGAGGCTGCCGTGGGCAGCCAGCCCGCGCAGCCAGCCGGTGACCCGGTCGGCCATCGGCCGTTCGTAGCACACATCGCCGGCGGTCACGACGTCCCAGCACGCATCGATCGTGTCGAGCAGATCATCGGTCGTTACCGCGATGGCGACGCCGTTGAGTTCGGCATTCGCCGTGATCGCGGCGGCAGAGAAAGGGTCGATCTCGGCGGCGAGCACTGCGGCGGCACCCGCTTTAGCGGCGGCGATCGCGACGAGGCCGGAGCCGGCGCCGAAATCGAGCACTGAGTGGCCGGCGACCCCGGCGGGATGATCGAGTAGATAGCGGGCGAGGGCTTGGCCGCCCGCCCAGGCGAAGGCCCAGAACGGTGGTGGCAACGCGCTGCGAGCGAGGGTTTCCTCGGTTGCCCGCCAGATCGGGGTGATCTCGGTCGCGAGGTGGAGACGGATCTCGGGCACCAGTGGCGGCGCTGTGATCGCGGTGTTGCGACGGACGAAAGCGGCGGGGTTCAATGATATCGGGTCAGATCAGGTGACCGGCGATGATCCCGGCGAGCATCAGCCACCCGACCGCTCGGTTCGAGCGGAATTTGGCAAGGCAATCGGTCGGGTCGTCGATTGCCACATGGGCAGCCTGCCAGGCCAGCTGCACCGCCGATCCGGCGAGGCCAGCCCAGAACAACGCACCGAGCCCGGCCGCCAGTCCGGCTCCCGCCCACAGCAACAGCGCTGCGATGTAGAAGACGAAGAGCCATGGGCGGGTGTGCGAGCCGAGCGCAATCGCCGAGGATTTGACGCCGATCCGGACGTCGTCCTCCTTGTCCTGGTGCGCGTATATCGTGTCGTAGCCGACAGTCCAGAAGACGCCCCCGAGATAGAGTAAAACGGGACCCAGGGCGAGGGCTCCGGTGACGGCGGTCCAGCCGAGTAGCGCTCCCCAGTTGAAATTGAGCCCGAGAAACACTTGCGGCCAGTAGGTGACCCGCTTCATGAACGGGTAGGTGCCGATCAGCCCCAGAACAGCAACGCCGAGCACGACGCTCGTCCGGTTCAGGGTGAGCAGCACCGCGGCACCGACCGCCAATTGCAGCACTAGAAACAGAATAGCGCGGCGCACGGTCAAAGCGCCGCTCGACAACGGCCGCAGCCGAGTGCGGGCAACCTGGGCGTCGTAATTACGGTCAGCGATGTCGTTCAACGTGCAGCCCGCGCCGCGCATCACGACCGCACCAACCGCGAATATGATCAGCAAGCCCGGGTCAGGCAAACCGGTCGATGCCAGCGCTATCCCCCACCAGCCCGGGAAGAGCAACAGCCACGTTCCGATCGGCCGGTCGAGCCGAGCCAAGCGGGCATATGGCCGGGCCAGCTCGGGCAGATAGCGCTCGACCCAATCGCCGCGAAGGATGTCGCTCCGTTCGGGGCTGGAGGCCGGCCGCCCGTCGACTCGCCTGACGGTTTCCATCGGCGCGAATGTAATTTTAATCTCGGTGAAGCAACAGATGGGGCAAGCCAGCGTGGCCAAACACCGTCCGCCGCGTCTTTATGTCGAAGGTCGGCTCGCATCGGGCGGGGTGGTCGAGCTCGGGACCGCAAATGCGCACTATCTCCGTGCGGTGCTGCGGCTCGGCCATGGGGCCGCGGTCGCGGGATTCAACGCCGGGGACGGCGAGTGGCTGTGCCGTATCGCCGAGGTCGGCAAGAGCCGGGTGCGCCTGACCGTCGAGGGCCAATTGAGGTCGCCCGAACCCGAGCCTGACCTTTGGCTACTGTTCGCGCCGATCAAGCGGGCGCGCCTCGACTGGCTAGTCGAGAAGGCCACCGAGCTCGGCGTTTCGAAGCTGTCACCGGTGTGGACGGAGCGCACGCAGCCTGATCGCGTTAACCTCGGACGGCTACATGCGCATACGGTCGAGGCCGCCGAACAGAGCGAGCGTCTCTCGGTGCCGGAGTTGCGGCCGCCCGAAGCGCTCGATCATGTCCTCGCTGCGTGGCCGGTCGAGCGGCCGCTCATCGTTTGCGACGAGAGCGATGCTGGCAAGCCGATCGGTGAAGCCGTAACACGGCTGGCGCCGGGGCCAGTGGCGTTTCTCATCGGACCCGAGGGCGGGTTCGACCAGACGGAGCTTGACGCTTTGGACAAACTCTCTTTTGTTACTCGTATCGGGCTCGGCCCGAGGGTGTTGCGTGCGGAGACCGCCGCGCTCGCGGCTTTGGCAGTCTTCCAAGCGATCGCCGGCGATTGGCGCCACACTCGTACCCATTGATCGTCCCCGTCGTTGTCGCAGGAGTTCCGCCGAGGATGACCACCGCCCCGAGCTCGCCAGGAGCGCCGATCACCGACAAGCGGCAGCTTGTCGAATATCTCGAATCCGGATGCAAGCCGCCCGCGGCGTGGCGGGTCGGCACCGAGCACGAGAAATTCGTGTTTCGCCGCTCCGATCTGCGCCGGGTGCCCTATGAAGGACGCGACGGGATCGCGGTTCTGCTCCGTGAGATGACCCGGTTTGGCTGGGAGCCGATTGTCGAAAACGGTAACACGATCGCGCTGGCAAATGACGCGCAATGCGCGATCACGCTCGAGCCGGGCGGCCAGTTCGAGCTCAGCGGCGCGCCGCTCGAAACCGTTCATCAGACCTGCGACGAGGTGCACGAGCATCTCCGGCAGGTGCGCGAGGTTTGTGACGAACTCGGCCTCGGCATGCTCGGGCTCGGTTTTGATCCGAAATGGCCGCGCCACGAGATCCCGTTCATGCCCAAGGCCCGTTACCGGATCATGCGCGACTATATGCCGAAGAAGGGCCGGCTCGGCCTCGACATGATGCTGCGTACTTGTACGGTACAGGCCAATCTCGATTACGGATCCGAGGCTGACATGGTCAAGAAATTCCGCGTCAGCCTCGCGTTGCAGCCGGTCGCGGTGGCGCTGTTCGCCAACTCGCCGTTTGTCGAAGGACGGCCCTCCGGCCTTCTCAGCCAACGCAGCCTCGTGTGGACGGATACCGATCCGGATCGCTGCGGCACCCTGCCGTTCGTCTTCGAAGAGGGTTTCGGGTTTGAGCGCTATGTCGACTACATGCTCGATGTGCCGATGTATTTTGTCTACCGGAACGAGCATTACATCGATGCAAGCGGCCAATCCTTTCGTGACTTCATCGCCGGCCGATTGCCAGCGCTGACCAACGATGTCCCACGACTGGGCGACTGGGCCGACCATTTGACGACCGCCTTTCCCGAGGTGCGGCTCAAGACGTTTCTCGAAATGCGTGGCGCCGACGGCGGACCTTGGCGACGCCTTTGCGCCCTGCCGGCCTTGTGGGTCGGGATCCTTTACGACTCGGCAGCGCTCGACTCCGCGTACGATCTCGTGGCGGATTGGACCGCCGAGGAGCGCGAGGCGATGCGTCGCGACGTTCCGCGGCTCGGGCTTGCCGCACCGCTGCGGACCCGAACCTTGCGCGATATTGCGCTCGAAATGCTCGAGATCTCCCGGGAGGGTCTTCATCGACGGGCCCGCCGCAGCATCGCCGGCGAGGACGAGACCCATTTTCTCGACCCGCTCTTTGCGATCGCCGGCTCGGGACGCACTGCGGCCGAAGAGCTGCTCGAAGATTATCGCACTCGCTGGGACGGCGACGTCGATCCGGTATTCACCGACTACGCCTATTGACCGCAGGCCCTCGTCAGAGACGTGGTCCGCCCTAGCCGGGTGCAGGCGTCGCCAGCGGCGGCAGGCTCTCGATCATCTGCCGGCCATTGCCGAGCCGCATCGCGGGCCAGCCTTCGGGATGGCTCATCGCGGCGTCGGGAGGGCGGCCTGACAGCGACATCCACCGCTCACGATCCCATGAGGTAATGGCGACTTCGGCCCGCAACTGCGTTCCCGGCGTCGGCGCGGTGATGCCGAGGGCCGACCACGGGATGATCGTCTCCGCGGTGATCCGGGGTTGGTCGGCACCAAAATAAACCGCTTCGGCGCCGCTAATCTCGGTGCAACCCCAGGTAATTGTGGACGGTGCCGCCCCTGCACAGAGCTCAGCCCGCATTGGTGGGTGGTCGTGCGATTTGGTCCGCGGCGGGATGAAAAAGAGAGTGAAGCGGCGCGGTCCGGCGCCGAAATCGACGCCGAGCTCAACGCGATAGGCATCGACGAGCGGGAAGGAGCCATCATAGGCCAAGAGACCGATGTCGAAATAATCCTGTCCGATCGTCGCCAGCGCGAGCCCCTGCTCGTTCCATGCGAGATACGCCTCGCCGAACTCGACGGCTCCCGGCGACGGCTTCAGGCGCGGCAGCAAGCTTGCCGGCTTGGGCCAGTCGGAAAGCGAGTGGTCATGGACGGAAATCGCCGCGTGCGGCAGCACGAACGTCCCGCTTCGCGGTGGAGGGACCGTCGCGTCCGTATGAATCTGCACCGTGCGCCGATTTGCCTCTGCGAGCGCCGATACAAGGCGGTAATACGGCCGATCGCTGGTGTCGACGAGCCCGAAATCGTAATCCTCGCCGTCGGTCCGTCCGCCTTTCGGATGATCATAATATTGGAACCAATGCGAACCGATGATTTCCGGGATCGTCGCGAAATTCTCGGTCGCCGCCGCCGCCCCGGCGGCCCGCTCGGCTTGGGTCGCGACGGTCATAAGATGACCGTTGTTGCGATTCCCGCTACGGTTCTCTCGCGCTGCGAAAAACCACTCCGAGATGAGCTCGGGCTTGCCGCCCGACAATTTTCGCAGCCCGTCAAAAAAATAACTGGCGATCCAGCCGTCGCTGCTGTCGAGGTTGTAGTTTACCGCGATGGCGTCGACATGGGGCGCCATTGCCTTTACCGCCGCCGGGTCATAATAGATCGGCAGCCGGTCGCCAAAGAATAGAGCGTCGGGATCGGCCGCGCGGATCGCTCGCTGGGCCAGAGCATAGTAATGCTCGGCGACGATACCGGTCCATTCCCGGACTACACGGATCCCGGCGCCACCGGGTCTCATGTGCGTAGGCCGTGTCGAGTGGAGGAGCTGATCCCAAGAACCGACCGTCTCGGGCGGCGCGAAATCGGCGTTGAAGCGCGACCAGTCGTCGTCATAGTGGCGGCGCAGCAGCTCGACCCAACGCTGCTTGGTGACCGAGCTAGCCGGCTTCGACGAATAGAAGATAAACAGCGCTCCGGCCCACCAGCCGACCTCGTTGTCGGAGAAATAGCCGATCCGGTAGGGAGTGTCGCGGTAGGGGGCAACGAGCTCGCGAGCGAGCGCGTTTATCCGGGTCTCGGTCTCGGGCGCAAACGGGTCGAACCAATGAAACCGGGAGAGCCGCCCGAGCTCGAGGTTGATGACGGCGGGAAGTTTGAGCGTCTGCGGGGAGAGCGACCAGCCGCCCGCGCTATTAAAGCCCCAAGAAAACAGCCGGCGGCGGGTCTCGGCGGCCCAATCTGCGAGCGTCGGCGCAAACGTTGCCCAGTCATAACCGGTATAACCCTGTCCGACCTTCTCGTGCTCGAATTTGCCGCCATCGAGCACGTTGACGCCAAGGCTGAAAAAGCGCTCGCCGCACGGTGTCACCAGCCAGGAGACGCCGTTTTCGCTCGTGAGCGACCAGCGGGTCGAGGGTGCTGCCGCAAAATCGGCGCAGGCAAGGGCCTTGGCGGCGCAAAACGAGGCCGCGGTGAAAACCGCAAGGACGAGCGCGGCCGCAAGCTTCACGCGCTCGTGCCGCCGACCGTCAGCCCATCCATCCGCAGCGTCGGCTGGCCCACTCCGACCGGCACACTCTGCCCATCCTTGCCACAGGTGCCGATCCCCTCGTCCAGGCGCAGATCATTGCCGATCATCGTCACCTTGGTCAAAGCGTCCGGACCATTGCCGATCAATGTCGCACCTTTCACCGCGGGACCGATCTTGCCGTCCTCGATCAGATAGGCCTCGGACGCGGAGAACACGAACTTGCCCGAGGTGATATCGACCTGACCGCCGCCGAAATGAACCGCGTAAAGCCCGCGCTTGACCGAGCCGATGATCTCTTGCGGGTCGTGCCCGCCGGCCAGCATGTAGGTATTTGTCATCCGCGGCATCGGCGCACAGGCGTAGCTTTGCCGCCGGCCGTTGCCGGTCGGCGCGGCGCCTAGGAGGCGGGCATTCATGCGATCCTGCATATAGCCCTTCAGGACGCCGTCTTCGATCAGCACGGTGCAATTGGTCGGGGTCCCTTCATCGTCGACGGTCAAAGAGCCACGCCTGTCGGGCAGCGTCCCATCATCAACGACCGTCACCCCCTGGGTGGCAACACGCTGACCGATCATCCCGGAGAAGGCTGAGGTCTTCTTGCGGTTAAAGTCGCCCTCGAGCCCGTGCCCGACCGCCTCGTGCAGCATCACCCCCGGCCATCCCGGCCCGAGAACCACAGTCATTTCTCCCGCCGGAGCCGGCACCGCGCCGAGATTGACGAGCGCCTGGCGCAACGCCTCGTCGACCTGGGCCTTCCAGTGCCGGGCGTCGAGGTAACGGTCGTAGGCAACGCGCCCGCCGGCACCCGAGGACCCGGTCTCCATGCGGTCACCTTCGCCGACGACGATCGCCACGCTCAAACGTACCAGCGGGCGAATGTCGGCCACTCGGCAGCCATCCGGACGGATGATCTGTACGGCTTGCCACACCCCGCTCACCGAGGCCATGACCTGCCTGACCCTGCCATCGCGGCCCCGGGCGTAGGCATCGATGTCGGCGAGCAGTCGAGTCTTCGCTGCGAGATCGACCAGGCCGAGCGGATTCTCTTCGGTATATAGGCTTCGATTGGTGCCGGAGGGTGGTGCCGCCATGACCCCGGCATAGCCACTCGCTACCGCCCGCACCGTCGCCCCAGCGCGGCGGATCGCCGCCTCCGAGAGCTCGGAGGCATGGGCATAGCCGGCGGCTTCGTCGGCAACCGCGCGCAATCCGAACCCCTGGGAGGTGTCAAAGGCCACGCTCTTGATGCGGCCGTCGTCGAGCGCCAGGCTCTCAGACTGGCTGTATTCGAGGTACAGCTCGCCGTCGTCCATGCCGGCCAGCGATTGGGCGACGAGCGCTCCGATGCGACCCGGGTCCATGCCGGTCCGCTCGAAGAACAGCGCGTCGGTAACGGCAAGATCGGTCATTCGCTACTCCCTATGGAACCGCTCAAATATGGCCTCAGGCAATCGCGGGGGAAAGGCGCGATCGACGCTGGAGCGGGATCCGGTGCCGCTGCGGCGGCTCGTCGCAATGGGTAGAGACGGGGTTGACCCGGTTGTCGCAAGAGCGAGTTTTGGTGTAGGTTTCGGTCGGTTTCCCGTGCGGCGGAAGGCTGTCGGAGGATCCGCGGGCCGTCCGTAATCGATGGGGGGCTGCAGGGCATGCTGCGGTTGACGCGATTGTTGGCAACAAAGGCGACGGCCAGAGGGCTGCTAACGCTGGTGCCAGGCATAATCGGAACCTCGGCGGTCACCGAGGCCGCAGAGCCCAAGCCGTGGCAATTCGGGCTTCAGCCTCCCGCGACCCCGGTTATGGATCGGCTGTGGGGCTTTCACGACGAACTTCTGATCATCATTACTCTGATCGCGGCCTTTGTCCTCGGTCTGCTGGTCTATGTGATGTGGCGCTTCAACCAGCAGCGCAACCCGGCGCCCTCCCGCACCTCTCACAACACCGTCATCGAGATGCTGTGGACGGTGGTGCCGGTGTTGATCCTGATCAGCATCGCGATCCCCTCCTTCAAGCTCATGTATTATATGGACAGGGTGCCGAACCCCGAGATGACGATCAAAGTGACCGGACATCAGTGGTACTGGTCCTACGAGTATCCCGACCAAGGCGGACTCGCCTTCGATAGCAATATCATTTCGGACGACCAATTGAAGCCGGGACAGAAGCGGCTGCTCGACGTCGACAACCCGCTCGTGGTTCCGGCCGACACGATTATCCGCGTGCTAGTGACCGGAACCGATGTAATTCACAGCTGGTTCGTGCCATCGTTCGGGGTGCAGGAGTACGCGATCGTCGGCCGGCTCAACGAGAGCTGGATGAAAATCGAGCATCCGGGCACCTATTACGGTCAGTGCAATCAGATCTGTGGCGTTAATCACGCCTTCATGCCGATCAAAGTCGAGGCGGTATCTAAAGAC
>Ga0306924_10007268_pt1 | contig 11106 bp, 11 predicted proteins | sample sta12Can44000111_FD_203756 | JGI IMG/M metagenome (GOLD analysis project Ga0306924, IMG submission 203756) | Lab enrichment of tropical soil microbial communities from Luquillo Experimental Forest, Puerto Rico - statanox.12C.anox.44.000.111 (v2)... | ecosystem: Environmental > Terrestrial >...
CACCTGTCCACCAGCACCCGCAACGCTCGATCGGGATGACAGCCGGTAAATCTGCCAGCACCCTTGGTAATGTCGCAGGATCTCCTCTACCTCTTTATCGTCTTCCATGAGTGATGCTATGCCATCTACATCAATGAAAGATGGGATCGTTGCCGGTCTTTCATCGCTCGGAACCCTGATTCCGGCATGTCGAGCCGCCTCGTGCAAAAATACGGGAAGCTCAATGTTGTTATCGTCGATTACCTTTTGGACTGCCATTAAAAAATGGGGAAACTCGTCCTCGTAGATATCGAATCCGGCGTTCTCCCTCATAAACATATGACCTCTTTTAATTTCATCAAACTCCTTACTCTTACCTTTTTTGGGATGTGCAGCAAAAATCTTTTTATAAGTTATCCGCTTTTGCTTGGAGTTTACCAAATATTGCATAACCGCTTTGAGCGCGAAAGCGCGGTCCACCTGCCATCGTACATCGTTGCCCAACATGACGTGCCGCTCCTGCCGCTAATTGGAAAGTTGCGCAACTTTCGACTCAATATTACGCAATTTTGTCACTCGTTGCCACAAACCCCTGAGATCTGACTCCGCGATCCAATTCGGCAGGCGCTTGAGGGGTTTTATCCTTCACGGTCAGACCGCGAGCCGCTTTTGCGGCAGGCACTGCCTGACGACGAAGTATTCTGCGCGAGCCGCACATCGTGGGACAATTACACTCTCCGATATGCCTCACCTGTCGAAGTATCACAATGTACACACCAGCCAACGCTCGTATCGAAAAATAAGGAGTTAGCTCAGTCATTGAGGAAAGATTCGCATTGGCATTTCAGTTGTTTTACATATTTGTAAATGCGTACAGCTTATTCGATAACATAAGAAAAAACGATCATGGCGAACTTAGAAACAGAAGAACTGTTCGTCGAGAAGCGAAGCGAATTCATCCCGTGCGAGACTGACGATGGATCGCTTGGTGCTGAGTTCACTCCCGCCGAGGAAACAACGCTCTGCCGCCTCCGCGAGATCCCGCTCGGCGGTTATGGCGACAAGCTGGCCGAGACGGTTCAGCCGACAAAGTCAACAACCGCCGAAGCACCTGGAAGCCCCACGAGCATACGCTGGTGGGATCCGCTCATAATCATGGTCAGCGCCTGGCTCGCTTGGGCGATGTTCTGGGTCCTGTTCGGCTTAGTCGCCGGTTTCTACTTTGCGATGAGGCACGGGTCAGACTCCGATGCATTTATCACGGCGGCGTCCCAGAATTTCTATGTCTGCCAATTCTCAAACGTGAGTTTCTACCTAGGTCTCTTCCTTGCCACGCGCAGGGTGCTGCGGAAGCGCCGCGGGCACGGCTCGTTTGCCGGTTATTTTCGCCCAATCGGCGGCAGGCGCCTTCTCTACGCCGCTCTCAGCGGATTGCTCGCCTGCGGACTCCCATTTCTAGTGCTGTCCGTTCTCTGGTCGCTCATTCATCCACAATACCAACCGGCTGTTGCCCATTTAGCCGCACGGCCGCGTTCACTGGGCCATTTGGCCGTATTCGCATTGATCTGCGTCGTGCTCGCTCCCCTTACTGAGGAAATGTTATTTCGCGGGCTGTTGCTCGAATGGTTGCAGCTTAAGCTGGGCCGCCTGTCGGCAGCCTCGATAAACGCTGCGATTTTCGCTCTATTGCATTTCCGCTTCCTACAGCACCCCGGAATGACCGGCTGGAGCGCGACTGCTCTGATCGCCGCAATAGGGTTTATTTGCGCACTGTGGGCCCAGCGCACCCGCTCCCTGCGCGCCCCCGTCGCAACGCATGCGACCTACAATGCCGCGGTCGCACTCCTTTTTGGTCCTTGACCGGAGAGCTGGTCGCCACGTTCGCGCTTCTTCACATAATAGGGACAAACAGAAACCCGACAACCCATGAATTATTCGCTTCCCCCTGATGCGATTACCTACGAGTTCAACCCTCACACTCTGACTGCATTGGTGTGCCTAATGGCTGCACTCGTTATTCTTCTTATCCGAGTAATAATCGATCATACTGACAGCGCTAAAGGCTCCAATGGCAAGAAATAAACTGTCAGAGATTTCGTCAATTGAAAGGCTCACCGGGCGTATGCCGCGTGACAAGCGGCCGATGGGCGAGCGGGTCCACGCGATTTTCCTCGATCAGCTTGGACTGAGCCAGGATTTCTCGCACGAAAGAGTGGCACGGGCAATGGCGGCGCTGAACGCGGCGCGGGCGCCCCTGGCACCGATGGTGGCTGAAGTGATTTGGCTTTCTCCGCCCACTGCCTTTACCCTGCCCGGGCCGTATGTGTACATTACGCGTCGGTTTATCGAGCGCTGTAGATCCGATGACTCGGTGGCTTTTGCGCTCGCTCACGAAATCGCACATCATGACCTCGGTCACCTAAAGCGCGCGGAGCGCTGGGTCGAAAGCACGTTCGCGTTTATTCCTGCGGCATTAGCCGTTTTGGTGCTCGAAAAGATGACGGGGTGGCTATACTCCCGCGACAACGAGCTCGCGGCCGATGCCTACGCCCTTGATTTATGCCGAAAGGCCGGCTTCGATCCGAAGCGGTGTCTTCAATGCTTCGATATCCTAAGTTGGTATCTACTGGACAATTACGATCTGGACGGCGTGTATGGTACCGACGAGGAGATCGAGCGTGATCCCGATCGAGCCGTCAACCCAATCAGCCGCATCTGCATCGAGTTACGTCTGTGGCGAGCGCGACACCGCAGATCCCATCCCTCCATTCACGAGCGTCGCCAAATTTTATTGGCGCGAATAGCAGACATCGCAAGCAATGATCCGTTAGTCACCGAAGTGAAAGCGGCTGCGGTCGCGCCGGATAATATGGTGGGTATCGACACGGCGCTCGAGTACTGATTGGCTCCTGCACGGCGGGTTAGTTTAGGCCGACCCCCTCAAACAGCGGTGCGCGAGTATCGGCGAATTCCTCGACCGCGTCGGCGAGCTTGTCGCCGTCCTGTTCGTCAAGCGCGATCGAGAGCGCGAACATGCCGCGCTTGGCAAACCAGATGCCGCGGGCGAGGAGATCGAAATAGAAGAGGTCCCGTAATGGGGCATTGCCCTTTTGGGCTTCTTCCTGCGAGTGGATTGGCGCGTCGGTCATATGGACGGAAAGCATTGAGCCCCGCCCGGTGAATTGCATTGCAATGCCGCGCCTCCGCACTAGCGTGTTGAGCCGCTCGCGCAGACGATCGCCCCAGCTGTTGAGTGCCCGCGCTCGCTCCGGCGTGTAGAGCTCGGTCAGCCCAACGAGCCCGGCATTCATCGTCAATACGTTGTTGTTGAAGGTGCCGGCGTGCTGGAACGCGTCCGGCCGGCGCGGGTCGAAACGCTCCATGATATCGGCGCGCCCACCAAACGCGCCAAAGCTCATGCCTCCCCCGACATATTTGCCGAGCGTGGTCAGGTCGGGGAGGATGCCGTGCGCCTCCTGCAAACCGCCCGGCGCCAGCCGCGAGGTCATCACCTCGTCAAAGATCAGCAACGCTCCGGTCTCGTCCGCCAGGGTGCGCAACCCGGCCAGAAAACCGCCTTCGGCCGGAATACAGCCCGTGGTGCCTTGCATCGGCTCGATCAGGATCGCCGCGAGCTCGGCGCGATGCGGTTCGACCAACGCCTGCACCGCCTCGAGATCGTTGTAGCGGCCGAGCAGGTACTCGAACGGAGCATTGAGCGCACTGCCATGCCCCCGGAAATAAAAGACCCCGCCATGGTAGCCGCCCTCGAAAACCAAAATTTTCGGCCGCCCGGTGATCGCCCGCGCGGCGCTGACCGCCATCAGATTGGCTTCGGTGCCGGAATTGGTGAAACGCACCAGCTCGATCGACGGGAAACGGGCACAGATCGCCGCGGCAAAGCGCGCCTCGGTCGCGTTGTGAGCGCCAAAATTGAGGCCGCCTTCGAGCGCCTGCTCGATCGCCCGCCGGATTATGGGATGCGAATGACCAAAGATCCCGGCGGTGAACTCGCTGAGGAAATCGACATAGTCGTGCCCGTCGAGATCCCACAGCCGTGCGCCCTCGCCTCGCACCATCGTCAGCGGAAACGGGTCAACATGGATCGCCGAACGAGTGTTGCCGCCGGGCATCGCCTCGCATGCCGCACGGTGCTGCGCGAGGCTTTTCGGGTTGCGCGCCCGGTAAAGCTCCTCCGCTTCGGCGAGCGCTGCACGGATGTCGATGTTGGCGTAATTGGTGGGATACGTTTGAGTCATCCGCGTTCAGCCGGGATAGGCGCGCCGCCCGTGGTCGCGCATCCACAAGCGGATGAGGTGCCGCTTGCGCTCGGGTTCCGGGTAATCGAGATACTCAGTGCGGCTGTGTCCAAGCGCCCGGTTGTCGACAAACTGGATCTGGCCCGGCTCCAGGTCAAAATCGACCGACAGCCCGTCTTCCTCGACGATGTCAAACATCGCGGAAATTGCCGCCGCACCTGCGTTATCGATTGGCTCGCCGCGGAGCGCGTAGCCGCTGTTGATCTGGTGCACGCTGAACCGTGCCTTCAATTCTCCGAAGTTCTCGAACACAGGCGCGGCAAAGACCGAACTGTCACCCGGGTGAAATTCGCGCTGCCGGTCAAACCAGAAAGGCTGATAGAGCCGGGGCAGCTCGTTCGGGTGCCTCGTGAGCAAGGCATTGTGCGCGGAGTGAAAACTGATCACCCGGCTGTGCCCGCCGCTCATCGCCTGGCGCAGGCACAACAGACCGACATAGTCGGGGGGCGTGTTGTTGTAGGCGTTGTCGTTGTGAAAGCGGATCTCGATACTGGTCTTGTCGGGCCGCACTCCCGAGCCGGGCAGCGCCTCTTGCCCGGTATCGAGAACATCGTAGATCAGCGTGCCGTCGAGCTTTTGCGCGACCGGGCGCGAGATCATGCTCGACAAGAGCCAATAGACCGCCGTCGCCTCGCCCGTATCCATCTCGCCGACGGGCAGGCGATCGACGATCGCAAAGCGTACACCTCGCTGCAGAATGTGCCGTACCCGCGCCATCTGCTCGCGGCAGGAGGGCATCGCAAAATCCTCGGGGCGCAGCACGATCGTCGGCAGCGGATATGCCCTCAGCTCGTCGACGGCGAGGCGGATCTCGTCGTAGCAGGCGGCCGATAGCTCGACCCGATAATCCTCGGGCCGAACATCACGGCCGACCCAGGCGCTTGGCCCTTCGACAAGGGTCATGCCGGTCATTTGATCCTCCCGAGGATACCCATTTGAGGCGCTACAATAACGGCTATGTCATCATCTTTCCCAGTGTTTCGACACGCTGAGCTGCCATAGGCAGTCGATCCTCGTTGCTTCGGCCGTGGCGCGATCGCCGGTCGGCGCTTTCCGGGGGCCGAGTGTGCTTCCGTGACGGGACGAAATCCGATTCTGTTGTGAGCAGCCGTCCGCGCTCGCGATACGCCAGCGTACATAGATGTCTAGAGAATCGTCCTGCAGCATCCCAATATTTTTTGGACGCCACAAACCCCAGGAAATCTTACATTTTTCTGTGTCTGCTCCTTCAAATATATGTATACTTATTTACATTTTTAGTCGCGTTCTGTATCTGCCAATCGATATGTGCGTATATCTGGTTGATAAGTTTGGCAAAAATTTTTATTCGCCACTAATTAAAACGTTAAAAATATGGTATCGTACGATACTCACCTTTTTCGAGTACCATATAAATGCATTTTTATCAATGAGATAACGTAGAGTCTAATACCTTAATGCGAGTATACAGATATCCGCCCCTGTTATCGTTCAGCGGTAGATCGGAGCTTAAGTGCTTGCGGAACGCTTGAGTCACAGGTGTTCCGTTTACAATCCTCAAAATAACCTTGAATAACACGTCATCCAGCTGTATCATCCTTGACATGATGTGCGGCCCGCGCTAGAGTGAGCGTTTCCTGGAGAATCGAACTTATGACCCAAGAAACCCCAAAGCTGTTCTCCCTTCGGCTTTCCGGAGAGGGCATCAACATCGAACAGGAGATCGATCAGAACGTCGCCGTGCAGGTGGTTCAGGTTGTGATGGGCGGTGGTGCTCCCACTGTCACCAGTCTCTCGACCTTGGTTTCCAAGGGCGATGTACGATCAGCAAACGGTGTGCCCCTCTCTTTGCGAGAGTGTCTCGACAAGATCGGCGCTTCGAAGAAGCCCGAACTGATCACGACTATTGCGCACTTCATCTGCCACTACGAAAGGCAAGACGACTTCAGCCGTGACGACGTCCGGTCGAGGTTCTTGACTGCGCGTGAACCGCTGCCTCGAAATTTCGGACGTGATTTTGCGGTTGCGCTTACTAGAGGCTGGATTGCGGAAGTGCATGGGAAGAAGAGCCGTTTCTATGTCACCGCCAAGGGTGCTCAGGCGATCAATGATAATTTCTCGAACGGAAAGGGTGCTGCTGCGCGGCGCTGACTCGAATGGCTTTGAAAGACTTGGTAGCGAAAAAATCCGAGATCTCGGAATCCGTGATCGAGGCTATAGTCTCGAAATACATCCGCTATTATACCGATACCCTGGAGATCGGCTTCACGCCGGAAGGCGCCGACCTCAGCGGCGGGAACAAGGTGCTAGTCTATCTCGTCGCCGTGGTGGGCTGGCGATACGTAACCGAGAGTCCGCCGGTTATCTCAACCAAGCCCGCGGATCTTGAAAAAGCCTTGAGGATAGCGGGTGGAACGCTGCGCCCACTACTCAAGAATTTAAAGGATGCCCACCTGATTGCGTCGGGCTCTGAAGGTTACACTGTCCGTGAAGGCAATCTTGAAGCCATAGCAGCAGCCATCAATGGCGAGAAAAGACCGTCGCCGTGGAAAGTTGCAGCTGCGTCGAAAGCAGCAAAGCCTAAGAAGGACGGCGCCACAACCAGGCGATCCACCGGCAATGCAATCTCTCCGAAACTAGATGCGTGGATAAAGGAAGGCTTTTTCAAAACGCCGCGCACGCTACGAGTGGTTCACGAGCGCTTACATGAACAGGGAGTAATCGCACGGCAGACATCGATTTCCGGGCCATTGCTCAGAGCGGTGCAGCAAGGCCGGGTGACGCGACGGAAAATATCCGAGGACGGAAAAAAGGTCTGGGCATATTGCGTTGCCGGAGCGTAGCGCGCCGTGCGCGATGATCTCGAGCGCAATCGTGCCTCGAAAATCGATCCGCTTGTTCTGGCTGACATCCTCGATGCATACGAAGGTTTGATCCAAAAGCATCGCGCTCTGGACGCGGAAGCGGCGCTGACGAGGGCCGGAAAGTTCGTCGAGCATATCTTCCGTGCCTTGGAGTTCATCAAGACCGGAACGGCACCTGCGGAGATTAAGTCGCCCGCTCAGACCGCGAAGCAGTTGGAAAACGACACTAGTCTGCCTGAGCCCGTCCGAATCCTGATCCCACGGATTGCACTCGCGATGGTCTATGACCTTCGGAGCAAACGCGGCGCTGTGCATGTGAAGGAGATCGACCCGCGAGGCATCGACGTTGATCTGTCGGCGAAGGCCGCGTCCTGGATTATCGCAGAGCTGATTCGCGTCTATCATGTGGATGACGAGAACGCGGTGCGGCTGGAGATGACCGCGCTCACTCGCGCCACATTTCCATTGCTGGAAAGCATTGACGGCGAGGACTTCGTTTCGAGGAACGTTCCGCCGCGCGTGGAGATCCAATTACTTCTAGGCCGAAAGGACGGTGAAGGTGCAACGCGCCGCCAGTTGGGCAAGATGGCGAAGTGTGACCCGCCCCGGGTAACGGAAGCTATCAAGAGCCTCCAGAAGGACAGGCTGATCCACCAGACTGAAAAGGGGGTCTATCACCTTACCGGAACGGGGGAAGCGGACCTGATGAAGTGGCTGTCGGGGAATAAGGGAATCTAGGCGTTCGGTGGTGGGTTCACCAAGGCGATCTCGACCTACGATGTAATGCCGGCCGAACATCACGCCCGACCCAGGCGCTCGGCCCTTACATAAGGGTCATATCGGTCATTTAGTTACTCCCGAGAAACACCCATTGAGCAACTCTATCACAGGGCTTTTTCCGCCTCACCTTCCCGCTGCGCAGGCCCAACCCTCTCTCCGCGCGGGGAGAGGGTTGGGGTGAGGGGTGCCGAGGGCGTTAAACGGCATCGACCAAGACAAGCTCGGTGTCTTCGAGCGCGCGCACTTGCACCACCGTCTCCTCGCGGATGGCGGCACCGTCGCGGGCGTTGAGGGCCACGCCGTTGACCTCGACCGAGCCCTTGGCCGGCACGAGATAACCGTGGCGACTTCTACCGAGCGCGTATTCGGCGGTCTCGCCCGCCTTTAAAGTCGCGCCGAGCACCCGCGCATCGGTGCGGATCGGCAAGGCGTCGCCATCGCTCGAATCGCCGCTCGCCAGCGTGACAAAACGGCCGGAGCGGTCGCCTTTGGGAAACGGCTTGGCGCCCCAGCTCGGAGCCTTGCCGCAGCTCGTCGGCAGGATCCAGATCTGGAAGATCCGGGTGCTACCCGGCTCCAAATTGTACTCCGAGTGACGGATGCCGGTTCCGGCGCTCATCACCTGCACGTCGCCGGCTTCGGTGCGGCCTTTGTTGCCGAGGCTGTCCTGGTGGGTGATCGCACCCTCGCGGACATAGGTGATGATCTCCATGTCGGCGTGCGGGTGCGGCGGAAACCCGGTATTCGGCGCGATCGTGTCGTCATTCCATACCCTGAGCGAACCCCAGCCCATGCGCTCGGGGTCGTGGTAGTCGGCAAACGAGAAATGGTGCTTGGCGTCAAGCCAACCGTGGTTTGCTCCGCCAAGGCTTTCAAAGGGTCTGCGTTCGATCATCTTACTTCTCCGATTCATCGAGGCGAGGTTTCGTCTCGGCTATAAGCCCTAGATCGCATGTGTCTGGTCCGTTAAAAGGAGAAACGATAGAAACCCACCGTTTCCGATATGGGTCTTCCGGATCTCGAAGCCTGGGCGATCTTCGCCAAGGTCGCTCAAAGCGGCTCCTTTTCGCGTGCGGCCGTCGAGCTCGGCCTCGCCAAAGCGACGGTTTCGAAGGCGATTACCCGACTGGAACGGCGGATCGGCGCCGCCCTCCTTCACCGCACCTCACGCAGGGTGGTGTTGAGCGAGGTCGGCCGCAACCTGCTCGCTCACGCGTCGCAGGTGTTGAACGAGGGCGAGGCCGCCGAAGCCTTTGCCTGCGCGCAAGCCGAGGTGCCGCGCGGCACGGTACGGCTCGCCGCGCCGATGTCATTTGGTCTCGCCCATGTGGCGCCGATCCTGCCCGAGTTCCTGACCTCGTATCCGCAAGTGATGATCGATCTCCATCTGGGTGACGAGATCGTCGACCTCGTCGGCGGCGGCTTCGACGTGGCCCTGCGTATCGCCGCTCTGCCGGATTCGACCCTGATTGCGCGCCGGCTGTGTCAGGTTCGCCGCCTTGTCGTCGGGGCACCAGCGTATTTCGACCGGCGAGGCCGCCCGACCCATCCATCCGAGCTCGCCAACCATGATTGTCTCGGCTACGCCTACCTGCCGTCGCCCGAGGTCTGGCGTTTTACGCATGTCGGTGGAGACGAGGCGGTGGTCACACCGCGCGGCCCGTTGCGCGCCAACAACGCCGATGCGCTCGCGCCGGCCCTGTGGTCGGGGCTCGGTCTGGCGGTCCAACCCGAATTCACGGTGTGGAAAGATATCGCGGCAGGCCGGCTCGCGCAGGTATTGCCCGAGTGGTCGCTGCCGCCCATTGCCTTGCATCTGGTCACGCCTCCGGGTAAACTCCGGCCGGTGAGGGTGGGCGTGCTGATCGATTTCCTGGTAGAGCGGCTCGCGACCGCATCCTGGGCGAAATAATCGGGACGATCGGTTACCGGCGGCGCCTAATACCCGCCCCTGTTATCCCCCTGATAGCCGATTCCGGCTCCCTGCTCGGCAAACTTTCGCCCCCTGTTTACGTGACCGAACATCGGTTAGTAATTTATTGATATATAACGATTTATTGGGAGCTGGCAGGCGCCAATCGACCGTCAAAGCGAAATTTCGCCCTGTTATCGGACTTTTACAGGGGTCGGAGGGTTGCGGGCGGCCCGGGCTAGGGCGCGGCCGCAAGCTTGGCGCAGGCCAGCGGCAGATCGCTAACCAGCAGGGGCTTGGCGGGCGCCCTCGGCGGATGACGCGCCTCGGCGGTGAACCACCAATCGAGCTCCTTGCCGCAGCCGTCGCCTGGCGGCGGCGGCGCCTGGTTCCGGCATTCTTCCTGGCCGGCCGGGCACGAGATCCGGATGTGGAAATGTTCGTTATGGCCCCACCACGGCCGGATCTTGATCAGCCACGCGCGGTCCGGGCCGGCCTCATGACACAGCTCCCGCTTGATTGCCGGGTTGACAAAAATGCGCGCCACCTGCGGCTCGCGCGCGAACGCCTCGAGCAGGCGCCGGTGCTGCGGGGTCCAGGCTTCGTCGACCGCATTGCCGTCGGGCGCGACCACATCCGTCGCCGACATCTCGTCGCGCTCGGCGACGCTGAGCCGGCGATTGGGCATCGGGGTCAGCCAGATGTCGGCGTCGAGGCCGATCTGATGCGAGCCGTGCCCGGTCACCATCGGCCCGCCGCGCGGCTGGGCGATGTCGCCGATCAGGAGCCCGGGCCAGTCGGCAGCGGCCGGCAGCCTTGGTGCGACCCGTTCGAGCAGTGCGATCAGCAATGGGTGACCCCAGGCGCGATTGCGCGACGGGCGCATTACCTGCCAATTCGGGCCGTCGGCGGGCAGCGCCACCGCACCCTCCAGACAACCCCGCTCATAGGCGCCGATCGCCTCGGGCGGTCCAGCCGCCGGGCTGCTTTTGGCGCCAAAGGCACGCTGCGCAGCGTCCGGCGGCAGATGTGCGAGCACGGCGGCACGGCGCGCCGCCTCCTGCGCCGCATTGTCCTGGGCCGCGGCACAACACGACCACAGGGCAACAAAGAGAACGACGGATAAACCGAGCGATCGCAGCGGCGGGATCAAAAGTCGAGATCGGCGTAGTGTGCCGGCGGCGGAACCCCCGGCACATGGTCCGCCAAGATCGGGCGGAAGCTGGGGCGTGACTTGATCCGCGCATACCATTCCTTGGCCGGCTCGTGGGCG
>Ga0306924_10007269_pt1 | contig 11104 bp, 9 predicted proteins | sample sta12Can44000111_FD_203756 | JGI IMG/M metagenome (GOLD analysis project Ga0306924, IMG submission 203756) | Lab enrichment of tropical soil microbial communities from Luquillo Experimental Forest, Puerto Rico - statanox.12C.anox.44.000.111 (v2)... | ecosystem: Environmental > Terrestrial > Soil...
GCACCGACCGCGCCGGTGGCCGCACCGCTGGCGAGAGCCTGCGCCCAGCGCCGCGGACCCAGATGCCCGAGCCGCGACACGATATCCTCACGTTGGGCGTCGCAGCGCGCGAGCAGCTCGCGGCGGCGCTCTTCGAGCTCACTCAGTGGCTTCATGGACTACCTCGCGCGCGTCGCTCGTCCTCGGCGAGCTGCGCGAGCGATCCCTCGAGCGCACCCGGACGGACGCGCAAGGCGCGCATCCCCTGGTAGCCAAAGAGTGCCGCCAGCCCAACGAACGCCACCATGCCCCCGAGCAGCCCGAGCATCCGGTGCGTGTTCCACAACGCCACGATCAGTGCCATCACCCCGCACGTCACACCGAGCATCGCGCAGGCGACGGCACCAACTGCCCAGATGAGTGAGCGCAGCAGCGCTCGCAGGTGGATCTCCAACTCCACTTGTGCGAGCTCGAGCCGCGTGTGCAGCGCATCGAGCAGTGCCGCAAACAATCCCCGCACCGTGCCCGGTTCTGCCGTCGGCTCGCTCGCCTCGGGCAACGGCGCAGACGCATCCATCATCTGTTGCGGCCCATGATCAGCCCGAGCAGCAGCGCGACACCGCCGACTGTGGCGACCGCCTGCCACGGGTTGTCGCGAACGTAGGTGTCGACGTCGCGGGCGCGCGCGCGCACCTGATCCTCGAGTGCGGCGAGGCGCGCACGCAAGTCCTGCAGCGTCGCCTGAGCACGATCCGGCATGTCGGCGCCGCCCGCGTTCGCGGTCGAGCGCAACAGTGTCTCGGCATCGCTCACCAGCGCACGCAACTCCTCGGCGATCTGTCCACCACCATTCCTGTCGGTCATGGCCGTACCCCTTTGCCGTGGAACTTCTGCCCCGGTATCTCGGCCCATGATTTACGCATATCCGTACTAAAACCGCGAGACTCGCGCGGCCACCTGCGCTACTCTCGGGCACTGGAGTGCATCGCATGAGCGCGCCTCTCACGAATCCGCTGCTGGAGCTGCGAAAGCTGGGCGTCAGCGTCTGGTTCGATGGGATCAGCCGCGGCATGCTCGATGACGGGAGCCTCGCGCGTCTCATCCGCGAGGATGGCGTCGCCGGGCTCACCTCGAATCCGGCGATCTTCGCGCACTCCATCATGAACGACACAACCTACACGCACCGCATTGCGCAACTGACCGCGAAGGAATCCTCAGCCCTGGGGTTGTATGAGGACCTGGCGCTCGCGGATCTGCGTGATGTTGCGGCCCTGCTGCGCCCGCTCCACGACTCGACACAGGGTGGCGATGGGTTCGTCAGCATGGAGGTGTCACCGCACCTCGCCGATGACAGCCCGGGGAGCTTCAGGGAAGCGCGACGCCTGTGGCAACGCTTAAACATTCCCAACGCGTTCATCAAGATCCCCGCGACCGAGGCGGGGCTACCGGTTATCCGGGACCTGACCGCGGCAGGAATCAATGTCAATATAACGCTGCTCTTCTCGCCGGAGCGCTACCGGGCGGTGGCCCATGCTTACCGCGACGGCCTCAGCCAGCGCGCCGCCGAGGGTAAGCCGCTCGGCTCCGTTGCCTCGGTAGCGAGCTTCTTCCTCAGCCGCATCGACACCGCGGTAGACAAGCTGCTCGATGGACTCGCCGCGCGAGGGCAGCCTGCGGCGCGCGCGCTGCGCGGCAAAGCCGCCATCGCGAGCGCGTGCCGTGCTTACGAGGTTTTCGAAGAGACCATCGCGGAGCCGAAATGGCAGACACTGGTTGATGCCGGTGCGCGCCCGCAGCGGCTGCTGTGGGCCTCGACTTCGACCAAGGACCCGGCCTACAGCCCCATCAAGTACGTCGAGGAGCTGGTGGTGCCCGGGATAGTCAACACCATGCCGCTCGAGACGATCAACGCCTACCGGCGGCTCGGCCACCCCGAGCTCACGCTCGAGCGCCATCTCGCCGAGGCGAGCGACGTGCGCGAAGGACTCGAGCGGCTCGACGTCGATCTCGAGGCTGTCGCGCAGCAGCTCGAGCGCGAGGGCGTGGCGAAATTCATCGAACCCTTCGACAAGTTGCAAAAATGGCTCGAGGATAAACGCCGCGCTGAGCGGCGGTCCTGAGCGGATTCCTTCCCGGGGGACTCACGTGGACACGAATGCCGTACGGGAGCGACTGCTCAAACGTCGGGACGAGTTGCGCCAGCGCGCCAGCGAGGCGACTGCCGATCTGCGTCACGAAGCCGATCCGCTGTCGGCCGATTTTGCCGAGCAGGTAACGCAGCGAGAGCACGATGATGTGCTCGGGGCAATCTCGAGCTCGGCCCAGGCGGAGCTGCAACAGGTCGAATCGGCTCTGCGCCGCCTCGCCTCGGGGCGTTACACGACCTGCGCGGTGTGCGGTGAGGATATCGAGCCCGAGCGGCTCGGTGCGGTGCCCTACACCGACCGCTGCCGGATGTGCGCTGAAGGGGGTCGCCGGGCTGCCGGTCGCGACGCGCGCAGCTGACGATGGGGACGGCGCCGGCGCCCTGCGGGGTCATCACGATAACGACCGACTTCGGGCACCAGGGCCCCTTCGTCGGTGTGATCAAGGGCCGCCTCCTGACGCGATTCCCGGAGGCGCGTCTCATCGATCTGACCCATGAGATCGTCGTGCACTGGCCCGCCGAGGCCGGTTTCTGGCTCGCGCGCTCCTTCAACTACTTCCCGACCGGGACGGTGCACATGGCCGTGGTCGACCCGGGTGTCGGGACCTCGCGGCACATCCTCGTGGTTCGTGCCGGGGGTCACTACTTCATCGCGCCCGACAATGGCTTGCTTGCGCCGGTGATCGCCCGCGCCGGGGAAGCCTTTATCGTGCGTCTCGGCGCGCCACAGCTGACGCGGCTCGGCGTGCATCGGCCGAGCGCCACCTTTCACGGGCGGGACATCTTCGCACCGGTGGCCGCCGAGCTCGCGGCCGGCCGTTGCCGGATCGAGGATCTGGGTGAGGAGGTGACCTCGGTCGTTCCGTCATGGGTGGAGGATCCCACGGTTGAGTCCCGCAGCGTCTCGGGCGTCGTCATCACCATCGATCACTTCGGGAACCTGATCACCAACATCGACGCGACGCTGATCGAGCGCTTCCGACTGCCGCTCGTGCACGCCGGCAACCACGCCTTCCCGCTGCTGCGGACCTATGGCGACACACGGCCAGGGGAGTACCTGGCGCTCATCAACTCGTTCGGGGTCATCGAGATCGCGCGCGCCGAGAACAGCGCCGCGGAAGGGCTCGGCTTGAGCCGGGGGGCGCCCGTGGTGGTGAGGGACCGGACGGATCAGCCTTAGCTTCCGTCCGCGCTGTAGGGTATTGAAAGCGCAGCGCGGGACCCAAAAGTTGATCGCAGGCGCGAATCGGATATAGTTCGCAGCCTTGTTCGTGCGCCTTTGGCACCTTAGCTATTGAATTAATTAAGGATTTGAACCGCCAGATGTCGGAACGGGACAACGAGAGCTTCGATCTCGACGATGAATTCCTGAACGGACAGCCCGAGGACGGCACCGATTACGACCGTCTGCTCGACCGCGTGGACAAGCGTGTCCGGAACCAGGGCAAGCGTGGTAAGGCCGCCTGGAGCCGGCTCGAGGAAGTGCTGGCCGACCGAAAGCTCGAGAAAGACCTGAAAGACTTCGACGACGGCGAGGTATAGAACCCGCCGCATCCGGCGCGCTCCAATCGTAAGCGCTGGCGCAGCTGCGGACGCTCATCGCTCGCGGCCATTCTGTTTCCCACGCCCGCAAGGACGTAAAGAGCAGTGACCCGCACGCCCTCGGCCTGGATGGTCCTGAAGTTCGGCGGCACGAGCGTTTCGAGCCTCGCGAACTGGACAAACATCGCGCGTGTCGTTGCCGAGCGCGAGGCGGGTGGGGCGCGCGTACTCATCGTGCACTCCGCACTCGCCGGCGTCACCGACCGCCTGGAAAGACTGCTCGATGCCGCGATCGGTGACTCGCCGCACGAGGAGCTCCGCGCCATCGAGGAGCGCCACGTCAGGCTTGCCAGCGAGCTCTGTGTGCCAATTCCGTCCGATGTCGAGCGACAGCTCGCGGAGCTGCGCGAGATCGCGGCCGGTGTGTCCATGGTGCGGGAAGTGAGCGAGCGCACCCGCGCGCGCGTCATGGCGGCGGGCGAGCTGCTTCTGACACCGATCGCCACGCGCTTCCTGGCTGCGCGCGGTCTGCGCGTCCGGCCGGTCGATGCACGCACGCTGCTGCGCGGGGAGCGCCCGGCGGGCGCCGCGCGGGGCAGCGTGCTCTCCGCGGTTTGCGGCTTTGCACCCGATCCGGCACTCGGCCGGAGGCTCGAGGCCGAGTCACCCGTCATCATCACGCAGGGATTCATCGCCAGCGACGAGGAGGGCCACACGGTGCTCCTCGGCCGAGGCGGTTCCGATACCTCCGCGGCCTATCTCGCCGCCAAGCTGTCGGCGCAGCGGCTCGAGATCTGGACCGACGTGCCCGGTATGTTCAGCGCGAATCCGCGCGCGACGCCGAGCGCGCGGCTGCTGCGCACGCTCCATTACGATGAGGCCCAGGAGATCGCGACCAGCGGCGCCAAGGTGCTGCACCCACGCTGCATCCTGCCCGCGCGGCACTACGGCATCCCGCTGCACGTCTACGCTACCCAGGCGCCGGATCTCGAGGGCACGGTGCTCTCGGCCGAAGGGAGCGATGGGACGGCGCAGGTGAAAGCCGTCTGCACCAAGAAAGGCCTGACTCTCGTTTCGTTGGAAAGTCCAGGCATGTGGCATCAGGTCGGTTTTCTGGCCGACGCCTTCCAGGTGTTCAAGCAACACGGCCTCTCGGTCGATCTCGTGTCGACCTCCGAGACCAACGTCACGGTGTCGCTCGATCCAGCGGCGAACACGCTCGACAACACCTGCGTGGCGGACCTGGTCGCCGACCTGGCAAAACTCTGCCGCGTTCAGGTCATTGGCCCCTGCGCCTCGGTGAGCCTCGTCGGCCGCAACATCCGCGCGATCCTCCATCAGCTGGGCGGCGCCTTCGAGTTCTTCGAGGCGCAGAAGATCTACCTGATGAGCCAGGCCGCTAACGACCTGAACTTCACCTTTGTCGTCGATGAGAACCAGGGCGATCGCCTGGTCGCACAACTGCATGAGCTGCTCATCCGCCCCGTGCCGGGAGACAAGGTCCTCGGCCCCACCTGGCAGCAGCTCTTCTCGCGCCCTGCTGCATCTTCCGCCAGCACCGTGCCCTGGTGGGGTGTGAGGCGCCAGGCGCTCCTCGATGCGCTGGGTGAGCGGGACACCGCCTTCGTCTACGACCTCGAGGTGGCACGCAGCGCGGCACGTTCCTTACGCGCGCTGGCCTCCCTCGCCCGTGTCCACTACTCGATGAAAGCCAACCCGCATCCGCAGCTGCTGCGCGCGCTGCGCGAGGAAGGAATTGAGTTCGAGTGCGTCTCCCGCGGTGAGGTCGAGCGTGTGCTCGAGCTCTTTCCGGATCTCGAGCGCGAAAGGATTCTCTATACGCCGAATTTCGCGCCGCGCGTGGAGTACGCCTGGGCGCTCGCCGCGGGAGTGCGCGTGACGGTCGACAACTCCTACGCCCTCGCGGCGTGGCCGGCACTGTTTGCCGGCAAAGAGATCTTCGTCCGCGTCGACACCGGAGTCGGCCGCGGTCACCACGAGCACGTGCGCACCGCCGGCAGCCGCTCGAAATTCGGTATCCCGATCGCGGAACTCCCGGAGGTCGCGCGCCTCAGCCGCGCGAGCGGGACAGAGGTCATCGGTCTCCAGGCCCACGTCGGCAGCGGTATCTTCGATATCACGAGCTGGGAGCACACGGCACGGTTGCTCGCAGCGGCAGCCGGCGCCTTCCCCGCGGTGCGCGCCATCGATGTCGGGGGGGGATTGGGGGTCCCCGAGCGTGCCGAGCAGCCCGGCGTCGACCTGGTGGGGCTCGATACGCTCCTCACCGCGGTCCGTGCCGAGCACCCGCAACTCGAAGTCTGGCTCGAGCCCGGGCGCTACCTGGCGGCGAGCGCCGGTGTGCTGCTCGCGCGCGTCACGCAGCTGAAGGCGAAAGAGGGCGTGCGGTTCGCGGGCATCGCCACCGGCATGAACTCGCTCATCCGCCCGGCACTCTATGGCGCATACCATGAGATCGCCAACCTCACACGCCTCCATGAACCCGCGACCGAGCTCGTGAGCGTCGTCGGTCCGATCTGCGAGAGCGCCGACGTACTCGGTCACGACCGGCTGTTGCCCCCGACCCGCGAGGGAGACGTGCTTCTCATCGCCAACGCCGGTGCCTACGGACACACGATGAGCTCGGGCTACAACCTGCGCGCGCCGGCGGAGGAGCTGCTCCTCTGAAACGCGTGGTGCTCCTCGTTCTCGGCGCGGCGCTCCTCGCGGCCGGTCTATACGTGCTGTACCTCGATCGCCTCGTGGTGACGCAGTTCGAGGGACGACGCTGGACGCTGCCGGCGCAGGTGTACGCGGCGCCGCTCGAGCTCTATGGGGGACTGCCGCTGAGCCCGCCCGAGCTCGAGCACGAGCTGCAGCGACTCCACTACCGTCGCGTCGACCGCATCGATCATCCCGGCACCTACCACGTCGCGGGCGAGCACGTCGAGGTGGCTTTGCGCCCGGCGCGCTTTGCCGATGAGACGCGTCCCGCGCAGTCCCTGTCGATCACTACGGCCGGAGCGAAGGGCATCGAGAGCCTGCACGATGGCGCAGGTCAGGAGGTGCCGGTACTGCGGCTCGAGCCGCTCCTCATCGGCAGCATCTTTCCGATCCACGGTGAGGATCGCATCGTCCTCTCCCCCGAGGAGGTGCCACCACTCCTGCCGCAAGCGCTCAAGGCTGTCGAGGACCGCAAGTTCGACACGCACCACGGCGTCGACCCCGAGGCGATGCTGCGTGCGGCGTGGGTCAACCTGCGCGCCCGGCAGATCGAGCAGGGCGCGAGCACCCTTACGCAGCAGCTGGTGCGCAGCTACTTCCTCAGCTCGCGGCAGACCTTCTCGCGCAAACTCCGCGAGGCGGTGATGGCGATGGCGCTCGATGCGCATTTCACCAAGGCCGATCTCATGAATGCTTACATCAATGAGATCTTCCTCGGTCAGGACGGCGACCGTGCCATTCACGGGTTCGGCCTTGCAAGCCAGTTCTACTTCGGCAAACCGCTCTCCGAGCTCGACCTGCCGGAGCTGTCGCTGCTGGTCGCCATCGTGCGTGGGCCCTCCTACTATGACCCGCGGCGCCACCCCGAGCGCGCTCTCGCCCGGCGCAATCTCGTCCTGAAGCAGATGGCCGATCAGGGCGTCATCAAGCCGGCCGACGCCACCGCCGCCTCGCACCGGCCGCTCGGTGTCACTTCGAGGCCGGCCGGTGCCTATTACCCCGCGTACCTCGATTTCGTGCGCCGCACGCTGCGTCGCGACTATCGCGATCAGGACCTCACCGAGGCGGGGCTGCGCATCTACACGAGCCTCGACCCGCGCGCGCAGGATGAGGCTGAGCACGCTCTCGAGCACGAGCTGGCGCGGCTCGATCGGCAGCACAAGAGCCGCACGGAGGCGCTCGAAGGCGCGGTGGTCGTCACCTCACCCCAGAGCGGTGATGTGATCGCCATCGTCGGCGGGCGCAACGTCGGGTACGACGGCTTCGACCGCGCGCTCGATGCGCACCGCTCGATGGGCTCACTGGTGAAGCCCTTCATCTATCTCACCGCGCTCGAGAGCGGCCGCTACAACGCGACGACCGTGGTCCAGGATGCGCCGGTCGACGTGAAGCTCACGGGCGGGAAGCACTGGACACCGGAGAACTTCACCCACGAGGTCTACGGACCGGTTCCGGTGGTACGGGCACTCGCTGAGTCGCTGAATCTCGCCACCGTCGGCGTCGGACTCGATCTGGGCCTGCCGAAAGTTGCGGAGACCCTGCAGCGCTTTGGGGTGCAGCAGCCCCCCGTACAAGTGCCGGCGATGCTTCTCGGTGCGGTCGACGTGACCCCCATCGAAGCCGCGCAGCTCTTCAACGGTCTCGCCAACGGCGGCTTCCGCAACCCGCTGCGCGCGGTGCGCGCGGTGATCAGCGCCGATGGCAAGCCGCTCAAGGCATTCCCGCTGGAAGTGACGCCGGTCGCTTCCCCGGAAGTGATGTACCAGCTCGATCGCATGCTGGTGCTCGTCATGGATCACGGCACCGGGCGCTCCGCGCGTGCACTCCTGCCGCCGGAGCTGGTCGTGGCCGGCAAGTCCGGCACCTCCTCGGACTATCGCGACAGCTGGTTCGCAGGCTTCTCGGGCAGTCACCTGGTGGTGGTGTGGGTGGGCTACGACGACAACGAGCCGACCGGGTTCACCGGCTCCGCCGGCGCGCTGCCGGTCTGGGCACACATCATGGCGGGCCTCGGCACGAGTTCCTGGAATGCGCCGATGCCGGAGTCGCTCGTCGAGGTGCACATCGAGTACCCGACGGGGCTGCGCGCGGTTCCAGGCTGCGCCGCGGATATCGTCGCGGTCGCCGTGCCGGACGGTGCAGCGGTGCCGCCGCACCCCGGCTGCGGCTTCCCCGAGGGCGCCTCCTCCACGTCCGCCGGCCTGCTCGATCGCGCGCAGCAGTGGCTGCGGAGCGTTGTGCACTGAAGAGCCCAGGCTGAAGAGCCCGGTCGCCATGGATATCATTCCCCGCATGCACTCCCGATCGCTGCTCACCGCCCTGATCGCCACGGCGGTGCTGGCGGGCTGCACATTGTTCCGGTCGCCGCCCGCGCCGCCGGCCGCGCCCGGTGGCGGCGGTATGGAGGCCGGCACGTCGCAACCCGCGCAGCCCGCACCACAGGCTCCGGCGGCTCCTGCGCCTGAAGCGCCCACTCCGCCTGCGACGGCTCCGCCGCGGCAGTTCCACCTCGGCTCGGCGACGAGCGCGCTCGTGACCCAGGCTCACCAGCAGGCCGCCAGCGGCGACACGGCCCAGGCGGCGGCGACGCTCGAGCGGGCGTTGCGCATCGAGCCCGACAACCCGCTGGTGTGGATCGAGCTCGGGCGCGTGCGACTCGCAGAGAACAACCCCGCGCAGGCGAATGCCATGGGACGCAAGGCGCTCGCGCTCGCGACCGGTGATCCGGCGGCGCAATCCTCAGCCTGGCATCTCATCGCCGATGCGCTCCGCGCCCGCGGCGATAACGGCGGTGCTGCGGACGCGGATCGCCGCGCGGCGAGCCTGGCGCCACACTGACCGGGTCGGTCGCTTTGTTGGCGCGCGCTGCAACGCGCCTGTCAGGCCTCCGAAGGCTCCGGTACCGGGGGCGGTGCAGGTGGCGGTGGCGTTCGCAACGGTGCGCGCCGCCACGGACCATCGCGCATGAGCACCTGCCACGCCCATCGCGTCCAGCGGGTGAGGGCGAACGACAGCCACAGCGCCCAGGCGAGCATGGCGAGCTTGTACCACCACAACGATATTGAGAGAACGCTCGGGGTAGGGAACTGCGCGGCTGCCTGATCGATGAACCAGTTGAGCTCGCCGGCGGATCTCACGGGCTCGATCCGCATGTCGGGCTGAGCCAGGAGGCCCTGCGGCACGGCGGCGACGACCGCTACGATGGCGATGACCGCGAGCAGCGCCGAGAGCAGCTGCACCAGGTTGAATCGGCGCCGCTCGACCGGAGCCGGATGGCGCGCGCGCCAGTGGAACAACACGACGAAGACGGCGAACAACCCCAGTACGAACCAGGAGAACGTCGACAACCCGAGTCCGAGTAGCAGCCAGTCGCGGGCGGGCAGGGGGGTGAGTGCCGAGCGTCCGATCCACCATGCCGCGACGACGAACACCAACAACTCTCCCCAGTACAGTACGGTGGGTCCGACTCCTGGACCAAACGCGTAGAGCACCCAGCGGTCCTCCGGGATCTGCATCGAGAGCTGCAGATTGCTGGCCGGCGCGGCCTGGGCCACTGCCGGTGAGCGGGTGATGAGGTGCACCCCTGCCGGAGATTGCCAGCTCACCGACCAGGTATGAGTTCCAGGCAGCGCCGACAGCGACAGCTCGCCATGCTCGGGACGCAGCGCGAGGGGCTGACCATCGCTCAGCACCTTCGTGACCACCGCGTCCGCCGGTATATGCAGGGTGTGCCGGCCGCCCTGGGTGCTGCGGTAATGCAACTCGAGCTTCGCGTCGCTCGAGCGCTTGCCCGCGACCGTGCGCAGCGTCACGTTGTCGAAGGCGAGCGTTCCGCCTTTGGCTGCCGCGGGGCGCGTCACCTTCACGGCGAGCCGCTCTCCGGGCCTCGGGTAGAACTCGAAGATCCAGATTCCTGTCTCTTCCTGCGGTGCGACTGCGGGCGTACCGCTGAAGTCGGCATGCCAGGTGGGTGCGACCTCGAAACGCCAGCGCTCGCTGTAAGAGCTGTCGCGAGTCGCTGCGAGTACGACCTGATCGGTACGTGGCAGGATCGAGGCGAAGGCCTGGTGTTCCTCGCCCGCCCCCAGTCCCAGTGCGACGCTGCCGCCGCTCACCTTCAGGCCCGGAGTCGTCACGGCTTCCCCTGTGAGCAGTGGCAGGGTGATCGTGAAAGCGGCGGACTTTGGCGCAACGCGCGTGATGTTGGTATCGACTGTCCAGTCGTGCGAGAGGTGGAAGAGCCGATCGACGACTACGAAGGGCGGAAACTCTTCCTGCCTTGCGGCGGATGTCGCGTTGGTCGCGCCGACGACGCGCTTGCGCACGAGCTCGAGCGCCCCACTCATCAGGTGCCGGTCGGCCACCCCGCCCGCATCCCAGTCAGAGACATGCACGTCGATGACGTGCGGGCGTGCCGGGAATGCGAGACTCACGGCGTCGATGCCGCCGAGGGATCCCTCGACCTGCACGACGTGCCGACCGCGCGTCAGGCTCACGTAGCGGATCCCCTGCGGGCTGCGCTGAACCCAGCCCGCGCCCGTACCGTCCACCTGCACGAGATCCGGGGTCCAGTTCGGCTCCGCGCCGGGGAGTGCGAGCCCGACGGCATCGAGCGCGCTCACATTCAGCACCACGCGCAGCCTGTCTGCGGTGACGCTCACATCGGCAGTCTGCACGTCGGCGCAATACGGTGAGCACTGGGGTGGGGCAAGG
>Ga0306924_10007273_pt1 | contig 11103 bp, 8 predicted proteins | sample sta12Can44000111_FD_203756 | JGI IMG/M metagenome (GOLD analysis project Ga0306924, IMG submission 203756) | Lab enrichment of tropical soil microbial communities from Luquillo Experimental Forest, Puerto Rico - statanox.12C.anox.44.000.111 (v2)... | ecosystem: Environmental > Terrestrial > Soil...
AGCGTTTGCCGCTCTGCGTGCACCGTCGATCATCGCGGGGTTTGCGCTGCTGACGACCTTCACGACCGCTTGGATTTTGCGCGAACGAGGCCTGCACACTGCCGGCACCTTAGTGATGAGCGCCGGCATGATCACGCTTTTGTCTGCGGCCAATATGGCCTATGGAAGATTTGAACCGCAATTATCATCACGCTCGTTGGCGATGGAGCTCAACCAATATCTGCGGCCCGGCGATCGAGTGGTCATCTACGGCGACTTCACGGCAGCCTCGAGTATTGCCTTCTATGCCCATCGACAGCTTTGTATGTATGAAACAACCTCCAGCGAATTGGAATACGGGTCCCACTTCCCCGACGCGCCCAAAATTTTCCTGACCGACCGGGACTTCTCGTCGTTGTGGAAGAGCGGCAACCGCGTGTTTCTGATCGTCCCCGCTGCGCAACTGCAGAGCGCACGAGCTCGACTGCCCCTACATGCCACATGGCTTTTCACTGAGTCCGGAGGGAAAACGGCATTCTTGAATCAGCCGCTCAAGCCGGGCCAGTTAACAATTGCGGAAATTGCCGGACAACAAAAGATCAATCGAAACCCATCAACTCTCAGTGAGGCACCGACTCTATAGTCTCCCCTCTACGGAACCCGCAACGCCGAGCATGTTGCTGAACCCGGTCGCTCTCGCGATTGACCCAGGCGAAATGGTGGCCAGGGGCGGAATCGAACCACCGACACGCGGATTTTCAGTCCCTGTGCCAAAACGGGCTAAGCATCTGACGGCCCTTGGAAAATAACCTCAGAGGTGTCCAATATTTCACTGAGATACGTCCACTTAACCCCCTGAAACGCCGAGATACGACCAGATAATATTGGACGCCAATCGCAGGTGGTCGCTACGAGAGTCTCCTCGGCATTTCAGACTCAGTACGACAACCTGCCGATCAACATGAGTGTCTGCTATGAGACGGTGGATCTTCCCTGGAGCCGCCATCCAGGGGAGCAGCAGTACGATAGCGCCGAAGCTGGGGCGAGCACCGGGATCTGACTTTAGAAATTCCCGCTGTTGACATAGGGCACGACAGGCAGCCACACGGCGCTCGCCGCATCCGCCGACCGCAGTAGCGTAATCGTCGCCTTTCGGAAGTCCCCCGGTTTCGGAAACAGGGGATTGTCGACGAAGGTCTGCGGATTGCGGTCATAGAGCGGAAATAGCGTTGACTGGATCTGCACCATGATGCGATGGCCGGGCAGGAACACATAGTTCTGATTCGGTAGCTCGAAGCGATAACGCTGCGCCTTGTTCGCCGGTATCGGTGAAGGATGCTCGAAGCTCGTGCGATAGCGGCCGCGGAAAATGTCGATACCGATCGGCAGCTCATAGCCGCCGAGCTCAGGTTGCAGCGGATATTGCGGTGGATAGACGTCGATCAACTTGACCACGAAGTCCTCATCCGTGCCGGTCGTGGTCGCGACAAGGTCTGCGATGGGTGCTCCCTCGATCTTCAGCGGAGCCGACAACGCTTCAGTCACATAAGTCAGCACGTCCGGCCGCCCATCGACAAAGCGCTGATCGTGTACCAGCTGGGTTGACCAGGAGTCGTCATCCGTGACACTCAACGGTCGCGGCAGGTAGGGAACCGGCTTCGCAGGATCGGACACGTAGGAATCACCCTCGCGCAAGCCGGTCGGTCGATTGAACGAGAGTTTGAAATCGGCCTGCAGGTAAAGCGCTTTTAACGGGTACGTGCAGCCGCGTTCGCAGGCGCTCGGCCAGGTGTCGAAGCGCTGCCAGCGTTTTTCCGCCGGACTGTAGATCGTTGCCCGCGCTAAGTTTGCCGGCGGACCGTCCCTTAGGTATTGATTGAAGAACGGCATGACCATGGAGTGCCGGAACTCTTTGGCAGTATCCCCGGGCCATTTAAATACCCCGAGGTTCCAGCCGCCGGAGCGCCGCACCTCCTGAAAGGCATACCAGGGCCCGATCACCAACCAATTGGTCGATTCGTGTCCGGCCGCTTTGAGCGCAAGCCACGCGTGCGGTGCGCCCCAGATAGTTTGCTCATTCCACAGACCGTCTACCCACAACGTCGGTACCCGAGAGGGGTGCGCAGCCACTTGCCGGTCCAGCGCGTACCCCTGCCAGAATGCATCGTAGGCGGGATGGGCCACCATTTTTTTCCACCAACTGAGCTGATCGAAGCCGTTGGCGAGCGCAAACGCACCCGGCGAGCCGGCGTTCAGGAACACCTCGTAATCATCGTAGGCTGCGCGGGGAAGGGGATCGTACGAGCCAGCGCCGCGGTACCCGGTCATGAACGCAAAGTAGTCCATATTCGGCTGACGAAAGGCACCGTAGTGATACCAATCATCTCCCATCCAATTGTCCATCTTCGGCTCTTCAGATACGGCGGCCTTGAGTGCCGGGTGCGGATCGAGAAGCGCCATGGCCACCATGAAGCCGTCGCTGCCTGAGCCGATCATGCCGACCTTGCCGTTCGACTGCGGGACGTTCCTGATCAGCCAGTCGATGGTGTCCCACGCATCCGTGTTCTCGTCGGTGTCGGTTGCGTTCAGCGGTCCGCGTGGCGGGCGTGTCAGCTCGAAAGCGCCCTCGGAACCGTATTTACCGCGAACGTCCTGAAACACGAGGATATAGCCGGCGCGGACGAAGTCGACGTCGATCACCGGCAACAGCGCCTCCATAGACGAATTGTTATTCGAAAAACCCCTAGTGGCGTTGTTGGGCGTGCGTGTCAGGACGATCGGGGCGTCCTTGACGCCCTTCGGGACGATGATGATGGTGTTAAGCCTCACGCCATCTCGCATCGGAATCATTTCGATGCGCTCGAGGTAATTCTTTTGAGGCTCGGGCATGACGAACTTGTCGGGAATTTCGCTGATCTGCGTCACCGGGGACAGTGCTGGCGGGGCACCCGCCGCCGTCGGCGCGCCGGCGATTGCGACCCACAGCGCAAATGCGGTAGGGCTACCGAGTCTGATCCCGAATCTCGTTGCGTCCACGATCCACCTCGCGATTACCTACGCCAGTGATCGAACTGCAATTTTTCAGCGTCTTGATTTCTTTGATGGTGCCTTGCCGCCCTCGTACGTAATATTCCCCTTCTTGCTGGCACCCTATGTTGTCCTCTCCATGCACCTATTATTCGGTTTCTCGCTAAACGAAAGAGCGTGAAATCAAAGGGCCAGAGGTACGTTTACCTCTGATCTTGAGGAGATTGGGTTTGTTTTCATAATCGTCGAGGGCTGAGCTTATGGATAAGATCGACAAGCAAATCCTTCGCAGTCTCGCCTCCAACTCGCGCATGTCGCTGAAGGCCCTGGCCGGCAGAGTAGGGTTGGCGGCCCCCACTACCTCGGATCGTTTGAAACGACTCGAAGAGCGAGGCGAGATCCTGCGATACACCATCGACGTCGACCCGCAGCGCTTGGGCTACGGTGTGGTGGCGATGGTCCGCATCAATCCGCAGCCGGGCAAACTACGGATAGTCGAGAGGTTGATCAATGCCACTTCGGCGATCATTGAATGCGACAAGGTGACCGGGGAGGACTGCTATTTCGCGCGGGTGTGCATCAAATCGCTACAGGATGTTGACGCTGTCCTTGAACAGTTCCACGATCACGCGCAAACCGTCACCTGTATCGTCAAATCGCAGACAATCAGGCGACGCCTGCCACCGCTGTAATCCTTAGCCTTATTCCGCCTTGGCATTTGTCGCTCAGCACAGTCACTGCAAGCGGTGACTAGTCCCGCGCTGCGGCGACAGGAACTGCTGCGCAAGCTGAATGCGCGGCCAATCGCCCAACCTCGAGCGGCCATGTGAGCCGTCGAGCCGTCTGCATGTCCCTCTCGACGAAATCGGGGAATACGAGGCGGCGCTGACCGCATCATCGCGAATGCTCGGCGACTACTTGCGCGGTCGCGCCGCCCGCCGCTTCGCGGGCACACCTCTGCGGTGTTTTTTCACGGGCTTCACGGTGTCGGTTGCCTCAAACAACTGCCGAAACCCGTGTGCCAACTGTTCGACCGCCTTCCCCAAGGCGCCGAGTTGCGCAACCCGGACGATCGCGACGGAACGGTGCAGGTCAAACGACGGGGGCCGCAACACTTTCACGGGATCGATCGACCGATTCCTGGCAATAAAGCGAGCGGGTAGGAGCCCCAGACCGTAACCGGACTGAACGAAGGCCAGCTGCATATGTATGTTGTGGATTTCAGCCGCAATCATGGGTGTGAAGCCGGCACGCTCCATCCGATCGATAAGGCTCGCCCGAAGAAAGCACCCGGGCGGATTGAGCACCCACGGCGCTCGGCCCAAAGTTTTCCAATCACCATCAACGTTACCTGCGGCGCCTTGAACGATCTCCATGCGGTCGGTGGCGATGATAGTCGTCAGAAGAGGGGCAGGCCCGGTTCTTCCTTCGGGCAACAGCACGGCAGCAACGTCGAGTTCACCCGCGAGCAGCCGGTTGATCAGCTCGGGGGTCAGTTCGCTCGACAGTCGCAATCGGACCTTGGGGTATTTTTCAGTCAGCGCCTGAATAGGTTCGATTAGCGTCCCCTCGGCCAGGGCATGCGAGAGCCCGATGCGCAAGAGGCCGCGAGGTTCGGCGTCGCTCGACGTAAGAGATTTCAGCGCCTCGGTTCGCTGCAGCAGATCCCGTGCTTGTTCGAGGACTCGGGAGCCGAGCGAGTTCAGACGCGGAGGCTTTACCGAGCGGTCGAGCAACTCGGCACTCAATGCAGCCTCCAGCCTTTGCACCTGCCGGGTAATCGCAGAGGGCGTCCGAAATAGTCGGCCGGCTGCCCCGGCGATGGACCCGGCATGGGCGAACTCCACGAGGGCGCGTAAATCTTCGAGCATCGGGGGTCTCCTCAAGGGGTTTCGCGAACAGTTAAGTAACGTGCTCAGGTCGCATTATAATCGTGATAATAATGCAGTTGTGGAATTACTTGTGGCGCATCACAGTAGCGCGGATTCCAGGTTGCTGCGGAAAACAGAGGGTGACATGCGCATTGGGTCGACTTCGCATTCCTTGCGGATGTCTATCGCCGGCGGCACAGCCTTCCTGATACTGGCCGCGAGACCGGTGTGCGCTGCCCCGTGCGCGCAGACCGATCTGGTGGAGTTCGAGAAAATGACTTGGGTGGAAGTGAAGTGCGAGATCGCGGCAGGCAAGACAACGGCGCTGATCTACACCGGCGGTGTCGAGGAACGAGGCCCCCAGAACGCGAACGGTGGCCATAACCTCATAGCGCATGCGACGGTCGAAGCGATCGCGAGAGAACTCGGCAATGCTATCTTCCTGCCGGTGTTGCCCTACACTCCGAATGAGGCAGAACCGATTCCCGGTACCATTGGGATCACGAACGAGCTGCTCGCCGCCATGCTCGAGCGCATCACGGAGCAAGCGTTCCTCAACGGTTTCCGCAATGTGATTCTGATGGGCGATCACGCTGGCGGCCAGCCGGAGGTCTACGAGCAGGTCACCAACAAGCTCAACGCACGCTACGGAGCTCTGCGTGTGTTCTACTGTGACCAGGTCTATAGGCCCGCCAATGATGCATTCGATCGGTACTTGGCGCAGCACGGCTATCCACCCGGCCTCCACGGTTACATTTTTGACACCTCGGAAATGATGTATCTCGACAAGGACAACACATGGGTGCGCAGAGATCTGGTCCCCTCTGCAGTGGGAGATCCCGTCGTCGATGGCAAGGTGCGGATCGGGCCCCAGAGTCCGTATAACGGAATCCAGGGTGACGCGCGCCGCTCAACGGCGGAGCTGGGGAAGCGCGCGTTCGACATGAAGGTCGATTACGCGGTGAGGCAAATTCGCAGCCTCCTACCGGCCAAATGATTCGACCTCCATCAGCACGCCATCCCCAGCCCCCATAAGCGCAATGCCGCGCCCTCGGCTGGGGAGTCGATTCTCTGGCGCGAATCGCCGCGCCTATAAGGGGCCGTTGAAGGTGATCAATTGATGAGTTTCGCTTGGAAATCGGGATATATCCCAAGGGTGAATAGGTTATGACCAAGACCATTATCCTATCTATGTGTCTCGCAGCTTCCTCGCTTTCGCTTACTGCTCGGGCCCAGGATGTGCGCCACTATTCTGAGGGCGCGGTTACCGAGGTGGACTACATACAAGTCGAGTACGGTCATTTTGAAGAATATGTCGATTGGCTGAATTCGACATGGAAGCCGACAATGGAAGCCTTCAAGAAAGCTGGGCTGATTATCGATTACAAGGTCCTCAAGCTGACACCAAAATCACAGGATCAGCCCAATATAAGTCTCTGCATCACTTTCAAAAACGGGGCCGCGGCGTTAGATAAAGGCGTCGAACTGGAAGAAGTGGCGAAGAGAGTAATCGGCAGCACCGAGGTCCAGAACAAGGCCAGAGTCGGCCGCAACGAATACAGAAAAGTTCTGGGCACGGAATACGTTCGTGAAATCCTTTTAAAATGAACTTGTTATTTGTGTTCAGCACCGGTCATCCCCGTTTGACCCCGGGGGCTCTGAGCGGAATATGCTCCTAAAGCAGTCGATTAATTGGAAAGATGCATGGTTTCCGATCGATGACGTTACTTACTTGAACTTCGCGGCGCACGCGGCGATCCCTCGCGTGGCGCTCAACGCAGTACAGTCATCTGTTGCGGCAAAAATGCGCCCGCACATCGTAGATGACCGGTCATTCTTTTCACTTGCGGCGAGTTTGCGCCAGACGTTGGCGACCTTGATTGGCGCTAGCCCGGATGAAGTCGCTCTGACCAGCGGAGCGGGTGCGGGTCTCGCGGCAATAGCCTACGGAATTAAGTGGGCTGCTGGCGACGAGGTGGTCATCGCGCGTGGCGAGTTTCCGGTGCAGTACGCAACGTGGAAGCCGATGGAGGCGCGCGAAAGTATTAAGGTGCGGATCGCGGTCCCGCAAGGTCAGTTCATACAGTCGGATGATCTGATCGCATCGATGACGCCGCGCACCCGAGTCGTCTCCGTGAGTCACGTGCGATTCGACGACGGATCGATGCTCGACGTCACCTCGCTTGCCGCGGCATGCAAGAGGAACGGGACTCTTTTGGTTCTGGACGTGAGCCAATCCTGTGGCGCCATACCCATGAACGTGTGCAGACTGGGAGCTGACTTTATAGTCTGCGCGGGCTACAAATATTTGCTCAGTCCCTGGGGCACGGGCTTCCTGTGGACCAAGAAAGCAAACCTGGATTCACTTCGACCAGGACCCTACAACTGGCTGTCCCAAGGAGTCGAGAGCTTTGCGCGGCTCAACTATGTGGATCCGGAACCTTCTCCGACGCTGAGCCGTTGGGACTCGGCCGAGGCTACATCAATATACAACTTCAATCTCACGGTCATGGAAGCGTCTACGAGGTTTGTGCTGGAAACGAATCCCGCGCTGATCCGTGATCACAACCAGACCCTGATTGACTATTTCTTCGAAAGACTCCCGGAGAGCTATCGGCCGGCAAGTCCGCGGCAGGCTTCTCAGCGCGGAGTTTTTGGTTGCATTGAAGCCGGCAGCCGCCGCGATACGGAGTTCCTGTATCAAACGCTGCAAGATGAGCGGTTCGTGGTTGCCTTGCGTGAAGGCAAAATTCGAGTCGCCCCACATCTTCTCAATTCGACGCAGGACATAGATCGACTCCTTGTCGTGTTGGCGAAGGCGCGGAAGGAAGCAAGACATGTCGCCCATTGAGGAGCGCCTGAAGGCTCTCAACATTGTTCTACCCGACATCATACCGCCGGTCGTCGACGGATATGTGCCGGCGTTCGCGCCGTTCATTCGCTCAGCTAACCAAATTCATCTCTCCGGCCGCCTTGGAAAGGAGCGCGGCAAGCTCCTCTGCGGGAAGGTGGACAATGAGATTAGCGTGGATCAAGGCAAGCTCGCGGCGCGCCACGTGGCAATTGAGTTGTTGGCCGTGCTCAAAGCTGCCTTCGGCGATCTTGGCTGCGTTCGAAGAATCGTGAAGCTCTTTGTCATGGTCAACGGTGCCCCGCACTTCACGGAGCCTCACCGCATTGCGGACGGGGCGTCTGAGCTCCTTGTGCAAGTATTGGGCGAGCGGGGCGTCCAGCTGCCATTTGGCGCGTGCGTCGAAATTGACATGATCGCCGAGATTGAGGCGAGAACGCTCACCGAAGGTGAATAGTCCAACGCAGCGACACCGGTAACCAACCCGGAAGGGATCAACGACTGCTATCAGGGCGCCGTTCAGACCTTCGGGATCTGCTGCGGGCACTCCTCAATTCAGCGAATTCCTTTTGTTTGAGTTAGGGTGCGTAGCCACCGCTATCACGCGTGTCGGAGGTCTTTCTGGAACCAATGGTGTGCGTACGGTTCGTTATTGAAGGGTTCCACCTCGACGAACCCAGCTCTCTGGTAGAGGTGCTTTGCTTCGAAAAGCGAACGGTTAGTCTCCAATCGCAGGATCAGCATTCTCCGCGACGCGGCCTCCGCCGACAGTCGTTCTAGCAAACGTCGCCCCAATCCAAGGCCGCGCACGTCAGCAGCCACCCACATTCGCTTTACCTCGGCACTCTGCGTGTCACTGTGAAGCTTGAGCGCCCCACATCCCACCGCTGCTCCCCGTAAGGTCGCGACCAATAGCAGCCCATTCGGCAACGTCATCTCCTCATCGCTCGCGGAGATGCTCTGCGCAGGATCGAAACCCGCATCGAACCGTTGGGCAAGCTCCTCGAAGTACGACCGCAGGCAAAATCGGGCGTCGAAGTCACGCGGGTCGATGATCTCAACCTGCACTTGCGACGCGAGGATAAGCCTTTCAACGTCGCCCATCGCGGTAACCAGTCGGTTTCGTTGTGGCTCGGTCAGCGGCGTCAAGATCGATGCCGCGAGTTCATTGGACGAGCGGTTCAATACCGCCCGCTCTGCAAGACCCTTACGGGTCAGTCGCACTTTTCGTTCGCGGCCATCCCCGCCATCGGGGTCCGTGATAACGAGCCGATCTGCCTCTAGCCGGCGCAATTGCCGGCTGAAGTATGCCGATTCCAAGCCAAGGCGAGCACGCAGCAGTTTTACCTCACACCGAGCGGGCCCAATTTCCCACAGCAGTCGCGATAGTCCCAGAGAGCGTCCACGAGAAAGATAGTTATCGTCCAGCGCGCCGATTCTCTGAGTGATGGCGCGGTTAAAGCGCCGAACCAAATCAAGTTGATTTTGCTTCATTCTCTTGACTGCTAGTCCGACAGTTGCATTTCGGAAAGATACCGACTGTTACGCGTAACAGCATCGTGCTATGCGGGCATTATAATCGTGAGAATAATGAAGTTGTGGAATTTCATGTCCCGCATCAAAGTATCACCGCATTCGAGTTGTTGCGGAAATCTGTGTGCCTCATGCGGTCCAAATTCGGCAGACGGGCGGTCCCGAGGTTCTGAACTGGATACAGATCGAGGTCGGTGAGCCCGGGTCGTGGCAGGTGCGCCTGCGCGAAGCGGCGAGCGGCCAGATCGTGGAGATCAGCGGCCGTGACGGGAGAAAAGTCATGTCGCGCTCGCTGCTCATCGCCGGGGCCGCCTTCGCCGCTATCGGCTTTTCGGGCCGCGCCGCCCTCGCCGACGAGGGCTTGTGGACCTTCGACAACTTCCCGGCCGCGGCCGTGAAGGCGAAGTACGGCGTCACCGTCGACCAAGCCTGGCTCGATCGCGTGCAGCACGCAGCGGTCAGGCTGTCGATCGGCTGCTCGGCCTCGGTGGTGTCGCCCGAAGGCCTCGTGCTGACCAACCACCACTGCATCTCGGACTGCGTCCAGGACCTGTCGACGCCGCAGCAGGACCACATCAAGTCGGGCTTCATCGCGGCGAGCCGGCGCGAGGAACGGCTGTGCCCCGGCGTGCAGGCCGAGATCCTGACCTCGATCGCCGACGTCACCGATCGGATCGACGGCGCTGTCGCAGGCAAGACCGGGCCCGACTTCGTCAAGTCGCGCGACGCAACGATCGCAGCGATCGAGCAGGAAGGCTGCGCCGGCAAGGCCGCCATCCTGCGCTGCCAGGTGGTGACCCTGTACCAGGGCGGTCAGTACAAGCTCTACACCTACCGCAAGTACTCGGACGTGCGTCTGGTGTTCGCGCCGGAGTTCGCGACGGCTTTCTTCGGCGGGGATCCGGACAACTTCAACTTCCCTCATTACGCCCTCGAGTGCTCGTTCGTGCGCCTCTACGAGAATGACCAGCCGGTGAAGACGCCCGACCACCTGCGCTGGAACGCGGCCGCGCCGACCGACGGCGAGCTGGTGTTCGTGGCCGGCGACCCGTTCTCGACCCAGCGGCAGTCCACCGCCGACCTCCTCTCGTTCCTGCGCAACATCCAGCTGCCGCAGACCCTGCTCCGCTATTCCGAGCTGCGCGGGCGACTGATCCGCTTCGGCGAGGAGAGCCCGGAGCAGGCGCGGGTGGCGGCCCCCGAGCTGTTCAAAATCGAGAACGGCTACAAGGCGCGTTACGACCAGCTGCTGGCGCTAAACGAGCCTGGCTTCATCGAAGGCAAGCTCGAGGCGGACCTGGCGCTGAAGGCCAAGGTCGACGCCGATCCCAAGCTGAAGGCCATTGTGGGCGACCCCTGGTCGGAGATCGCACAGGCAGAGAACGTTAATGGCGGTATCTCCGCGGCCTACGAGCTGCTCGAGAGCGGCCCGGCAACGGGATCGGACCTCTACGGCTGGGCCCGGACGCTGGTGCGCTCGGCGGCCGAGCGGCGGAAGCCCAACAGCGAGCGCCTGCCTGACTTCACCGACAGCCGCCTGCCGCTCCTGGAAAAGGGGGTCACCGACGCCAAGCCGATCGACCCGAAGCTCGAACAGCTCGAGCTCGAGTTCTGGCTGACCAAGGTGCGCGAGTACCTGACCGCCGACTCGCCCGAGACCCAGCTGATGCTCGGCAAGGACTCGCCGGAAGAGCTGTCCAAGCGCCTCGCCTCGTCGCGCCTGATCGATCCGGCCTATCGCAAACAGCTGTGGGAAGGCGGCCAGGCGGCGATCGACGCCAGCGACGATCCGCTGATCCGCTATGTGGTCGCGACCGATCCGGCGGCGCGCGCCCTGCGCAA
>Ga0306924_10007274_pt1 | contig 11102 bp, 8 predicted proteins | sample sta12Can44000111_FD_203756 | JGI IMG/M metagenome (GOLD analysis project Ga0306924, IMG submission 203756) | Lab enrichment of tropical soil microbial communities from Luquillo Experimental Forest, Puerto Rico - statanox.12C.anox.44.000.111 (v2)... | ecosystem: Environmental > Terrestrial > Soil...
CCGCGTCGGCTCCACCGCGATGCACGGCTCCGGCGAGATCGTCCTCGCGTTCTCCACCGCGAACAAGGTGCCGCGGGAGACGCGGAAGATGGTCTACCGGATGAAGATCCTCCTCGACGACCGGCTGGACCCGCTCTACGAGGCGGTGATGGACGCGACGGAGGAGGCGATCCTGAACGCGCTCTGCATGGCGCGCGACATGGACGGCGCGAACGGGAACGTCTCCCGCGCGCTCCCCCTCGCCGACGTGAAGGAGCTGGTCGGACGCTGGAAGGCGGAGAAGGACCGGTTCCTCGCCGAGCCCGCCCCGCTCACCCTGCGGGCCACGCCCGACGGCGCGCAGCGGCCTCGCGTCCCCGCGGCGAAGCCGACCGCCGTGCGCGGCGCGGAGGGGATGCCCAGACCCGCACGCCCGGCCGGCGCCGCTGCTGCGACCCGGCTCGAGCGGACCGATGCGCGGAGCGACTCGCAGGAGGCGAAGGTCGACGTGGCGCCCGCGGCGCCGGAGCCTTCGGCCCCCGAGCCCGCGCCGGTCGCGGGGGGCCGCGACCCGGCCAAGGGCTAGGCCACGCTGGCGCGGCGCCCGCCGCCGTGCGATACACCCGGTCCCGAACTCGGAGGAGTGATGGCCAACTCGAAAAGCAAGCACATCCGGATGAAGTCTGAGCGCCGCCAGAAGTGGAAGGCGCGCAAGAAGCGCCAGAAGGCCGCCGCGAAGTCGAAGACGGCGAAGAAGTAGCGCCGCCTCGCGCCGCGACGCGACCGGCGGGCAGACCGCACCCGTCCCTCGACTTCGCCCGCCCTGAGCGTAGCCGCGCAGCGGCTCGGGACGAACGAACGGACCGGCGCCCGCCGCTCGCGATCAGAAGACGAAGGACAGCCCGAGCTCCGGCCCCGAGAAGTGGAGCTGCGGCGCGCTGGTGTTGTTCCCGGCGACGTCGAACCAGCGCCACCCGGCGGCGAGCGCGAGCGGACCGCCGCGCAGCGCGAGGGCCGCCCCGACGTCCCCGACGGCGACGGGGACGGGCGTCACGCGCGCGTGGGCCTCGAGGCCGAGCGGGCCGATGATGCGCGCGGTGCCCGAGGTGCCGAAGTTCGGGCCGATCGCGACGTCGCCGGCGTACGGACGGCCCACGAGCGCGCCGGAATTGGGCATCGAGAGCAGCGAGCCGCCGAGCTCCAGCCGCAGCCGGCCGCCGTCCCCGGACACCACCGACCAGGTGAGGTGTACCGTTCCCCAGCCGAGCGCTCCCTCGCTGCCGAGCGAGGAGCTCCCGGTCACCGCCTTCACCGAGATGGCGTCGATCCCCGCCTGGAAGCCGAGGCGTCGGCCGTCGATCGCCACCTCGATCCCCCCGGTCGCGCCGCCGTTCTGGGCGCCGCCGCGCACCTGGAGCTGCGTCGTGATCCGGTCGGGCTCAGGGGGCGGCGGGGGCGGGGGATTGGCGGCGTAGAGGTCGGGAGCGGGCTCCACGTACGGGGCCGGGTACGTCGGGTAGTAAGGCGCGTAGTCGTAGGAGTAGCTCCAGCCCAGCCCGAACCCGAGCCAAAGCGGCGCGAAGGCGTACGGAGAATACCCGTACCCGTACGGATAGGTGCGGTACGGGTAGTACGGCGCGTACGGATAGCCGGGAGCGCGCCCCGGCGGGAGCGGGCGGGGGAAGCCGAAGGGCGGCGGGCGAACGATCCCCGGCTGGATCGGCCTGGGCACTGGGCGGGGAACGGCCGCCGGATGGCCGGAGCGGGGGGCAGGCGCCGGCCGGACATGGGGGGGCTCCTGGGCGAACGCCGGCGGAGCCGCGAGCGCGAGCGCGGCGGCGAGCGAGAGCGGGCGCATGGCGAACACCACCGATCCGTGGATAGCAACGCCGGTGCCACCCGTACGTCTCGCGGCGGCGCGCCGGAAAGGAGCGGATCCCGCGGACTTCGCCGCGCTTCGGCCCGCGCATGCCCCACGCGCGCTCGGGGAGGGTGGCGCCGTCCGAGGACACGGGCGTGAATCCAGCGCCTGCGCCCGCGCGCGAAAGCTCGACGCGCGCCCCTTCGTACGACGACCCTTGACGGCTCCGGCGCCGACGCGTTAGAGACAGCCTCCCTCGCGGCCGATGCCGCGGAGGACGAGAGGTGAAGCTGAAGAAGTGGCTCGAGAGCCTGCGGGACCGGGTCGTCCATCGGTCGCAGATCGGGAAGAGGAAGCTCGACCGGACCGCAGCACGACGTGAGCTCGACCACGCCTCGCGGGAGCTCGGTGAGCGGTACCGATCGCTCGTGAAGCTGGGGCGAGCGGACGTGCCGGGAGAGCTCGCGAGGTTCATGGACGCGGTGCGGTCGCTCGAGGAGCGGCTCATCGCGCTCGACGAGGAGATCGCAGCGCTCGAGGACGAGCGGCCGAGCGGTACGACATAGACGACTTTGGGCCCGTGGCGCAGCTGGGAGCGCGTCTGAATGGCATTCAGAAGGTCACCGGTTCGATCCCGGTCGGGTCCACCAGTAGAGTGAAGAACGAGACGGGCGGTTCGGAGTCGATCCGAGCCGCCCGTCGTCTTTTCGACGCGCGCCTCACCAGCTCGGTCACGAGACGTCGACGAACAGCGCGTGGATCGCGTTGCCGCCGTAGCCCAGGCGGTTCCACTCCGGCCGCTCGGGCTGCGTGCGCCCCGCGCGATCCGTCGCCCGGGCGCGCAGCCAGATCCGGCCCGGCCGATCGATGCGCGCCCTGAGCTCCCAGGCTCGCCACGCGTGGCGGTGGCGCTCGGCCGACAGGCGCGCCCTTAGCCACGTGCCGCCGCAGATGCTCACCTCGACCCGGGTGATCGGGGCCGCCCCCGACCAGGCCAGGCCGCGGACGACCAGTGGTCCGCGCGCGCGCTGCGCCGCGTGGGCCGGCTCGGTGATGATCGCGCGGACGCGCTGGAGGGTGACCGGCTCCCTCACCACCCCGCCGGCGCGGCTCCACTCGTAGTGGTACCGCTCGGTCTGGAACGGGCCGGCGAAGGGACGGTCTAGCGCGACGATCTCCGTGAGCCATTTCACGGACGCGACGCCGTACCAGCCCGGGACGACCAGGCGAAGGGGGTACCCGTGTAGTGGCGGCAGCGGCTCGCCGTTCATCGCGTAGGCGAGCAGGGCGTCCGAGGTCCTCGCGGCCTCGGGCGTAAGGCTGCGCTCGAACCGGACAGGCCCGCGCGCGCCGGGGATCGCGCCCCGGTCCGCACCGCGGAAGAGGAGCTCGCGCGCCGCCGGGTCGAGGCCGGCGCGCTCCAGGACCTCGACGAGCGGGACGCCCTCCCATTCGGCCGTGCTCACCGCCCCGAGCCCCCACGGCTCGCCCTGTACCGGCGGGCTCAGCAGAGCGCGCCCGTTGCCGGCGCACTCCACCGTGGCGAGCAGCCGCGAGGCGCGCATCCCGCGCAGCTCCCCGAGGCCGAGGCGCAGCGGTCGCCTCACGAGGCCGGAGACGGCCAGCTGCCAGGTGGACGCGTCGAGCGCAGGGACCGGGAAGTGGTTGCGAACGTAGAACTGCGAGGTCGGCGTTGCGCCTGCGGAGAGCGCCGCGAGGGGCGCCTCGCAGTTGAGCGGGTCGGCCCGGAGCACCACGAGACGGGGCTCGACCGCGCGCGGGCTCGCCCGGGGTGCCTCGACGACGTCCCGGGGCGCGCGCGCCGCCGCCCGGGTTCGCGGCTCTGCTCCGGATCTCGCCATGAGCGCTCCCCCCTCATCGCTCGACGGGGAGGTGCGAGCCGATCCAGTCGAGCATCCCCCCCTTCATGTTCCGGACGCGCTCGAAGCCGAGGCCGGCGAGCATGGCGGCCGCGGTGGTGCTGCGAACGCCGGAGCGACAGACGCAGACGATGTCCTTTGCCTTGTGGCTCGCGAGCTCCGCCGCCCGGCGGGGCAGGTCGCGCAGCGGGATCGAGCGGCTCCCGGACACGTGGCCGAGCTCGCCGGAGAACTCGTCGGCCTGGCGCACGTCGATCACGAGCGGCGGGTCGGACGAGGCGAGCCATGCGTGCAGCTCCTGCGGCGCGATCGACGGCACGTCCGCGAGGCGGGCCACGGCGGGGAAGCTCACGGACCCGTCCTCGATCGAGGACTGGTTCGCCTGGAGCGCCTCCTGGATCTTGTCCGGAAGGGGCAGCCCGAGGCCGTTCATGAGGGCGACGAACTCGTCGTGCGAGCGGCCGGCGAGGCGCGGGTTCGTCCGCTTCTCCTGGCCGATCGTGGAGCGCGCGAGGCCGCGGTAGTCGTGCCCGGGAAGGACGAGCGTCTCGTCGGGCAGCGGGAACAGCTTCGCGTGGATGGCGTCGTACTCGGCCCCGGCGTCGCCGCCGGGCAGGTCCGTCCGGCCGGTCGCGCCGATGAGCAGGCTGTCGCCGGTGAGGACCCGGCCCTCGACGTGGAGCGAGATGGCGTCCGCGCTGTGCCCTGGTGTCTCGAGCACTCGCAGCTCGAGCTCTCCGACGTGGAGGTGATCGCCTTCCCGAACGTGCACGTCGACGTCGGGCGCGGGGGCGCGGGCGTGCATCACGGTCCGGGCCCCGGTGAGCTCGCGCAGGTCCCACGCGCCCGTCCGGTGATCCGCGTGGGTGTGGGTGTCGATGACGAGCTCGAGGTCGTAGCGCTGGTAGGCGAGGAAGGCGAGGTAGCGGTCCACCCGCTCGCGCAATGGGTCGACGAGGGCCGCGCGCCGCGCGCGCTCACATCCGAGGAAGTAGGTCTTGCAGCTCGCCCGGTTCAGTTCACGAAGGAGCATGGTCCGCCTCGCAGGAGTTCACGCAGGGAAACTCTCCCGCGCGCCGAGGACCCGCAATGACCGAGGCGCCGGATTCGTTGCCCGAGGAGCCTGACGTCGGCATCGAGGGGGCGATGGACATCCTCTCCGAGGTGCTGCGCGCCGTGCGGCTCTCCGGGGCCGTGCTGTTCCGGGGGGAGTTCTCGTCGCCGTGGTCGGCGTCGGTGCCGGACTCGCGGATCGCCGCTCCCTTCCTCGCCCCGGGCGCGAGGAGCCTCATCTTCTTCCACGTCGTGAGCGAAGGCCGCTGCTGGGCCGAGGTCGAGCGGCGAGCGCCGCTGATGCTCGAGGAGGGCGACGTGATCGCGCTGCCATACGGCGACGCCCACACGATGGGTAACCCGTCGGGCGAGCGCCGGACGCCGCTCTCGACGCTGCTGCCGCCGCCACCCTGGCCAGAGCTCCCCACGGTGAGCCACGGGGGCGGAGGTGAGCGAACCCGGATCCTCTGCGGCTTCCTCTACTGCGACGACGCGCTGTTCAGCCCGGTGCTGACGAGCCTGCCGCGCGTGCTCCACGTCCGGTCGAGCCGGGAGCCCTCCGCCGCGTGGCTGCAGACGAGCAGCCGCTACATGCTCGCGGAGGCGGGCGTGCAGCGGCCCGGCGGCGCCTGTCTCCTCGGCCGCCTTGCCGAGCTCCTCTTCGTCGAGGTGCTCCGCTGCCACATGCAGACCTCGGGCGCGCAGGAGACCGGGTGGCTGGCGGCGCTCACGGACCCGACGATCGGGAAGGCCCTCCAGCTGATGCACGGCGACCTCGCCCATCCATGGACGGTCGAGGGGCTCGGTCGAGCGGTCGGCCTGTCGAGGTCCGCGCTCGCCGAGCGGTTCCGGCGCGTGCTCGGCGAGCCGCTGATGCGCTACCTGACGCGGTGGCGGTTGCAGGCGGCCGCGCAGCTCCTCCGGGACACCGACGACGGGCTCGCGGCCATCTCGGCCCGCGTCGGCTACGAGTCGGAGGCCGCCTTCAATCGCGCCTTCAAGCGACACGCCGGGGAGCCGCCGGCGAGCTGGCGGAGCCGCGCCCGAGAGCGCGCGAGCGTCGCGCCGCGCGATGGGAGCTCCACCGCGGCGAGCGCTCCGGCGGGAGCTCCGGGTGAGGGCGCCTCCTCCCGCGGCCTGGAGCCCGACGGAGCGTGAATCGCTTCATCCCCTACCTTGGGCCGGCGACTTCCTCGCGGAGTGATCGCGCGGGTCACGCGCCCGGGTTCGTGCAGGTGCAGCTCCCGCGCGACGCGCCGGCCTCGATCGAGCACGTCCAGTCCGAGTCCTTCCCGCCGAGCGCGTGCGTGCAGTCGCTCGCCACGGCGCACCCGGAGTTCGGGACCATGCCGATGTACTCCGCCGAGTAGGTCTCGTCGGCGTTGGCCTCGCACTGCCCGGTCGCATGGTTGATCGAGATGCAGCGCGACGTCCCGGAGGCCAGGCACGCTGGCGCGGCGGAGTGATCGTTGCAGTCGACGAAGCACCAGTCGGTCCCCTGCGCGCAGATCTTCCGCGTCGTCCCGTCGGGCCTGCGGATGATGACGGTCGTGACCGCGCGGCTCGCGGGCTGGGTCGGGAGGGTGAGCGACGAGGGAGGCTGGACGAGATCGGCGATGCTCGAGAGCACTGGGCCGAACGTCGCGGGCGGGTAGGCGTCGCAGACGGTCCCCTCCACGACGGAGTAGCTGCGGCCCTTGAGCCCGTCCGCGAGCTGGAAGAAGCGCTCGCCGGCCGCATACGCCCCGCCGCACACCGGCGCAGGCGGCTGGCACGACGCGGGCGGCTGCACCGGGCAGACCAGGCCGCCGGTGCACGCGTCGGCGGGCGCGTAGCTCCCGTCGGCGCAGCGAACGGCGGCGACGATGAACGCGGCGCCGAGGTCGCCCGCGCCGCCGGAGCGGACGAGGCCGGAGAAGTAGTCGGTGAAGTCGGTGACCGGGTACTCGCGCTGCTGCGCGGGGGGGCGGTGCTTGTCGAACACGCAGCTGTCGGCGCCCACGGAGAACGTCGCCATGACGAGCGGCGCGGACTGGGGGCTCGAGCAGTCGTCCTCGTCGCCCACCCAGACGACCACCAGCTTCGCGCCGGGGTGGGGCCAGGCGCCCTTCGCGACGCCGGGCTGGTGCCCCGCGAGCGCGCGGTCGATCGCGAGGCGCGCGGCCTGGAGGTGCTGCTCCTCGCCGGAGCCGCAGCTCCCGACCTTGATGTTCTGCTCGAACTGCTGGACGAGCTGGGTGAGCCGCGGGTCCTGCGCCGCCGTGCCCCACGTGCTCCAGCCGAGCGTCTTGTCGAAGTCGAGCACCTTCGGGTTCGAGCCCGCCGAGACGAACGCGCCGGCCGCGTACGGCGCGCCCGCGGTCGCCAGCCCCGGTGTGCAGACCGGCCCGTTGGTGATGGGGGTCGGGAAGGTCGTCGTCATCGACGGGCAGGGATCGCCGGAGGCGCAGCTCGACGGCTCGCACGCGGTCATGGCGCAGCACTGGTAGTTCACACCGATCACGTAGCTGAAGGTCGGATCGAGCTTGGCCGTCGTCGAGCAGACCTGGCCCCCGCCGCAGCCGTCGGTCGTGCCGAGGGTGCAGCTCGCGACGCTCGCGCACGCCGACGTCGCGCAGCACTGCGTCGCGCCGGACGCGCCCATGCAGGCGGTCTTCGGGATCGCCGCCGCCATGAAGACCGAGGAGGTCGTGATCGCGATGTGGAAGTCGAGCGGGTCGAGCCCGCGCGCCGTCCGCGCTGCGTTGTTGTTCACGATCTGGTGGATGAAGTCCCCGAAGCTGTTGGCGAGGCCGGCCTGCTTCGGATCGGTCGACGGCGAGTCGTCGACCACGAACAGGATGTCGGCGGTCGAGATCTTCGAGAGCTGCACGTCGACGGAGGCCGGCTGCACGATGCAGTGGCCGACGGGGTTGAACGTGTACGAGTTGCAGCCGAGGGAGGCAGCGGTCGCGACCGCGGCGAGCAAACGGCGCTTCATGCCCCTTGGTACGGACGCGCCGCTCCCCCGGCAACGCCGCGCCGGGACCCGGGACCCGCGTGTGGCTGCGCGCCCGGCGCCGTGGAGCGCGCGCGGCCCCGTTCGTCCCGCGGGGACGCGTCCCGGGCGGAGGGCGCCAGTGCCGCGCGCGGTGCCGTCAGGCCCGTCCGGAGACGTCCTCGCCGGGCTCGAGCGGCACCGGGACGGCGCGCGGCTCCGGAGGCGGGACGGGGACGGCGCCCCGGACCGCGAACAGCTCGACCAGACGGCGCACGTTCCGCTCGAGGGCGAACTCTCGGATCACGGCGCTCCGGCCGGCCGTCGCGAGCCGCTGCCGGAGCGCGGGATCGGCGAGCAGGCGCTGGACGGCGTCCGCGAGCTGGGCCGGGTTCCGCGGCTCGACGAGCAGGCCGCTCCGCTCGTCCTCGACGAGCTCGGGGATCCCCGAGACGCGCGTCGCGACCACGGGGCAGCCGCTCGCCATCGCCTCCATGAGCGCGACCGGGATCCCGTCCATCATGCCGGACCGCGTGGTGATGCTCGGGTGCACGGCGACGTCCGCCGTGGCGAGGAGCCGCTGCACCTCGTCCTGCCCGCGGGCGCCGAGGAGGCGCACCTCGCCGGCGAGACGGGCCGCGCGGATCCCGGCCTCGAGCGACGCGCGCTCCGGGCCGTCGCCGACGAGCACGCACCGGAAGGCGACGCCACGGTCGCGGAGGAGCGCGCACGCGTCGACGAGGTAACGCTGCCCCTTGTAGTCCCGGAGCCCCGCGACGCAGACGACGAGGGGCACGTCCCGCCCGACACGCTCCCGGGGGCGGAAGCGCCGGAGGTCGACGCCGCAGCGGACGACCGCCGTCTTCGCCGCCGCCGCGGGCCCGTAGAGCTCGCCGATGAGGGAGCGGTTGTGCTCGGAGACCGTGACGACGAAGCGCGCCTCGGCGATCTTCTCGCCGAGCATGGAGCGGTTCTCGTAGAGATCGTGCGCGTGTGCGGTGAAGCTGTAGCCGATGCCGGTGAGCTCGCGGACGACGAGGGCGGCGAGCGCGGGGTGCGTCGCCCAGTGCGCGTGGACGTGCGCCGGCGCGCGGGCCTCGATCTCGCGCGCCACGAGGGCGGCGCGCGGCACGATCGCGATCGCCTTCGCGAGGAACTCGACGGAGCGCCGGTTCCCGGCGAGCGCGCGCCACCAGGTTCGGAGGTAGGGGCGCGGCCGCCGCCGGATCCAGTGGAGCTGCGCCAGGAGGAGCTCGAGCGAGAGCGCCCGGTGGTAGCGGACGCGCGGCATGAGCTCCTCGACCCCGGGGTGGCGCGGTCCGGGCGCCGCGCCGAGCAGCGGGAAGACGTCGATCTCGATCCCCTGGCGCCGGAGCTCGAGGAGCTCGTTCAGGATGAACGTCTCCGTCGGGGCCGGGAACCAGGACATCAGGTAGGCGACGCGGCCGCGCCGAGCCCCCGCCGGATCGCGCTCGATGCTCGACAGCGGTGTCGGGCCCGCTCGCCGGGCCGGCCCGAGCCGGCGGAGCTCCGCGTAGACCTCCAGGAACCGCCCCACGATCCGGTCGAGCCCGTACCGGGCCGCGACCTCGTCGCGCGCCAGGTGCGCCCGCGCTCGTGCCGCGCGGTCCGTGAGCGCCTCGACGAGCCCCGCCGCGAGCGCGTCGGCACGCGCCGGCGGCACGAGCCGGCCCGTGGCGCCGTCCCGCAGGATCTCCGCCGATCCGCCCACCGCCGTCGCGACGACCGGGACCTCGCACGCCATCGCCTCGAGGAGCGCGACCGGGAGCCCCTCCGTGCGCGAGGGGAGCACCGCTGCGTCCGCCGCCCGCACGTACGGCGCGACGTCGGCGGCCGCGCCCAGGAGCGCGACGCTCCCGGCCACGCCTGCCGCGCGCGCCGCCTCGAGCAGCCGCTCTCGCTCGGCCCCGTCGCCGAGCAGGATCAGGCGCGCGCCCGGAACGGCGCGCGCCACGGCGGGCCAGGCCGCCACGAGGACGTCCGCGCCCTTCTCCGGCGAGAGCCGCCCGGTGTAGACGACCGTGGGCGCCTCGGCGAGACCGAGCGCGCGCCGGAGCGCGATCCGCTCCTGCGCACCGGCGGGCCGGAAGCGTTCGAGGTCGACGCCGTTGGGGATCGAGACGATGCGCGCCTCCGGCACGCCGGCCGCGAGGAGCTCGGCCCGGATCGCGCCGCTGATCGCGACGAACCGGTCCGCCTCTCGCACCGTCGCGCGCAGACGGAGACGGCCGAGCGGAGTGGCGGAGAGGACCCCGACGTCGCCGATCGCCCCGCAGGCGTGCGGGTTGAGCAGGATCGGCGTGCCGTGCGCGGCCCGCGCCACGAGCGCGACCGTCGTCGGCGAGAGGAGCTGGTGCGCATGGATCAGGTCGGGCCCGATCTCGCCGACGCGAGCCACCGCGCCGGCGACGAAGGCGAGCGTGGCGGCGGCCCCGGTCACGCCCGCCGGCGCGCCCACGCGGTGGACGTGCAGCCGTCCGAGCGTCTCGCGGTCCGGATGGCCGGCTGCGCGCCGCGTGACGACGTGGATCTCGGCCCCACGGCCGGCGAGCGCACGAGCGAGCGCGCGCGTGTGGCTCTGGATCCCGCCGACGGACGGCGGGTAGAGGCTCGTCACCATCGCGACGCGCAGCGCCGGCCCGCCCGCCGGCTCAGCGCCCACTCCTCCGCTCCATTCCGCGGCCGCGCCGGCGCGTCGCTCGCCCGTCGTCCGATGCATCGCCCCCTGGCCCACGTGAACGCTTGCCTCGCGGTGCACCGGGCGGAAGCACCATCTTCGGGACCGGCGCGCGGCGCCGCGCGTGGCGAACGTCTCGGAGGGCGATGGGATCGTTCCTGCGCGTCGCGGAGATCATCAACTCGTTCGACATCGGGGGCGGCGAGGTGCAGCTCCTCGCGCTGCTCGAGCGGCTGAAGGGACGGTACGCGCTGGCGGTGCACGCGCTCGAGGTGCGCGGCCCCTTGCTCGCGCCGCTCCGGGCCCTCGGGTTCGAGCCGGAGGGCCACCCGCTCGGCGGGTCGCTGGCGAGCCGCGGCGCCGTGCGTGCGATCGCGAGCCTGGCGCGCGCGTTCCGCCGGGATCGCATCGAGCTCGTGCACGCGCACGATTTCTATTCGTCGTTCGTGGCCGTCCCCGCGGCGCGCCTCGCCGGCGCGGCGGTCGTGGTCGGCCGCCTCGATCTCGGCCACCTCCAGTCGCCGCCGCAGCGCACGGTGCTCGCCGGGATCACGCACGCCGCCGACGCGGTCGTGGTGAACTGCGAGGCGATCCACAGGCTCGTCGTGGACGAGGAGCGCGTGCCCGCCGAGCGCGTCACCCTCATCCGGAACG
>Ga0306924_10007281_pt1 | contig 11098 bp, 6 predicted proteins | sample sta12Can44000111_FD_203756 | JGI IMG/M metagenome (GOLD analysis project Ga0306924, IMG submission 203756) | Lab enrichment of tropical soil microbial communities from Luquillo Experimental Forest, Puerto Rico - statanox.12C.anox.44.000.111 (v2)... | ecosystem: Environmental > Terrestrial > Soil...
TGTCGCCCGGTGCTCGGGGGCTTTCGACGACCAGCCCGACGGAGCCCGCAATCGGGCGCTGCGGCGAGTGGCGCAGATGCGGCGGCAACAGAAAGACCTCGCCCTCGCGGATCGGCACGTCATAGATCCGGCCCGCTTCGGCGAGCTTCAGCACTATGTCGCCACGCAGCTGGTAGAAGAACTCCTCGCCGGGGTCGTCGTGGAAGTCGACCCGCTGGTTCGGGCCGCCGACGACCATCACGACCATGCCGGCGTCCTCGAATACCAGTTTGTTGCCGACCGGCGGCTTCAATAGATGGCTATGCTCGTCGATCCACCGAGCAAAGTGAAACGGCCGGCGCAATCTCTCGATCGTCATCGGATCCTCCCTCTACTCACGCCGGCTCCCAGCCGATAGCACGCCGCAGGAAATTGTAGCCGAGCGCGGTAAAAGACGCGCGTTCTCTGTTGTCCTTGCCGTAGCCGTGCCCGCCTGCGGCCGGCTCGTAAAAATAGGCCTCGTAACCCATCGCTTGCAGTTTCGCCGCCATCTTGCGGGCGTGGCCAGGGTGGACCCGGTCGTCCCGTCGGCTCGTCGCGATCAGGATCGGCGGGTAATGCCGGCCGGGGACTGCGTTGTGGTATGCGGAAATCCGTTTGAGGAACTCCCAATCCTCAGAATTGTCGGGGTCGCCATATTCGGCGATCCAACTCGCTCCGGCGTGCAATTTCGCATAACGCCGCATGTCGATCAGCGGGATCGTGCAGAAGAGTGCGCCAAAGCGCTCCGGGTAGCGGGTCAGCATGTTCGTTATCAGGATCCCGCCATTCGAGCCGCCCTCGGCCGCGATCCGGCCTGAACGAGTCACGCCGCGACGCACGAGGTCCACCGCAACCGCGGCGAAATCGTCATGCGAGGCTTGCTTGCCTTCGCGGCGGCCGGCGTCGTGCCACGCGGTACCGAATTCGCCGCCGCCCCTGATGTTTGCGACGACGCCGGTGCCGCCGCGTTCGAGCCAGAGCTTGCCGATGGCGGAGTTGTAGTAAGGCAATTGGGAGATGCGAAAGCCGCCATATCCCGAGAGATGGACTGGCGCCTCGCCGGTCTCCCCGGGTGGACCCACTTGGACATAGGGAATGCGCGTGCCGTCGGGCGATGTCGCTTCGTGGCGGGTGACGACCAAACCCGACGGGTCAAACGTACGCGGCGCTCGCTTGAGGAGCTGCGGCGTCGATCCTGGCGGGATCAGGTAAAGGGAGGGCGGCGTCAGCGGATCCTGCGCGCTGGCAAGCAGATCCCCGTTCGACTCTTCGGCCCGAACGTCGAATGACCAGACAGCGGCGACGCCGATATCGGGCAGGCCGGGGATGCGCTCCCGCGACCAGCCGCCGTCGGACGGAGTCAGGGCTTCGAAAACCGGCTTCAAATCATCAAGGATCGACAAAACGAGGCGACCACCGGACCAGAAAAACCCCTGCAAGGCACGACGCTCGGCCGGCTCGAACAACGTCGTGAAGCCGCGCTCGCCGGCGAGGAACGCCGGAAAAAAGATACCAAGCACGGTGTCCGGTGGGTGGGTTTCGCTGCCGATCGTCCAGGAGGTTCGCCGTTTGACGGCCAGCCAATCACGATGCCACGTAACCCCGGCATCGGTCGGCCGGTCAATCCGGGTTTTTGGGCCGGTGGGGTCGCCGATCCAGACGACGGCATCAAAAAAGGCGATCCTGTCGACAAAAACCACCCACTCTTGCTCGGTTTCTCGGTCGACGTCCGCCCAGACCGACATATGGTCCGCGGTCGTCTCGAAAATCACCGGAGCCGCAAGCGGGTCGGTTCCGCGACGCCACAGCCGCACCGTGCGCGCATACCCCGAGCTGGTGACCATCTCATCGCCCAACGCGGAGGAGAGGAGCAAGGTGTCACGATCGAGCCAAGCGGCTCCGCCCTTGGCTTCCGGCAAATAAAAGCCTCCCGGAACAATGCTATGGGAGGCGAGATCGAACTCGCGCAGCACGACCGCATCGGCGCCGCCGCGCGACAGCATCAAAATGGCGCGGTCGTCGCTGCCCGGAAGAATGACCGAACCACTCCAGGTCCAGTCCTCCGCTTCTGCTGTCGCGAGCGTGTCGAGATCGAGCAGAACGTCCCATTGGGGCTGCTCATGGCGGTAGCTGTCGAGCGACGTGGCGCGCCACAGGCCGCGCGGGTGCTCCGCATCCTTCCAGAAATTGAAGACCCTTGTGCCGCGCCGAGCGATCAGCGGGATGTTGTCGGGCCGATCGTAGATCGTGGCGAGTGTGTTGCGGTCGGCTTCAAAACGAGCGTCGCCAAACCGCCCGAGAGTCGCCGCATTTTGCGCCTCGACCCAGGCAAGAGCGCGCCCCCCATCAATCGCCTCGAGCCAAAGATAAGGGTCGTCGTCAGGAGCTTCGATGGTCGGTCGCGGATCGATCATTGTTCACTGCAGCTCGGCAACGTGATTGCTTTTTGAATTAACTCCATACCGAAGATATGAACTTTGCGAGGCTAATTTTCCCGCTGACCGACGGACCGCTCATTCCATGTGGCAAAAAATCGTGGACATTGGCCAGCAAAGCTGGCGAGATTAACCAGATCACGAAGAAAACCGCCTCGCAGCTCGCTCCGCGCGCGACGGGGTCTGGTTTAGGGGAATCTGTTGTCGGTGGGTAAAAGTTCCGTAAGTGCGGCGGAGCGGGTGGGCGGACCGTTGGTTCGGTCCGGTCGCGGCTTTTTGTTCCTGCAGGGAATGGCAACGCGCTTTTTCGCACGGCTCGGACAAGCGCTCGCCGGACGCGGCCACTCGGTTTATCGGGTCAATTTCAACGGCGGCGATCGGGCCTTCTGGAGGCTTCCGGGAAGCGTCGATTTTTGCGGGCGCCCGGAGGAATGGCCGGAATTTCTCGATCGGCTGATCGACGACCGGGCAATCAGCGACGTGATCCTTTTTGGCGATTGCCGACCATTGCATCGCGCTGCCATCCGTGTCGCCGAGAGCCGCGCCTTGCGAATACACGTCGTCGAGGAGGGATATCTGCGGCCCGATTGGATCACGTTCGAGCAAGGCGGCGTGAATGGTCATTCCGCGTTGCCGCGCGATCCGAGCTGGTATCGCGAGCGAGCGAGTGCCTTGCCCCCTTGGCGCGACCCGCCACCGGTGCCGGGCAGCTTTCGCCGCAGAGCGGTCGAGGACGTGCTCTACACTACCGCCTCGATGCTCGGAACGTGGCGGTTTCCGCATTACGCGACGCATCGCCCTTATTATCAGCTGATCGAATATGCCGGGTGGTTGCGGCGCCTCGCGCTGATGCGGCGCGCCGAGCGGCGCGCCGGCCGAGCAGTCGCAGACCTCCGCGGGCATTCCGATCCGCTCTTTCTGTTTCCGCTGCAGCTGGACTGCGATTACCAAGTGCGGGTGCACTCGCCGTTTCGCGCAATGCACCTGGCGATTGAGCACGTCCTCGCCTCGTTCGCCCGTCATGGCCCCGCGACGGCAAGGCTGATCGTGAAGCTGCATCCGCTCGACAGCGGCTTGGTGGACTGGGTTGCGATAACCGGCTATCTGGGAGTTGAGCTCGGAATTGCCGATCGCCTCGTCATTCTCGACGGCGGCGATCTGGGAGAACTCTTGGCGCAACAGCCGGCCGTCGTCACCGTCAACAGCACTGTCGGAACCTTGGCGCTCGCCTGCGGATTGCCGGTTGTCGCGCTCGGCAAAGCGGTTTACGACATCGCCGGGCTGACCTTTCAGGGCGAGCTCGACGATTTCTGGAGGGCGCCCACGCCTCCGGATGCGGAACTGTTCGACGCCTTCCGGCGGGTGCTCGCGGCTCGCTGCCTGATCCCTGGTTCCTTCTTCAACGAAGCCGGTCTGAGGCTGGCGGTGGACGGGGCGATCGAGCGGCTCGAAGCCACCTACGCTCGGCCCGTACACAGTGAGGCGGTGCGGTCGGCCGAGCGCGCAACGCCGATCGCGGCAGCCTTGTCGGTGCGGTGACGCATTCTCGCGCCGTCGGGCAGGCGCAGGTGGTGCAAGACTTCGTCCCGCCTTATCCCGAAAGGCCGAGCCGGTCGCTCTCCCCGATCGCTATGTTGCGGACAGCGCGGCGGAACTTCCTCGCAATCTGGGAAGACCGATGCTTCGAGTGGGAGGTGTTTTCGACCCGCGTGTTGTCGCGCACGCTGTTTGTCTGCAACAGCCCGGATACGGTTGCGGCGGCCTTTGTCGAACGTCACGATAGTTTCGAGCGAAAGAGCCCGCAAATGCGGCACGGGCTGGCGCCGCTCCTCGGCGACGGTCTTTTCATCAGCGATGGCGATATCTGGCGGCGCCGGCGGCGTATCGTGGCGCCAATCGTCCATGTCTCGCATCTGCCGCTGTTCGCGCCGCTGATGGTCCAGGCCGCCAGCGAGACTGCCGAACGCTGGGCGACCTCCTGCCCAGACCGGCCGATCAATGCGCTCACCGAAATGGCGACATTGACGGCCGAGATCATCTGCCGGACGGTTTTCGGCCGACAGCTCGGGGCAGAGCATGCGGCGGAGATTGTCGACGCGTTCAGCGAATACCAGCGCCTGGTTGGCCAGTTGGATCTCGCCTATTTCTTTGGTTTGCCAGACTGGATCCCGCGGTTGCATTCGCCGGCGATCCACCGGTCTGCGAAACGCATCCACAAAGTGCTGGAGCAGGTCATCGGCGATTGTCGTGAGCGGCTGTCCGGCGGCGAGGCCTCGATGATCAGGCTTCTGCTCGAAGCACGCGACCCCGAGAGCGGCGAGCCTCTCGACAATGCGGCGTTGCGCAACGAGGCGGCAGTAATCTTTATGGCGGGCCACGAGACGACCGCCAATTCGCTCGCCTGGGCCTGGTACCTTCTGTCTCAGGCGCCGGAAGCCGAAGAACGCCTTCACGCGGAACTGGCAAAAGTGCTTGCCGGCCGCCTGCCAACACTCGACGACGTCCCCAATCTGCCCTACACCCGCGCAATCTTCGAAGAGACGGTCCGGCTCTACCCCCCTGTCCCGCTTCTGGCGCGGCAGGCGCTCCGCGTTGAGACGATCCGCGGCCGGCCGGTGCCGGCGGGATCCCTGGTGATTGTTGTCCCGTGGCTGCTCCATCGGCACCGCAGATACTGGGGAAAGCCTGATTGCTTCATCCCGGAGCGCTTTCTGCCCGAGAATGCGCAGTTTCGCGTCAGGCACGCGTATATCCCGTTCAGCGTCGGTCCCCGCATTTGCGCCGGCGCCGCCTTCGGTCTCACCGAGGCTGTTCTCTGTATCGCCACGCTTGCTCAGCGCGTCCGCCTGCGTCTTGCTCCGGACGCCGTCGTCGCGCCAGTATGCCGGCTGACCCTGCGGCCCGGCGACGATTTGCGAATGTACCTCGAACGCCGCGATCAAGCCGGTCGATCTCCGCCTAAGCCTGCATTAGCGGGCTCAGATGCTCCGGTTTGAATGCACGCCCAATATGGTTTCGGTTCCGCGGCGCCTCGCTTTTGCGCCAAGTCTTCGCAATGAGGGATTAGGGCTTGCAGAATGCCGTCTTCTGGCTTGCCGCCGGTATTGTCATCCCATCTGCGATCGTCTCGCTCTTTTGTGCGGCGTTGTTTCTCGCCAAGCTGCGCATACCGACGAGCGGGCCGTTGGGCGGCATCGCCCTCGTTCTACCGGCGACCGGACCGCTCGAAAATCTTGAAGACCTGCTGGCCGCATTAGGCCGGCAATCGGTGAAGGCGCGACGGCTGATCATCGCGGTTGAGTCGCCCGATGATCCAGCCTATCGACGAGCGACTGAGTTAGCCAAGATCCATCGCGCGCCGGCGATCGATGTCGTTGTCGCCGGCGTATCGAACTGCCGCGGTCAGAAATGTACCAACATATTCGCCGCCCTGACCCGTCTCGCGGATGAAGATCGGTTCGTCATAATGCTCGACGCCGACATCCGTCCGCAGCCCTGGTGGCTCGCCGCCTTGGTCGCGCCCCTGGCGGCGGGAGGCGCCGACCTGGTCAACGGCTACCGTTGGCTGATACCCGAGCCGCCTACGCCGGCTTCCGTCCTCGTTGCTCATATCGATCACGCGCTGGCCGTTTTGCCGCGGCTTCCCGCCGCCGAAATGATGTGGGGCGGCTCGCTGGCGCTGACGCGCGAGGCGCTTGAAATCCTCGATTTGGCCAGAACCCTCGATCGCGAGGTGGTCGAGGACGCTCCGATCGGCCGCCGCGTAGCGGAAACCGGGCTGCGGCTGCTCACCCGGCGCGCCTTGCGCCTTCCCACGCCTCTGGCCGCAGGTTGGCGCGAGCTGTGGGCGTTCGGGCGTCGTCAAGGTCAATTTGTCAGGCTCTACTACCCGCGGCTGTGGTGCTCCGCTTGTCTCGCTGCAACAGCCGACTTTCTCGCGCGCATCGTGCTGGTGTGGCCCCTGCTCGCTGCGGGTTCCTTGCCGGCACTAGCGGTGCTCGCGTTCATCGCGGCGTCGGACTCGATCGCAACTGAACTGCGGCGCGCGGTCGGCCGCAGGATTGGCGCCGCTGATGGGCTTGCTTCCGCGTGTTATCAACATTTGCTCATCTGGGCCATCCTTCCGATCGGTGCCTGCTATGTCAGTTTGATCTGGGCCAGCGCATTCACCTCGGTCGTCCGCTGGGCGCATGTCCAATATTGGCTCGATTGTTCGGGTCGCGTCTTGGCGGTGCGGCGCCATCCTTATGGCCCGCGAGGACGAGAGGTTTAGCGATGTCGGTCACAAAAGCGCTGCCGCCTCTCTGCCCTGTCACTGGGCTCCCTGCCAAGCGGCGCATACAGCAAGTCAGCAGCGCGCTGCTGGTCGCGCTGTGGCGGATCTCTTTGGGGGTCTCGACCACCCGGCTGCTGCACGACGTGAAACGGTTTGGCTTGTGGGAGTCGCCGTGCGGCCTCGCCTTCTTTGATCCGATGATCGTCGGGGACGCGCAATTCTACCAAGATTTTTATCGGCGTCTCGGCGAAGGCGGTCCCTGGAGAGAGGGGCTGGTGCCGCGCTCCGACTTTGCCAGAGTTGCCGCGCTGATCGCCCCGGGAGAGAAGGTATTGGATGTAGGGTGCGGAACCGCACGCTTTGCCCGTCATGTCGAGCATGCCGTCTATGTCGGGCTGGAGGAGCATGTCGCCACGACCTCGGCCGATGTACGCAGCGAGACCGTGGCGCAGCACGCGGCAGCGTATCCCTGTACATACGACGCAGTCTGCTCGTTTCACGTGGCCGAGCACACCAGCGAGCCGGCTCGCTTTGTCGGCGACATGGTTCGATGCCTGCGCCCAGGAGGGCGGCTGTTCCTCGTCGTGCCCAGCTGGCCGTCGGCGCTCACCGATATCCCGAACTTCGCGCCTAATGGGCCACCCCATCATCTGAGCTGGTGGAGCAACCCGGCGTTGGAAGCTTTGGCCGCGCAACTCGGCCTGATCGTCGAAAATGTCGAGCTTCTGCCGCCGAGTCCGGATTCCGGCATTCTTTATTGGATGGCGTGGCTGACGCCGAAATTAACTGGAGAGCGCTTTTTTCGCGATGCCTGGAGCTGGCATGGCAGTCTGATGTGGAGTTCGCTCGCGGGGCGCGTGTGCAGCAGGCTGCTCCGCATCCCGGCAGACGTCAGGTCGTTCGAGCTGTTGTTGATCGCACGAAGACCGGTCTAAGGCGCTGGGCTCGATCGGCGCGAATGATGGCGATCGCCGACGCACTCATTGCGGCATGGATAGGGACAGCGTTAGTCGCGACCTACGGCGTGATCCGCTACCGATTGTCGGTGCGCTCGCTCTCCCCCATAGCCGATCCACCACCGGCGGCAATCATTGTCGCGATAAAGGGCGTGAGCGTAGGGCTGCCCGATTTTTTCGATGCCCTGCACCGACAGATCTACCCCCGGTACCGGATTGTTTTCGTGGTGGAAGCGCAGTCGGACCCGGCGTTCGCCGCGCTTGAGCCCATCGCGCGCTGCGCTGGCGGGCGTATCCAGCTGGTCATTGCGGGCGAGACCTCAGGGCCCGTCCAGAAGGTCCACAATATGCTCGCTGCGCTCGCCACTCTGCAGCCACAGGACCGGGTTGTCGTTTTTGCGGATGCCGATATGGTGCCGCCGGCCGATTGGCTGCAGCAGCTCGTAAGGCCGATCGCGCTCCGCCGGGCGCGGGTGACCAGCGGCTATCGCTGGCAGATCCCGGCCGATCGCCGATGGGTGAGCTGGATTGTCGCGCTCGCCGATATGTCGGTTGCCACCGCTGCTCGTGATTCTCGATGGAACTTGTGCTGGGGCGGTTCGACTGCGATTGAACGCGAGCTACTGGACAGCCTCGATCTGCCGACGCTGTGGTCTCGGGCCGGTACCGACGATCTGACATTGACGAAAGCACTGCGGGCTGCCGGCATCCCGGTCCACAGCACGCTCCGGGTGCTAGTGCCAAGCCCGGTGTGTTACTCGTGGCGCGGCGCTTTCTCGTTTGGGCGGCGGCAATATATGCTCGTGCGATGCTACGCTCCGAGGCACTGGCTGCTGGCCGGGTGGACGCTCTGCGTGCCGGTGGCCGGAGCAACGATCGCCGCAGCCGCAGCTAGCGCCGACAGCCTGGGCGCGGCCCTGGCTCTCGGGGGCGCCATCATGCTTCGTTTGCTGCGGCATCGGGTGAGAGTGTCGATCGCGCGGCAAACGTTTTCTCCAGAGATCGTTGCGGCGCTCAAGCCGAGCCTGCAATTCGGATGGTGGGGTTGGCCGTTGGCGCATGCGGTTCACACGGCAGCATTCGTCGCAAGTCTCTGCGGCCGCGAGTTTTGCTGGGCCAATATCCGGTATCGGTTGCGGCGCGACGGAAAGGTCGTGATCCTCAGCAGGTCAAGGTGAGGCCGCAAAGCGGGCGAAGGCCGAGGCGAACCACGCGTTAGCGGAAATTGCGGCTGGAGATGACGATGTCGCGCGCATCGTAGCCGGGCGGCTTTATGGCGGGCGCGAAAGGCGGTTTCGCCGGCGACCGGATATCGGTATCGCCGGTCCGGTCGCGCAGTGTGTGGAGGCGCGGGGTCCAGTCCTCGAGCCGATCAGCGACGATGTGGATGACGCTCTGTTCGCGCTGCAATTTGCCGGTGCAGCGCAAGAGCGTGGCGCCGAGCGCGGCGCGGCGAAAGCGTTCGAGGATTTGCGGCCAGACGATCAGATTGGCAATGCCGGTCTCGTCCTCGATCGTGATGAAGACGACGCCGTTGGCGCTGCCCGGGCGCTGCCGAATCAGCACGACCCCGGCGATCGAAAGACGCCGGTCTACCGGCAGATGCACGAGCTCAGCGGCCGTAACCAAGCCCTCGCGGGCGAGTTCGGCACGCAGAAAGGCGAGCGGGTGGCGCTTCAAGGTGAGGCTCAGGCTGGCATAGTCCTCGACGACATGCTCGCCCAACGGCATCTCCGGCAGCAGCGCCATCGCTTTCGCTTCGTTGGAGAAGCCCCTCTCACCCTTCCCTTTCCCCCCCTTATGAGGAGAGGGTTTTTTTAGGGGTTTTTCTTTTGCGAAAAGCGGCAACGGCGGTCCACCCAGCGCTTTCAACACCCACAGCGCACGACGGCGGTCGAGCCCGACAGAGCGGAAGGCGTCGGCCTCGGCAAGGCGCTCAAGCGCGCCGCGGCGAAGCCCGCTGCACCGCCAAAGCGCCTGCGGATCCGGATAACCGCTTCCCCGCGCAGCAGCGAGCCGTTCCGCATTGGTCTCGGAGAACCCCTTTATCTGCCGCAACCCGAGGCGCACCGCTCGCCTCCACCCTGCCCCTCCTCCGCTTGCGGAGGAGGGAGGGGAGGGGGCTGCGGGCTCGAGCGTGCAGTCCCAGAAACTGTGGTTGATGTCGACGGGGCGGACCTCGACGCCGTGCTCGCGCGCGTCCCGGACGATCTGCGCCGGGGCGTAGAACCCCATCGGCTGGCTGTTTAGCAAAGCGCAGGCGAAGACCTCGGGGTAGAAGCACTTGATCCAGGCCGAGACATAGACGAGCAAGGCAAAGCTCGCCGCGTGGCTCTCGGGGAAGCCGTAGGTTCCGAACCCTTCGATTTGGCTGAAGCAGCGCGTCGCGAAGTCGCGGTCGTAGCCATTCGCGACCATGCCGGCGACGAACTTGTCGCGGAACAGATGAATGTCGCCATTGCGCTTGAAGGTCGCCATCGCGCGGCGCAGCCGGTCGGCCTCCTCCGGCGGAAACCCGGCACCGACGATCGCGATTTTCATTGCCTGCTCCTGGAAGAGCGGCACCCCCAATGTCTTCTCCAGCACTTGGCGCAATTCCCCGGAGGGGTAGGTTACGGTCTCGCGGCCGGAGCGTCGTCGCAGATAAGGGTGCACCATGTCGCCCTGGATCGGGCCCGGCCGCACGATCGCTACCTCGATCACCAGATCGTAGAACTCGCGCGGTTTGAGCCGCGGCAACATGGTCATCTGGGCGCGGCTCTCGACCTGGAAGACGCCGAGCGAGTCGGCGCGGGACAGCATTTCGTACACCGCAGGGTCCTCGGCCGGGATGGTGGCGAGCTCGAACCGGCGGCCGTAATGCTCGTCGATCAGCGCAAAAGCTTTGCGGATGCAAGTCAGCATGCCGAGCGCCAGGACATCGATCTTCAGAATGCCGAGCCGGTCGAGGTCGTCCTTGTCCCATTCGATGACGGTACGGTCCTCCATTGCCGCGTTTTCGATCGGCACGAGTTCCGACAAAGGTCCGCGGGTGATCACAAAACCGCCGACATGCTGCGAGAGGTGGCGCGGGAAGCCGACCAATTGCGCGGCGAGGTCCAGCGCGAGACGCAAATTGCGGTCGGTCGGGTCGAGCCCGGCCTCGCGCACCCGCAGGTCGGCGATCGGGTCGTTACTCCAGCCCCAGACGATACCGGCGAGCGCGGCAACGACATCGACGCTGAGACCCAAGACCTTGCCGACCTCGCGGATTGCCGAGCGCGAGCGGTAGCAGATCACGGTGGCGGTGAGACCGGCCCGGTCGCGGCCGTATTTCTCGTAGACGTACTGGATCACCTCCTCGCGCCGCTCGTGCTCGAAATCGACATCGATGTCGGGCGGCTCGTTGCGCGCGGCGCTGATAAAGCGCT
>Ga0306924_10007283_pt1 | contig 11094 bp, 13 predicted proteins | sample sta12Can44000111_FD_203756 | JGI IMG/M metagenome (GOLD analysis project Ga0306924, IMG submission 203756) | Lab enrichment of tropical soil microbial communities from Luquillo Experimental Forest, Puerto Rico - statanox.12C.anox.44.000.111 (v2)... | ecosystem: Environmental > Terrestrial >...
CTTGACCAAGGCGCTTGCATCGAGATAGATCGGCCCCACCCACGGACGAGGTTCAATCGCGGTCACACCCGGTCTTCTCGTTCCTCGAGGACGGCCTGGGACAGTTTCGGATCACGTCCGCGCATCGCTCGTCGCACCCGAGCAAGATCGGGAAACAAACGACCGCGCTCGACCGGCGCCAATCGCGCGACCGGACGTCCGCGATCGGTAATCATCACCTCGCGCCCCTTCTTGACGTCATCGAGCAGGTCGGTCAAATTCTGACGGGCTTCACGCACACCAGCAGTTCGCATACTTCTATTGTGTCACATGTAGCACTTTGTCTTCAACCCCTGCATTGTGGCGATGCAACGGTCACATCGCGTTCTGTCCGGGAATTCGATCGACGTCCCGAAAGGCCCTTCTGAACAAGCCGGGTAACGGCATCAGCAGCGGCTCACCGCCTCGATGAGGCCGCTCCGTCACTCTGATACGCTGCGGCCATGGCTGGTAGGCTCGGAGCTGGGGCGGTAATCCGTAGGCAGCCTCTTGGCCGTCTCCGAGGTTTCCCCCTTCGTATGAGGCCATCGTGCGCGAAAGCGGCTGCTGTGTCGGTCAGGAAATTATGTAGATCGTCATTCACCGCCTTGCGACAAACAGGCCCCGATCCGTTGCCGGCCGCGACAAGTCGCCATTCTTACGACCAGACGACCGACGCTTCGTCGAAGGCAATTCTCGCAGCGAGTTGGGAATGTGACCACATCGGCGGCGACATCAACCAAACACCAGCTTTCGGGTCCCACACCAGCGGTCGGGCGTGGATCCGTTACAACGATGCGCATGAACATGCCGGATAATGTATCGGGTATGTGTCCTCAAAGCACCTTGGCTCCGTCAACATCGGGCGCAAATTGGAGACGCGGCTTGCGTATCTCCGCCTTCCTGGCCACGTGCGGGCTGACGACGATAGTCGCAGCGGAGGCGACGGCATTGCGCTCCCAACCATGCAGGAGCGCGGGCGATTTACGGCTACCGTCGCCAGACGGCCGACGTGAGTTGATTCTCTACACTCGTGTGTGTGGGGAGCGCGCAACGGGAGAGGTTGAGATAGCACCGAAGGGCATGCCAGTGCCCGATCGGCCAGGCAACGTTGATGTTCCTGGTCATCCGATTCGGACGTCCGCGCGTTGGATGTCGAACGACTCTCTGAGCATTGCGATTCCTCGTGGGGGCGCCCTTCCGAGAGCGCTACAGGTGAATGGCGTAACGATTACGTTCAGTCGCTTGACGGATGACCGATGATAAGTTTCGCTCTTGCACTGCCCGCGTGCCGGTTTTATCCCATCGATCGGCCGGAGCGATAAACGGCTGATCACGGCGGCGCGCAGGTAGTAGTTGGGAAGCCTGTCCCTAGCGAAAGCCGGTACAGCCTGTAGCGATTGAGCTTACTGGTCTCTTGCGGATAACGTTCACCTCGTCATGCGCCCAAGCATTACGGCGTACTGTCCAATTACTCGATCGATATCGGCGATGCCGAGTCTGGACCAGGGCAGGTGGAGTCCCTCGCCGATCTGTCTTCTGCATGTCAACCAACAGCAACACGAGGTGATCGACTGGAAAAACGCAGTCAGCGCCGCCGTAACCACCGCCACCAGATTCATTCCAGTCATGTGTTGTCGGTCCTCCCTTTATTCCTCACACGCGCTGGGGCGGCGATCCATGACTGACGCTCGATCCGCGTTTTCAAGTGGACTTTGACGCGGTCGCCTTGGTCTTTACCAATTGCCTTACGCACATCGGCCTTCACAGGCAGCTTGTGCTGACCGTTGCCTAACGCCATGAATGAGCTTCGAAACGGATGGCCATCGACTGTGCCCGCGACCTTCACGAGCCCTCGAGTTCCAAAGAACCTGACTGAATCTGGCCAGATGACGCACACCCAGCCGCCTGCGCTCTTCCGCAACCTGGCTGTAAATCGCCGATTGATCTTTGTCATATTCGTGATGCCTCTGCTTATTCGTCGAACGGAGAGACGCAATTTCGACACCGGCCGACCCTACGCCGTCAAGCCCAGCAAGCGCGGTTACGGCCATCCGTCCCCTGGTGCGGGCGCTTCGGTCGCCAGCACCTGACCCGTTCGCGGGCCTTGGAACATGTTCGCCGGCCCCCTCCACTCCGTCGCGACGATGAAGAGCATTCGTCGGTCTGAGCCGCCGAGGGCGCAAGCGAAGCCGCCGCGATCAAGCTCGATTTTCTGAAGCACCTCACCACCTTCACGGACCCGCACGCAGCGCTTATTGGGGACATCTGCGTACCAGACGGCGTTCTCGGCGTCTGCACAGATGCCGTCGGGCACGCCGTCTCCGAGCGTGGCCCACACCCTGCGCTTCGAGAGGCGACCGTCGGATTTGATGCGAAACGCCGTCAGCTGCTTGGCGTAGGACTCGGCGACGATTAAGGTCTGGCCGTCGGGCATCACAAGCATGCCATTGGGGAACGCGAGTCCGTCTGCAACCTTCCACGCCGACCCGTCCGGCCTGACCATCGCGACGATTCCCGTGGCATCCGCCTGCCCTAACGGTTGGCCCCCGTTGACATACGCGTTGCCGCGACCGTCGACCACCAGCTCGTTCCCCGCCGGGGGGACAGACAGCTCCCTCAGATCGCCGTGCGTGACGAGCGATCCGTCTGGCTCTCTACGCAAAATCAGGCCATCGCCTCCGGAAACGACGAGCAGGCGCCCGTCGGGCAGCCAGTCGACACAGCACGGAAACGATGGCGCCTTGAGGATGACCTCGCTGTTTCCCTTGAGGTCGACCGCAATCACCTCTTGCGTGCCCCAGTCCGAGAACCACAGCCTACCCTCATGCCAGCGCGGCTGCTCACCGAACAGGATGCCTGTCATCAAGGTCATCACGAATCAGCCCTCCTTCATCACGGGACGGCACGCCGTTATTCAGAACGATCAACCACTCTTGATCTTCGCGCGGGTGGGTTCAGCGCTGATGATCGCGGTCCTCTGCCGGTCATGCAACAGCTTCCCGGACGATGATCGATCCAGCCGCGAGGACCCACGGGCAATGCTGGTAATCGGCGATCCGCTGAATGTGATCGTCTGCGCCCACTTCGACCCGGATAACGCCCCCGATCTCCCATGCGCCATCGCGGAAATGCAGAAGAACGATCGTAGGTTCACCATCGACGTCGCCGAGCGCCAGCCGCCACCTCACTTGCATGCGTGAATAGACCCCGAGGTATCCGCCATCCGCAAAGCTGCCCGAGTACCGATCGGCCACGAGCAACCGGGCGTCGGCACTGATCAGTTCACGGAGTCCCTCCCAATCCTGACGATTGAACCGCTCGACGTACAAACGGAGGATCTCTTTGTTCCGGGGTGTCGACTCGCGCGACGCTGCCTGTCGTTCGTTGAAGGCCGCCAACTTCGATCGGCCTCGGTTGAGGGCCGCTTTGACGCCGCCTACCGTCGAGTCGACGAACTCCGCGATTTCCTCCAACGAATAATCGAAGACATCCTTGAGGAGCACGCACGCCCGCTCCTTCGAAGGCAGGTTCAAAACCAGATGCTCGATGGCGGGTCCGACCCGAGCCCCGGACAACTCGTGTGGCGCGACGAAGTCCGGCTTCGCCGCCGCGGTTTCGGCCTCTAGTTGCACGCCCCGGCGGCGGAGAAAGTCGATACATTGGTTATGGGCGATCCGGAATAGCCACGGCGCCAGCGGGCGGCTGTCATCGTAGGTGTTAAGGCTGCGGTAGGCGCGAAACAGCGCATCCTGCACCACATCTTCGCCGTCTGTGATCGAGCCGGTCATCCGGGAACAATACCGGTGCAGCTGCGGCCGGAGCTGGCTGATGGTTTCGAGAAACGCCAGATACCGAACGTCGAACTTGCCTGCGTCTTCTATCATCATCTCCGGCGCTGCACCTTGAACGACGAGGCCGTTGCTCCGAGCCCGATCACTGAGAAGCCTTCTCCCAATTCCCGTCTCCCGTCCGGTTGGGCTGTCCCTTGCCTGTCGCGATTAGGCTGCGCAAACTGTCGTTGATATAGAAGCCCCATGCGTCCGAACAGCCACCGTAGCATTCGAAGGTGGGAACCAGGCCCACGTGCGTAAAGCGGAGTTCGGTGAACTCGGCGCCGAGCCGGTCGGTGCTTCCGTCAATGTCTCCTGACCACCACGCGCGCACGTTGTTGATGGCGTTGAAGACGTCTTCGGGAGACTGCTCGACCGCAAAAGATGTTGTGTAATCGTTGGTCTTCATTATCTGCGCTCCCTTTGGCTTCCGTCGCACGTTCGAAACGTCATCCCAAACTGGCCGCGTTCTCCGGTGCGAAGACGGCGAACTGGCGCTCGAGGCCCTTCACGACGCCAATGCGCCAGCCATCGGCGATGGACCGAGACGCGGGGTCAGGAAAGATCTCCTCTTCGCCTCGTGCCAGCCCGTCGAAGATGCCGGCCGCGGCAGACTCCGGCGACGCCTTCGGAATCTCGAGACCGCGGTTCATGTCCGTGTCCACCGGACCGAGGACGACGCCATGCACCGAGACCCCTTCGCTCGCCAGGAGCGCTCTGAGTGACTGCGTCATGTTGAACGCCGCGGCCTTCGAGATGGAGTAGGCCGGGATCATCGGGAGGGCAGCGAGTGCCGCCAAGGACAGGTTGTTCACGATCGCGCCATGGGAGCGCTTCAGGAGCGGCACGAAGGCGTGCGTCACTCTGAGCATGCCGAGGAAGTTCACCTGAAGGTGCCGTTCGACGACGTCCAGGTTGCCCAGGTCGTCGTAAATCGCGACGCCAGCGTTGTTGATGAGGACGTCAAGAGCGCCGACCGCCTCGACCGCCTGCTGGATCTGCGAAACATTGGTCACGTCCAGCGTGAGTGCCGTGACGCGGTCGTCGGCGATACCGAGTGGGCCGCGCGTTCCGGCAAACACCCTCTTCGCTCCTCGTCGCAGGGCCTCGTTGACGAGCGCGCGGCCGATGCCGCGGTTCGCGCCGGTGATCAGGACTGTCATGTTCGCGATGTCGATGCCGTGCCGTGTCATGTGGATGAAATCTCCTTTCACCCCTTACTACGGACCGCATCCGACAAAAGATACGCGCACGCCGGATCAACCGCTGGACGGCGGCCACTGGCAGGCGCACTCGGCCTAGGAGGTGCCGCGCCATCGTCGAGCTCACGTCGCGCAATCCGCGGTTCGGCTGCGCACAGATCGCGCGCATCATCGCACGCACCTTCGGCGTCGATATCGACCGGAACGTCGTGCGCCGCGTGCTCGCCCAACACTACCGGCTCCTCAGACGGGACCGGCCCCTCGTGGTTGTCGGTGATCTGACACACCATAGACAACCTCTGAGCGTCGACCTCTTTCGCTGCAAATCTCTCGGGCTGCGGACCTATTGGGTGCTCGTGGTCATGGATCAATTCACTCGAACTCGAAGCGGAGATCCTGGCCCTCGCCACCAACATTTGGCGTCGTCACCGTCGAGGCGTCCTTGATCGTTGCGTCGGCTGCACTGGCTTCGCTCTAGAAGTCGATCTCGCGGGCCGCTCCTTCGGGACTTTGCCGATGCGAGGATCACACGCAAGAACCAGTTCGCACGCTCTAACGGCCGACTCCTCGAAATCGGGAGCATCAACCGGAAGCACCTGCCAGCCGGTGACCTTTTTCCCAAACAGGTGGATAGATCGCATCCGCGGAAACTCGCGGCGGAGGCTTGGCATCCGACTACCTCCACAGAGACGACACGCGGGGTCCCACGATCCGGCCCTGTTCGCGGCCGGCACGTGCGGCGCCTTCGCGAACCGCCGGATCGAGCAGGTTGCCACCGACAGACGTGAACACCGTCTGAACGGCCTCGTCTGGGTGGACAATTTCGACGCGCGCGCCCGTCCCACGAAGCATGTTCACCGCGGCGTCGAGCGAAACGACGCACATCGGCGGCACGCGCGCCGGTAGCGTGAGGACGAGGACGCGATCGTGTCCGACGGCGAGATCCGCGTTATCGATTGAGTAGAAGCCGCCATCGATATAGTGCCTCCCGTCGATCTGCACGACCGGCCAGATGCCGGCCACCGCGCAGCTCGCGGTCACCGCGTCTACGAGATCCACACCGCTGTCGCGCGTGAACGCGCGGCGCTCCCCACTTTCAGCATCGACGGCAACGATGAGCACCGGCCGCGTCGGCCACGTGGTCCTGGGCAGTCGAGCCGCGATCAGCCTACGCCTTTCGGAGGCAGACTCGGCCGGCCGGCCAAGCGCGAGCGATCCTAAGTGACGAAGGAATTCACTGTCACTCCTCGCCTCCTGCTTCGCCGCGACCAGTGAGGCGCGCCAGTTCGCGAAGTCGACTTGCGGCGGCGTCTCTTTCACCTGGAGACGCGGATCCACTTGACGCTGAAACAGCTCGTCCAGGCTCAGACCGCTCGAGAGCTGCGCGGCGACAATGGATCCGGCCGATGTGCCAACCATGAGATCCGCATCGCTGGGGTCGACGCCAGCATCTGCGATGCCGGCGATGACGCCAATCTCCCAAGCGATCGCAGCGTTGCCACCCGCTCCGAGGACGAGCGCTCGTCGCACAGTCATTCGCCTCTTCGAGCGTTTCTTAGGGTAACTCAGCCGCGTGTGCAACTGCAGCGGCGTCTTTCGTGGGAGCGCATGCAGCGTCATCGCCCGTTCCCCCGAGATGCGACAAATCACCTTGCTTTACGGCTTAGTCGCGTTTGGTCAGATCGTTTTGCACCGCATCGCTGGGCACGAGCAATTACCGGCCTTGCTCGCGAAGGCTTGACCTCTCTAGAGTTCGACTCCGCGGCTGAGGCCGAGCGCGTGCTCGAAAAGCTCCGGCATCTATGGACCGGCCCCGCTGGAGCCGTGATGCGGAACCCCGATTGTGCAGAGATTGTGCAGAGCGTGAGGGCCGATTTCTTCAACGACTACTGCAAGCTTCAAAGCCGACGGCGAGTGAGTCGAGAAGAATCTCGGATGGTCATCTAGCGAAGAGGGATCTCCCGTCGCTCATCTAACGCTTCATTGACCACGACAAGCGTTCCATCGTCCCCCGCTTGCAACTGTTCGTTGGCATTGAGCAACTCGACGCCGTACACGGTCCCATCTGGGGCCAAATCAACGTTCAACTCGTCGCTGCCGCGAATGGTTTCGACTTCCGAGCTTTTTTCCTGAAGCCTCAAATACGCGATGTTCCGCCGCGCGTCGTATGTCAACTTCATGAGGTCCCCTTCTGGCCAAAGTACCTGACGACCACTGACCAACACCTGTAATTCTACGGCAATAAGCGAGGCTCGATAGGTCGTTGGCCACCTGAATGACGGGAACTCGCGCGGGAAAGTGCAGAATCTCCATGGACATAGCTCTGTTGGGAACGCCGTCGAATCGCCGCAATCGATCTTGCAGCCATACGGACGGACTTCAGCACAGACAGCGCGCTCTATTTACGACGAGACCGTTCTTCGGCTTGCAGAATCATCGACGAAAAGTTGACGACCACATCGACCTCGCGAGCGCGAAGATCCTGGTCCTTGTCCTCGACCATCACAAAGCGCTGGCCATCCGCCGTCACATCGTAGTTCGCTGACGCCACGCCCGGCCCACCGCACGACGAGCTCGAACCGAACGTATAATGTCCCTCCCAAAGGACTCTTGGTGAGGAAAGAGTGATCGCCGGCGTTCGCGTGACTGTGACGACCATCATCTTGTCGCCGTTCCGGTAATAGAGTTCCTCACCGTCACGCCGCCACACCGGATCCAAGCCGCCTTCAGTGGAAACCTGGATCTTGGCCCCGGGCCCAGGGTGCTGCGTGATGAACACTTCAGGACGCCGCGACTCATTCGATGAATACGCCAGCCACCGCCCGTCCGGTGAGAACTTGGGCGATGCCTGCAGAAACTTGGCTGATTCGAGCACTGGTTGGGATCTGCGGCCGCCCTCGAGCAGGAACTCCCACACATCAAAGTGCCGCATGTCATCCATGCGGAGATACGCGATCGTCTTACCGTCGGGAGACCAGGATTCTGGACTGAGCATGTGTCCGGCGGCCGGCAGCTGCTCCTCTCGACGGCTTTGATTCACCGGCATCGACCACAGCGTCATGCCGTTCGTCTTCCAGGATCGAAACGCGATCCGGTCACCGGTTGGCGACCACATCGGCCAATGGCTCGCGCCGTCGAACGTCAAACGCGTCGTGACGCCGCGCGACAACTCATAAGAGTAGAGATCGTGCGCCGGCCCTTCGATTTCGAACGCCAGCTGCTTCTCGTCCGGTGACAAACGCGGGTGCAGGTAGGAGCGCGGCGGAAGGCCGAACGATTGTGAGCGGCCCTGCCGATCGACCCACATCAGCTGGCGGCGTCCGCGTTCGGTCGGACCAGGAATGTAGGCCAGATCACCGTTGGCGGCGATGGCAAAGTCGGCCGCGCCGGTGTTGCGGCTGCTGAAGATCCCGTCGAGCACCGGAAACGGCTGGCCCGTCACGACCAGCTTCTTGGCATCGAATGGGACGGCGAAGAGACTCCCGCCGCGCGCATAGACTAGGTGGCCGGTGGTGGCATAGCGAGGCGATGATCCACCTTCGATCAGCGTCTTGTATTGTCCCGTCGCCAGGTCCAGTGCCGCAATGCGGGCATCTTCGTACCCCTCAATGTCTCCCGTGCCGATGGCGAACACGATCGCCTTGCCGCCCGGTAGATATTGCGGCTGACGAAAAAAGCGCTCGCCTTTGTCGATATTTACCTGCAGCAGCGTTTTCGGGGTGCCGCCGCTTGCGGCCACCGAGAACAGATTGAACCATGCCCACACGATGTTCCCGTCCTCGCCCCATGTCGCACCGGAAACTGAGTCGACGTCGGCCAGGACCACCGGCGCACCGCCGCTCAGCGCGACTTTTCTGAGCGTCCGGCTAAGTCCATTCCAGTGGCCGAGCCATTGCCCATCGGGTGAAAAGAACGGAACGCTCCCGAATACGTCGGGCAGCGCCTTCGGCTGATCCTGGTCACGCCACCGGACATAGAGCAACTGGCCCAGTGCAGACCCGCCGGCGGCCGTATAACCCACTTTGGATCCGTCGTCGGAAATCGTCACCAGCGGTGAATGGCTCGTTCCGACGAACTCATTCGGGCCGAAAGGAATCGCGAACCGCGTCACAAGACCCGATGGCCGGGGGACTGGCGGGCGCATCCCAAACCACGCGGCCATGGCCCCGACACCCACCAGCAGTCCCGCGACGGCTATCGCCGCCGTGAGCGAGACCGAACGCGCACGGACGCGAGCGGACTCGGCAACGTCTGCTGGCTCGCGTGACAACACGTCTTCGAGATCGAGTCGAGCGTCGCCGATGTCCCGCAGACGCCGCGCCGAATTCTTCTCCAAGCATCGTGAAAGCAGGCGCCGGACAGACCGCGGCGTCGCTGCTGGGAGCTTCGCGAAATCCGGCTGACGCTCGAGAATCGCCGCGATCGTGTCCGAGATTGTGTGGCCCGAAAACGCGATCTGTCCCGAGCACATTTGGTAGAGCACGCATCCGAAGCTCCAGATGTCAGTCCGCTTGTCCAGGGCCTGGCCGCGTGCCTGCTCCGGGCTCAGGTAGGCCGGTGTCCCCAGAATGACTCCGTCCCGCGTGCCCTCGATTGTGACGGTCGGCACCGTCGACAGATCGGGACTCGTCCCGCCACCAGTGACCGCCTTGGCCAAACCGAAGTCGAGCACCTTCACGACCCCATCGCGTGTGACTTTGATATTCGCTGGCTTCAAATCGCGGTGCACAATGCCGCGCTCGTGCGCCGCTTCGAGCGCCTCGGCGATTTGGCGCGCGATGGCCACGCTCTCGGTGATTGAAAGAGGGCCGCGCTCCAGACGTTCGGCCAGCGTCGGCCCCTCGACCAGCTCGAGCACCAGCGCGTGCACGTCGCCGGCTTCCTCGATCCCATAGAGTGTCGCAATATGGGGGTGATTGAGCGCCGCCAGCATCCGGGCTTCTCGCTCGAAGCGTGCCAGCCGGTCGGGATCCGCGATCAACTCGCGGGGCAGGATCTTGAGGGCGACGTCGCGCCTTAGTCGGGTATCGTGCGCTCGATACACTTCGCCCATCCCGCCCCGGCCGAGCAGCGACGTCACTTCGTACACGCCGATGCGGTCTCCGGTCGCCAGATATGCGGCTGGGCTCGCCAGCTGTGTCGCGGCGATGGCGATCGCCGGGTCCGCCAGAAAACGCTCCGCGGGCTGCGCGAGTAGCGACTCGACCTCGCGCCGCAGGCTCTCGTCATCGGCGCTGGCCTCGGCCAGAAACGACGCGCGGTCGCGCTCGTCGCGGGTCACGGCTGCGTCGTACAGTTCCTGGATTCGCCGCCAGCGTTCGGGCGTCATCGCGCCTCCCAACTCAGCTCGTGCTGCAGCCACGTCTTCGCGAGCCAATCGAGGATGACCGTGTCGGCCGACACCTGCAGCGCCTCGGCCGTTTCATCCACACTGAGCCCCCGAAGAATCGCAGGGTCCACGACATGACTCTTGCACCGGTCAACCACCTCCAACGCGTTCAACGCCTCGTCGAGCGCGAGAGCAGCAGGGCCATCGGATCCTTGGACTGCGTCGAAATGGCCCATTCTACGCCGCTGCTGAGTTAGCAGCAGCCGTTTTTCGCGTTTGTCTTCACGGCCTCAGATTTTCACTGAGTGTTCTTGGCTTTAAGAATGGGGGCGGTTTGTCCCAAGAAGTCCGTCCTCCTGTCCCCACTGAATAGTCGGTCTGGTTTGATGGGAGCGTTCCTGTCCCTACCAGAAACTCTGTCGGCGCCTCTGAGAAGCCTTGGACGGCCTGCTATCAAAGTCAACGCGGATCCAAATGCGGAGACACGAGTTGGCATCGCCGCGGGGTATCGAGCCCTTCAACGCGGGCGGAGGCAATGATCCGCCTGGATCCCACGGCGGCGCTTCGGGCCAAATAGCGAACGCTCAGTGCTTCTTGGGTGCGACCATTTTCGTGACCCGGCCAACGCTCGTGTCGCCGGCATACAGGTTGTCTTGTTTGTCCATGGCCCAGTAACTGGCTTCAATGAACTGCCCGGCCCTGATGCCCATTC
>Ga0306924_10007284_pt1 | contig 11094 bp, 9 predicted proteins | sample sta12Can44000111_FD_203756 | JGI IMG/M metagenome (GOLD analysis project Ga0306924, IMG submission 203756) | Lab enrichment of tropical soil microbial communities from Luquillo Experimental Forest, Puerto Rico - statanox.12C.anox.44.000.111 (v2)... | ecosystem: Environmental > Terrestrial > Soil...
CTTCGGCGGCCTCGCGGCGCTGACCGGCTGTGACAGACTGCCCCCAGCAGTCCGATCGTCGCTGACGCAAGGGGATGGAATGCCGGGGCTCACTGTCACGCGGATCGCGCTCGGCTGCGGCAACTTCGGCGGGGTCGGCTCGGCGCCGGAGTTCTTCGGCCAGGGGCTGACCGAGGACCAGGCGTTCGGCCTGATGGACGCGGCCTGGGAGTCCGGCATCGTCCATTTCGACACGGCCGACGCTTACGGCGGCGGCCGCAGCGAGCAGGCAATCGGCCGCTGGATCCGGTCGCGCGGGGTCCGGCCGCGGCTCACGACCAAGACGTTCAACCCGATGCAGGCCGGCGCGGACCACGGCCTGCGCCCCGACCGGATCGCCCGTCAGCTCCGCTCGAGCCTGGACCGGCTGGGCGTGGACCAGGTCGACCTGTACCTGGCGCACGACTACGACCCGGCCGTGCCGCTCGCGGAATCCCTGGGCGCCTTCCGCGCGCCGCAGGCCATCCAGAACAGTTACTCGCTGCTCGCGCGGCAGGACGAGCCGGAACTTCTGCCCCTGTGCGCGGAGCGAGGCGTCGCCTACCTGGCTTTCAGCCCGCTGGCGGGCGGCTGGCTGACCGGCAAGTACCGCCGCGGCCAGGCGTACCCGGCCGGATCGCGGATGACCCAGCGCCCCGAGCCGTACGCCCAGTTCGTCACCGACCGCACCTTCGCGGCGCTGACCAGGCTCGAGGCCATCGCGGCCAGCCGCGGCACATCGATGGCCGGCCTCGCGCTCGGCTGGCTGCTGGCCGACGACCGGGTGGCCCAGCTCGTGATCGGCCCCGGCCGCCCCGAGCACCTGGCCCCGGCGGCCGAAGCCCTGGCGCACCCGGTCACCGAACAGGAACGCGGCCCGATCGAGGAGGCGGTCGCCGACCTCGCCCCGGAACCGGCCGCCGGGAAGGAGACACAGCCGTGATAGCGCTGGCGGACATCGAAGCGGCCCGGGCGCGCATCGCGGACTCGGTGATCCGGACGCCGCTGGTGCCCCTGTACGTCGAGGGGGCCCCGGCCGAGATCTACCTCAAGCTGGAGAACCTGCAGTCCATCAACTCGTTCAAGATCCGCGGAGCGACCAACGCGGTCATGCTCGCGCCGCACGACGCCCGGGCCAAGGGTCTGGTCACCGCCAGCGCGGGGAACATGGCCCAGGGCGTCGCCTGGACGGCCCGCGCGCTCGGCGTTCCGGCCACGATCGTCGTGCCGGACCACGCGCCCGAGGCCAAGCTGGCTGCGATCGAGCGCCTCGGCGGCCGGGTGCTCAAAGTCCCATACGACGAATGGTGGAACATCATCATCACCAGCCACGTGGACGGAGTGGAGGGACTGTTCGTGCATCCGGTCCAGGACCGGGCGGTGATGGCGGGCAACGGCACGATCGGCCTGGAGATTCTTGATGACCTGCCGGACCCGGACGCGGTGGTGATCCCGTACGGCGGAGGCGGGCTGACGGTCGGCATCGCCAGCGCGATCAAGGTCCTGCGGCCCGGCACGAAGGTCTTCACGGCCGAACCCGAGACCGCCGCGGCGCTGGCTGCCGCGCTCGCCGCCGGACACCCGGCCGACGTCGACTACCGCCCCTCGTTCGTGGACGGATCCGGCAGCCGCCGGGTCCTGGACAGCATGTGGCCGCTGGTCGCGCCCCTCGTCGACGAGGCGCTGACGATCCCGGTGGCCGAGGTCGCCGGCGCCGTGCGCATGCTCGCCGAGCGCGTCCGGGTCATCGCCGAAGGCGCGGGCGCGCTGGCGCCCGCCGCCGCGCTGAGCGGCCGGGCCGGGACCGGGAAGGTCGTGTGCGTGGTCTCCGGGGGCAACATCAACCTGAGCACGCTCGCCGGGATCCTCGGCGGGGCAGACGGATAACCGCGGTCCTAGCCCGTCCAGGGCCTCGAGCAGCCGGTCGATCTCGTCCGGGGTGTTGTAGTGGATGAAACCGATCCGGACCGACTTGTCGCGGTAGCCGAGGCGCTGGTACAGGCCGAGGGAGTACCAGGAGTCGTGCGCCCAGACGCCGATCTGCGCGTCGGCCAGCCGGGCGGCCACGTCCGCCGCGGCCACCCCCTCCACGTTGACCAGGAAGGTCGGCACGCGGCCGTCCATCCCGGGCCGCCCGTAAACGGTGACCGCCTCGGGCAGACTGTCGAGGAACCGCTGGCCCAGCGAGCGCTCGTAGGGCACGATCGCGGCGAAGCCCCCGATCGAGTCGAGATAATCGATGGTCGCGTTGAACCCCGCGAGCAGCTCGTACGGCTGCGTGCCGGTCTCGAAGCTACGCCCCAGCGGGCTGGTGGGCGCCGGCCGGGCCTTGTAGGGCCGCCAGCGATCGATCACCTCGGCACGCCCGTAGGCCACGCCCAGATGCGGGCCGCAGAATTTGTACGGCGAGCAGATCAGCACATCGGCATCGATCTGGCGGACGTCGATCGGCTCGTGCGCCGCGTAGTGGACGGCATCCACCCAGGCGAGCGCCCCGACCGCGTGCGCGACCTCGCATACGCGACGGGCGTCGGTGACGGTGCCGACCGCGTTGGAGGCCCAGGCGAAGGCGACCACCTTGGTGCGCGGTCCGAGCTTGCGTTCCAGATCTTCGAAGTCCAGCGTCGTGTCGTCGTGGAGCTCGACGTGCCGGACCACGAGATCGCGGTCGTGCGCGATCTCCAGCCAGGGCGCCACGCCCGCGTCATGGTCGAGGCACGAGACGAGGATCTCGTCGCCGGGGCTGAACGCACGGGCGGCGGTCCGGGACAGCGCGAAGTTGAGCGTGGTCATGTTGGGCCCGAAGATCACCTCGCGGGGCTCGCAGCCCAGGAACCGGGCCGCCTTGCCCTCGGCCTCCTCGAGGATCTTCCCGACCCGGATGCTCGTGGCGTAGCCCGCGCCCAGGTTGGCGCTGGCCTCCCGGAGCGCGCGCGCTATCGCGTCGCCTACCTCATCGGGGACCTGCGTGCCGCCAGGGGCGTCGAAGAACGCGAAACCCTGCCGGAGCGAGGAGAACCGGGTCCGGACCGCGTCGACGTCCACGCTTGCGCTGAGCACTCCGGCCACCCGAAGCTCCCTCCCCGCGCGGGCGGCCCGGCGAAACGCCGCCCGGTCGGTATCGAATTCACAACTCCCAGCCGGGTCCAGAGTATCCCTCTTGCCTTGGCGTAAACGGCGGTGATTTCATCAGCGGTACGAAATCGGCCCATTGGGGAGGGCGTATTGAGCTTGCTGTCACGCATGCCGAGGCGGCGACCGCCCTCGCTGAGAGCCGTGCGGCGGCTGACTAGGAGGCGGCCGATCTGACGGCACGCCGTCAGCCGAAAATGCGGGTGCTCAATGGGGGAAACCACATAGTGAGACATTCTGGGAAATGGAGGCGTAGCCCATGAAGGGACGCCTGGTCATTGCCGCAGCGGCAGTCGGCGCGCTCGCGGCGGCCGGCTGCAGCAGCAGCAGTAGCAGTAGCACCACCAGCAGCAGTACTAGCACTGCCAGCGGCACCGCGAGCGCCGGCACGACGGCGTGTGTCGCCTCGATCGGCATGGAGGGGCCGCTCACCGGCCCGGTGGCCGTGCTCGGGCAGGAGCAGCTGCATTTCGCGCAACTCGCGCTAGCGGCGGACAACGTGACCAACAAGACGAACATCTCGATCGTCCAGGGTGACACGCAGCTGACTCCCTCGATAGCGACGACCGTCACCCAGCAGCTGACCGCGAACCCCAAGATCGTGGCGGTGGTCGGCCCGGCGGGCAGTCAGGAGGTCGAGGCCGTCGGTCCCCTGATGGCCCGGGCGGGCCTGGCCTTCATCTCCGGATCGGCGACGGCTACGGCGCTCACCACGGGCAAGTACCCGACGTTCTTCCGGACCGTGTCGAACGACGGCGTGCAGGGGCCGCAGGACGCCAACTACATCGTGAACACCCTGCACCCGAAGGCGCTGATGATCGTCGATGACCAGGAGGCCTATTCGACCGGCCTGGTGTCCGAGATGCTCCCGGTCTTCCAGAAGGCCGGGATCACGGTGGATCACGAGTCGGTCTCGCAGAAGGTGACCGACTTCTCCTCGCTGGTGGCCAAGGTCACGCCGACCACGACGGTGGTGGTCCTGCCCTGGCAGGTCGCGGCCAACGCCCAGCAGTTCGGCAAGGACCTGGCCCAGGAGCACAAGAACGCCGTCATCTTCGGCACGGACGGCCTGTTCTCACCGGGCACGTTCTCAATCAACGGCTCGTACGTGTCCTCGTTCGGCCCGGATATCACCGCGATGCCCGCGGACGCCGCGATCGCCGCGCTGGCCAAGGCGAAGTACGGGTCGTTCGGCACGTTCGGTCCGCCCGTGTACGCGGCCACGCATGTGGTCGACGAGGCAATCGCCTCGGTGTGCAAGTCCGGCCAGACTCCGACCCGGGCTAACGTCCTGGCGGCGATCAAGAACACGAGCGAGGCGACCACGATCCTCGGGCAGCCGATTCAGTTCGACTCCAACGGCGACGTCGTCCACGGAAAGTTCTTCCTCTTCAAGATCAACTCAGCGGGTAAATACCAGCTGATCCCGAGCAGCTGAAACGGCTGACACCCAGTTAGCTGCCCGGCGGCGCGCTTGCCCTGAGCGGGCGCGCCGCCGGGCAGCAGGACAGCGGACAGGACCCACGCGTTGGCCTTCTTCTTCCAGGAACTGGTGAACGGCATTACCGCCGGCGCGCTCTACGCGCTGGTGGCGCTTGGTTTCACCATGGTCTACGGCGTCCTCAAGCTGCTCAACTTCGCGCACGGCGACCTGTACATGATCGGCGCGTACATCGGCTTCTTCGTGATCCAGTGGTTCGGCGGGCCCTCCAGGCTGACCATTCCGGTACCGCTGCTGCTGGTGATCATGTTCGTGCTGGCGGCCGGGCTGGTAGGCGGCCTGGGCGTCGCGATGGAGCGCTTCGCCTACCGGCCGCTGCGAAACGCGCCGCGGATCGCGCCGCTGATCACCGCGATCGGCGTGTCGTTCTTCCTGGAGAACTCCGCGCAGCTGCTGTTCGGTGCGCAGTACCGGGTCTACAACACCTCAGAGTTCATCTCATTGTCCAGCGGCATCCAGATCGGGTCGGTCACCATCGACAGCGTGCAGATCATGGTCCTGGTCCTGAGCCTGCTGCTGATGGTAGGGCTGCAGGTGCTCGTCAACCGGACCAGGCTCGGACGGATGATGCGAGCCGTGGCCGTGGACCGGGAGGCCGCCGAGATGCTGGGCATCAACGTGAACTTCGTCATCGCGGCGACGTTCTTCCTCGGCTCGGCCCTGGCGGGCGTGGCCGGGGTGATGGGCGGGCTGCTGTTCAACACGGTGTACCCCACGATCGGCTTCATCGCCGGGCTCAAGGCGTTCACGGCATCCGTGGTCGGCGGCATCGGGTCCATCCCCGGCGCGATGCTCGGCGGCCTGCTGATCGGGGTCGCGGAATCCTTCATCACTGGGTATGTCTCCTCGACATACACCAACCTGCTCGTGTTCGGGCTGCTGATCGCCGTGATGCTGATCCGGCCCAGCGGGCTGTTCGGCCGGGCCCAGCTGCAGAAGGTGTGAGCCGACGATGAGCGCGTATCCGCACGGGCCCCCAGACTCCCAAGAGCCCCTGGACATCCTCGAGAACCCGCCCGGCTCCCGGGGGCCGCAGGTCGGGGCCGACGAGTGGGTCGCTAGACAGGCAGGTCGGCGTGAGTACCTGCCGTCCTGGCTGGGCACCACGCAGCGCCAGTTCGAGCGGATCGGCTTCTGGCCCAAGCTCGCGATCGTGGGCCTGGCCGCGGCCGTGCTGCCCGCTGTCGGCCTCGGCGGGTTCCAGCTGCAGGTCGGGATCGACACGCTGGTGATCGTGCTGCTCGCGCTCGGCCTGAACATCGTCGTGGGCTGGGCCGGGCAGCTCGATCTCGGCTACGTCGCGTTCTTCGGCTTCGGTGCCTACGCGTTCGCGCTGTTGTCCTCGGCCCAGATCGGCGCGCACGGCATCCACTTGCCGGCCTACCTGTCCGTGCCGCTCGTGCTGATCGGCGCCGCGGCTCTGGGGCTGCTGGTCGGCTGGCCGTCGCGGCGGCTGGTCGGTGACTACCTGGCGATCGTCACGCTGTTCTTCGGCGAGGCCTTCGTCGAGTTCACCAACAACGTGGCACCCAGCGTGCTGGGCGGGCCCAACGGGATCACCGGCATCGACCCGATCCGCGGCTTCGGGCTCCAGCTCAACAGCAACACTGGCTACTACTACCTGCTCGTGATCCTCGTCGTGCTGACCATGGCGGTGCTGCGTCGGCTCGACACCTCGCGCACCGGCCGCGCCTGGCGTGCCGTGCGCGAGGACCCGCTGGCGGCGGAGTCAATGACGATCCCGGTCAACCGGGTGAAACTGATGGCGTTCGCGTTCGGGGCCGTGGTTGCGGCGCTGGCTGGTACCGTCTTCGCCGCCCAGCAGATCAGCGTGTTCCCGACCGACTTCGACACCCCGGTCTTGATTCTCATCTACGCCGCGCTGGTCCTGGGCGGGGCCGGAAGCATCGCAGGCGCGGCTACCGGCGCCCTCGTGGTGATGATCATCTACGACGGACTGCTGCGCAACGGGAACTACGCCGGGTACCTGTTCTACGGCCTGATCCTGCTGACCCTGCTGGTCAAGCTGCGCCCGTGGCGCAGGCTGGCCGCGGTCCTGGCGGCGACCGCCGCGCTCGGCTTCGCAGCGCACGCGGTAGCCAGGGCGATCTCGGCCAGCGCGGTGGCGGGGGGGCCGCACTCGACCGGCTGGGTCGGCGCCGCCCTGCGCGACTGGGTGATCGTCCCGGCCAATGCCCAGACCGCGGGTAACTGGGGGTACGTGCTGCTGGTGTGCCTGCTGATCGCGCTCGTCCAGGTCAGCAGCCGGTGGCGGACGATCCTGCTGCCGCCGACCCTCTGCCTGGCCTCGTTCGTGTGGGAGACCAAGCTGAGCGTCGAGCCCGCGATCACCAGGCAGCTCCTGATCGGCGCGATCCTGATCGTGATGATGAACGCCCGGCCCTACGGGCTGCTCGGGACCCGGCGTGTCGAGACGCCGATATGAGCATCGGGCCGGAGGTGCGCAGATGAGCACGGATGAGCAGCCGGGTCAGGCCGGAAACCCTCCTCCCGGGCAGCATGGCCCTGGCGCCGACGGGGAACCGCAAGCAGCCATCTTGAGCCTCGACCAGCTCTCGCTGTCCTTCGGCGGCCTCCGGGCGATCTCCCAGCTGGACCTGCAGGTCGATGACCGGGAGATCGTCAGCGTCATCGGACCCAACGGCGCAGGAAAGACGACGGTGTTCAACGTGATCACCGGCGTGTATCAGCCGAGCTCCGGGGATGTCCGGTTCGCCGGGCGGTCGATTGTCGGGCAGCCGCCGCACCGGATCGCCCGCCTGGGGATCGCCCGGACCTTCCAGAGCCTGCGGCTGTTCCTGAACATGTCGGTCCTCGAGAACGTGATGGCCGCGACCTATGGCGGCACCAGGGCAACACCGGCCGAGTCGATCCTGCGCCTGCCTCGGGCCACGCGCGAGGAGCGCGAGGTGCGGGCGCTGGCCGAGGAGATTCTGTCGTTCTTCGGCCAGCGGCTGGCCGGGTACCGCTGGGACCAGCCCGCCTACTCGCTTTCTTACGCGAACCGCCGACGGCTGGAGATAGCCCGCGCCCTGGCCACCCGGCCCAGGCTGCTGCTGCTCGACGAGCCGGCCGCCGGGATGAACCCGGTCGAAACCCATGAGGTCACCGAGCTGGTCGGGCGGCTGCGCGACGAGCGGGGGGTCGCCATCTTGATCATCGAGCACGACATGCATGTGGTGGCCGGTGTCTCGGACCGGGTGGTCGCGCTCGACCACGGCATCAAGATCGCCGAGGGCGGCTTCGACGCGGTCGCGGGCCATCCGGCCGTCATCGAGGCCTATCTGGGACGCCATCCGGAAGACCTGGCGGAGGCAAATTGAGCGCCGAGCTACCTCCGGAGGGGACCGCCCCTTCTTCCTCCCCCGGGCCAGCGGTGCTGCTGAGCCTCGAGGAGGTCACCACCTACTACGGTCAGATGCGGATCCTGGAGGGGATCTCGCTGCAGGTCCGCGAGGGCGAGCTGGTCTGCCTGCTGGGCGGGAACGCGTCGGGCAAGTCGACGACGCTGAAGACCATCCTGGGCATCGTCCGGCCACGCTCGGGCCACGTGCTGCTCGGCGGCCAGGACGTCACCGAGTGGCCGGTGCCGCAGCGGATCGCCGCTGGACTGGCCATCGTGCCGGAGAACCGCCGCCTGTTCGGCCAATTGACGGTGCGGGAGAACCTCGAGCTCGGCGCGGTGCTGCGCAAGGGCGAATCGCTCAGCGAGGACTTCGACAGGGTCCACGCGCTGTTCCCCCGGTTGCTCGAACGGCGGGGCCAGCTGGCGGGCACGCTGTCCGGCGGCGAGCAGCAGATGGTGGCGATGGGCCGGGCCCTGATGTCCCGCCCGCGTCTGCTGCTGATGGACGAGCCGTCGATGGGGCTGTCGCCCGCGCTGGTCCAGCAGAACTTCCAGATCATCAAGACCATCCACGCCTCCGGTGTCGCGGTCCTGATGGTCGAGCAGAACGCGACGATGGCGCTGTCCATCGCCGACCGCGGGTACGTCCTGTCGACCGGGGAGATCGTACTCCAGGGTCCGGCCGCCGAGTTGCTGAGCCACGAGGATCTCAAGCGCGCCTACCTGGGCCGGTAACCGCCGCTACCAGGTCAGCGCGTTCGCCGCTCGCTCGGCGAGCGCGTCCAGATCCTCGCGGGCGGCCTCGTAGTACAGCGGGCCGGTGCCGTCGGCCAGCAGCTCGGCCACCAGGGCCACGCCGCGCACCGGTACCGGGCCAGGCTCGAGCAGGCGGCTGGCCACCTCGGCAAGCAGCGGGGCGGACCGGCTGATCCGCGCCGTGCGGAGCGTGAGGCGCGACGGGCGGGCCGGACTGAGCAGCGCCCGCGCCAGCGCGGGCGGCTCGTGCGGCTCGGCCGCCAGCAGGATCCGCCGCAGGCCCGCGGCCAGATCGCGACGGAACCCTATGGAGGTCAGCTGCGCGGCCCGCGCTGCGAGGCTGGCGCTCGCCTCGGGACTGGCGCCCTCGGCGAGTGCGCGATCCAGCCGCGCGGCCTGGCTACGGGCCAGGATCTGGTGCCACGGCCAGAGCCGCTTCAAGGTCAGCTGGCCTCGGTCATCGGCAAACAGGACGTGCATAACGCCACCTCGTTTCGTGACCTCCAAATCCATTATACTGGTCACGTATGACCTGTAAAGGCGATTATGAGGTCACGTGAGTGGAGGTGATCCTGGCGGCTACCCTGAACGGCATGACGTTGCCCTCGTGGGCGTCCCACGTCGAGGACAAGCTGGCACCGATGCCGCTGCTGCTGGTCCAGGCGTTCGTCGACACCCTCGACGAGGACCTGGGCACGGACACTTTCGCGCGACCGGACCAGGCCCGCAGCTGGATGGCCGACGCGGGCCTGCGCGTCCCCGATCCGGACCGGCCCGATCCGGGTCTTGCCGACGATCTGCGGCTGGCCCGCGAGGTCAGGGAGAGCGTCCGGGCGCTGATCGGCCGGAACACTGGGAGCGAGCCGCTGACCACAGACGACCTGGCTCCGCTGGAGCAGGTCCTGGGCCAGGCCCAGCCCGGTCTGGACGTCGCCGCGGACGGCCAGGTCCGGCTCCGGCCCGCGCTCCCGGCCCGGACCCTGGCCGACGGCCTGCTCGCGCTGCTGTTGATCATCCGGGACGCGCAGGCCGACGGCAGCTGGGACCGGCTCAAGCTGTGCGGGAACCCGGATTGCCGATGGGCCTTCTACGACCGCTCGCACAGCCGCCGCGGCGCCTGGTGCGACATGGCCACATGCGGGAATCGGCTCAAGAACCGCAACCTCCGCGCCCGCCGCGCCCAGGCCAGCTGAGCCGCGGCGCGCTACCCCGCGATCAGTCGTCCCACGGCCAGTCGCGGTCCCGCTCACCCTCGGCCATGGCCAGCAGTTCCTCGGCGTGGGCCTGGCCGAATTCGGAGTCCTCCAGCCCGGCCAGCATCCGGGACAGCTCCCGTACCCGGGCGGGCTGGTCCAGCCGGGTGACGCCGCTGGAGGTGACCAGTCCGTCGTCCGACTTCTCGACCACCAAGTGGTTGTCCGCGAACGCGGCGACCTGCGGCAGGTGGGTCACGGCGATCACCTGGGACGAGCGTGCCAGCCGGGCCAGCCGCCGCCCGACCTCGACCGCGGCTCGGCCGCCCACCCCGGCGTCCACCTCGTCGAATACGAACGTCGGCACCGGGTCCGCGCCGGCGAAGACCACCTCGATGGCGAGCATGACGCGGGACAGCTCACCACCGGAGGCGCCCTTGTGCAGCGGCAGCGGAGGCGCGCCCGGATGCGCGGCCAGCCTGATCTCGACGTCGTCGGCCCCGTACGGGCCGGGCTCGTCAAGTTCGGTGAGCACCGCGCTCAGCGACGCGTGCGGCATGGCCAGCTCGGTCAGCTCGGCTGTGACCTCGGCCGCGAACCGCTCCGCCGCCGCCGACCGCAGCGCGGTCAGGTCCGCGGCGAGCGACCCGACCTGGATGGCCAGCTCCGCCTCCTCCTCGGCCAGGGCTGAGATCTTGTCGGTGTCGCCCTCGAGGTCGGCCAGCCGTACCCCGGCCTGCTTGGCCCAGTCCAGGACGCCGGCGAGGGCGGTCGACACTTCCGGCGACGCGCCGCCGTAGGCCCGGATCAGCCGGCCCAGCGTGGCCCGGCGTTCCTGCACCGCGGCCAGCCGGGCCGGGTCGGAGTCCAGCGACTCGGTGTAGGACGCAAGGTCGGCGGCAATGTCGGACAGCAGGTAGGCGGCCTCGGACAATCGGCTGGCCAGCCCGGCCAGCACCGGATCGTGCGAGCGGACCGGATCCAGCGCGCGCCCGGCCAGCCCGAGCAGGGTCAGCACGTCCGAGGCCTCGATGGAGGATGAGGCCGGGTCGCCGGCCAGCGCCTCGTGCGCCGCGGCGGCCGCCGCGTGCAGCGCGTCGGCGTTGGAGAGCCGTTCGTCCTCGGCG